>Ga0116226_10006424_pt1 | contig 10561 bp, 5 predicted proteins | sample S1TSphfallax_FD_89692 | JGI IMG/M metagenome (GOLD analysis project Ga0116226, IMG submission 89692) | Host-associated microbial communities from peat moss isolated from Minnesota, USA - S1T2_Fa - Sphagnum fallax MG | ecosystem: Host-associated > Plants > Peat moss > Unclassified | place: USA...
AAAAACCATGTTGAAATATCTTGAAATCAAATGTGAAATTTCAACATAACAAATATTCAGCATCAACACTTCACTCATCCTTATGATATTTTTCAACTCTCAAGCTGAATTTCTAACATGATTTTTCTGGGCACTTGATGTCAACATTTGATATTGACAACAATCCAAGTCAAACCCCAACGATCCCTAGAAACCAACCAACGATTAAAAAATATATATTACTCATCCATAGAGCTTCAACAACACCATAATTTCAAAACAAATTAGATGTTTCAAGAGTGGAGCAATGTGCTTTATTATGGATACAAAGATGACCAACTACAAAAATGAATCAAAACATATTCACAAGATGTAAGTTGTTGAAAATTTCAAATAAGGGTTTTCATTTTTAAATGTTATCAACATGGGAGCAATTGAACTTAATGTTTTGGTGCAACAATGACAATTAAAGGACTCTTAACATATGCTTTTCCTTCATTCTAACTTCTTGTGTGGTTTAGCCATATAAGGAGTCTTTAGGTGCATTAATTTGCACATTATCAATTCTTGAACAAAGGTACAATCAATCAACTTATAAACATTAAAATAGTGCACATTTTAGGGATGTAAAAGTTTTAGAAAACATAAACAACAATGCAATTACATGAAGACTTTTAAGTTGTTTTTTAAACTTGGAAAGCATGATAAAGAAAATCTTAAAGCCTAGAAGGCATGGTTTAGAGTGACCACTTTTCATAGCCAACTTCATATATGGGTACACCACAAGATCTTTTGGATCTTCCTCAATCTTTTACATTTCTTGTTCAAAGTGCATAATTCACAACCTACTTACAAAATAATTGGCTAATTTTTAGTCAAAAGAATTAGCTTGTTCAAATTTTGAATTTGTGAATGATAACGTTACAAAATGTTGGTATGGGGGGGCAAACTTGGGCAAGAATTTTTTTGTTTAAGTACATTTTGTATTTTTTTTATGCCATTTTTTTCAATTTCATCTAGTGTTTTAAAAAACACATACAATGGATTTTTTACTATAGATTTTTAACATAATTCTTGTTACCTTTCATAAGAAAATAGTTTTTTAATAATTTTAATTTTTTTTCACACATTTACACTCATTTGAATGAAAAATCTTATCCAAAATGTTTTTGTGAAATCACATGAATATGGAATTGAAATGGTACAATCAATTTATTTTCAATACGATTAAATGTTTCATCAAGTTTGACAATCATTTGAATGGTTTTTCAAATATATTTGCACTTTGCAATATATTTTTATGAATATTATATACTCACATATATTCTCTTTAACCATTAATGTCAAAAAAAAATCATAGTTATTTTGGACAATTTTACTTTTTAAGTTTTGAATACTTTATTATGAGTACAATTTATGAAAATCCCTATAATATTCACTTGTTGGAAGTTCAAACACACATAAGTCTAACAAGCAATATTTGTGCCAAGAGCTTTTTTGTTAATTGTAATGTTTTTTCACTTGCATACCAATAAGAAAAAAAAAATCAATTTTCAATCTGGTTTCTAACCAAAAAAGAATTTAATGAAATAAATAGGCCATAAATGGGAATGTTGTTACATTTGACATTCCCATGTCAAAGGTTCCTTGCACCTTTTTAGGTATATTCAAAAATGTCCACTACAACAAAAACATGTTTATTTCACTCCCCTTATCAAGTTTAATGTGGCATTGTGACTAAATAATGTTACGTTTGATTATGTGGGAGTCCATTTGTGATGGTGATGTGCCATCATGTAGAATTTTAGTGATTAAAAAGTGATGTTTCTGTCAAGTTTAATGTAACATTGTGACTAAATAGTGCTACTTGTTTGATTATGCAGCAATCAATTATATGTGATGCCTTCAATTTTTTAATTTCAACCCAATACAAAAGATTGTATGACAAATTTGTATTTAATCATATATATATATATCTAGGCGCTTAAAGAATGTCAAGTAATTGATCAATTATTGGTTGCAATTTTGATAACAATTAAAACAATTTGAAAAAATTAGTAAAATTAAATATTGCAAAAAGTATTGATAATAAAAACATCAATGAAAATGAAACTTGAACATTGCATATAATGTTGAAATTCTAAAATTCAATGTTTGTAATCCCAACACATCTAAACCAAACATATGTCTAGGTGGAAAAATCACAAACATTTTGAACAAATTATATATAGTTGAAAATTTATGCATTTTGTTCAATGAAATTCCATAGTTAGAAACTTCAATCATACATAATAATGAACTATGGCTAAGGATTAAATTGGAAACAAAACAACTAGATGAATTGTCATATAATCCCATCTTAAAGCTGAAATAAAATCTAAAAAATCTATAAATGTATAATATAATTAAACTATTGACAAAATTAGCTTTTGTCCAAGTCTAAACTCACCCATGATCTCATGCACTAAAGTCATCCATTATCAAAACTTGTTCCATAATCTTCCAAACTATAAACTTCATCATCTTCCTTTTCATCAGATGTGTTAAAAACTAAATCAATAATAAAAATAGAACATCCATTATTATGAATGTCAACACCATGGAGTTCATTCATAATTTGTAATGAACTTGTATCTAACTCAAGTAGTTTTGTTTTAATTCACTTTTAATTAGCTTTTATTTAATTTCTAATTCACTTCCAATTAACTTTTAATACCTCTTAGTTCATTTTTAGTTAATTCTTATTCCATTTACAATTAACTCTTAATTCACGTTCTATTAATTTTTATTAACTTTTGGTTCATTATTAGTTAACTTTTCGTTCACTCTTAATTAAATTTTAATCCATTTTTAGTTCACTTATAGTTCACACATGGGTGCACATGGGCACACATGGATAAATATGGGCCACATGTAGCTTGGAAGTTTTTTTAAAAACTTTTTTGAACTAAGTGCCCAATGGGTATAAATAGAAGTAGAATTCCACATTACCTTTAGTTTGTTCAACACTAGTTTTGGGTACGTTTTCTTGCATAACTTTGTTTTCTTTTTCTTTTTTTCCTTACAATAAAATTTTGTTAATTTATTATTTCACACATGTCATGTTTTTATTCTTATTTGTTTTGTTTCATGATTTGAATTTGGAACTAGGCCTACCTTTGTTGTTTTGGTTAAGAAATTGTATAAACTTGATTATTTTCGTGCACATGACATCCACCCATAACATTAATTGGTTGAACTAGCTTTTGAATGGACACCAGGGACTGTAGACTTGGATAATTGTCCACACCATCAATTTTGAACATATGAAATTTTATGGGGTCGATTTGGACTTGTTCCATCATTCATCACCCATAGGGATCCTTCTAGCAAACTACCTTCCACCTCCTTTCCTTTGAGTCACAATTAGAAAAAAAAAAAAAATTATGTGTAAGGGAAAAACAAAAGATTTGTTGGGATTAAAATCAAGCAAGTGCAAATATTACAATTGTGAAAGGGTGGTTACATAGTACAATGGACCATTATGGAAATCACAGTGCTGATTTTTTTTGGATTTGAAAATATTGTTACATATATATGTATATTTTTTATCACATATTAAAAATAGGGACTCATTTATAGGAAGCTAACACATGATATATTTTAGCATTGAAAAAAGCACATCAAAATCATCAATAGTCAATGAAATATGGATTTTATAATCTTGGCAAAACATAATGTCACAAACTACAAAATCTTATATATGGACATTTATCTAATAAAGTAATTATCCAATGTATGTGTGAAACTTTGTAATATTAAATGAAACAAGTTAAAGACACTAAAGGTTCATTTAGTTGGTGAAATGTGGTCCCAATTTTTTTGTTACATAACAACAAAGTTGGAAAATTTTGGAATACAATGCAAAGTCCTTAAAAACATTAAAAATGTGTATTTTCTTTATCTATTTCTTAGAAAGGAGCTTTACATATTTTTTAGCATAATGGCCCCAAATCAAACTTGAAAAAACAATCCATTTTTTGATGAAAAGTACAAATGTCATGCTAATGTCATGTTATTAGGGTATGCAACTGTCCTAAGCTCTTTTAGCCTATTATAATTTTGAAACTCATTGTGTTTGATGTTTTACATGCGTCCCATTCCCACTTTCACTTTAAAGATCTTGCACACATTGGTTTCAGCTTTTTGCACATTAATCAACAATTTTGTAGTAGGTGCCTTCGCATTTCCATTGCTTAGATTGAACTTAGTGTGGCAACAAATTATGGAAGGGTAAAAGGTTTTCGAAGTTCTACGATTAGTGATTTAGTAAGTGAATACCAACTGACCTTGTGTTTTCTAATGTTTATCATCATTATTCAAAATGATGCTTATTATTTAAGGTGAGTAAATTAGGCTTGGATATGTATAGATAGGAATAGCTAAATATATGATGGGGTAGGGTTTTTTTGGAAGGTGGAAATGCAAAAAGTTATTCATCAACATCATGCACTTTGCAACTTTTTACGCATTACATTTTGCTTGCATTTCAAAACTATTGAAAATCACGTGGGCTCAAGGTCAAGTTGTGGTGGCTAGTTTCGATGCACCTAGATAATGTTGTGTAGATCGATGCTTCTAAATGATGAAAGGATATTTTGAAAAGGTTGGAATCCCATCATTTTTTGTGTCAAAATCTTTTGAATGTTAGGGTTTTTATGAGTTTAAAGTTGTTATTTGATTTAGATTTGGAATGACGATCAACTTGTTTAACAAGAGATTCAATAGTTGTTTGAAATGTTGAATGCAAGTTAGAATGACATGCCAAAAATTAAAAGATGTGAGGAGGGGTATACAAAAGCTCGGACCTCACCAACATGTAGGCCTTCGGTAGAGGAGCAGAAATGAATATTGGCAAAGGAAGAAGAGTAGAAGCACATATTACAAGAAGAATAGAGGTGATCATTACAAAATGCTCACCAAAAAAAATGTCGTGATGCACAACGAGCTGCCAAATATTGTCGGAAAGACATTTCTAATGTATCTGCCATTATAAAAGAGGTCATTGGAGAGCAAGAAGTCAAAAGACTTGTTGCAACAATTTCACAAAACATTAAAAAATAATCATTATTTGTAAAGGACCACACAACAAAAGAATTATCATGGAGAAGGTTCTTGGAAACTTTGACCTAATTTCTTCTAGTATGCCTCAATCATTTTTACCTCCAAAGGTTATTCTAGCAATTTAAGAAGTAGTTGTAGGAGTGTGTGTTTCTTTATAAGAGACAAAACATGGACATTAAAATGTTCAGCTTGTTGTTAAGCATAACATCTTGACAATAGCAGTTAATGCAGGGGCATTTTCAGTGAAGGCCATGGCTAGGGTTCTTGATGTACACCATTGAAATGTTGTTGCAGCATTATCACGGAGTTTTCTAATGAATGAAAGTGGGTCAACTCTTTGGAAAGTATAAGTGAGAAAGAAGAGGACTAACAACCTCTTGCTTGCTATGAAAAATCTAGTGGCGAAATGGTGGATAGAAGATATTCACATTAGCTTAAAAAAAGTTGATGTGAATAGAAAGATAATGAAGTTAGGCACATTCAACGAAAAACCTATTCATTTCCTTATGGAAACACATGTTTAAATTAATTTTACCTTCAACTTTGTTGCTTTTGATTCATATTTTTGAAGTTTTAGTTTAGAAAATTGGAAAGACAAACAACATAGCTTAATTATTTATTCATCAAATTGCGAGGAATTGATTTGTACGAAGTCCAATGATTTCAATGCTTGATCAAAATAACCTTGTTGACAAATGTGAGTTTGTTGTTCTATTCATTTTGCAAATGAATGGATTATTTTTTGTTTTTGTTCAAGTGGATAAGTTTTGTTACATTGTGTTTACTTTCGAATTTGCATTTGATTCATCTCTTTGAAATTTTAATTTAGAAAAATTGGAAAGTCCAACAATTCTTGCCTTAATTATGTGTTCATCACATGTTGGAATCAAGATTTATATGGAGTCCAGGATTTCAATCCTTGATCAAAATAGTCTTGTGAGTTGTCTTTCTATTCATTTTGCATATCAATGGACTATTTTCAATTTTTATTTATTTGAATGGATAAATTCTACAAATTTTAGTTTATGTCTATTTGAGTGGATAAGTTTTTCAATTTTTAGTTTATGTTTGTCTAAGTGGATAAGTTTTTCAATTTTTAGTTTCTATTTGTCTAAATTTTATAATTTTCAATTTTTGTCTATCTGAGTGGATAAATTTTGTAGTTTTCAACTTTTATTGATTTGAATGGATAAGTTCTATAATTTTGAAATTTCTATCTATCTAAGTGGATAAGTTTTGCAATAATTTATATCCATCCGAATGGATATATTATACAATTTTCAAATTTTATATGTCTAAGTGGATAAATTTTGTAATTTTTAGCTTTTTTATATCTAAGTGGATAAGTTTTGAGCTACATACCTTAAAATTGTTGGCCTTTGATTCATGTCTTTGAAGTTTTAACTATTTAACCCTAATTATTTATTCATTAAAATCTTGGAATTGATTTGTATGAAGTTTAGAGTGGTTTCGATCCTTGATCGAAATAGTCTTATTCACAAATGTGAGTTTGTTTTTCTATTCATTTCACTATAAGAAATCGTGGTTTTCCAAAAGGTTCAACTTGACTAAAATGTCCACATTGACCAAAAGGATGTTCACTTTGACTAAAAACATGGGTCATGAAAAACACATAGTTCTTTTGGTTGGTGTTTTTGACTAAAATTACCATTTGACCCAAGTGTTAAGTCATACATCTAGTCAAAAAGGACAAATTTTGTAAATGGTCCATGGAAATGTTCATGTTTTAGTCAAATCGGCCATACTAAATGGCCATGTTTAATCAAATTGACCATATTAATTTGGTTAGCCAACTTATTTATTATGCCTACTAAGGTACCTACCTACCTACTTACCTACCATTTACCTACCTATGTCTTACCTACTTATTATTATTTACCAACTATTTACCAAAGTTACCTATTTATCTACCTACCTATAATTTACTTACATACCTACCTATAGTTTACGTAAATATGTATGAAAACTTAAAAACATAGGTAGGTAGGCATCTGTACTTACCTATCTATTTAATTAGGTACCTACTAGCCTACTTATGAAAAAAATTAAACTTCAAATGTTGTTATACACATTAACAACAAAATTGATGGATACATGTTAAATCCATTTGGTATCATATTGTTTTATAAAGTGGCATGGTGGTTTGATGGCTAGAACATTGGTGTGGAACCAAGGAGACCAAGGTTCAATCCCTTTTATTAACATATTCTACATGTGGAGTATGTATATTTGTATATATACCTTGTGTGTGTAAATGTATATTTCCTAAGTGGGTTGTGGATAGGTAGGTAGGAGGCCATTGTGGGTAGGTAGGTACTTACTATTTATATTTTTTTTATATTTTATATTTACAAATTGAGCTATTTTTAAAATTAAATTATTTGGTTGCTAAATTTTTTGTCCAATTTGACTAATCAAAAAGATCATTTTATGGTTAGTAAAAAAAACCATTAATCAAGTTGGACGTGCTTAAATTGACTTGTCCAGTATGACTAATGGTCAAATTAACCAAATGTCAAAATGATTAATTATCGGTTTAATTTTCCAATCAAATAAACTATGATTTCTTATAGTTTTTGCAAATGAATGGATTGTTTTTAGTTTTTGTTTGAATGGATAAGTTTTGTTGCATTGTTTTAATTCACATTGACGCATTAACATGGTTGTCAAAACATGGATATTGGTTATCTAAACTTATTGATTTATGTGGACCATTGTGAACATAATCACTTTGGAGTCTATAAAGTTTATACATTGAATCCATAAAGTTTGATTAGATTGTAACGATGTCTAATTGAATGGTTTTTATTGTAACTTCAAGTCCTTTTGAAGTTGTTTGATTGTTATAAAGTCTATTAAATTGGTTGGTTTGTAATTAGAAGTCATTTGAATTGGTGAGATTTTTACAACTTAATCCATTTGGATTGGTCAATGTGTAACTTGAAATCCATTTGCATATGTTAGTTTGTAGTGAAGTCCATTTGAAATGGTAAGATTGTCACAAAGTCCATAAAAAATGGCTAGTTTGTAACTTGAAGTCCTTTTATATTATTGAGATGGTCACAAAGTCCATTTCGATTGATTATTCTAACTTATAATACATGTATATTTGAATTTAACAACATTATCACCTTGTTGATTTGAATGGATAATTTGTACATAATACACTTGAAGGACCCATATATATGAATTGGGACAAGATGTAATACAATCCATTTATTTCAAAGAGATTGTAATAATGTTGTTGCATTTCAATGTTGGTTTTGACATTTTGAAGTTGTATTTGGAAAGATGAAGGTTATTAGATGTCTTGATGCCACCACAAATTTAGTTTTGTGTGGATTAAATATGGTTTTTCCATTTCAATTTATGTTCTTTTGAGCTAGCTTTCTCAAAATTTTCATTTTTTCTAGATATATCAACGCACTCCAAATATGAGGACAAAGTCCAAATGTGTTGTCTTCCACTCTTCAAAATATTTATTTAAAAAATGAACTAATGACCTTTGTTTTCCACAATTTTTGGTGGGAAATCATGGCCATTTGATATTCTTGTCAAATTGTATATGTTGTATTAAATTTCCATGTCCCATTGCATGTGTTTTCCCAAATTATGGAATAGAGGAATTTTGCTGTAGATTTGTCCATTTATAACTAAGTTGCAAAATCTAATGTTTCTATTTCTATTTGTTTAATCTAGTTCGACTAGCACATGTGTGTTTAGCCAAGTCTCATGAAACTAACATTTGTGGACTAGACATTAAATGAACAAATCTAGAAGGTTGTTTAAAGTCCATTAAGTTGTTTGTTTCTAATGTACTTCAAGTTGATTTTACTTAATTTGAAATTGTCACAATGTCCATTAAATTTGAATTATTAATTTATAATTGGCTTCTATCTAATCCATTTCAACTAGTTTGATTGTAACAACTTGTCTATTTGTATTGGTCAAATTATAACAATGTTGTTACATCTCAATGTTGGGTCTTGACATTTTGAAATTTTATTTAGCTTGAGATACATGTTGTTATTTGTGTTGATACATTATCCATACTACATTTACAACTTTGTCAATCACTTTGGATTGGATCTATTCATCTAAACTATGGTTGCCTATATACTTGTTGTCTTAAACTACTAAGTTGTTTGTTCAACCATGCCTATCCCATTTGAGTTCACATTTCTATTTCACATAATGCCCAAATTCAAAAGGTTACTTATTGTCTATTTGGGTGAAAGCATGAAATAAAGAACCATAGAGTGTGTGGACAATCCTAAATTTTTTTTTTTCAAAATTCTGAAAAATCACCATGGGAACATTATATATCAAAAAATTCATTTTAATTTTTGAAATACTTTTTTATATTTTCAAAGTTGCAACTACAAAATTTTCATGAAAATTCACCATGTTTCAAGAGTCCTTTTACCTTATCAAATGTTCACCAAATCATTTCAATTTTTTGGTGAAATATATTCCACAAGACAAGATCCATATGTTCAAAACATTAAAAAAATAAAAATGCATACACATAGTTATATTTTGATACTCAAACATCCTTAAGCACTATTATAATATTGAATTTGTAATCATGGTCCAAAGTAAAATTATAGATAAATGACTATAATCTAAAGCTTGATGCAAAAAAAATAAAAATTGTTATCATGTTATATGTCATATTTGGCTTCAAATTTGATATTCTATTTGAAAAAAAATGTGAATGCAATATAAACCAATAGAAAATTGCCATGTGGAAAATGCAGTCCTTAGAAAGGACTTTAACCTTCATGCCAATAACTCTTTATTTCATGCTATCACCCATTTGTCCAACTTGCATATACACTTGTTACATATATTTGGATAACTTGCATATATATGGGCAATTTGCACATATACTTTTTTTTTTTTTGTTAAGCTGTCCAAAAGGTTTTGTTATCTAGATAACTAAACATAGTCTAGGACATGTTGATTATCAAATTTTAAAACTACCTTTAACCTCTATCATATCTAGTAAAACATGTAGTATGCATTACCTTAACAACCTATAAAACAATGAATTGTATAATTAATCTATGTGTCTGCTTGTGTGTAGATTGATTTTTTTTTGAAATTTCAAGTTGCACATTTTGAGGCATTTATTGGGTAGAAGTCATTAAAAATATCTAAAGTCATTTTTTGTGAAGTCTCTTAAGGATAGAAATACATGTTGCATCTATTGCGTAAAGCTCAATAAGTGGAGGCTTGCATTGAATACAATGAGGACAAAAAGTATTATCCATAACCAACAATTGTGTGATTGTCAATGTGATGGTGTATGTGGTCATTTTGGGTAGCCATGTTAAGCCTTGTGTGTTGTATACAAGGGTATTACAAACACGTGGGAGGCTATAGTGTACCTTAAAGGTGAATATGAGGAATGGCATAAATGTAATTGCTTGTTTGGCAACTGCCTAAGTTGTGG
>Ga0116226_10006425_pt1 | contig 10558 bp, 3 predicted proteins | sample S1TSphfallax_FD_89692 | JGI IMG/M metagenome (GOLD analysis project Ga0116226, IMG submission 89692) | Host-associated microbial communities from peat moss isolated from Minnesota, USA - S1T2_Fa - Sphagnum fallax MG | ecosystem: Host-associated > Plants > Peat moss > Unclassified | place: USA...
ATAAAAGATGGCAATGTTCCAATAAAGTTTGTAGTCCCAATTGAAAACGCAACCCTAAAAGATCATAACTTGTACGAAAGTGGCTTAGAAAATATTGAACTCCAACAACTATGGAATAGATGGAAACAAAAAATATTCATAATTATGGTATAGATCTAAACAAGTGATAAGATCAAAAACCAATATAATGAGCAAAGTTTTAAAATATGAACCTTAAGCCCTGAAATATATGAACCAAATTCCTATACATTAAATCATAAGGCATAACCCTAAAAATCCAAATGATATTTTGCTAGAAGCCCTATTACAACCCTAACTACACAAACCCTAATAAAAAAAATCCTAATGGTATATGCCATAAACCAAAAAAAAAATACAAAAAATACAAATTATATAATGCAAAACAAACAAGTTAAAAAAAACATAGGAAAAAAATTAGAAACCAAAATTTAAAGCTTTTAAATTATAAATATTTATTGATTGAAAGAAAATACCTTAATCTTAAAAAATAATCAAATAAATTTTGTACAAAGCCAAAAGAGAAGATATGTCTCTTACCTTTGTGTGATCTCTCCAACCTAATTTTTTCCGTTCTCTTTGAAGAAGATATAGAATGAAATTGTGTTATTTCACATATGTATAACCCTAAAAATTTCCCCCCAAATTTAGCCTACTTTAGGTTAATTACTGTACATTTTTAAAAAACTTACTAATTAATTTATGTGTCCCAACCATAAACTTAAACCATAATCCAATAGTACATAATTATAATGATTACATGAAAAGATGTATTGTAATGTCCATTCCATAATAAATTAGGTAAACAAAATTTAGTAAAATATGCATTACCTAAATGAAAATGGCTACAATTATGGCATTGTTTCCACTATAAATTGTTTGTAATACTTACATATGGGGACCTATGTTCATCATCCATGAACTAGGGCAAATTTTAATAGATTGATAATTAGGATTGGGGGGGGGGGGGTTGGAAAAAGTGAGTAGGTAATCAATTAGGTATTTGGCTATGTGAAAAGCATAGATATGTAGGTAAGCATAATGGATAGGTAGGAAGATGGGTGCATAGGTAGGTAAGTAGGTATATAGGTAGGTAGTTGGGTTAGTAGGTAGGTTAATAAGTAGAAAGGAAGTTCAAAAAACAAGGTAGATAGGTTACTAAGGTAGGTAGGCATGTAGGTAAACAAATTAGTAGGTAGGAATAAAGTTACACCAACAAGGTAGTTAGGTAGATAGGCAAGTTAATACATAAGAAACAAGTTACCTTACTCAGTTTATAGAATATTTATGTCAATAGGGTGGTTGTGTATTTAGGGTAGCTAGGTCAATAGGGTAGGTAGTTAGTACAGTGGTTAAGTTAGTAAGGTATGTAATTAATAGGGTAGCTAGGTTAGTAGGGTAGGTAGTTAGTATAGCAATTTGGTCAATAGGATAACTAGTTATTAAGGTAGCTATGTTAGTAGGGGATAATAAATAAGGTACCAAGGTTGGTGTAGTACTATGAAGGTAGGAAGGTGAGTAGGGTAGCTATGTGTGAGGTTAGGTCTAGGGGGGAAATGGCCAAGAACTAAAACAAAGAAAAGTACAGTGGTCAACAACGAAAATAAATGGATTGCGATGAACCCCATTTGGCGTTGAATGAAAAAACACAACCCATCTAGTGGACATAATAGCTAACTGGTGCATTTGTGGCTATTGGTTCACTCTAGCCCAACTTCTGCATCCCTAGCAACTTGCATGTTGCTAACTCAAGGATCCTTAATGCTATTCTTCTAGTCCAAAAAGAGTAATAAAAGCCCACACCACCATGCAATGTTTTTTGGTCAATTTTGTGTTGTAGCCAAAGTGGCAATGATCCACAGAAAGACCTAATGGGCACATAGTAGCACTTCTTCAAGGTTTAAGGGGTTTTTTCTTTTTCTTTTTCTTTTTCCCTTTGATAAGAAAAATCTGCAAAGTCATCTTGTTTTTGGGCCTCCTTTCACCCCCTAACCCCTCTTTTAGTGGTATCCATAAGGTAAGGAAAATTTATTAAATCTTAGTATGAAACGTTGAAACTAAGTACGAAATGTTGAATTTCATCATTTAATGCACAATGTTCAAGAGGAATTAAAATTGCACTGTAGGAACAGTGAAAATCTATGTAACAATGGAGGGGTTTAGGAAAAAAGAAAGACAAGATGAAACTCATGGAACCATCAAAATTGATGGCTTTTTGAATTTCACCCCCCATTGAATGTTAATGAATTTTTTTGCAGTTTTTTTTATCGCACCCTGTGTATGACCAAATTCAAGGGACCACTGTAGTTTTTTCTTGACTTTATGAATATCTCTTTAGTGTTTGGGATTTTCAGTGGATTTAGACGGGTTTCACCTTTGAACTGGCCTTCTTGTTACTGGCGAAATTTTTGCCAAACTAAGAAATAAAAATAAAATCTTTGAAAATCCAATGATTTTGGAGCATTAATATTTTTGGGAAAATTTTCACCATCTTGTGGATAGTGGTTTTTTTTTGTGGTGGATTTTCACCATGTGGCAACCAAGAAAAAAACTTTGTGAATGGTCTTCAAGATTTTGAACTACAAGATAAACTGAAAAATTCACCATAATGTGACAACATGTTTGGGCAAAATAACCATTATTTTGATCTAATAAAATCACAAAAATCCAATAAAAGATCGTTGGCTATAACCATTGTAGGAAGACAAAAAGGGAAGGCCAAAGAAAAGCCAAAAGACACACAACCCGTAAGAACCAAAAAAAAAGGGAGAGAATTAGTCCCTCTCATGGTAGGAAACTATCTCACACATGGCTCCTCTAATATCACTTGCATGTAAATTGTGAGATTTAATAGTAATGGCAGGTTTAAAACAAGCATCATTCGTCAATGAAATCTTCTTTTCTATAGTAGAGGCTAAAGCATGCTAAAGAACAATACTAACACGTTGCTTGAAAAATTAAATGCAAGAAGATAAGGATAAATGACCTCCTAATCATCTATTGTGGAAAAAACGAACACACTCCCTGATGAAATGATCCATATCATACCTTGGTGTGTTGTGCACTTTTATGGCCATTGGAATAATGTGGTGCCCTTCACGAAACCTTTTATACTTGTGGATTTTAACAATGATAGTAAGTTACGTAGCTGCACTTGTTGGCTGATTAATGACATTCGATGCCACCATTTCCCACATTGGGTCAATAATTATTACATCGGCAACAAAGACCTAGTCCTTCATATCATGTAGAAATTGGTTCATAATGAAACTCTTAACATAAAGGCATACCATTGCTCTTTCCACACAATATGCCCATTATTTCAAGCAAAGGCATACATCATGTTTCAAATGTTGTCATGTGTGCTAGATGTGTCCAACTTATGTTCACATTCACACATGAGAAGAGTAGATGATGAGGGCTAAATCAAACCAAAACAAAAACGCAAAATTAAAATGAAAGTAAAACGTCTGATGTGAAACAAACAAATAAATGGCCTGAAAACCAACCATAGCCCTACCTCCTTGTCCAAATAAAAATGAATGCGGACTTTCCATGCTTAAGAAATGGATTCATCTTTTAAGATAGACCTAAAGGATGTGTCCTAATGGATCTCCATCAAAGATGCATGTAAACATGGGGTGCCAATAATTACTAAACTTTTAAAAGAAGGGTGCATCTCTTTAATTATAGGAGGAAGGCCACTTTGCGCTACACACAAGCATGACTAATGCTAGTGTGGGCTCGTTTCAACCTAAGAAGCATATTCCTCCAAAGTGGGTCTATTAAAAATATGAAACTTAAAGCATAAATATGAGAGCATTAGAGCCTAACTCCCTACAAAAACAAATGGGGCACAATCTTCCTTAAAGAGAAGGCTTATACCACCAAAGGATATCAGTAATCAAGCCTGACACCTTACTAAAAGGCCTTAAAAAGATTTCCATGATCTTGTACCCATAATGTCCCCACATACCTGCATAACTCTCTTGTCAAAACATACCAAAAGAAATAAGAATGAAGAAGGAGGTATTATCTGTGTGAGATAAAAAGGCCAACGAACTGCATATGAAGACAAAATGCCTAAAGCAACTTGGACGTCTCCCAAGAGAAAAAGATCATTGATATGTGCCACATCTTGAAATAAAACTTCATCCAAAAAATGTGTGGCAAAGTCTTGAAAACCCATTGACACACCTAAAATGCATAAGCTATCTATGACCAAAGAGCAACCTTGAGGAATTTATATGCTTGGAAAGATCTTTAACTAGGTCTAATTGGGTTGAAAGGTGGTCAAAGGTATGGGTAATCTCATTCATAGACCCCATGATGTGGGTATTGTCCACTAAGGATAGAAAGACATAGTTGGGGGCCCACACAATGGTCTTTAGGAAAGCTCGATAATGAGCTAAAATAAATAAATGACCTTTTAGGGGGTCACCTTACCTCATGTTTAAAGATGATTCAATAATGGTGATCCCCTCCACATGCCACCCATGTTGGTAGTAAAGAGAAGAATGAACATGATTAAACAACCTGGTAAAGGGGACAATGTTCGCCAAAGGCCCTTTGACATCAGATTTTTTAAAATAAAAAAAGCTTGAAACATATTATTAAAAAGGTTTTTGATTTTGACCTACATCACAACCCAATTAAGGTGTAGATCGAAAAGGTTTGGATGCCAAAAGGGATGGCCTCATAGTTTCTAGGGGTTGATACTATAAACTGATGGGGGATAGGTGTTATTGATACGACCCTTAAAGTTGTAAGACAATGGAGCGATTAATAAGTTGAAGAACCACCTTGCCTATAACAATGGGATGAAGCCCACCAATGTCTTTTGCCATTGCCAACAATTTGTTAACCCCCAACATTAGGGCCATTGACCTAAGGATAACCCCATGAACAATAACTTGGAATAATTTTGAAAACCTTAAGGATGGGTGCTTTGGTATGAAGCATTTCGAGAAATGCTCATATACCATCCCAGAAAACCTACTCAAAGACAAATGGGGAGTATTAGTTGAGGTTTGGGCAAACAAAAATCTATTCAAAACAAAAATATGTTTAGGCTAAAAACCAAAAATAGGTGGAAGGATAAGGTTTAAAGGAAGGGGGTGTAGTGATTGCAAGGCAACAACAATGTCCTTTGAAGGAATAATTAGCATCATGGGCTGGAGAGCTTTGGTAGTGCGATTATACTTTAGCTTTCTTTAACGTTAAACATCAGCAAAAACAAATGGTTGAAGAATCTTCCCATGAATGGTAAGAATGGGTTGCACATGAGGCATGTGAAGACTCTTCGTAAAGAATAGATCAATTATTCACCATAAACCTTTTGAGGTGAGCAAAAACCTCTTGTTGATTTGAACAACCTCCTCAAATATAACACAAACACAATCAGGGCAACAAGAGGAAAATGAACCATGCTAACTCATTCATTAGGTCTCGAGTAATTTAGTCAAGGGGTAAGTGAAAAACCTACCTAACTTTGTCTTGGATGGATTGAGGGATTGTAAGAAACCATTAAAGGCACACAAAACAAGACTTAAACAACCCCAAAATGGAATTACACTGAACCCAAAGCTAACCCCAAGAAACGAGAGGAATAGAACCAAGTAGAAGCACAAGAGGGGAGGACACCTACAAAGATAAAATAACTTGGCTAGCGTGGGAAACAAAGCTAATAGGAGGGTGAACACTCTTGACATGCTTCGAAAGGTTGCTTAAAGTGTAAATGCTAAAACAATGAAGATAAGGGGTATCTTGAACCGACGAGGGATGTAAAGAGGGAATTGTTCAAAAAAAGGCTACACCCAAAACCCCTAGGAATCAAAAGCTTAAGCAACTTGTCCCAAAAAATGGAGAGGCGGGGGGGGGGAGAAGGAGAAGGAAAAAAAAGATAGAACAAAACCAAACCCATAAAAAAAAGGGCAAGGAAGACTCTCTTGAAAAATGGACTTTCTTGCTGTTGTAAGAGTTCACCAACAATGGCGGGCCGAGTTGTTGCAAGAGCACAATAGCAAAAACTATCTGAAAAAAGATATGTTGGAGTTCTAAGTGTCATAAAAAGGTTGTTAAGAAGGCCCGCCACACAATTGTAATTGTTTCAACATTGCCAAAAACAAAAATTATGGTTATTTTACGGCTTGGGAGTTGTTACTATTACTCTTCCTTAAGCTCCTTTTCCTTACTAGTGCACATTATGGCCAAACAACAAAATTCAACAATGCCATGGCGGCTATTGCTGCAACCCAACATCCATCACTATCACCTTCAAACCTCCATTTTGATCTAATCACATGCCACCCACACTAACCAACCCCCTTCATTGGATGCTTGAAATATGATTTGCAGGGTCTTCATTGTTTAATTGTTTCTTTAATTTCTTTGTTCCCTGAATTTAGCTTCCATCACTAGCACTAATGAAAGCTCAAAAGCAAGGTTTGCCATTAATACCAATCTAAGATTTTAAGGGTTTGATATTATAGTAGGATGAAATTTTGTTTTTGTGTTTTGATAGGTTTTGTTTTAAATACTCAAATTAAGCAAGTTGCAATAATGACAAATGCAACAAAGGAATTATAATAGTGGGAGGTCATTACTAGAAAATATGTGGTATCACTATAATGAGTTTTTAATAAGCTTAGTGGTTTCGAGTAGTGGTTGGTCTTTAGTGGGATAAGAAAACCACTTAATAGGCGATTAGGTGTTTAATTCAATTTATTTTCGTGTGATTTTTTACACTGCTTGGGTAGCATGTGTATAATTAGTCATTTTGTGTGGTGTTCATTGAAGTGACTAAACAAACCTTAATTGATTGGCCAAACATAATTTTGATTGGTCAAATGCCATGTGGCATTTAGACATTAACCACCTAAGTTAGGCCATATGACATTTGGACATTGGCCACCTTAATTACACCATGTGGCATTTAGACATTGGTCACCCAAGTTAGGCCACATGGCATTTAAACATTAGCCATTTAGGTTATGCCACGTGGCTAGAACCCAAATGACCTAGGTTAAACCTAAACTAGGCCTAAAACTAAGTATTTAGGTTTAGGAACCTAAAACCTAAAGCCTAAACAATTAGGCCTAGGTCTAGGTGCTTAAAGTAGGCTTGGGCGACCTAAGACTACCCTAGGAACCTATAGTATGTCCTTTTAAAAGTTGTACCTAGTGTTAAGCCATTATACTACACCTAGATATAGGCCACCTAAATAGGTAGGAATAGGTAGGTAGGTAAGTAAATAGGATCCTATTTAATTTTTAGTGACAAGCCTTTTTTTATTGGCTCATCACAAGTAATATTTTCACTTTCAATATATTTAATGCATGTAATATGTGTAGACTAATACTTTTTCATTTAATTATATAGTTTACAAAATTCAACTTGTTGACAAAAGATATGAGATAAATTTACAACATTATCCCACATCATCCTTTCTCCCATACAAAAGTACCCAACTTTTATGGTTGTTATGTTTTTCCTACTTTGTCCAAATGAAAATAAATAAATTTCATTCCTAAAGATTTCCCCGAGATCTACACATCTATAAAAAATTTAGAACCAAAATATCAAATAATTTGACCATAAATGCATTTGAATCTTCACCATTTCATACATTTGAACAACAATGATATCTTGAAGATTTTTTAAAAAAAAATTCATAAAAAGATTTGTAAATAAACATATTTGAAATAAACATGGTTTTTTTTGGTATATTACATATATAATATTTCCCCACCTTTTAAAAATATAATGAAATAATGAAAATTGTGTCAATGTTGTGTTATATTTATATGTAATTATAAAATATATTTCTAAATAAAATATGTTATCAATGAAACATATAATATTATATTGTAAAATTAAATTTTTAATAAAAATTACTTAAATTTTTCAAATGTCATAATTACTAATTTAAACACATATATTTTTTAATCTCACAATTTTTATCAAATTTTATTTTGAGCAGTGAATTTGAATCTTATTTTTGATGTTATTTTCAGTTCATTTAATGTGATTTAATATAAATTATTAAAATTCCAAGTTGTATGACCAAATATTTTGATAAATGATTAAAAATTGAAAGGTATATTATTTGCTACCCATCACATGGAAACATGAAAAATAATACCATTTTGGGGCATGTGTCTTTTGAGTTTTTATGAATATCATTAATAAGAATGTATTTCTTTATTTGATGTCAAAAAATTCAAAACAGATTTATTTAAATAAACATTTGAGCAAGAGTCCCAACTTGAATGTTCTAATTATATTTTACACATTAATTTTTATTTAATTTTATGGTTTCAAAACTTTGGCAATTTGTTTTCCATTTTTTGAGATTTTTTTCAAAATTGGAATTTTATCCCCAAATTTCTTTTTAGCCACTATCTAGAAATTCATGATAAATCATCAATGACTCTAAAGAAAAAGTTCTGAAAATTATAAGGTATTAATTAATAATTTGTGAATTCATTATGTGTTTGATCATCTACAAGCTTATAATATGCTTATTAGGTATATATGTATGTCTACCTTTTAATTAATTTCCCTTTTAATTCACAAGTTTTTATGTTTCAAATTGCATATTATTAACTACTTATATGGAGTTCATGATGAAAGTTTATACACATAAATTTGATCTAGCCATTTAGTAACATAGAAATGAATATGAAATAAATATAGGTAGAAATATACCTAGGTTAAATTCAATATATTTAGGTCATGTTTCATTAACTTAACATAAGTATGACCTAGTAAAATTTATTAAGTTATACTTAGGCGAAGGTAATCATTCTATACTTCAGTTGGGTAGAATAGGATATGTACTTAAAATATGTATATTGTAACCTATAACTAGGTTAGGCATATTGTAATTTATACAGAGGTTGAGCATATCATAACCTATGTATCAAGGCTAAATATTAATATATGATTTCTTATGTACCTATCTAGGTATATAATGATTTATACTTACATTAAGGTAAGCTAGGCCTACTTAATTACATGTAGTTAACTTAGGTATATCTTAGGTTTACACATACTTAGAATATATGTACTTAATTTATATGTATATAGCTTTTACATACCTAGCCTTATATATAAGCTACATTACCGAAATATTTTACCTTACCTTGGCTATGCCCTACATCAAAATGTGACATTTATGATTGGGACAAATATGATTAATGAACATTTTCTAATTATATAGTTATGTATGCCATGTTTTTGTGCCTAGTCAGATTTTTGTAACCATGGATATTACTACATGAGTCTTCATAGATAGGATTATATTCTTTCAAAAATCACCACAATTGCTTTCAATATGAAACTTAGGTGCTTATGATTTTTTACATTCATAGTTTCAATATCGCCACATTTGGATAAATATACTTAGAGATGCTCACCACTTGAGTAACATCACCAAATTGAAAACAAAAACACACATACACAATTTTGGAAGGTTATAATCTCTCGAAATCAGACAAAAATAATAAGAAATGCTAGATTTCCTTATATAATTTTCAATATGTAACAACAAATATAAAAAGTTGATTAAAGATTTGCACTTCATATCTTGTTAATAGCGAAATTTGACTACATCTTACTAGGGATTATCACCATTTTTCCCACATGTTCATGTGAACAATTGGCACTTAAATTAGATTACAAAATCCCTTAAAAAACACTGGTTTGAACCAGTGTTTGGAGGGTACCCTTTTTGCATCTATGTACCTTGCCAGCAAACCCAAATAAGGTTATATTAACATATCGTACACTGGGTTGTCAAATATTCTGTTACACTAATATATATTGAAGGCAAAACAATATTAAGGTTATAACATTATTATGCCTTGTTTTGGGTTTTACCCTAGGGTTTAAATTTCAGCAGGGTACCCTTTTTCACATGGTAACTTTGTGTAATTAAATGGTAGAAGAGAGAAGGCATGTTTCCCATTCGCTTCTAACATCACTAAAAATTCTCTTTGGAGCTCTACACAATATATCCTTTTCCTCATGCTAAGTTTGTGAAATCTAACTTGTGTGAAAAGGTCTGTTTGCCCTTTCCTTCAAATATTAGTTCAGAATCTCTTTTCACCTTAACATTGACCATTCATGATATATGAGGTATGCATAAAGTAAAATCATACAAGCTTTACTTTCATGATATATTCAGCATGAAATGCCTTTATCATGAGGGTAATTTCTTTTAAAGAATCGTATTGTGCTTGAGTTAAAGCACAATGAAGTAAAAAAGAAAAGTTGTGTATTATCATGTTGGTACTTGACATTTTTGAATGGTTTAAATGATGGTTGAAATCAAAACCATACACATTCAAACAAGAAATACATTTTGGATCATAAGATGTGTTGGGTTGTAGCGAGATAGAGGAGGATTGCTTATTATGATAGTCATGCTAAGTAAACACATTGTTTAGGTGAACATGAATGAAACACTAATATGAACCTAGTCCATAACGTTATGTTCAGAGTTTTTCAGGCTTGTGATTAGCCCTCCCCTCATCTC
>Ga0116226_10006426_pt1 | contig 10556 bp, 9 predicted proteins | sample S1TSphfallax_FD_89692 | JGI IMG/M metagenome (GOLD analysis project Ga0116226, IMG submission 89692) | Host-associated microbial communities from peat moss isolated from Minnesota, USA - S1T2_Fa - Sphagnum fallax MG | ecosystem: Host-associated > Plants > Peat moss > Unclassified | place: USA...
CGCCGCGGGAGTTTGGTCGAGCAAGATCTCGACCTGCGGGCGCGCATCGCGAAACGCGCGCACGCAGCGGCTGAGCTGCACGATCGGAAAGATACGGTTATAACCGATGCGCAGGCGACCGGTAATGCCGCGCGCGCCGTCGGCGCCCATCCGCAGGGCACGATCGGCATGGGTCAGCGCGAGCCGCGCCTCGGCGAGCACCCGCCGCCCGACGTCCGTGAGTTCGACGTGCCGCTTATCGCGAACGAAGAGCGCCGCGCCGACTTCCGCTTCGAGTTTTTGAATCTGGGCACTGAGCGCGGGCTGCGCGATGACGAGGTCTTCGGCGGCCCGCGTGAAGCTCAGGCGATCGGCGATCGCGACAAAATACCGGAGTTGCCGCAGTTCCACCGGATCACTTCGGTGGCAGGTGCGTTCCGGTCGGGGTTTGCGCGTCGAGCGTTTTGCCCCCAAGCGAACTCGTGTCGATGTTGTTGTTCGCAAAGTCCGTGCCGGCGACGCGGTTGAGCTCGACGACCGCTTTGTTCAAGTCGGTCTGCGCTTGCAGCTCGCGGCCCCGATTGTTGGCGACCTCGAGCTGACGCTGCAGCACGAGAAACGTGGTCGAGTTGCCGACCCGGAATTTGCGCTGCTCCGAGAGCAGCACGCGCTCGGAGGCCGCCCGAGCGGCGCTCGCGGCAACTAAGCGGTATTGTGTTTCGCGTAGCGTCTGGATCGCGTTCACGGCATCCGAACGAACGCGTTGCAGAAGTGCGAGCTCCTGGACCGCGACCTGATTCGCTTGTTCCTTGGCGATCGAGTAATCGGCCTTGGCGGTACGATTGCGGAGCGGGAACGAGATCGTGAGCGAGAGCAGATACGTCGGATAGCGCGCATCGAAGAGATTGGTCCACGACTGGCCGTACTTGCCATTTTCGTAGGCCGGGGTCGTCCCGAAATTTCCGCTTATGATCGGGATCTGGTCGGCGGGCGGCAGCCCGGCATCGGCGTTTGCAATCAGGGCATTGAGCGAGGTGATCTCGCTGCCCAGTACTTGGAAGAGCGGCGTTCCGGTGAGGCTTTGCTGAACGCCCGCGAAGCCGCTCAGTGTGGCGCTTGCGTTCACGTCGAGCTGCGGCAAGAGTTGATTTTTCGCATAGGCCAAGTTCACGGTGGCGGAGATGCGCGAGGCCCGCAGCTGCGCGATCTCGGGCCGGTTGCGCAGTGCGGTGACGATCAGATCGTCGAGCTTCGGCTCGGTCGGCAGCTGGATCACGGCGGAGGTCGGAACGAGGTTCGCCGACCACAGCGGATCGGCGGGATTACCGAGGATCAGCGACTTGAGCTGCGTCTGCAGGCGCTGCACGCTCTGTAACGCCGAGAAGACGTTATCCTGGAAGACGTCGACCTGGGTGTTCGACTCGACGATCTCGACCGGCGCGAGGGCACCGCGCCGGGCGAGGCGCGTGTTCGACTCGGCCTGCGCCTGCGCTTCGCGCAAGCCTTCCTCTTGGATTGCGACGTCGCGCCACGCAGCGACCAAATCCCAGTAGGTATCCGACACGCTCGTGATCGTCTGCGAAGCCTGCACGAGCAGTGAGGCCCGCTGCGCTTGCGCGTTCGCCGCCGCGAGTTGAATTTGTCGGGCCTCCGCGCTGATGCCGCGCCCGCGCAAGAGCGGCTGCGAGACCGCGAGGCCGATCGCGGTGGTGTAGAACGGATTGAAGCTGTTGTACACCGTGTCGTTATACGTGCTCGCGGCCGACCCGGTCAGCGAGATCTGCGTCCCGTACGGCGTCTGAGCGCGGAACCCGCCTTGGATGCTTTGCTCGATCTGCGTGACGGGCGTCCCGCCCGGGCCTTCGGCGAAGGGGCTCTCGACCGGCGAGATCGTGTGCTGGTACGACGGCGTGAGCTGAAATTGAACGTCCGATTGACCCTTTGCGGCAACGATCTGGTACGAGGCGATCCGCGCGTTCGAGGACGAGATCGCAAGAGCGGTATTGCGCTGCAGCCCCATCGTAACGGCATCTTCGAGCTTGATCCCGACGAACGGCAGCTGTGCGACGCCGACGAGTTCGCCGTTGGGCAGCGTGCCGCCCGGATTCGATGCGTAGCCGGGCGCGACGTTCGGAACGGCCGGCAGCACAGCGGGGAGCGGAGGTGGCGGCAGACCCTCTTGCCCCCCGCCGTACGCCGCCGACGTTCCGCTTTGCGCTTGCGGGGCGCCGGTCGCTTGCGGCTGCGGGTTTGTTTGCGCGAAGACGGGCGCCGGGGCGATCGCCAGCGCGACGAGCGTCGAGCTGAGTGTGAGAGAGAGAAAGCGAGAGTGCACGATAGCTCCTAGAGACGTCATTGCGCGAGACCCGGCGCGCCGCACGTACGCGCGCGCCGGATCATGAAAACGAGCGGGAGAGGCGGCGCTACTTCTGGTTCGCGACCGCCGTCGTCACCGACATTCCGACGCGTAGCGGCTTGTCGGCCGGCGGATCGTCGACGATGACCCGGATCGGAATACGCTGCGTCACTTTGACGAAGTTCCCGGTGGCGTTCTGCGCGGGGACCAGGCTGAACGTGTTCTGCGATGCGGGTGCGATCGATTCGACGTGGCCATGGAACTTGACGCCCTTGTACGCGTCGACCTCGATGTCGACCGGCGCGCCGACCTTGATCGATCCGAGCTGCGTCTCTTTGTAGTTGGCCGTGATGTAGAGCCCGGTCTCCGGGATCAAGTCGAGCAGCGATTGACCCGGCGCGACGGTCGCGCCGATCTCGATGTTCTTCTCCCCGACGTAACCGTCGATGGGCGAACGGATCACCGTGTAGCTCAGTTGGTCTTGCGCCGTGCGCAGCTGGGCGTCGAGCGAACGCGTTTGCGCGTTCGCCGCCGAGGCTTGGGCCCGTTCCGACGAAACGCGGAACGGCGTATCCGATTCGCTGAGATGCCCCTGCGCAGTCGTGATCTGGCCTTCTTGGGCGCCGATCCCGGCCTGGGCGGCGTTCGCGCTCGCTAGCGACGCGACGTAGCGCGCCTGGGCTTGGGTCACCGCGGTCTCGGCAGCGCTTTCGTTATCGAGCGACGCCTGATAATTCGCTTGTGCCGTCGCTTGCGCAGCGCGGTCCGAATCGAGTTGCGACTCCGGTTCGTCGCCGGTACGCACCAGCGACGCCGTGCGCGCGAGATCGGCGTTGGCCTTGGCGAGCGACTCACGCGCCGACGGAACCTGCGCCGCGGCTTGTTTGAGCTGCGCTTGCGCTTGCGCGATCGCAGCGCGGGCGGCATTGGCCTGTTGTTGCGCGGCGCTATATTGCGCTTGCGCGTTCTTGAGTTGCGACTCGGCGGAAGTGATGCCGCCGTTCCCTTGTTGGTTCTGCGCGTTCTGCTGCGCGATCGTGAGGCTAACGTTCTGCTGCGCGGCGTTCGCCTGAGCGGCGGTCGCGTTGCGCGCGGCAACGGCTTGCGCGAGACGCGTCCGTTCGTCCTGATCGTCGAGCAAGATCAGCACCTGACCGCGGCGCACTTCCTGGTTCGTATCGACGAGCACTTTGGCGACGCGCTCCGAGATCTTACTCGTGATCGCAACCGTGTTGCCGTCGACCTTCGCATCGTCGGTCGATTGATGGCTCAGCGAATACGCGAGCCACTGCACGCCGAAAATCAGCAGCGCGAGCACGACGATGCCGCCGATGATGAGCACCCAGATCGGCGGGGCCTTGCGGGCTTTGTTCGCCGGCTCGGATGGGGGCGGGGCGCCGGCTCCGCGGCCGTCGGCTGGTCCCGTGCGCGGCGGGGCTTCGGTGCGCGTTTCCACTACGATTGTGCTCCGTTCAGAAAGAGGTGGACGAGGTAGGGCAAATCGTGATCTTCACCGGGGCTGCCGGCCCACAGTTTCTCGGCGACGACGTATGCGAAGAGGACGCTCATGAACGCCCGCGCGTGCTGCTCGGGATCGCCGTGCATCCGTCCGGCGGCGATATGATCGGCGAAGTACCCTGCGGCACGAAGCCGAATCTCGCGCGGTCCGCGCCACTCGGGCGTCGACGCGGTTTCGACTTCGCCGAGCGCGGCTTCCGCCATACTGACGCACATCATCTTGCGCTGGCCGCGCATGCGCTTGACCAGCGACCGCGCGACGACGAGCAGGTCGGCTTCGACGTTGCCCGAGAGCGAATCCATCACCGAGTTAAACTCGTCGAGCCCGCAGTTGTATTCGCGCATCGCCATCAGCAGCGCGCTCTTGTTCCCGAAGTGCCGGAAGAGCGTGGCTTCATTGACGCCGGCCCGGTCGGCGACTTCGCGCGTCGTGGTCCCGCGCGTCCCCTTGGCTTCGTAAATTTCTTTCGCGGCGGTGAGAATCCGGCGCCGTGTTTCTTGCGCGGACGAACCGGGACGGGCGATCGTCTGCATCATTTCCCGGCCGCGAAGACGGCGTCGTCGATGGCCACGTTCACGCGATAATCGCCGTAGGTTCCGTGGGCGAGCGCGCGGACGTGCGGAATGTCGATGCTCGCATCTTGTTCGGCAAGCATCGAGTGGCCGTCGATCGTCTGGAAATGCTGCGTCATCGCGATGACGCCGCCGGTGTAGTAATGATACTCCATTTTATCGATGGTCCAAGCTGCGGGGTCAACGAGGACGGTCTCGTGGTCGATCATCCCGCGGACCCGCTGCACCATCCGCAGTTCCAGATCCGGATGGCCCTCGAAGGACTTTGTCCCGACGACCGTGATCACAAATCGCTTTTCCCAATTTGCGGGGTCCCCAATATCCGTGTACAGTTTCTCGAAGCCCTTGGCGTACCCGGGAACCCGGTCGAAGGCGACTTCGTAGTTGTTCGGGCGCTTGAAGTAGGTCGAGCCGTCGAGGTGCTCGTGCAGCCAGGGGAACGAGGTCATGCGAACGTCGATGTGGACCCGCGATTGATAGGTGCCCAGATCCGGGTTGCGGTCGGCGACGTGGGCGATGATCGCGGCGGGATCGGCATCCAGAGCCGGCGCGGCGCTCCCCTGAGCGTGCGCTGCCGGCGTCGTGAACGCGAAGAGGACGGCGACCAGCGCGACGCTCGAGCGTAGGAAGGAAGCCACGCGCGACCGCTTCGGTGTACCGGCGAAGGCTTCGGGCTGGTCCGACTCTGAAGCGAGTTCGCCGATCGGCAGCGCGAAGACGCGGTCGAGCCCGCTCGTCGCCAGCGCCGCCCGGGCGCGATCCTCTTCCGCCTCGACGACGATCGCGCCGCCGTGTTCCCGCAGACGACGCAGGGCGGCGATCAGCGCAGCCATCACGGGCGCGGAGAGGAGCGGCCCCGTCAGGATGACGCGCAGGCGCGGCGCGACCGGCGTCCGGCGCAGCACGGCGTCGGCCGCCGCGGCGATCGCGCGGCGGGCTTCGTCATCGTCAGTCCCCAATCGAAGTTCGGTCATGTGGTTCACCACTCGTCGGATGCGTGTAAGTACTTGCATCAATCTACACGACAGCCAGGCTTCGTGCAAGTACCTACTTGCATTTCTAGACGGTTGGGAACGGGGATGAGTTCCCCGCTCGATCCGGCCGTGCTCTCCCGGACGGCGGCGCTGGCCGGGCTCGGCGACGCGGCGATCTGCCTGCAGCGGCTCGATCGGCCCGGACCGCTCGTCGCTGCGGGACCGCAGGACGGATGGGCCGCCGCGAGCATGATCAAGGTTCCGCTCGCCGTCGCCGCCGCCGCCGCCGTCCGGCGCGGGACGCACGCCTACGGGGACGTCGCGACCGTCGATCCGGCCAACATGACCGCGAACGACGCGCCATCGCCGCTGGTGCCGGGCGCTGCCGCGACGCTCGCGGAGCTGATTTCCCTCGCCGTCTCGCGCTCGGACAACGTGGCGACGAACGTGCTCGTCGATCTGCTTGGGCGCGAACGCGCCAGCGCCGACCTCGCCGCGCTCGGGTACCCCGGAACGGTCTTCCGGCGCAAACTCTCGGGCGCCGAACCGCTCATCGTCGACCCCGGCGCGAGCGGCCGCAACACCCATCCGCCGGCCGAGGCGGCGCGGCTCTTCGCCGCGATCGCCGCCGGGACGGTGCCAGGCGCGGAGCGCCTGCGGACGGCGCTCGCGGCGCAATACTGGAACGGGAAATTGAGCCTCGGCCTCGCACCCGGCGACCGCTTCGCGCACAAGACCGGCGACACGGATACCGTCTCACATGACGGCGGGATCCTGCAGCTAGCGGGCGGCGAGACGTGGGCGCTCGTCGTGTACACGAACGAGACCTCCGGTGACGCCGATGATCTCCGCTTCGCGACCTTCATGCGTACGCTGCGGCCGCTGCTTTCGCGCTAGCGACCGAACGCGAAGCGCAGCGTAAAGCCCTTTTTGCGACAGGAACGCCGGAGGGGGGCCACAATTCTAGCCCGGATGAAACGACCTGCATCCTATGCGCTCGCGCTTGCCTTGACGTGCGCGCTCATTCCGGCGGCCGTCGTCCTGCCGGGACTCGCGGCAACGACCAAAGGCCCCGCGGCCGGGAAGACCGTGAAGATCGGCGTGATCGCCGACGTCACCGGATCGGCCGCGGTCTACGGACTTCAGCAAAAGGACGCCTACGAGCTCGCGAACGACGACCTCAAATCCGGCTTGCTCGACGCCGGCGGCGCGAACCTGACTTTCGACGTCGAAGACTCCGCCAGCGACGGCAACCAAGTCGCCAACCTGTTTCAAAAATTCACCACCGACGGGTCCGCGATGATCGTCGGCCCGACGCTCTCGGGTGAGGCGCGCAAGGGCGATCCGATCGCCGTGCTCGCGAAGACGGCCGTCGTCGGCACGTCGACGACCGCCGACGGCATTACCTCGATCGGACCGTGCGTCTACCGCGTCTCGCTCGCCGAAGCGCAAGTCGTTCCCGCGACGGTCGCGCGCACCAAAGCCGTCTGGAAATACAAGACCGCCGCCATCATCTTCGGCGACGACAACGCCTTCACGAAAACCGACGGCGATATTTTCAAGACCCAACTCGAAAAAGCCGGCGTCACGATCGTCGACACCGAGACGTTCCACGTCGGCGATAAAGACTTCGCCGCTTCGCTCACCAAGATCAAAGCCGCCAAGCCCGACGTGATCGTGCTCGGCGCGCTCGCCGAAGAGGCCGAGAAAATCATCCAGCAGGCCGCGACGCTCGGCATCAAGACGCATATGATGGGCGGCAATGGTCTCAACAGCACGAAGATCTACGATTATGCCGGACCGGCCGCGGCGGGCGTCGTCGTCGGAGCCGCGTGGTCGATCAACGGCAACTACACCGGCAACACCAGTTTCGTGCAGCGCTTCAAGAAAAAATATGGCGTCGAGCCGGACCAGTTCGGCGCGCAAGCCTACGCCGCCGCGCAGCTCTCCGCACAATTGGTCAAGGACGGCAAGGCGTCCAAAGACGAGATGTGCGCGGCGCTGCGCGACCTGCGCGTTGCCCAAACGGTGCTTGGGCCGATTGCCTTCGATCCCGGGCGCGACGTCAAAGCCGCGCCGGTCATCTTGCAAATCGAAAAAGGCGGCTTCGCCTACTTCCACTAGTCCGGAGAATCGCCCGTGGTGGCACAGCAGCTCGTAAACGGGCTTTTCTTGGGCGCGGTCTACGCGCTCTTCGCAATCGGCTACACGCTGGTGTTCGGCGTGCTCGACATCCTCAATCTCGCGCACGCGGCGATCTTCATGCTCGCCGCGTTTGCGGCGTGGTCGATGATCGGCGCCGGCCTGCCGCTGGCGGTCGCCGCGCCGCTTGCGATCGCCGGTGCCGGCCTGCTCGGGATCGTGCTCGACCGGATCGCGTTCGCGCCGCTGCGTCGCCGCGGCGCACCGAGCCTGATCGCGCTGATCTCCTCGATCGGGATGGCGATCATCTTCGGCGCGATCGCGCGCGGAATCTACGGTCCCGACGAGCGCCGGTTCACGCTCGGTTTCTTGCAAGCGCCGCCGCTGCACGCGGGTCCGCTCACCTTCACGATCGTGCAACTCGTGATCTTGGCCAACGCCATCGTGTTCATGCTGGGTCTGGCGTGGGTGATGCGCTCGACGGCGCTCGGGCGCGGGATCCGGGCAGTCGCCGAAGACCGCGTCGCCGCGGCGCTGCTCGGCATCGATCTCGAGCGGACGATCGCGGCAACGTTTTTCATCGCTTCCGCCCTCGGCGGCGTGGCCGGCATCTTGACGGCGCTCCAGTACAATAGCGTTCAGGTCGACATGGGCGGGCAGATCGAGCTCAAAGGCCTTGCGGTCATCGTATTGGGCGGGATGGGTTCGATCACCGGTGCCGTGATCGGCGGCTTCGTGATCGGCATGGTCGAGACGCTCGCGGTCGTGTTCGGCCTCTCGGAATGGCGCGACGCCATCTCCTATGGCGTCATGTTCCTCATCTTGATCTTGCGTCCGACCGGGTTGTTCGGAAAGCGCGCCTTGCGCACCGCGTGACCCGATGACCGTGCTCGCCGAATTTTACGCGGCGCACTCGAAACTGATCGATCAGGTCGGCCTCGATGCGCTGCTCGCGCTCTCGCTCTCGATCTCGTTGCAAGCCGGCCAACTGGCCCTTGCCCAAGCGGCCTTCATGGGCGTGGCCGCCTATATCTCCGCGATCCTGGCGCTCAACGCGCACTGGTCGCTGCTGCCCGCGATGCTCGTCGCCGCGCTGTGCAGCACGATCGTCGCCGGACTCCTGGCGCTGCCCGTGCGGCGGCTGCGCGGTATCTTTCTCGCGATCGCGACGATCGCGTTCGGCGAAATCGTGCGGATCGTCGCGAACAATCTGCAGATCTCGGGCGGGGCGGAAGGGCTCTCGGGGATTCCGCCCGATGCGACGACGCCGTGGATCTACGGCACGCTCATCCTCGTCGCGATTGGCCTCTGGCTTTTCTCGCGCACGAAGTTCGCGCTCGCGATCGCGCTCGTGCGCGAGGACGAGAACGCGGCGCGCAGCGTCGGCGTGGACGTCGGCTTCGTGCGCTTCACGACGCTGGCGATGGGCGGTGCGATCGCGGGTCTCGCGGGCGCGCTCTACGCGCACTCCAACTTCTTCATCACCCCCGCCGACTTCGGCTTCGGCCGGATGGAACAGATCCTCGTGTGGTGCGTGATCGGCGGTATCACGAGTCCGCTCGGTGCCGCGATCGGCGCCGCGCTGCTGACGATCTTGCCCGAAGCGATCCGCTTCCTCGCTGACTACCGCGACTTCGTCAACGGCGCGATCTTGCTCGTGGTCGTCCTCTTCGCGCCGCGCGGGCTCGCCGGTATCCGGTTGTGGCGGCGCGGATGAGCGCGGGCCTGCAGCTCGCCGGCGTCACCGTCGCGTACGGCGGCGTGCGCGCACTCGCAAGCGCCACCCTCGAGGTCGCGCCGGGCAGCGTCCTCGGCCTCATCGGCCCCAACGGCGCGGGCAAGACGACGCTCATCAACGCGACGACCGGAATCGTCCCGCTCGCGGCCGGTAGCGTGCGCCTCAATGGGCGCGACCTCCGCGGCGTCGCCCCGCACCGGATCGCGCGAGCCGGTATCGCGCGCACCTATCAAAACATCCGGCTCTTTGCCGCGCTCGACGTGTTCGCCAACCTGGCCGCGGGCGCATTCGCGCGGCCGGGCCGGCTGGCTGCCGCGCACGCGCAGGCGCTGCTCGAGCGCGCGGGGATCGCGCACGTGCCGCTCGCCGCGCGCGCGGGCGCGCTGCCGTACGGCGACCAGCGCCGGCTCGAGATCGCGCGTGCACTCGCCGCCGAACCCTCGATCGTGATGCTCGACGAGCCCGCCGCGGGGATGAATCCCACCGAAACCGCGCACCTCGTCGACACGATCCGCGCGATCGCGGCAAGCGGCATCGGGGTGCTCTTGATCGAGCACGACATGTCGCTCGTGCGCGCGGCCTGCGACCGCATCGTGGTACTGAATTTCGGCGAAGTGATCGCCACCGGTACGCCGGATGAGATCGTCGCGGATCCCGCCGTGATCGAAGCCTACCTCGGCACGGAGAGCGTGTAGATGGCCTTACTCGAAGTCGACGCGCTGTGCGCGGGCTACGGCAAAATCGAAGTACTGCACGACGTCAGCATCACGCTCGAAGAAGGCTCGCTATGCGCGATCGTCGGCGCCAACGGCGCGGGAAAGACGTCGCTCTTGCTTGCGATCTCGGCGATCTTGCCCAAGCGCGGCGGTAGCGTGCGTTTCGCCGGCGACGATATTACGCGGCTCTCATCGCATGCAATCGTCCGGCGCGGGCTGATCCACGTTCCCGAAGGACGCCGGATGCTGCCGCAGATGACCGTCGCCGAGAATCTCCTCGTCGCGGCGTCGGCGCGCGGCGCCGACGGACGCGCCGCGATCGCCACGCTCTACGAACGCTTTCCGATTCTCGGCACGCGCCGCGACGTTCCGGCCGGTGCGCTCTCGGGCGGCGAACAGCAACTCGTCGCGATCGCACGCGCGCTCGCCGCGAAACCGCGTGCGCTCTTACTCGATGAGCCCTCGATGGGACTCGCTCCCAAACTCGTGAGCGAAATCTTCGCGATCGTCGCCGAAGAACGCGCGCGCGGCGCCTCGATCGTACTCGTCGAACAGAACGC
>Ga0116226_10006427_pt1 | contig 10556 bp, 5 predicted proteins | sample S1TSphfallax_FD_89692 | JGI IMG/M metagenome (GOLD analysis project Ga0116226, IMG submission 89692) | Host-associated microbial communities from peat moss isolated from Minnesota, USA - S1T2_Fa - Sphagnum fallax MG | ecosystem: Host-associated > Plants > Peat moss > Unclassified | place: USA...
TGTCCCCATGAAGTACAACTAGTAGCTCTTTCCGCCACAGTTGCTAATAGCGACCAACTGACCAACTGGCTGAATCATGTACATGGTCCGACCGATTTAATTTACTCTGATTTCCGCCCAGTCCCTTTGGAGTTTCACTACTGTACCCCCAAAGGATTGTTCCCCTTATTGAACGACACCAAAGATAAAATAAATCCCCGACTATCAAAAAGTCGGAAAAAAGGCTCAAAAGATAGAGGTAAAGCCGGTAAACCAGAGGCTCCTGGTATCAGCTTCACCTTGAGTCAACTCAGGGAACGAGATATGTTACCCGCCATTTACTTTATCTTTAGCCGTCGGGGATGCGATAAAGCTGTATCAGAAGTAGGTGATATCTGGTTAGCTAATAACGAAGAATCCCAAATATTGCGGGAACAAATTGATGACTTCTTGAGCCGTAATCCTGAAGCTGGTAGATCTGGACAAGTTGCTCCCCTATATCGCGGAATAGCTGCTCACCATGCGGGAATTTTACCAGCCTGGAAAATGTTAGTGGAAGAATTATTCCAGCAAGGATTAATTAAAGTAGTATTTGCCACGGAAACTTTAGCAGCAGGAATTAATATGCCTGCACGTACTACAGTGATTTCCACTCTGTCTAAACGGACTGACAGTGGACATCGCTTATTGAACGCTTCCGAATTTCTCCAAATGGCTGGACGGGCTGGGCGGCGAGGAATGGACTTGAGGGGTCATGTTGTTAGCTTACAAACTCCTTATGAAGGAGCCAAGGAAGCTGCATACCTAGCTACATCTCAACCAGATCCCTTAGTCAGCCAATTTACGCCTAGTTATGGCATGGTACTTAATTTACTGCAAACCCATACTTTAGAACAAGCGAGAGAGCTAGTAGAGCGAAGTTTTGGGCAATATATGGCGAACTTGCACCTCCAACCAAATTATCGAGAAATTGCCGAAATCAGAGCTGAACTCACCAGACTGCAAACCCAAATCGCCGCAGTCAATCTACAGGAAGTAGCAGCGTATGAAAAATTGCGTCAACGCTTAAAAGTAGAAAGACAGATATTAAGAACACTACAAGAGCAAGCCCAGGAAGAAAGACAAGCACAATTGATCGTGATGTTGGACTTTGCTATGGTAGGAACACTGTTGAGTCTAAGAGATAAAAACGTTACAGCCACATTACCTATAACAGCTATTTTAATCGATAAAATTGCCGTGACAGGTCAAGCTACTTATTTGATTTGTTTAGGAGAAGATAATCGCTGGTATGTAGCTACAATTGGAGATGTAGTGGATTTATATGCTGAATTGCCAAGAGTGAATTTACCGGCTCATATAGTTCCTCCAACTGAACTCTATTTAAAAAGAGGACAACATCTCCGAGGTAATGCAGAGAGCGCTGCGATTGCTCAAAGCATACCATCAAATCCTGAAGAATTTATGAATCTGACAGCAGAAGTCAGAGAACAAATTAGTCGTGTAATTGCTGTTCAAGAACAAATAGAAACCCATCCTTTACATCAATCAGGTCTAGCGACGGACTTATTGAAAAATAGAGCAAAGTGCGTCGAATTAACTGCGGAATTAGAAACATTAGTTGAGGAAGTTGGGCAAAAATCCCAAAGACATTGGGAAGAATTTCTCAATTTAATGGAAATTTTGAAGCACTTTGGCTGTTTGGAGGGATTAGTTCCGACGCAATTAGGACAAATGGCTGCGGCGATTCGGGGTGAAAACGAATTATGGCTGGCTTTGGTGCTTGCTAGCGGTGAATTAAACAATTTAGATCCACATCATTTAGCTGCTGCTGCTGCTGCTTTAGTCACGGAAACACCACGCCCTGATAGTAAGGTAGATTTTGATTTGAGTGATCAAGTAGCGGAAGCTTTAGCGAAACTGCGGAACATTCGTCGTCAAATATTCCAGTTACAGCGACGTTATAATGTGGCTCTACCTATTTGGTTAGAATTTGAATTAATTGCGGTCGTAGAACAATGGGCGTTGGGAAGAGAATGGACGGAACTATGTGAGCGTACTAGCTTAGACGAAGGTGATTTAGTCAGATTACTGCGCCGCACATTGGATTTATTATCTCAGATACCTCATGTACCTTATTTGTCTGAAACTTTACAACGCAATGCGCACCGAGCAATGCAATTGATCGATAGATTCCCCATTAATGAGGAGATGGAGTAGTGTCTAACATAGAAGGTCTTAGGGTAAGGAATTACAAAGTTCTTCGTGATATTACTTTAGGGAAGTTATGGAATTTACAGGATACAGATCCATTGACACCACTAACAGCCGTTATTGGTAAGAATGGTGTGGGAAAAAGTACAATTTTCGATGCTTTTGGTTTTCTGGCGGATTGTTTAAAAAATGGAGTAGAAGAAGCATGTGATGCCCGTGGTCGTGGCGGTTTTCAGAGAATTCGCTCCCAAGAACAAGAAGGAAGTATTCAGTTTGATATCTATTATAAAGAAAATCATAGTGCTTTACCAATCACCTATGAATTAGCTATAGATATTGATTCATCTGGAAGACCTTATGTTAAACGAGAGAGACTTAGACAACGCCGACAAGGACAAAAAGCTAAGGGACAACCTTTTTCGTTTTTAATTCTGAATGAAGGTAGAGGAATTGTTTGGAAAGGCGAACAAGTAGGTAAACAAGTTGATGAAGAAGAACAAAATTTTGACCTGTCAAGTTTCATAGAGAAAATCCAGAGTGGTGATATAGAAGAAGAGAGTAGAGAAACAGAGGTAGTGGAACTTGATGACCCACGGAAACTGGGAATTGCTACTTTAGGAGCGCTTAAACGACATCCCCGAATTTCTATGTTTCGGAGATTTATTGAAGGATGGTATCTCAGCTATTTCACTTCAGATGCTGCTCGAAGTTTACCTCTGGCTGGTCTCCAAAAGCAGTTGAATATTCATGGAGATAATTTGGGTAATGTAGTTCAGTATATGGAAAGAGAACATCCCAAAAAATTTCAATCCATCTTGGAGAAAATATCTAGTAAAATTCCGGGTATTCATAAAATTAGCACCGAAAAAAGTCCAGATGGAAGACTTCTGCTAAAGTTTAATGATCAAGGATTTCAAGACCCATTTTATGCTCAACAAATGTCAGATGGAACCTTGAAAGTATTTGCTTATTTACTACTATTAGAAGATCCATCCCCACCACCGTTTGTATGCATTGAAGAACCAGAAAATGGACTTTACCATAAACTATTACAAACATTAGCACAGGAGTTTCGAACACATGCTGTAAATAATAAAGGTGGATCGCAAATATTTATTACAACTCATCAACCTTATTTTGTAGATGCTTTAGACCCTCAAGAAGTTTGGATATTAGAAAAAGGCGAGGATGGATTTGCTAAAATTAAACAAGCCAGTCAAGATCCTTTGATCTATAATCTCGTTAAACAAGGTTTACCTCTGGGAGGACTTTGGTATAGTGATTATCTAGATGCAAGGTAATTATATGCATTTTGAGATATTAGTTGAAGATAGTTCTGGAAAAACTGCTTTAGAGATTCTTGTACCAAAGATTATTGACACAGAACAACACACATATAAAATCCATGCTTATAAAGGAATAGGCCATATTCCTAAAGGTCTTACACCTAATTCTGACCCAAGAAAACGAATACTACTTGACCAATTACCGCGACTTATTCAAGGCTATGGTATAACACATGCAAAATCTTCTGATAAATTTCCTTCTGTTCTTATCGTCATCTGCGATTTAGATACAAAATGTTTAAAAGCTTTTCGTCAAGAATTACTCACATGCGTTAATTCATGTGATCCCCAGCCAAAAACACAATTTTGTATTGCTATAGAGGAAGGAGAAGCATGGTATTTAGGTGATTTAGCAGCAGTGAAAAAAGCTTATCCAAAAGCTAAACAAAAAGTCTTAAATGCGTATATAAATGATGAAATATGTCGTACATGGGAAAAGTTAGCCGATGCAGTATACCGAGGTGGTTCTTCCAAGTTATCTAAACTTGGTTATCAAGCAATTGGTACAGAAAAAACCAAATGGGTGGAAGAAATTACTCCCTTTATGGACGTTGACCACAATCAATCACCTAGCTTTTGCTATTTTCGCGATCGCCTGAGACAATGGGGTAGCTAGTACATCAAATGACATCAGTATTATTTTTAACGGCTATTTTGAAAAGCAATGTCATAATTAGGGGGAATGTAATTCAAAAAATTAATTGATTGAAAGAAACCAAATGTCAACAACTCAAGCATTATGGTCTTTGGAAGAATACCACCAGATGATTCAGGCTGGTATTTTAGATGATCGCCAGGTGGAGTTATTAAGGGGAGAAATAGTAGAAATGTCGCCAGAAGGATTTCCCCACGCTTATTCCAGAACTACGGCTGGAATTTACCTGACTAAATTATTAGGCGCTCGCGCGCTCGTGCGTCAAGATGCTCCAACCTTACCTGACAACTCGGAACCAGAACCAGATATTGCGATTGTCCAAAATCTAGGGCGAGAGTATCGTGTCGATCATCCATTACCTGAGAATATTTGAAGGAGGGAGACTATAAGCCTTTCTAGTTCACACATATTGTGTTTAAGCTGCAAAATTAACACTCTAGATATATAATCTAAATCAGACTTGCTGAATATTTTATTTGTGTAATCAATCTAACATAGATAGATACATACTATTTAATAGGTTATACAGATTGTGACTTTAACCAAAATTCCTCCTGGTCAACCACTGACCCCTACACAGATAAATGGCTTACGGTTAGTATCCCTTTTGGGTGGGAGTAACCGTGATGTTGTTCTAGCAATTGATGTCACTGAAAGCGTAGGTTTAAATGATCAAGGACGTGTTAGTTTACGTCAAATAGTTGAAGATAGTCTGAAAGCTGGAGATTCTGTCTACATTGTTCCCTTTGCTGAAGATGCTGGATCTCTATCTGTGGAAAATCCCTTGGGAACACCGATACACTTTAGCAATAAAAATTCGGAAAATATTGATCGGGTATTAGCTAAAATTCCCTCCAATGATCCTAAGCGCCACGGTACAGATATTCAAAGAGCAGAATTAACTATTTATCAAGGTATAGCGCAGATCAATCAAAATCGACTTTGGGAAAATCAACCGATTAAATCGCAGTCGGTGGTTTGGGTTACTGATGCGCCTTTATTGACTCAACCAGGGATTACTTCTCAGATCTGGCTAGAAACTCCTGCTAATAGCCCTTTTAGGATAGCACAATCTGCTGAAAGTCAAGAACGACAGAAGTGGATCAAAATTCTACCCTTAAAAGAGCGATCGCTAACCATTAAAAACCGTAATAATAAAGATTATCAGATTGCTATAGTAGATATTAATCCTAGAGTTCAGGAAATTTGTACACCAGTACCAGGAGGTCAAGAAACTTGTTTAGTTAATCCTTATTTACTCAAACAGCTATGGCTACCAAGTTTAGTTATACTATTAATAGTATTAGCTGGTATTTGGAGTTTAGTCAAGTTCATCAGATTACAAAAAAAGTGGGAAATAACATTCAAAATTGTAGCTAATGGAGAAGATGAAGAAAAAATATACATACCAAATAATAGAAAAATAGCAGTTGGTCAAAATGACCATAGCTGTAAATATTATATTGACTGTCCAGGTGGAGAATTACAAGCATATTTAGAACGTCGAGGAGAAAGCCTTTATTTAATACCCAACAAAGATGCAAAAATTGAAGTTAACGGTAAATTAATTCGATCTCGTATTCTCATATCAAATTTAAAGTTCACGCTGAGTTTTCCTGATAAATACCAGCGCGAACAAGAAATTTTCATCAAAATTAAAAAATAGTCTTCAGGAGAAAATTATGACCCCAGCATCTACAAATGAAACTCAATATAGAGGAATTAATCGCACAATTTGTATTGGTTTAGGAGGGACGGGTAGAGATGTATTAATGCGAATCAAACGGTTGATTGTTGACCGTTACGAAAATTTAAATAATTTACCAATTGTCAGTTTTGTTCATATTGACACAGATAAAGCTGCAACTCAAATTACCGGTATTAGGACTGGGAGTACTTATCATGGTGTTGACCTAAGTTTTAAAGAAGCGGAGAAGGTCAGCGCTATTATGTCATCAAATGAAGTGACAATGTTTGTAGACGGACTGGAACGGCGTTCAGAATATAATAGTTATGGACCTTACGACCATATTGGGATGTGGTTTCCTCCGCAGTTGCTACGGAATATTAAAGCAGTTGAAGAAGGTGCTAAAGGAATTAGACCTGTAGGGAGATTGGCTTTTTTTCACAACTACCAAAAAATCAAAACAGCAATTGAAACAGCAGAAAGGCGCACCAGGGGACATGAATCTTCGTTATTACAATCAGGCTTAAGAATAGAACCAGGTTTAAGTATTTTCGTAGTTGGTTCTTTATGTGGTGGTACTGGAAGCGGAATGTTTTTGGATGTTGCTTATAGCTTGAGAAATACTTATGGTGAACAAGGTGCTCAAATCTTTGGTTATTTGGTGATTAGTCCGGAGTTATATGGTAATGCTCCTAACATGAGTGCTAATACTTATGCTGCGTTAAAAGAGCTAGACTATTATAGCAATTCTGGTACAGAGTTTACAGCTTGTTATGATATTGAAAGTTTATCATTTATTCGAGAAAAACGTCCACCATTTGATTACACTTATTTATTATCTAATCAAACAGGGGGTGAATACGAAATTCTCAGTCAAGGGAAGTTATGTAATGTGATTGCGCATAAGATAGCTCTAGACTTTTCTGGTGAATTGGCTCCAGTCATGAAAGGAAATCGAGATAATTTTCTCCAACATATAATTCAGCCTGATAGACATCCCCGTCCTAACAGTCAGAGATACTTAACTTTTGGATTATCTGCAATTTATTTCCCTCGTGATACTATCGTCGAAATCGCCTTAACAAAGGTGGGTTTAGAGTTGGTGAAATTTTGGTTGAATGGTAAAGGTCAAAGTCCAGATCCTGTGAATTTACTTGAACAGTTTTTAATTCAGTATCATTGGCATAATGATTTAATAAAACGAGATGGATTAACTAATAAACTAGCAGAGTCTGTAGAAGAATTTAATAAGAATTTTATTAATAGTATGAAAACTTGGCAGAATAAATTATCTCAATTAACTGCTGAGTGTAAAAATAGGGATGATCGTACTAATATTCGTCAGCAATTAGCTGGAGAATTTTCTAAGCAATTTCGTACAGTACAACCAGGTGAAACAGAAGGTAATCGTGGATATTGGCTAACAAGGTTAATTCAGGCTGCTCCTAAGATTGTCAAGGAGTTGATCAACAATATTGATGACTACCTAACTCAATTACTTACCCCGACAGAAACAAATTTTTCTATTAAAAATACCCGTAATTGGCTAGACTCTTTACAGCATGAATTGCATAAATACCAGCAAAATTTGCAAGAAGAAATTACTGATTTTGGGGGAATGAAGCGACTGGAAGATATGGAAAGAAAGTGGAATAATGCTGAACAAGTTATGGAAGAAATTGAAAATAAATTTAGTATAGGGTTTAATTCAAAGAATAATCAATTTCAAGATGAAGCAAAAAAAGTAATTCAGGAAGTTTGTAAAATTATCAAGCATAATTTTAATTTAACTGTGTCACAAGAGACGCTGAAAATTGTCAATCAGTTACAAAAACATATTCAAGGAAGGGAAAAACAAGTAACAGCTTTTAATAGCTTAATAGAAGATTTACAAACTGCTTATGAAAAAGAGGAGCGAGAATTAAAGCAACTGAATTTTGATGAAATGAGTGGTGAGGCGATTTTCGCTACTGAAGATATTGAACGTTGCTATCAAACGATGTTACCAGAAAATGATGTTCTTGCTCAATTAGTACTAGCAAGTTCATTAATTACAGAGGAAACTGGTAGAGGTATATCTTTATCATTTTTCCTGAATCTGGAACGGACTACTTACTCTCAATTAAAACAAGAGATTGACCCAAAAATTGATAGTCTATTTGCTTTTCGTGGTAGCAATATTATTAATTCTGTGATTAAACGCTTCATCCAAAAATATTCTTTAGCTGCGCGTTCAACTCGCTTGAAGCAAATTATTCAAGAAGCTGAACCACTTTTGCGCTTAAATTTGAGTGACCCTTATTTCCGAGATGATACTGCTAAAATTAGTACATTAGTAGGATACAAAGATACAGATGAATCGGAAGTAAGACAGTTTAAAAATTTACTCATCCAAGACTTAGGTGTTTCCACAACTGTTTTAAAGTCAATACAAGCAGATGATGAAATTCTATTCGTGAATGAGTATGCTGGATTTCCTTTGAGATTAATTAGCCGTTTGGAAAAAATGCGCAATCCATACATTCGGGAACAAAACTCAGGTACTTCTTTCTTACATAATGATTATCAAACTTCTTTTCCCGATATTATTCCACCTGATGCTAAACTTATGGAAGAGATGGAAGATATTTTTTATCCCTGTTTAGCATTAGATTTATTAGAAGCAAATGAAAATCAGGAATTAGAGTTTAAGCATTATGATGTTTTCCAAGGGAGTTACTATACCGTCTCTTTGAGTTCAAGCTGGATGGAAGCTTTGGAAAATTTGGCTAATAATCGCAATATGGCTAATACTTTGAAACAGATTTTGGATGAGGCGATCGCCCATATAGGAAATAATCGCAACCTATGGGAAAATGAGTATCTACCCAAACTGCGTCAATTTTCCGAAAATCTCAAGAGAATCCCCGAAGATAGTCCCAATTTTCCCTATGTACAAAAAGTATATGTCTCACCAGACAATATTCAACCTAGAGTTAAAGAGGGAGTGATCAACCGTTTTTGGAAAAAGATGGAAGCAAGATTTAAAAACCAAAATGCACTTTCACCCAGAGACAATACAAGAAATCAACCAGCTCTTATGGGTGAAATAGTCTCTAGCTCTTCCTCAGATTCTCATGATAATCGCTTAAAACGACGGTCAGTGTTAGAACAACTCAAACAAGATTTGGATAACGGTTTTATTCTTCCAGAAGAGTACGAGCGAGAAAAACAAAGGATCTTTCTACAATATCCATTGTAATCTTATAGATAGTTAACATCTACCCACTTTTAACAAACTACCTTTACTACAGGCGATAATTTATATGCTGTCTCTACCACCTTACTTAATTTTTATCATCTTTGTACTTGTAATTATCCCATCTATAATTACTATCTCCTTTCGCATAGCTCTCTACAGCTACCTCACAGATTCGGCTGATAAAGTACAAGTCTTAATCAAGAGAGGAATACGAGGAAAACAACCGGAAATTGTCGAAAAATTAGAAAAGAGATTCAATGAAGATAGTGGAAAATTAGAGCAGATGAATACAGGAGCATTAATTGATCAAATATATAGCCAGCAAAAAGTCAAGGGATTTACCTGTGAGCAAATAGATCATTTCTGTCAAATTCTGCCAAATTTACTCTTAGCCGTTGGGTTACTCGGAACTTTTTCAGGTATCACGATTAATTTAACTGCGCTTAGTCAAACAATCAACCAAACTAATGCTAGTGATGTTACTAGTTTAGTAACTGAATTAAAGCAACCGTTAGCGGGAATGTCCATTGCGTTTACCACCAGCTTGACAGGATTATTTTTTAGTGCGTTATTAACAGTATTTAATTTTTTATTCAATGCTGGACTTGCTAAATATCGTCTGATTAGTTCTTTAGAAGACTACCTAGATAATATTTATTTTCCCAAAATCCAGGGTAATAGCCGTCTTGACAAAATAGTTAATAAAATGGTTTCCCAACAAGATGAGTTTTTAACTCGATTCGGGGATACAGTCAGGGAAGCGGTAGAAAAATCTATGGGAAGTGTAGCCAAACAAATTGCTGATGGAAATGTAGAAACTACAAATTTAGCTAGACAAGTTTATGAGCGATTCGCAGAAGCATCTGGTGTTATCTCTGGAGCAGCTAATGAGTTCAAAAATTCCATGTCAGATTTAAATTCAACGTCTCAGATATTCAAACAGTCAGCTGATATTTTTAGTCAAAGTCAGTTTCCTAAACAATTATCATTAGCTACAGGAGATTTGAGCAATACACAGCAAAAGTTTTCTGACTCAGCTGCGAGTTTAGCCGCAACAACTGAATTGATTCAAATAGTTTTAATCGAAGTCCAAAGTTGTAGTCAGAATTTAATTAATTTGGCTAATGATATTCGACATATTAATGAAATATCCATTGAAATGCTAGGTTTACATCAATCTAATCAGAATCTTCTTGGTGAAATTATTCCCCAACTTGAACAAGGCGCTAACAGCTACCAAAAAGCAGTTAACAAGTTGGATGATTTAGATAAAAGGGTGGAGGGTAGAGTTGATAGTTTGGATCAATTAATCACAGCGATGAATCATTTATCAGAAAATGCTAAAGAATATACAACTAAGATGAATATCGCAATTACTAGCGGGTATAACCAAATAGATGAAAATAATCAAAATAATCAAACTTCGTTGATTAA
>Ga0116226_10006428_pt1 | contig 10555 bp, 13 predicted proteins | sample S1TSphfallax_FD_89692 | JGI IMG/M metagenome (GOLD analysis project Ga0116226, IMG submission 89692) | Host-associated microbial communities from peat moss isolated from Minnesota, USA - S1T2_Fa - Sphagnum fallax MG | ecosystem: Host-associated > Plants > Peat moss > Unclassified | place: USA...
ACTCTCATGGTTCACACGAGGAATCCGTACCGCCATGAAACTCTTCCTCAAACTCAGCCCACTCCCCAAACTCTGGACGACCTGCCTAAACTGATGGATGGTGAGCGAAGCAGCCGTCCCACTGCCCGAGCATGCTCAGACAGTGGAACAGCGAATTGCCGTAGGCAGGCCAAGCCAAGCCTCAGCGATGATGCTCTTCATGATGCGCGTGCGGTTCGCTCCGGGCTGGTCGCACTGCCCCCTCGTGCGCGTGCGACGCGAGCCGGACACCGCGCGACCGAGATGCTTCAGCTTCACCCGCATGCCGCACTGCTGCCGCATGATTTTCTGCTGTCGGATGGGCTGACCGATGCTCTTCTTCATGCGCCGGATGGTTCTCGCGAGCCGTTTCACGCTGGTGGGCCTGTTCAGACGGTGTACGGCGTGCAACGGGATGAGGCACGGCGACGCCGGCCCGATTGGTCGTCGGCAACCGTTCATCGCTATGCGCCGCCGCGCGCGTGAAGTCGCCGGCACGTTCCGTCGAAGCGATCGCTGGCCGACCATGATTGACCGAAGCACGCTGCTGCGGATCATTCGCCGCCATGTGGGCATGAGCCTCCTGAGCGCGTGTCGGCTCGATATGATGCTCGTGCTCAAACGCGGCTTGCTCCGGTGTCGGCCGCGCATCAATACCGCCCCGACCGCCATTGAAGCTGGTTCGCGTGACGTTATCATTCACGACGCGCTCATTGTAAGTGTTATGAATGATGCGGGTATTGATGTTGTTCACAGCGCTGTTGTAGCGAAACTCGCCATGATCCCAGTAACCGCCGTGATAGCCATCGCCCCCATAGCCGAATCCGTAATTAATCCCGCCATAAAAGCCGACATGAGGGCCCCAGTAGCCCGCATGCCACAAATAGCCACCACCACCCCAGCCCCAATAGCCCGGTGTCCAAAGCACGCCGATCGAGGGCGGTAGCACCCAGGTACCGGGCACCCAATAATATCCAGCCGGTCCCCAAGACCAATAACCGGGCGTCCAAATATAGCCCGGTCCTGGAATCACGGGCTGGGCATAAACGGGCAGAGGCGGCGGCGCCACGTCGGCGGTAACACCGACACCGACACCTCCTACGCCAATGCCGACACCTACGCCCACTTGAGCGGAGGCGCTGTGTGGTGCCGCCAGGATCAAAGCGCCAACCGCAGCCGACGCCAAAAGGGCTCCTATACGCATTTTCTCCTCCTTTTCGGACGCCTGCCCCGGATCGGACGGTCCCGGTCAGGCCAACGTATGTTCCACATCATAAATGGTCACCTAAAGCGGCCAAATTGGGGCAATACCGCGGTATCACCATGACGTTACAGGGGACGGGGTGTAGGGCTCTGTGCGGGGCAGGTCCGGCCCGGGCCCGGTCGGAATTTCCGGATCCCGCGGTGGCGGGATTTCAGGCTGTCCACCGGGCGGCAGATCACCCGGAACGAGCGGCCCTGGCCGCGTGGGCGAAACCGGTATGGACGCCCAGATCGGTGTAATCGGGCAAAACAACTCCGGCATGATCAACGTGGAATGGGTAAGACGGTACATTCTTTCCTCCTTTATATCGATCAATGACCCGAGCCGCCGGACCCGGTCGTGGAGCTCGCCTGCGGTGATGTCCCGCTCGCCCCGCTTTGCTGACCGTTACTAGGATTTTGGTCCGAGGTGCCGCCTGGCATTGATGATGAGCCACCGGTCCCCGGGTTGCCGGGTTGCGTCGGGTTGCCGCCGACCTGACCCATGGAGGAATTACCATTCGAAGTACCATTCGGCGTACCGGCATTCGTGTTGTTGTCGCTGGTGCTACCCGGAGATGTTTGGCCGTTGCCGGTCGCGCCGGTTCCGTTCGCGCCACCCATATTGCTACCGGCGCCCATGCCTCCGGTCGCACCGATGCCGCTTCCGCCACCCGCCGTGCCACCGGCGCCACCGGCCCCAGAGCCGCCACCGGCGCCAGCGGCCAAAGCAGGTGCGATACCCAGCGCCGTTGAAGCAATCAGGGTAAAGACAAGTTGTCGTGTCGTACGCATCGTATTCTCCTATGATCTCGCTAGATGCATCAAGAACACGGCAGGCCGATCGAAAGTTTCCTAACAGATCTATGCCGCGTTGATTTCAACCGAAGCGTCAAGAGAGTCAAAATTTCTGATATAATCATAAAATCATAGCGATTTTTATTTACAGTCCATTTACGAAAATCCCTCGGAACAATTGCGGCTTGTAACAGTTGTTACTCTGTGGGCTCGACAGCATGGCCTCTATGGCGGCTGGCTGCTGGATTACCCCACTCTTGGATCGAAATATCAGGAGGAAATCATGGCAGGATCCTTATCTGGAAAGCGCATTGCCATCGTTGCGACCGACGGCTTCGAGCAGGCCGAATTGACCGAACCCGTTAATGCGCTACGGAACGCCGGCGCACAGGTCGACATCATTGCCCCGCATAGCGGCGCAATTCAGGGCATGCAGCATCATGACAAGGGCGAGATGGTGAAAGTTGATCGTGTGCTCGATGACACGCGGCCGGAAGATTACGCGGCCCTCGTGCTACCCGGCGGCGTCGCCAATCCGGACACGCTGCGGATTAATGACAAGGCCGTCGCCTTTGTTCGGCATTTCTTCACCGCACACAAACCAGTCGGCGCCATTTGCCATGGCCCCTGGACCTTGATCGAAGCCGATGCAGTACGGGGCCGCAAAGTCACATCCTGGCCGTCGCTTAAAACCGATCTACGCAATGCGGGCGCAGAGTGGGTCGACCAGGAGGTGGTCGTAGACCGCGATCTCGTGACCAGCCGCAAGCCTGACGATCTACCGGCCTTCTGCCGTGCCTTGATCGACAGTCTGCAATCAAGCACGGCTCACGCCGCGTAATCGCGTATCGATGTGAGGCTGGCGCAGCCTCACATCTTTCTTAAAACTCTGTCAGTCTGAATCGAGCTTACTAGAGCGATTTGCGTTCGCAAGGGCTCACCCAAATCGCTCTAGATCTTTTATTTGACGAGCATCTTCACGCGATCAGACGATTCTGTCTGATCGCGATCTGCTCTAATGGCCGGGACCGTCTGCATTGATGCCAGACGGCGGTGTGTTCGGGCCGGATTTGCTGCCGGCCGCGCCCGGTACATTGCTTTGATCCTGCTGCTTTGTTGAATTTGAAGCGCTTACCGAATTAGAGCCTGTCAGCGTTGAGCCTGGGGACTTCATACTCCCGGATTCCGCACCGGGCTTCCCGGCAACACCGGGCTTCGAGGTTCCCCCAGTGCCGGGCTTCACCTGCGGCTCCCCGGTCATCGCCGAGTTCGGTGCCGTCGACTCCGTGGTCTGCGCCCAAGCAGGCACAGTGACGGCCGTAAGAATAACGCTTGCGGCGAGAGCTGTCATCGCTTGCTTCATTATGTTCTCTCCCAATGGGACGCGACGCTTCATGTCGCCACGTGTTCTTCCTCAACAGACTGTAGCGCCGGCAGTTCCGCTGCTGGGCAGTCACCCAGTGTATTTGGGCTTGTGCCCGGCGCGATCGGATGCCATCCTGTTTGTGTACCAATGAGAAATGCCCGTTGGCGGGTTGCCCCCTCTGTTGCGTGAGGTGCAGGATATGGCGCACGAAGCGGCGGTGTCGTCCGCGCCCGTAACCAAGCTAGTCATCCGAAATATCGGCCTGTTGCTGAGCGGCGATATCGCAGCGCCGATCCTGGATGCCGACACGATCGTCGCTATTGGCGGCAAGATCGTCGCGGTTGGACGCGAACGCGATCTCGATGTCGATCAGGCGGATTGCCTGATCGACGCCCATGGCAGCGCCCTCGTGCCTGGGCTGATCGACAGCCATGTCCACCCGGTCGCGGGTGATTGGACGCCGCGGCAAAACCAGATCGGCTGGATCGATTCATGCCTGCATGGCGGGGTCACCACCATGATTTCGGCGGGCGAGGTCCATATGCCGGGCCGGCCAAAAGATATTGTCGGCCTCAAAGCCTTCGCGATCGCGGCGCAGCGGATGTTCAGCGCGTTTCGGCCGAGCGGCGTTAAGCTCCATGCCGGTGCGCCGGTGATCGAACATGGCATGGTCGAGTCGGATTTTCAGGAATTGGCGGCAGCCGGCGTCACTTTATTGGGCGAGGTCGGGCTTGGTTCGGTCAAGGATGCGGAAACCGCGCAGCAAATGGTCGCCTGGGCCCGCAAATATGGCATCCAAAGCACGATCCATACCGGTGGCCCGTCGATCCCCGGTTCGGGTCTTATCGATAAGGACGTCATCCTGGCCGCCGATGCCGATATTATCGGCCATATCAATGGCGGGCATACGGCGCTGCCCGATGATCAGATCACCTGCCTCTGCGAACAATGCGGTCGCGGCCTGGAACTGGTCCATAACGGTAATGAACGCGCGGCCCTGCATACGCTTCGGGTCGCAAAGGGTCTGGGCCAGCTCGATCGGGTGATCCTCGGCACCGATGCGCCCGCCGGCTCAGGAGTGCAGCCACTGGGCATCCTGCGCATGATCGCGCTCCTGGCCGGGCTCGGTGATGTCGCCCCTGAGATCGCGTTTTGCTTTGCCACCGGCAATACCGCGCGCATGCGCAATCTCGATTGCGGCCTGATCGAGCCGGGGCGCTCGGCCGATTTCGTGCTGCTCGATAAAGCTCAGCATTCGTCTGGGAAGGATATGCTCGACAGCGTGCGGCTGGGCGATCTGCCGGGTATTGGCATGACCGTGATCGACGGGATCGTGCGGTCCGAGCGCAGTCGCAATACGCCGCCTGCAACGCGCGTGCCTCAGCGTATAAAAGGCTAAGATCAAGGATGGCGACACTCGACTCCGCGGCGCTGGTGCCCGATCTCGAAGCCCAGACCTATCGAAAAATCACCTGGCGAATCGTGCCGCTCTTTTGCGTTTGTTTTCTGGTGGCCTATATAGACCGCGTCAATGTGGGGCTGGCCAAGTTGCAGATGCTGGGCGACCTCGGCTGGAGCGAGCAGGTCTACGGCTTTGGGTCTGGGCTGTTCTTCGTGGGATATATTCTCTGCGAAGTACCGAGCAACATGCTGCTGCAGCGTGTCGGCGCCAAGCTCTGGATCGCGCGTATCATGATCACCTGGGGCATCGCCTCGGGCCTGACAATGGTCGTGACGACGCCGATTCAGTTCTATGTCCTGCGGTTCCTGCTGGGTGTTGCCGAAGCCGGCTTTATGCCGGGTGTGCTGTTCTATTTTTCGACCTGGTACCCGCTGCGCCGACGCAGCCGCATCACGGCGTTGTTCATGCTGGGCATCCCGCTGTCGAGCGTTGTCGGCAATCCACTCTCAGGCTGGATCATGGGCCGATTTCAGGGCGTGGATCATCTTGCCGGCTGGCAATGGCTGTTCCTGATCGAGGCGCTGCCGTCGATCATACTGGGGATCGTGGTCTATCTCTGCCTGCCGAAATCGATCGATGCCGCACGGTGGCTGACCGACATCCAGAAATCGCTCGTACGCCGCAATTTGGATGGGGATCAACACGCGAGCAGCGCTGCTGCCGTGCTCGATGCGCTGCGCGATACCCGTGTCTGGCTGCTCGGCGCCGCGGACGGGACGATCTTGCTCGGGCTCTATTCGATCGCCTTCTGGCTACCGAGCATTATCAAGAAAACCGGCGTCAGCGATCCATTTCAGATCGGTCTGCTGTCGGCGATCCCGCATATTGCCGGGGCCGGCGCGATGATTCTGATCGGGTGGCACGCAGACCGACAGGGTGAACGGCGTTGGCACTCGGCGCTGCCGATGCTGATCGGCGCCGCGGGTTTGGTCGCGAGCACGGGTTTTGCGCAAAACCTGACGGCAACGATCATCTGCATGACGATTGCCAATGCCGGTATCCTGGGGGCGATCCCGCCCTTCTGGTGCATTCCCGGCACGTTCCTCCGGGGAAGGGCCGCCGCAGCAGGGCTGGCACTCGCGGGCTCGATCGCGAATCTGGCCGGCGTTTTCTCGACGTCACTTATCGGGTGGTTGGTTGATCGCACGGGAACTCCGGCCGCGCCGCTGATTGCCTTTTCCGGCTGCCTGGTCCTCGGCAGCTTCATTGTCATCCGATTGCCGACGGCAATCGTCGATCGCTGAACCCTCGCGCCAGATAAATTCAGATTTCTTCAGAAGGCAATTCAGGCCGCCTCCGTTACAGTCGCTGATCAGATTTTTGTTTCATCGATCGCGACTGGGGACGCATCATGGCATCGAACAGGCTGAACGCGCTTTTGGGTGTGAGCATTGGAGTATGTGGACTGAGCGGCACCGCGCTGGCGAGTCCGCCCTGTACGGCGCCTTGCGTGGTTACAAGCAATTACAATGTTGTAACGCATACTGTCGGCACCGTGAACGGGCTAAAGGCCGATATTTATAGCTGGTACGATGCAAATAAGCTCCCGCGAACTGTCGCGCTGAAACAAGAAGGTAACGGCAATTCCGGCCATGGCGGCTATGCCATCCAGATGACCTATGTGCTGCCGACCGACAATCCAACACCGCATTATTACACTGTCACGGTGAATGCGGAAAAGAGCTCGGACGGCGGGTTCGGTTATTTTGTCTCGCATGAGCGCTATCGTTGGTTTGGTAATGATAGCCACGGCAACCAGATCCTCGATACCATCGCCGGCCATATTTTTGGTAAAGACGATTCGCCGCTCGGGCTGGGTTTCCCGGTGAAGGTGATCAATGTAACGACCTCGAGCGGAACTCGTGCCTCAGCGGCTATCCGCTATTCGACGAATTACAGCCATTACGGTTTAATCAACCCGATCAAAGTCGATCCGGATACAGGTCTTGACGCGACACCGCTGCCCAAGACGGCGTCGAGCTATAAGCTCTACACAATCCCCGTCACCCTCACCTGGGTATTCGAATCGCTGACCAACTACCCTCGTATTGATGTGAAAGTCGGGTTGTCCTCCGTCCCAAAGGCGGATCTCGTGAATTTCGATATGCGCGCGCCCTATGGGGTGATGGTGTTTGATAATGGTGCAGATGGCACGGTCGATAATGCTCAGTGGGGCGATCAGGCCTATCTGTTCAACCCAAGCGGCTCGCCGGTGACCCGGAGCTCCAGTTGGGATTGGAGCGCGCCGAATACCGGTGCCCGGTTCAATGCCCTCATTGCAGGCGGCTATGAAATGGGGCTGTTCGAGCCGGTGAACGTCGCCAAGAGCGCAACGGCTGACGACTACACCAACGAGCGGGGATACACTGCCACCAGTTATGCGGCGGCAGGCGGGACAAGCTACGATTCCTGCTCAATCCAAACGGCGCAAACCTTGCCGAGCGACGGGTCCTGGCCATTCCAGTCGGAGCAGTACAGCCTGCCCTGCCCGACAGCAGATACGCAGAGCGCGATCCACACGGCACTGACGACACCGGCGACCTATAAGAAGATTGCCTGGGGTTCCTCGGCCTATTACGGATCAAGCCTGACCAGCGTTTATAACGGTCAAAACAGCTACCCACTAAACGGCTTCCCAAAGAGCAAGGCGCTCACCTACAGCGTTTGCCTCGTCTTGGACGAAACGATCGAAGGCGGCCTGACCGAATTGCTCTCCGGCGCCTATCAGGCCGGAAATCCGCAGAAGCTTCACGCAAGCTGTCCAACCGCGTCGCTTTAAGCCGCGACAGGGTACGGGACCTCATTGAAAGCGGGATGGATCACGATGAATTATACAAATCTCAGGGCATGTTCCTCGCCGGTCGTGCGTGCGCTGTCATTGATTATCGCCATCGGACTCTGGGCACAGTCTGGGCCGGCCAGGGCCAACCCGCCTTGTACCGCACCCTGCGTCGTGACCAACAATTACAATGTTGTCACCCGTACGGTCGGCACGGTGAATGGGGTCAAGGCGGATATTTTTAGCTGGTACGATGCCGCCCGTCTGCCCCGCACGGTTGCCTTGAAACAGGAGGGCAACGGAAATACCGGCCATGGCGGTTACGCGATCCAGATGACTTATGTGCTGCCGACTAATGATCCGGCCCCGCATTACTACACGGTCACCGTGAATGCAGAAGACAGTTCAGATGGCGGGTTCGGTTATTTCGTTTCGCACGAGCGCTATCGCTGGTTCGGCAATGACAAAGATGGCAATCCCATCCTGGATACGATCGCCGGCCACGTGTTCGGCGTTGATGACTCGCCGCTGGGCCTCGATTATCCGGTTACCGAATTGCCGGTTACGCTGTCGAGCGGCACGACGGCATCGGCTGCAATTCGCTATCAGCTGACCTATTACCATTATGGGACGAATACCCCGGTGACGGTTGATGGGGATACGGGCTACGACTCAACGCCGTTACCGACAACACAATCGAGTTACACGCGCTATCCGTTGCGAACCTTGCTGACGTGGGTGTTCGAAGCGGGCCGCAACTACCCGCGCATCGATGTCTGGGTCGGGCTGACCAAGGTACCCAAAGCCGATCTGGTGAATTTCGACATGCGCGGCCCTTATGGCGTGATGGTGTTCGACAATGGCGCGGATAGCACTATTGATAGCGCGCAATGGGGTGATCAGAGCTATTTGTTCAACCCAAAAGCAAGCCCGATCACCCGCAGCACGGCCTGGGATTGGAGCGTTGCCAACAATGGCGCTCGATTCAACGCCCTAACCGCCGGAGGCTATGAGATGGGCCTCTTTGAGCCAACCAACGTTACGAAGAGCCGAACAGTCGACGGCTATGCCAACGAGCGTGGCTATGACTCGACAAGCTTCGCCGATGCCGGCGGCGCGAGTTATGATGCGTGCGACATCGGGACCGCCCAAATCCTGCCGAGCGATGGGACCTGGCCCTATCAATCGGTGCAGTACAGCCTACCCTGCCCCACCAGCAGCTCCGACAGTGCGATCAACACAGCCCTGACCTCCACAACCAGCTACAAAAAGCTCGCCTGGGGTACCACTGCCTATTACGGCTCCAGCCTGACGTCGGTGTATAACGGTCAGAGCAGCGTCTCCTTTAACGGATACCCGGCGAACAAGGAGCTGTTCTACAGTGTCTGTCTAGTCCTGGGGCCGACCATGACCGGCGGTTTGACCAACTACCTGTCCGGCGCTTACACCAGCGGCAATCCTAACAACATTGCTGCCCGCTGCGCGACCGCCTCGAATGTGCATTAGAGCAGATCGCGATCAGACAGAATCGTCTGATCGCGTGAAGACGCTCGTCAAATCAAAGATCCGAAGCGATTTGGGCGAGCCTTTGCGAACGCAAATCGCTCCAGAGAGGCATGTAGTTTCGGGCAGTTTCAACAACTGCCCGAAACAATGGGTAAGCCGAATAGGCTTAAGTTAATGCGGCCAGCGGAGTGCCGGATCAGGCAATTGCCCGGTCACATCAACATGAGCACTGTTGCCCGCCCGGCCAAGCTTGCGGTCCGAGAATTTGAGATTGAGCAACCGGCCATCATCGGTCAGGAGCTGAACATCCTTGCGACCGATCACCGTTTTCAGCGCCGACGCCGTTGCCCGAATCTCCCCCGAGCAGGTGACGCCCATGGGCTTCTTGTAATATCCATCAAATGCATAAGATGCTCGCGCGACGTCATGGCCGTTGCAGCTCAACATCCCGTCGCCTGAAAGTCCGCCGAGATAGCGCATCATAAATTTCCATCCTACTCGACGTTACGTCGATCTGCTTCCAAAGCTGCTTGTAACTCTAGGGGATCAACCGGGATGACCTGATCGGCCTGTCCCGGAATTGGATGGGCCGGCGTATAAAGCAGGGTGGCCGTACGACGGAACGCGACGAACGAAATCCCCGCCACCTGCTCTTCCTCGGTGACAAGTCGATAGGTGCCCGCAGGTTGAACCTGATCACAGGCCTCGAGGTCGAACGGGCGCCGGAACGTCACTGTTGATTCGGTCGTCCGTCCCACGTGCCTGACCTCACTTCTTCGCCGTCACCGGGTTAGCCAAGATGCCCTTGGTCGTGTTCGGCGCCGCCGCGGCGGCCGGGGCTTTTTTGGCCTTCGGCTTTTTCACTTCGCGGGTACTGCGCTTTTGTCCTTTGGCCATGATGAGCCACCCCTATCCTGGTTGGATCGGCAAATGACGCGTTAATCCAAAGCCTTCAGATGGTCGGCGGACATCTTGCCGCTCTTGCGGTCGGCGACCAGCTCGAAGCCGATCTTTTGACCTTCACGCAAATCACCGAGACCAGCCCGCTCAACGGCGCTGATATGAACGAAGGCATCAGTACCGCCGCCATCCGGCGCGATAAATCCGAAACCCTTTTGCGTATTGAACCACTTAACGGTTCCCGTTGCCATGATATATCCTCTCAATTGGCAGACACGCTGCCGTACCGCCCCGCCGGAAACCGTCAGGTTGAATTTTCATCTAATAAAACCTGATTAGAGCCGGAAATTTTGATTTTTCAGACAATCGATTTTACTGGAAAAGATCATATCAGCGAAGAGCCGGTTTTTTCAAGGATTTTCAGTTTATTTCTCGATCACGACATTTTTAAACGGAACCATCGAGAGAGTTTGCTCGTCCCACA
>Ga0116226_10006431_pt1 | contig 10553 bp, 6 predicted proteins | sample S1TSphfallax_FD_89692 | JGI IMG/M metagenome (GOLD analysis project Ga0116226, IMG submission 89692) | Host-associated microbial communities from peat moss isolated from Minnesota, USA - S1T2_Fa - Sphagnum fallax MG | ecosystem: Host-associated > Plants > Peat moss > Unclassified | place: USA...
GGGTTCAAATCCTCATTCTTGCAACCTATGATACGTAGGCCATTTGGCTTAAGTTAAGTAGACTAGTTTAGGCTTCTTGGGCTAGGAGTCCGACATTTGTTTTTAATCAAGGCCACCTATCTTAAGTTGCCTAACATAGCTAGCTAGCTTAGCTAGGTTAAGTTAGGTTGACTTTTGGTTAGGCAAGTTAAGCTAGGTTGACTTTTGGTCATGTGCAATGACTCATAATGTGTTTATAGATTTTTGACACATGTCATCCATGCATCAAGGCATCTTTTGTAACATTTAGTTGAATAAAATGATTAAGTTGAGATGGCTTGCACTTTACATGTCATACTAAGGTCATTGATGACATGGAATTTCAATATTAAATCAAAATTAAAAAAATCCTAATTGATAAGATGATTGGGCTTTGGGACTAAATGGGTGAAATAATATGGGTTTAACAACTCATTAGTGACTAGTTGCATATGTCTTTCCTAATTAGGACGTAATTGCAAAGCCCAATCGCAAAACCCAAGATGTGTTGTTGTCCTACTTATAATATCTTATAATTATTTAATAGGTACTTAAACTAATTAGTAAACCTATAATAGGTATTTAGTAGACTTAGTAAGTACTTAGAATAAAATTAGGTTGACCTAATAGGTACCCAAGGTAGGACATTTAAATATACCTAGAATAGGTTACCCTATTAATAAGTTAACTTAGTTAGGCTTGCCTAGGTTGTTAGCTTTAAGTTTTTTGCCAAGTCAACCTAGGTAGCTTCACTACAAAATATTTTATCAAATTTATAACCACCACAAGTTTGTGTGACTAGATGCGACTACATGTGACATAATTATTCTAGGTTAATTTACTTTTTAGCCTAAGAATGCATATGTTAACCTTGGTTAGGTTGGTAGGTAGTAGGTAGGTTGATTTGAATCAACTTAAGGTGGCGAAGGTTAAAATCCAATTTTGCATGGAAGGTAAGGTCAAAAAATGCATAATGCACTTACTTACAGAAAACATCCTTATGACCTTGCTTTAATACAAGGCCAATGTCTTTTTCCTCCACAAAACTTTGAGCCTTGTCATCATGTTTTTTTTATCAAGTAACCCATCAAAACGTTCATTGGTCAATAGCTTGAAAATATTGTCAAACATTTCCTTGTTTCCCTCCAAAACAATAACATCTTTATTTTCATTATGACATGTTCAAATAAATGTCCCTAAAAAAAAACCTTGTAAATAATAAACTAGGCGTTTATACAACCAAAAATTAGAGCAAAATTGACCAAATGAGGTTGGAAGCATGCCTAAAGCAATGGTTAAATCCACCACGATGTTCCCATAAACACAACAAACTTGAATTAGTGCAAAGAGGAGGACTAAATCTTTCTCTTTCGCTCCACACCATGGAACACCATCCTTTGGAAGACATTGATTATGCCTATCAGCATTGTTCATCAAAACATCATCCATGTGATGTCCAACCTGGAATAGGCCAATTCATCATATTTCTTCAATTTGAAATATTTTGGTTGTCTAGGCAATTTTTTTTATGACGAGTAGGACTAAACAAGCAACATGGACCTACTCATCATAATGTCATAGAAAAAAACAACTAAATCATTATGTAGGTGAATGTCAATATTAAAATGACAAAAACCTTTTCAATTGACTCGAAGTAGTTGAAATCAACAAAAGATTATTGAACCTGATGCCAAAATGGAAAGTATGAACATTTTGCATTGGGAATCCTAAGTCAAATCAAACACAACACAAGAACTGATGAAAAAAAACCATCTTAAAAGGATTTTGGGGTTAGAAAGCTTGAATCTTATGTTCACCACCCACCATTTTTGATGAATTTTGAAATTGTTACTAGAAAGGTATCCCATGATGTCCCTAAGGACATTTGGATCATGTAGATAAAATATGAAAAAAGTTACATCTTCATCCAAAAATAAGTTATATAATAAAAACAAAATGTTGAGGGAATTTGGATTCCTTTCATTCCAGGATAGAATAGAATTTGATGGAATTGAAAGATCTAGAATAGGTAGGCCCTTTGGAAGGTTAGCCAACACCAATCAACTACACCTCCAACATGATGCACACCCTTTTTATAACGTTTGTAACTAGCTCACTAGTCTATAAACAAAAAACCCACAATGAAACAGAGGACCAAATACTAAAATACATCATTGTTTGCAAGACGGGAAAATTGTTAATTTGAGTAATGAAATATTTACACACCTCCTTGATGAAATATTTTGTTTCATTTAAAGTAGGTGGCCATTCTCTTGTCTTCATTTTAGTGTTGACCATGGTAGTGAAATAGGTGTTCAAGATGGGTGGATTATACACTTGTAAACTTTTTTTATTACATACAAACCTAAAATTTAAAGCTATATCAAAATTAACATTTTAAATTTCTTAATTATTCACATTGTCATAAACTTTAATACAAATCATCACAAAAAATTTGGATGAATTCTAATAAGATTACAAACTTATAATTTGAACTTTTGAAATGAAAACATTATGTTTGTTAAATAGAACAAATGAAAAGTGTGGATTCAAAAAGTATGTCAAAGTAGTGTCAAAATAAAACATAGAAAATAAAACATCATCAAATGAAGAATTTATTAGTGAAGTGCATTGAAACTTTTCATATATATATATTTTTTCAAAGTTTTAAATTACGTGATTCTTTTTAAGAAAATTTGAGAGTCCATTTTAGATTAAAATTTTATTCTTTTGCATGGATTTTTCTATCAATCACATGTTTAATGATATTCATAGGTTGGCTTATTAATATTTATGATTAAAAACACAAAGGTTAATTATAGGATTTATGGTTTGATAATTGTTAAAATTGCAAAAAATTGCTAGTGTTAGATTATGGACTTTCAAATGCCATTTTTGAACCATCTAACCATGCTTTTGCCTAGATTTTTTCTTGCATTTTGAACTTGAAGTTGGGGGCTAATATGGTTTTTCAATCCAATTGGAAAGTAATGTGAATCATGTATGGTGGTGGGGATCCAAGTGAATTAATGGTTGATAGGGAGCAAACGTGTTATTTCCACTAGATTCAATCTACATATAGACACACAAAGTAGTAAATCAAACCAAAGATGTGTGAACAACACAAGACCTTGTGTTATAAATACAAAAATGCCACCTCGTTGGGAAAAATAAATGTTCATGTTACAGTTATTTAGTGTTGGTGATATTCCTCGAAAGTTGTAGATGTAATTGGGCTTTAAGAGTTGAAATTTTGGCTAAGTGTTTTGTAGTTTCATGTCAGATAGTGGGGGCTTTATGATACATACAACATTTTAATCCTTCCTTCACATCTTCCATCCAATCTTGTATGGATGGCATGTTTACAATATTTTAAAATTCACTTGAAAATGATGTTAATATACATATATATTTTTTGTAGAAATTCACTTTGGACCTAACCTTGAAGACATGCCCATCTACAACCTCTCAAAAACAATGCATAACATATGGCTTCAAAAATTGGGGAAAAGGGGAACTTGCTTATACATTACAATGCTACAACTTTGATGACTATGTTCAAGTTTTCAAACAAACAAGATTGTAATAATATTTTAGAAGGCTAGTCCATCAAGTCAAAGGCATGATAGGAATGAACTTCTACATAAAACAATCCAATTTGGTGACTCGAAACAACTTGCATACATAATTTTGAATTAATATGCATTAGGATCATCTTTCACAAATAAAATCACACACATGGAAATGGAAGAGATCTCACATGAAGCTTAAATTGCCTCCAAGATCATAAGGGGATTCGCATATGCATGTTTGTGTCAAAAAAGAATTTGCACATGTCAACATTTAGATTGGAAAATTTCATGTGCAAATTGAAGGCCATAGTGAATTAGCACCCACCAATGCACCATGAAGGATGGATGGTAAGTGGTAAAGAATCAATTTTCTATCATGTTCCAATTCCCTAGCTAACCATGATGGTTAGTTTGATTTATTTTTCTTCTTGTGGGTCGTTAGTAGGTACGTTGAAAAATCAGCCTTTACCTTTATATAAACTATCTATTTACCTAATAGTTACATATTTTCCTACCTATCTACCTATATATGAAACCTATTTCTTACAAAATTGATTACCAAGATGAAACCAAAGGTTGAAAACACACACTAAGCACCCCCCCCCCAATTGTAGTCACACATATAATCTTTTTGCAATTTATTTTTTTGGTAATGTATGGACATCACATCTTGGATTATTTTTGTTAGTTTTAAGTATATTTGATTAGCTTTAGACTTCATTTAATCAATTAGTTTGAAATTTTCAATAAACATTGAAAATTTTGAATGTATAGAATATATTTGTGACAAAATAATACTTGTCACAAAGTTTGAAATTTTCAATATATACTTTTAAACTAAGCAATTGTGGATGGAATTCTTGGGTAATTTTTTTAATGTTGTATGATATTGATATACATCAATTAAATCTATGACAATTTAAATTTTTAATTTTTTTGGATGAAATTTCATTCAAAAAATTTGTTTTTTTACATTTGTTTAACAATGAATGCATAATAATATATTATTTATAGGAAAAACCAACACCATGTAAATATATATATCTTTTATAGATGGGCATTGTATTATTTTTTCAATTTTCTTTTGTTTGGTAATGTTTCATGAATCATAAACATGAGACCTTATGGCCACTAAAAAGTTGTAAGTTATATACTTTATGTACATTGATTTTATCCAATCATGTTCATCTAACTGGTGAATCAAAATTAATTTTGAATCAAAGTGAACTTTGAGTTCAAAAATGTTGTTGTGTAAATTCTAGAATATTTTATTTAGGCATAAGCATGGTAAAATATGTTAGCCAAAGACACTTGCTATTTTTTTGGAAATTATCCATAAAGTATACTTTAATGTATTGAATCCATGAATATTGTTAAAATCAATGATCAATAATTATAATTTTTTTGACTTCATTGCATAATATTGAAGAAACACATGTTTTTAATATGCATTTAACTACATTTTTAAAAAATGCAAGTACAAAAAGTACATGTCATAATTCTGCAAAATTGAATTATAAGTACATGAAAGTAAAACACCAATTATAATCATTATACTTTCAAGTTGATGAAGGCTTAGTGTGTATGGATATAATTTCAACTTTTCATATTCTAATCAATCTATCAAAGTTTTAATGTAAAATTATTTTGGAAAATCTGAATAACCAACCAATTTAGAACATACTTTTCATCAAGTTTTCTGATATAAAAATTCTTCAAACTTTATGTACAACTTACAATAAAATCAATGAAGTGCTCTATGATTTCAAAATGCAAATTAAATAGGTTTTTAATATCTTTTGTAATGTTAATGTTGAAAAGAATTTTTTTTTGAAATTAATATTTTTAGGACTACTTTTTTGGCATATTTTACCATGTTTGGATCCACATGTGTTTAGGATGACCAAAGGATGCCATCAAGATTTTAGCTTACTTTGTATTATAATACATGCTATACATCACTTTTTTAAAACAAAAATGGTTCACCCTTAGTCTACTTTCACCCAAAATATTAATTCAGTTGAAGTTCATATGTGCAACTAAATAATAATGGGCATCCATTAGATGGTGCACTAATGTCTGTTAATTCACTATGGCCCAAATTGAGTGGCCTTCTTATGACACTAATTAATATGAGGCTGTGCATATCACTAATTGTGTTAAGATCCTTGAAGTTCCATGCAAAAATGGAATGCCGCATATAAAATGATGTCCCCTTACCTCACATGTCTAATGCTCAACATTGCAAAAACCATTTGGCATTATTGTACCAAAAGGATAATTACCAAATTGACCACCATTGATGTTTTTACCCCTGTTTATTACGGTTTGTTGTTTCAATACACAAGTGCACCCGTCAAGCTTCACAAGTTTTAGTTTTATGCAAATAATATGAATCATTGTGTGGGGGGTACAAAATGTAAGTATGCACTTGACAAACCAATGGTTTTGTCTAATTAACATGTGCAAGAAGGGACGAATCTCTCACAAGATGAGGTCAAGTTTCTTAAGGAAATAGGATTTGTTTTCAATAAACAATAATTGATCCATCTTCAAAAACAATTGGTGAAAAATGTTATGTTTTAATAAACAAATGCAATATTATGGCTGACAACATTGATGCACACTCCCATTTATGATGTCAACCCAACACTACAATCAATGGGAGGTTGGTTGATTTTTTGAAGTGACTTTCAAGCCACCATTGGAGGTTCCAACTATTCTTAAATATGGACGAATCTACAAGATTATATGTGGTGAAACTTCAAACAATAAATAATATGAAATTACAATTGGGAACTCTTTTGTTTGCACTTACATGGATTTTATGACTACGATTTCAAGCTTAAAAATATTGTTGGTTACTTTAAATTATTCTTCCATAGGTTATTGTTAGTTATTTTAAGTTATTTTACCATTAGCTATTATTGGTTATTTTATCATAGGATATCAATGGTTATTCTAGGTTGTATTACCATAACCTATGTTTGGTTATTCTATCATAAAATATTGTTGGTTATTCTATTATAATTTATTGTTGGCTATTTAGGTTATTTTTCCTTAGGCTATTGATAATTATTTTAGCCTATTTTTCCATTGGGTATTTTTAGTTATTTTATCATAGGTTATTTTTGGTTATTTTATCATGGGCTATTTTTGATTATTTTATCACAGGTTTTTTTTATAAATTTATCATAGGTTATTGTTGGGTTATTTTATTTTTTATTATTTTAGGTTATTTTATTGAAGGTTGTTATTGACTATTTTTTTATAGATTATTCTTGGCTATTCTATGTTATTTACCATAGGCTAATATTGATTATTATATCCTAGGCTAATACTAGTTATTCTAGGTTATTTTATCTTAAATTATTTTTGGATGTTCTATAATAAACTATTAATGGTTATTTTAGGTTATTTTACCATAAACTATATTTGATTATTCTATTGTATGTTATTGCTAGTTATTTCTTAAGCTATTATTTGTTATTATATTGTAAGCTATTATTAGCAATTCTAGGTTATTTACTTTAAATTAGTTTTTATTATGTTCTCATTGGCTATCATTGGCGGTTTTTAGTTATTTGCCATAGGTTTTTTTTGGTTATTATATTGTAGGCTATTATTGGCTATTATAGGTTATTTAGCATAGGTTATCGTTGGTTATTCTATTGTAAGTTATTGTTGGCTATTCAAGGCTATTCACCATATGTTATTTTTGGCTATTCAATGTTATTTACCATAGGCTAATTTTGGTTATTGTTGGTTATTTTTTCATAGGCTATTATTGGTTATTCTATTATAATATATTATTGGTTATCTTAAGTTATTATACCTTAGGATAAAATAACTTATAATAACATATAAAGTAGAATGACCTTGAATAGCTTAAGTTATAACTTAGGGTTATTTCAATAATTTAAGGTATAAAAACCTATAATAGTTTGAGGTATAACCAAGGTATAATAACTTAAGGTATAAGTTAGAATAACTAGGGTAATCTAAAATAACATAGGGTATAGCCTAAAGTAGCTTAAGGTTTTTTAAAATATATATATTTTTAAATTTACCATGGTAAATTATAATAGTGAATTATGTCAATTAGTATTGAAACTTGATGTTTACATAGTGACCCTATAATTAAATAACTTTAACCAAGGTGAAATCACTAAAGTGTAATGAACCTATTTCATTTTTAAGGTCCCATAATGATTTAGGCCAATGAAATGCACCCATCTTTTGTTAGTGAAATTAGAAGCATGTGATAATATGTATATGGTGGGTCAACAAATGAATTCCATGGTGATTTAGGCCAATGAATTGCACCCCACTTTTGTATTAGTGAAACTAATTGCATGTGATAATATGTATATGGTGGGTCAATGAATGAACATGTATTTTGTCAAATTTTCTTTCCATTTTTGAATGGTTATTGTTTGCAACTTGTCCAACACAACTAAAGTAAATATAATCACAAATGTCATTTATGACTAAAAACTAGTCACTGAAACCAGTTGAAAAAACCTTGATTTCTTTTATTGAGTTTCATTGCAACTCAACATACTTTTATGACATATATGAGTGTTATTAAATGAATTGTATGAGTTATAGTGAACACAACTCACCATATGTGGAACCATATAGGTATGCAACTCGTGCAATTCAATTATAAGTATGCAAGAACAATGATTATGCAACTTCAATTGTAATTAGTTTGCAACTACCATTATAACTTCGTGTTGATGGTGTTTTTCATCCATTCATCAATGATAAACTTTGTTGATTTTCATTGCAACTCCTTTACAATTGTGGGTGTAGTGGAAACACGTATGGCAACTATAACTAATTGGCAACTATGTGACGACTCATGTCAACACAAGTTAATACTTGTGTATAACTACAATGTACCCAATTTCCAAATGGCATCTAGATCTCTAGTATGGAAGAATTACTAAGCAAGTTCATCCATTGATAAACTTAATGTTTGTGTATTTTTTATTCATCTATCAACAAACCTAATGTTGCATGATTTTTCATTCATCCATTGACAAACGAAGTCTATTAATGTCCTTTGCAACAAGGTGTTTAGTTATGGGTTCCAATGTAGTTATATAGTAATTAATTTTAATATTATTGAACAATTAAATTGCAATTGACAATGCAAATGTGCAAACCTCGCACACACAATATTGTTGTTCAAATTATGATAAATAATGCAAAATTGCATTCCATCATTATTTATAAACATGAAATGGATATGAAATTGTAATGCATTAATATTCAAGGTTGAAAAATGCATTACAAGAACACATTACAAAATATTTTTTATTGAAATAAGATTTGACTATAAATCTAAATCTATGATTTTTGTCAAAATGGAACTTGAACCACGATTTCTTCAATTCACCTTGTTTGCTTGAAATCTACCTTATTATGATATTCATTATCATATGTGAAATGAGATCAAACATATACATAATATTGTAATGCAAAAGATATCTAAATGTCCATCCTTTCAACTTAAATTAAGCTAGTTTATAATTGCATTTCCATTAACAAAACTTATTTATCACTAAAATGTAACATACATAACATTGATACAAAATAAATTAATATTAGCTACACTTGCATACAATGATGGTTTTGAAAATAAAATGCATCACATAATTGGAGTGTTGAGGTTTGAATTTTCTTTTTGTATGTATTGGTATGGATTACTACACAACAAACAATCACACCTTTAGTGACATAGTTATTAACAACCTAATCAAATATATAACATCACATGTGCATGCTCTTTCACATTTGACTATTATTTTCAAACAAAACCATCATTTTATTTTTGAAAAAACCTTATCTTATCTACACAACTTTATTTTTGATGGATTCAAACATTATCAAAGTTTGGCCTTATAATACAATAATAACAAAAGTCATCATAAATGCACAAAAATAACATGTGTGTTTGAACAAATTAGTTTTATTTCAACTTCACCTTCCACTTCAAGATCCCAAATGTTCAAACACAAAAACAAAAGCCACAATATGATTATCATGAAACAAATTCACCCTTCAAAAATCCATCATCATTACAAATTACATTTTACAAGTCAATTTCTAAAGAAAATGGAAGATTTTTTCACACCATTTTTCTTTAATATATGTAAATAGACATATCATGGAACATTAATCAAGAACCTTCAACCTTCAAGTTTTATAAATAAATGAAAAAATTTGTAACCACATTTTCGCTCTACTTTTAAATTCAGAAAAAAAAATGTGGAACGCATGATATGATAATTGGATCACCAAAAAAAGACTAAGAAATGCACAAAGTTTTTAGAGAAAAAGACGTTTTTTTTTCTTGTTCATCTTGAGTGTTTTGACAATAAGCATAAGTGTATGAAGGTCAACATTGATGCAAAGGGGGAAATATTTTAATTTGCTACCATGTGTCACTTGCTTAAGGGTTCCCCACCTAAATTCCATAATTTTAAACTTTAAATTTTAAACAAAAATATAGTTGCATATGAATTGTTCATAATGATTAGCTAGTTGACTTTGTTATCTTGATTACATTTGTGTCCACATGTTACTTGCTAAAAGGAAAAATATTATCTTTTGTAATTCATCATTTTAACATGATGTTGTAAGTTGCAATGTAGTGGAAAATTAATGATAAAAAAATTGAACAATAATCACAATACAATGTAAAAGTATAATATTTATTGTGGCAACTTAGTGGCACAACTAGTTGTATATGGGAAGCATAGTTAACAACTAGTTGCAAACAAGTTGAAATTGTTATATTTATTGGGTAGTGAAAATGCATACAAGTAGCATGATCATATGTGTCAAGGTCATAGTAGTGACATACGAAATACGAGTATTTTTCGAAGGTGCTCAAAAAGAAGTATTTTCAAGTATTTAAAAAAAAGCATTATAAAAATACAAAGGCTTGAA
>Ga0116226_10006434_pt1 | contig 10551 bp, 6 predicted proteins | sample S1TSphfallax_FD_89692 | JGI IMG/M metagenome (GOLD analysis project Ga0116226, IMG submission 89692) | Host-associated microbial communities from peat moss isolated from Minnesota, USA - S1T2_Fa - Sphagnum fallax MG | ecosystem: Host-associated > Plants > Peat moss > Unclassified | place: USA...
AATAGGTGCCGGGAAGGTCCAGAACGCGCAGCGTCTCGCCGTTCGCCCCATGCGCCAGGCCCTCCTTGCGCTCCACCGTTACGCCCGCGTAGTTCGCGACCTTTTGTCGGGCGCCGGTCAGGGCGTTGAAGAGCGCGGTCTTTCCGCAATTGGGATTGCCGACCAGGGCGATGCGTAGAGCCGTGGCGGGACCCGAGGGCGCCATGTCGTGGGCGTCATCGCTCGATACGAGGGTTGGCGCCTGAAGGTTCACTCGGCCGCCTCGGCGCAGAGGCCTTGGACGCGAACCAGCACCGCGTCCGCCTCACGGCGGCGTAGCGCCACCCGCATGTCGTCCAGACGCACCCCGATCGGATCGCGACCGATCATGCCTTCATGCAGGATTTCAACTTCTGCGCCTTCGACGAAACCGATTTCGAGCAGGCGGCGCTCCAACTCGCCCTGGGCCAAAGCCGTCGGTAAGCTAGCCCCATTGGGCGCGCCGACTTGCACCACAACGCCGCGCAAACCCCTTGCGCCGTGTCCCAAGGGCACAACTTCGCCGGCTTGCGGCGTCGAACTCCTCAAACGAGGCGGAAAGCGAACCAAGGGCGTGTGTCCGACGGGCGACCAACGTCGCGAACGATTATCAATATCGTGTCCGTCGTTAAAAAAGCAAGAACCCCGCGCGCCTCGCCGAGGGGCCGAGCGCTCTTCGGCCAGTCGCCGCAGACGGTTTGCCGGGCCTCTTCACGGGCGTAAGACGCCAGGGCCGAGAGGCCCGCTCAAAACGTCTACGATGCATAAACCAGGGCCTTTATGGCTATAATTTGGGCAGGCCACCACGTCATTTCGCAAAAACGTCGCCGCAGCCAAATCATCGCTTAACGACGGCGCATCGTCGCCTAAGGGTGCAGCAGTTCTTGGGGATTGGGGTGCGCCACGATGTCGAACCTGCGTGAAACCAGGAAGATCAGTGTCGGTCTCTCAAGGCAAGGTGCGGCGTGGATCATGTGCAAGCCAAGCGCCAAGCTGGGGAAGATTTCGGATCTATGAACATATGACGCCGAAACAGCGCGCAAGCTTCTTGGGAATGTCAAACGTACTGTGCGCCACAGGTATGCTGGTTGCATTTACAATGACAGCTTCATTGTCCCAGGCTGCCGATATTACGAGGCTAAAGGCCGGTCCTTTCCCGATATCAAGTTTAGTTAGCGTTCCACCGGGCGGCCGCCTGATTTATGTCAGCGGTACAACGGCGGAGGCGGCTGAGCCTGGAGCGCCGTTGGGCGATACCAAGACTCAGACCATCGCAGCCCTTCGGCGTATCCAGACCCTGCTGAAAGATCATGGCGCATCGCTCGGCGATATCGTGATGATGCGGGTATTTCTGGTCGGCGACCCCGCCATGGCCGGCAAAATGGATTTCGCCGGCATGATGGCCGGCTACAGCCAGTTTTTCGGAACGTCGGATCAACCCAACGCGCCAGCCCGAACGACCGTCCAAGTCGCTGGCTTGGCGGCGCCTGGCGCCCTGGTGGAAATTGAGGCGCAAGCTGCAAAATTTGAGATTGCAAAGATCGAGGCCGTGAAGCCAAAGCCTTGATTCGTCTGGCTCTTTCCAGGCGAAGAGAATGTTGGCGAGAAGTCGATGAAGGCGGCTCAACCGTCTCTTGATTTAAAACAATTTGGGAAATGTCGCTCAGGGCGACAAATGCAAAAGGTCTAAAGGGGGCTATCATGAAGAAGAGTTTAGTGGGCGTCAGCACGTTGGCGCTGTTGGCCTGCGCGGGTTCAGCCTTGGCGCAGAGTACAGACGGCACAGCTTCCGAAGTCATCGTTACAGGTACGCGCCAAGTTGGCGTTAAGGCGGCGGACAGCGCCGCGCCGATCCAAATCGTCGGCGGCCAGCAGTTGTTCAAAACGGGCGCCGTCGATCTGGCGAGCGCCTTGGCGACCTCCGTGCCGTCCCTGAACATTCAAACCAATGGCGGCGACGCCGCAGCCGTGGAAATCGAGGCCGCGCTGCGGGGCTTGAGCCCCAATGACACCCTGACCTTGGTCGACGGCAAGCGCCGGCACACCACCTCCAACCTCGCGGTGGACGGAGGGAGCATTTACTCCGGCGCCGCCGCCGTCGACTTGGCCTATATTCCTAACGCCGCCATCGATCACATTGAAGTGCTGACGGACGGCGCGGCCGCCCAGTACGGCTCAGACGCCATCGCCGGCGTGGTCAACATTATTCTGAAGAAGACCTCCAGCGGCGGCACGATCAACGGGACGGGCGGCCAGTTCTTTAACAGCCAGGGCGCCACCCAGAACTTCTCTGTCAATCAGGGGTTCAATCTCAACGACAAGGGTTTCGTAAACGTCACGCTTGAAGAAGCCACGAAGGACTTAACGACCCTCGGTCTTGGCGATATTCGGTTCCAAAGCGCGAGCGGGGCTGTGCTGCCCAGTCTAAGCGGCGAAGCGACGAACGTTGTGAACGGACCGAACTTCCCGCACGAAAACCGCGTATATGGCAGTCCGCAGTCCGCCATCTACAATTTCTTCTTCAACGCCGGCTATCACTTCAACGAAGACGTCGAAGGCTATGCGTTTGGCAACTACTCCGTCAACACGTCGCAGCACTTCGAGAACTATCGCTCGCCGACCAAGATCGCGGCCGGGTCTTGCCTTGCGCCGTGTACAACACTGGCTCAACAAGGCGCTGGCCCAACGGTCTATGCTGTGCCCAATGGTTTTGACCCCAGTGAAAAGTTCGACCAGAAGGACTATTCGATCACCGGCGGCCTAAGGGGGACTAAGTTCGGCTGGAACTGGGATCTGTCCACGACCTACGGTGAAAACAGCACCCAGGTCTATGTCATCAATACCGATAACGCCTCTTATTTCCCGACCCTTCAAAACAGCTCCATCACGCCTGTCGCCTATCCAACCCATACAATTTATGACGGCTCGTACGACGCCACGGAATGGACAGGCAGTCTGGATCTGGACCGCTCCTTCCAGGTCGGCCTGGCGGCGCCGCTCAACGTCGCCTTCGGTTTTGAAGGACGCCGAGACACCTACGGGATCGGCGCCGGCGAACCGGAGTCCTATTTTGGCAGCGGCGCGCAGTCCTTTGCGGGCTATGCCCCAGATGATGCCGGCAGCTATTCCCGCACCAACTATGCCGGCTATTTCGACCTGGCGACCAGCCCCATCAAGAACCTGACCGTAGACGTGGCGGGTCGCTATGAAAACTATAGCGATTTCGGCAGTACGGAAGATGGCAAGGTCACCGCACGTTACGACGTCTCGCCGACGTTCGCCGTGCGGGGCACGATCAGCGACGGTTTCCGGGCTCCGACCTTGGCCGAAGAACATTACACCGGCCTGAACGTGGGGCCGACGTCGGTCAGTGGCCAGTTCGCTCCCAACTCATCGGGCGCGGAACAGGTCGGGTTCCCGTCGTTGAAGCCTGAGCAGTCGATCAACTACAGCGCCGGCTTTGTATTCAAGCCGATCCCGAAATTGCAGATTACGCTCGACGCCTACTATATCCTTTTGCATGACCGTATTCTGCCGGGGAGCGGCTTCCAGGCCTTGGCCGCCTATTGCGTCCCCAACGGCACAACGATCGCCCATACCACGGCGTCGGTTGTGAAAACCTGTCCCACGGGCCAGACGGCGGAAGACGTGATCGTGTCGTCCTCCATCCTCAGCGCGCTGTCGGCTCAAGGCGTTACGACGGCCGGCCTGACCAGCGTCGGCGTGTCGGCCTTCATCAACGCCGTCAATACGCGGACCGACGGTATCGACATGACGGCCACATATTCGTCAGACTTCGGCGAGATGGGGCATGTGGATTGGTCGATGGGCTTTAACTACAACCACACCCAGATCGCCTCCAATTCGAACCTGCCAGCCGCCCTTTACGCCTCCAACGCAACGGTTGGCATCAATCAGACCAAGTTTTTGAGCACGGACTCAGCCAGCGCTCTGACGACCGCGCCGCCGCGTGAGAAGCTGATCCTCCAAGGCTTTTGGACCAAGGGGGCATGGAGCGTGAACCTTCGCGAGACGGTTTACAATGACATGAAAGAGTATGTGAGCTCCCCATCCCTTCTTGAGACTATTGGCACCACTGGAATCACCGATCTGGATATCGGCTATAAGATAACGCACTATCTCAAGGTCGATATCGGCGCCAATAACCTGTTCAATATCATTCCGCCGATCACTCCGCTCGCCAGCACGGGTCAGCCCAATAGCGGCGCCCTGGTCTACAACTTGCCATACGGCTTCGCGCCGTGGGGCCAGAATGGCGGCTACTACTACGGCCGCATAACCCTGACCTACTAAGGGGGCGCCGGCTTACCGGCTCCCTTCCTATTTCGAAGGCCCTTCGCCATACTGGTGGAGGGCCTTCTTTTTTGCTCACATTTGTAACGGTTTAAGTCATGGCCGACGCGCCTTACAAAGCGCTGAAAGCGGATATTGATTACGCTTCAGCTATTCTTGCGACCGAACCCGCAACGGCCGAACGTGAGGCCAAGGCTTTTCTGCGGATGAGGCCTAACGATCCCCGCGGACTGCTGATCGTGGCTTCGGCCCGACGCCGACTGGGCGACCCAGCCGCGGCGATGGCGATCCTGAAGCCTCTGGCCACGGCCTTTCCTCGCGCCGCCCATACCCGTTACGAACTGGGCATGACGCTGGCGGCGCAGGGTCAGACTGAGACGGCGATTGAAACACTGCGCCAGGCGGTCGCCCTGAAACCCGATCTCGCCGAAGGCTGGCGGGCGCTCGGAGAGCTTTTATTCGCAAAGGGCGATAATCTCGCCGCCGACGCCGCCTTCGCCGCCCACGATCGGGCCATGATCCGCGATCCCACCCTCGCTGCGGCCGCAGATCCCCTCTATGGCGGTCGGCTAGATGAAGCTGAGCGCAAGCTGCGCGACCTTGTGGTGGCGCGGCCCACCGACGCCGCCGTCTACCGTCTGTTAGGCGAGACGCTCAATCGGATGGGACGTTATGAGGCCGCGGAGACGGTCCTAGACCACGCTCTGCGCCTAGACCCCAGCCATGACGGCGCCCGGTTTTCCCACGCCCATGCGCTGTTCCATCAGCAAAAGGCGCCTCAAGCGATCATCGCCCTGCGGCCCTTGATCACGAAGTACCTGTCCGAGGCGCCCTATTTAAATCTGCTCGCCGCCTGCCTAAACCTTGTGGGCGATTTTGAAGAAGCGATCCGCATCAATGAGAGCTTGCTGGAAACCTATCCGAAGCAGCCGAAGATTTGGCTGAACTACGGCCATGCGCTGCGCACCGTCGGGCGACGTGATGAAGCGATCGCCGCCTATAAGCGCTGCATCGCCTTAGCGCCCGAACTGGGCGACGCCTATTGGAGCATCGCCAACCTCAAGGTCGCCTCGTTCACCCCTGAGGAATTCGCCGCGATGTCCGACCAGCTCGCCCGCGCCGACTTGGCGGCGGAGGACCGGCTGCACCTGCATTATGCGCTCGGCAAGGCGCTGGAGGATCGGGGCGAGACGGGCCCCGCCTTCGAAAACTATTGTGCGGGCGCTGAGCTGCGTCGCGGCGCCGCCCCCTACGACGCCGACGAGACCACCGCCCTTACGGCGCGATCCATCGGCCTCTTCACCCCGTCGTTCTTTGCGAAGGCCCCGGGCGGCTGTCAGGCCCCCGACCCTATCTTCATCGTCGGTCTGCCGCGGTCCGGGTCCACTCTGATCGAGCAGATTCTAGCCAGCCACTCCGCGGTTGAGGGCACCATGGAGCTGTCGGACATAGGACTGATCGCCAAGAGCCTGAAAGGTACGCACAGCGATGGTTCGCCCACGCAATATCCCGATACGCTCGCCGAGCTCAGCCGCGATCAGCTAAGCCGGCTCGGCGAGCAATTCCTGGCCGACACGCGGGTGCACCGGCCCCTGGGACGCCCGTTCTTCACCGACAAAATGCCCAACAATTTCCAGCACATCGGGCTGATTCAGCTCGTCCTTCCCAACGCGAAGATCATCGACGCCCGTCGCCACCCGCTGGGCGCCTGCTTCTCCGCCTTCAAGCAGCACTTCGCCCAGGGGCAGAACTTTTCCTACGATCTCACTGATCTCGGACGCTACTACCGCGACTACGCCCAGCTCATGGCCCACTACGACGCCGTGCTGCCAGGCAAAATCCATCGTGTGATCTACGAGGATATGGTTGAGGATACCGAAGCCGCGGTGCGTGGGTTGCTGAATTACTGCGGCTTAGACTTCGAAGACTCCTGCCTCAGGTTCTATGAAAACGACCGGGCCGTGCGCACGGTCAGTTCCGAACAGGTGCGCAAGCCGATCTTCCGGAGCGGGCTGGATCAATGGAAACAGTTCGAGCCCTGGCTTGAGCCGCTCAAGCGGGCCTTGGGGCCGACGCTGGAGCATTGGCGCTGATGACCTTGCGCATGGCGACGATGGCCAGGCTATCGCCGCCCGGCAAGGGCGCGTCCCGCCGTTGGACGGCCTCATAGCCATAGCGGCGATAGAAGGGCAGACCCGTCAAGGTCGCGCCAAGCTCCAGCGACGTAAAGCCGGCATCGGCCGCCGCCGTCTCGCACGCGTTTAAAATGGCCGCGCCGACGCCCTGGCGCGCCGCATCGGGATGGACGAAGAAGGCGCGGATTCGCGCGGCGTCGACGCCAGGCGTCAAGACGCTGTCATCGCGATCCGCAACGGCGTCCGCCCCGAACAGGGTGCGCCGCCGGCTCCAGCCGCCGCACCCGAGCAACCGCCCGTCCCACTCGGCGATGAAATAGGTCTCATCGGCGATCAATTGGCGATCCACGCCAAACACAGAGCCGAGCGCCGCGTCGAGCTGGGCAGGCGAATAGTCGCCTGCCTGAAGGCCGCGCACAGAGGCTGCGATCAAGCCGTCCAGCGCGGGGATATCCGCGGTCGTCGCCGTTCGAATCCTTAGCTCCACCACGGTTCCTGTCCTAACATCTGTCCAGCCCTAAAGGCTTCCGCAGCGGGGCCGTGCGGAACAACCACCGTTCACAAATGGCCTCAGGCCACCGCCCGTGTCGCCGTTGCGACCTTACCCCGGCTGTTGCGCTTGATCGGCAGGGTGAAGCTGACGGTGGTGCCAAGGCCCGGCTCGCTCTCCAGTTCGAACACGCCGCCGTGCAGCTCCACCAGGGACTTGGTCAGGGCGAGGCCGAGACCGGACCCGGCTTGAGCCTTGGCGTGCTGGGTTTCGATCTGCTCGAACGGCTTGGCCAAGCGGCCGATATCTTCCTGAGCGATACCGATGCCGGTGTCGCAAACGCTGATCTGCAAGCGGTAATCCGACGTCTCTTCGCCCAGGCTCCAGACCTTTACGTCGATCCGGCCCCCGGCAGGGGTGAACTTAATGGCGTTGGAGATCAGGTTGAGCAGGATCTGCTTGACCGCCCGATAGTCGGCCTCAATCTCAGGCAACCCAGGCGGCACAGACGCGACCAAGACAAGATCGGCCGCATCCGCCCGGTTGCGCATCAGGCGGACCACGTCATCAACCACGTCGTCGATCTGCATCCAGTCGAGGCTGAGACTCATCTTGCCGGCTTCGATCTTGGACATATCGAGGATGTCGTTGATCAACGCCAAAAGATGCTGGCCCGAACCCAGAATGTCCTGGGCGTATTCCTTGTAGCGCCGATCGCCCAAGGCGCCGAACATCTCATGCACCATGATTTCCGAAAAGCCGTTGATCGCGTTCAGAGGCGTGCGCAGTTCATGGCTCATATTAGCCAGGAATTCGCTTTTTGCCGTATTGGCGCCCTCCGCTCGCGTCTTCTCTTCCTGGTATTTTTGAGCCAATTCGGTCAGCTTGTACTGAGACTCCTTCAGGCGCGCCACGGCCTGCTGCAGCTCCTCCTCATTGAGCCGCCTGGCTTCTTCTTGGCGCTTGATGGCCGTGACATCGGCCGCCGTCATCACCAAGCCGCCCTCCGCCGTCCGCCGCTCCGAGATTTGCAGCCAGCGCCCATCGACCGTTTCGACCTCCCGCGCGCCAAGGGCGCTGGACGAGGGGCCGGCCTGGCGGTGGATGGCCAGCTCGACGAGGGGGTTGACCGCACTGCGTTTGGCGCCGGGCTGCACCACCTGGGGGTCGAGCATGAAGAAGCTGCGAAAGGCGCCATTGCACATCAGGAGCCGGCCCCGGCGGTCCCAAAGCACGAAGGCGTCGGAGACGCTGTCGATCGCGTCGTGCAGCCGTCGTTCCGCCGCCGCCACCCTTTGTTCGGCGACCCGCTCATCGGTCACGTCCAAGGCGACGCCGATCAAGGTGGCGTAGCCTTGGATATCGGGCTCGCCAAACGCCTGGCCGCGGGCGTCCAGCCAAGCGAAACCGCCGTTGGGTCGAGGAACGCAGAAGGTGACGTCGAGCGCGCCGAAGGTCAAAGCGCCCTGCAGGGCGCTGCGAACCGTCGCCTGATGTTCCGGCGCGATGCGGGCGATAAACTCATCGGTGGAGACCAGACCGCCCCCGCCCCACCCCATCATCACCCCGGTCATATCCGACAGCAGCACCTGCTGGTCCCGCAACCTCCACTCCCATATGCCGCAGCGCGCCGCCTCAACAGCCATGCGGAACTTTCGTTCGCTCTCATTGCGCAAGGCCGCCGCTCGGGCGGCCCGACGGGTCTGCATCACCATCAGCAACAGCAAGATCGCGCCGATCGCCAACGGCGCCAGGAGGCTGAACACATTGGCGATCTGACCCTGCCGCCGCGACTGCGCCGAGGGCGCCTCTACGCCGCCAATCAATTCGGCGTCGACTGTTGCGGCCATCACGAGCTTGGCCTTGCGCCCCGCGTCCAGCGTCGCAGCGACCTCGCCGCCGTGCTCCACAGCGGCCTGGACGTCAGAGGGTTCGACGCCGAGCGCCGCCAACTCGCTATGGGTAGGCGCCAAATCGGATGCGGCGACGATCACGCCGTTACGTCCCGCCAGCAGGGCCAGTCGCCCCGAATAGACCGAAACCAGCCCCTGGAGGTCGGCCGCCAGGATGAGCACCAGCCGCCCTCGGGGTGCGTCTACAGACGTCGCCACATAGGTCCAGCGCGCCCTGGGTGCGCCCGCTTTTGCGGCCAATGGCGATGGCGGGGCGCCGACCCACACGCCCTGACCGGACTGGCGCGCGGCGGCGGCGACGGCGAGCCAGTCCGCATCCGCCGGCTGCCCGGCTGTAGCGAGGAGGCGATCTCCAACGCCGACCACCGCGCCGCCCGCCGCTGTGGGGCGCGCGTATCGCATCGCCTGATCAAGGGCGTCCTGAGGTTCGTCGGGATTGGCGCTCAAAAGCGACGCCGCCGGCTGGCTGCTCATCTCCAAACGGGTAAGGGTGGTTTGGGCGCGGGCCGCCAGGAGTTCGGCCCCGGTCCGAGCATCATGATCGCCAGGCGACGCCGCCTTGATCAACCGGTTCGCCGCCAGGACCGTATAGAGGCCCAGCATGACAACCGCCAATAGGACGGCGACTCGAAAGGTGATCGGGAACGCCGACGCAGCCGACCTCGCCTCATCAGCTGACGCTTCGAGTTTACCCGCGCTCCTTAAGCCTTTTGCCGCGCGGCTAGCCAAAACCGGCTTCTCCCGAATCTCTACCCAAACCTTAACCGGGGGCGGTTCTTCGTGCCATCAGAAGGGACGCGGAAAGTGGGGGACCTTTCAAACCCACAGCCCATTGCGTCTAATTCGTCTGCTCCAACGTCTTTCCGACCAACTCCCGTACGTTCTTGGACAGAGTCGGCGCCGCGGCGATACGAGTCAATTCGACGCGCATCAGATCGGCTAAGTCCTCACGATAGCGCCGAAAATCGCCGAGCGGGCTGACCAACCGCGCGGCCAGGCCAGGGTTGTAGCTGTCGACCCTCAAAATCTGATCCGCCAGGAAACGATAGCCGACACCGGACTCGTCGTGAAAGCGGAAAGGATTCGCATTGGCGAAGGTAGAAACCAGGGCCCGAAAGCGGTTGGGAACCTTGGGGTCGAAGGCGGGATGCCCGGTCAGCCCCAAGACCTTGCCCATGACGTCGGCGAACGGCGACCGCGCCTGCACGGCGAACCATTTATCGATCACCAGGGCGTCGCGCTCCCAGCACCCATAGAAGGCTTGAAGCGCCCGTTCGAACGGCTCGCCGCCGATCTGCATCAGGGCGTTTAGGCCCCCCATGGCGTCGGTCATATTGGCTGCAGCCTCGAAATGGCCCTGGGCGCGGGCGGCGACGGCGGCGCTAGGGGCGGCGGTCAGCATATCGAGCGCCGCATTGCGCAAAGCGCGCCGTCCGGCGGCGGCGGCGTCAGCGCTGAAATCGCCCGGCTCCTGCATAACGCCGTGGATCTCGGTGAGCAGATCGCCCAGATGGACGGCGATCCGCGCTCGGAGCGCCTCGCGCGCCTCGTGGATCGCGCGCGGATCGGCGCGGCTGAGCGACATGACGAGATCCTGTTCACTGGGAAGCTCCAGCGCCAGGGCCTTGAACGCAGAGTCGGCGTCGCCGTCGCGCAAGGTGCGGCCCAAAGCGTCGGCGAA
>Ga0116226_10006436_pt1 | contig 10550 bp, 6 predicted proteins | sample S1TSphfallax_FD_89692 | JGI IMG/M metagenome (GOLD analysis project Ga0116226, IMG submission 89692) | Host-associated microbial communities from peat moss isolated from Minnesota, USA - S1T2_Fa - Sphagnum fallax MG | ecosystem: Host-associated > Plants > Peat moss > Unclassified | place: USA...
CGGCCGATCTCGTGGCGCTGGGAGCCGACCCGACCGATTCGCCGCGTGCCGCCGAGGCCGACCTGCCGCCGCTGCCGAGCCTCGCCCATGCGATCGGCGCCCTTTATGTTCTGGAAGGCTCGGCGCTCGGTGGCCGCATCATCCTGCGCGACCTGCAGGGACGCCTGGGTGACCATCTCGGCGAGGCCACCCGCTTCTTCGGCGGCCGTGGCGAACGCCTCGGCCCGATGTGGAACAGCTTCCGCGGCGTGCTCGATCGGTTCGGCGAGACCCATCCCCAGCTGACCGACGCGGTCCAGTCCGGCGCCGACGCCACATTCACCGCCCTGATCCGCTGGTTCACGCCGTTTTGCGGGGTTGGGGGTGGGACGAAGCAAGTAAGGCTGGGCTCTGCCCAGACCCGCAAAGGGGCCGCGCCCCTTTGAACCCCCGGACTTAAGGGTCTTCACATCTACGGTCGAGGGGCTTGGCCCGTCGCGCGAAGGCGCGCTCCGGACCTCGCGCGAAGGCGCGCTCCGGACCTGGCGGGTCCGGGCGGAGGTGGCCCAAGGTTCCGCGCGACGGCTTCGTCGCGTGGAATGGCCACCGGAGGGAGAGCCCGGCTTACTTGCTTCCTCCGATCCCCAAAACCCGCACATCGAGCACGAGATCCGGCGTGATCTTGCGGTGGAATGTCTGGTTGTCGGGGCCGGTCAGGATCAGGGTCAGGCGGGCGTGGGCGGTGGTGTCGTCGCGGAACGGCAGGAACACCGGGCCCGCGTAGCCGGCGTCGAAACCGACCACATTGCCGAGGTCCGGCGGGGCGCGGAGCACGAGATAAACGCCGCTCTGCACGTGCTGGATCGAGGCTGTGAGGCTGGCCGGGCCGCTGGCGAGCTGGACCTGCCAGCGGGCCTCGCAGGGTGCTGCGGCGCAGGTGATCATTTGCGGGCTGCCCAGCGTTCGGCCGTCGTCGTCGGTTTGTTGGATGATCAGGGTTGTTTGGTCTTGCGTGGCGCCGGCGCAGAGCAGCGTCGCGAGCAGCAGTGCTGCCCGCCTCGCGGTCATGCGACGGTCGCGGAGCGCCGGCGTTTGGGGGCGGTGGGCACGGGGGCGGCGGTGTCCGGATCGTCCGGGCTGGCGAGTGCCGTCAGCAGCCCGTCGCGGAGTTGCGCGAGCTTGCGTTCGTTCTCGACCTTCAGGCCGAACACGTCCTTCACATAGAACACGTCGACCGCGCGCACGCCGTAGGTGGTGACGTGCGCGGAGGCGATTTGCAGTCCCTGCTCGCTGATCGCCGCGGTGACATCGTGCAGCAGGCCAGGCCGATCGCGACCGTTGACCTCGAGCACGGTGTGGGCGGCCGAGGCGTGGTTGTCGATCACCACGCGGGGGGGCACGTGGATCGCGCGCATGCGGCGGCCCAGCAAGGCGCGCGCGCTTTTGCGGATTTCGGTGGTCAGGCGGATGCGGCCGGACAGTGCCTGTTCGATCAGCACGTAGAGCCGCGCCAGGCGGTGTGGCGCGTCGAACGCGCCGCCGGCGGCGTCCTGGATCCAGAAGGTGTCGAGCGCCATGCCATTGGTGAGGGTGTGGATGCGCGCGTCCACGATCGAGGCGCCGGCAACGGCGAGCGCGCCGGCGATGCGGCTGAACAGGCCGGCGTGGTCGCCGGCATAGACGGTGACCTCGGTGACCGCGCGCGCCGGCAGCGGCTGGGTCTCGACGGTCAGCGGCGATTTGCGCTGTTCGGCGCCGCGGATCAGGCGGGCGTGGCGGGCGTGGGTTTCGGGGTCGAAGCTGAGCCAGTAGCCGGCATAGCCCATGCCCAGGAATTGCTCGATGTCGGCGGCCGGCCAGCCTTCCAGCAGGGCGGCCGCTGCGTCCCGCGCGCGGGCGACGCGGACGTCGCGCTCGGTGGTGGACAGGCCGCCGGCGAGCACTTCGGCGACGCGGGCATAGAGTTCGCGCAGCAAGGTGGCCTTCCAGCCGTTCCAGACTTTCGGCGACACCGCGCGCATGTCCGCGACCGTGAGGACCAGCAGCAGCCGCAGTCGCTCGGGCGACTGGATGGTCTCGGCGAGGTCGAGGATGGTTTTGGGATCGTCGATGTCGCGTTTGAAGGCGGTCTGGCTCATCAGCAGATGGTGCAGCACCAGCCAGGAGACCATCTCGGTCTCCTCGGCCGACAGGCCGAGCGCCGGGCCGACCTCGAGGGCCAGTTCGGCGCCGAGCTCGGAATGGTCGCCGCCGCGGCCCTTGGCGATATCGTGCAGCAGCATCGCCACATACAAGGCGCGTCGCGATTGCAGGTGATCGACCAGGCCGGACGCGACCGGGGCGATCTCAGAGAGATCGCCCCGTTCCAGTGTGTTGAGGACCCGCACGGCCTCGATGGTGTGCTCATCGACGGTGAACACGTGATAGGTGTCGAATTGCATCTGCCCGACGATGCGCGCCCAGTCCGGCAGGAAGCGACCGAGCAGGCCGGTTTCGTTCATCACGGTCAGCCAGTGCGCGCCGTCGGCGTGGTTATGCTCGGCGTCGCGGCCGCACAGCAGATCGAGGAAGGCCGCCGCCGCCTCAGGATCGTTGCGCAGCAGGGTGGCGCGGCGTTCGTTGCGGATCAGCGCGCGCATCGCCAGCGGGTGGAGCGTGAGATTGCGGTCGCGCGCGGTCTGCATCAGCCGGAGCATGCGGATCGGCTCGTCGTGGAACTGCTGCGAGCTGGCCGGCAGCAGCATGCCGTCGGCCAGCACGAAGCCGGCTTCCGCCAGCTTGCCGTCGGTTTCGGCGGCGCGCGCCGGCGGCCCGAGCGCGGCGCGCTCCAAAGCCGGTTCCAGCACATGGGTGAGGCGGGTGACCTCGCGGGCGGTCAGGAAGTAATGCCGCATGAAGCGCTCGACGCCGTCCTGGCGGCCGTGCCTGGTGTAGCCCATGCGGGCGCCGACCACCGGCTGCAGGTCGAAGGTCAGGCGCTCCTCGGCGCGGCCGGCGACGTAGTGCAGATGGAAGCGCAGGGTCCAGAGAAAATCGGCGGAGCGGCGGGCCAGGCGGGCTTCGGTGTCGGTGATGATGCCGCCGCCTGGGCCGGTGGCCGACACCAGCTCATCGAGGCTCGCGGTGTTGAACACGTAGCGGGATATCCAGTGCAGCGTCTGCAGATCGCGCAGGCCGCCGCGACCCTCCTTGATGTTGGGTTCCACCACGAAGGGAGAGTCGCCGTAGCGGCGATGCCGCACGTCGCGTTCGGCGCGCTTGGCCTGCAGATAGGCGACGGCGCCCGACTCGCTGCAGGCAGCCCGGAAGCGTTTGGTGAAGTCGGTGAACAAGGCGGCGTCCCCGGCCAGCCGGCGGGCATCCAGCAGCGAGGTGCGGGTGGTGGCGTCGCGGTTCGCCTCCTCGATGCAGTCGGCCACCGAGCGGGTGGCGTGGCCGACCTTGAGGCCGAGGTCCCATAGGAAATACAGCATGAACTCGACCAGCCGCAGCGTGCCGGGCTGGGGGTCGGCGGCGGTCAGGAACAGCAGGTCGATGTCGCTGAACGGGGCGAGATTGCCGCGGCCATAGCCGCCGGTGGCGGCGATGGTCAGGCGGCCGGCGGGCGCATCGCCCTGGGTCGTCGACAGCGCGTAGGCATAAAGCTCGCTGATCAGCCCGTCGGTTGAGGCGGCCAGTTGGCGGGCGGCTTTCTGGCCGGGCAGCCCGGCATTCTCAAACGCATCGCGCACCGCGCGCTGGATGCGCGTCAGATGGCGGCGGAACACCGCCAGCGCCGCGTCGCGATCGAGCTCGCGCGGATCGGGGGCACCGGCGGCGGCCATCGCCTCGCGCAGCATGGCGGTGGCATCCTCGGAGCTCAGCGGGAGGGGATCAGGAGATAACATTCGCGCTATCGTATCGGCTCATGTCGCGCCGCAACAGGGAGCAATCCCCGCAATCGGTAGAGTTCGTCGAGCGCTTCGCGGGGGGCGAGCTGGTCCGGATCGATCGCCGCCAGCGCCTCGCGGAGCGGATCGCCGGGATCGGCGGCCTGGGGCGCCGGATCAGGTTCCCCGGCGGCGTGGCTGGCCGCGAACAGCGGCAGCGAGGCGACCTCGGTCATGCGTCCGGCGCGCTGCTCCAATGCGGCCAGCAGCGTGGCGGCGCGCTTCACCACGGGGGCGGGAACGCCGGCGAGGCGCGCGACATGCACGCCCCAGCTGCGGCCGCCCGCGCCCTCGGCCACTTCATGCAGGAACACCACGTTCTGCTTCCACTCCTTCACCCGCATGGTGTGCGGCCGCAGCCGCGGCAATTCGGCGGTGAGCTCGGCCAATTCGTGGAAATGGGTGGCGAAGATGGTCCTGCAACGCGTGGCGTTGTGCAGCGCCTCCAGCACCGCCCAGGCGATCGCCAGGCCGTCCAGCGTCGCGGTGCCACGGCCGATCTCGTCGACCACCACCAGGCTGCGCGGGCCGGCCTGGTTGAGGATGGAGGCCGTCTCGGTCATTTCCACCATGAAGGTGCTGCGGCCGCGTGCGAGATCGTCGGCGGCGCCCACCCGGGAGAACAGGCGGTCGACCACGGCGAGGCGGACCGAGGCGGCGGGGCAGGGCAGGCCGGCCTGGGCGAGAATGGCGATCAGCGCGTTCTGGCGCAGATAGGTGGACTTGCCGGCCATGTTCGGGCCGGTCAGCAGCAGCAGCCGGCGATCGGCCGAGAGGTCGCAGTCATTGGCGATGAAGGCGGCGGTGCCGGCGATCGCGGCCTCCACCACGGGATGGCGGCCGGCGGTGATCTGGAAGCCGGCATCCTCGGTGATCTCCGGGCGGCACCAGGTGCCCGCTTCGGCCAGGGTGGCGGCGGATTGGATCACGTCCAGCAGCGCCAGTGCCGCGGCACAGGTGGCCAGCGGCTCGGATTGGGCGAGGGTGAGCGACACGAGATGGGCGAACACCGCGCGTTCGCGGGCCGCCGCCCGGTCGGCCGCCTCGCTGATCCGCCGATCGAGCTCGGACAATTCGGGGCAGATGAAGCGTGCGCCGTTGGCCATGCCCTGGCGCAAGGTGAGCTCGGGGAACGCGCGCAGCTGCTCGACGAACGCGGCCCCGACCTCGACGACATAGCCGAGCTGGGCGTGGTGGCGGATTTTCAGGCTGGCGACGCCGAAGCGCTGGGCGAAATCCAGCTGCAGCGTGGCGATCACCCGGCGGCTGTCATCGCGCAGGCCGCGCTCGGCATCGAGTTCACCGTCATAGCCGGCGGCGATCGCGCCGTCGTCGAGCCGCACCGGCGCCGGGTCGGCCAGCGCAGCTGTCAGGATCGCGCGCAGGTCGGGCACGCTGCGCAGATCGTCGCGGACGCCGGCGAGCAGCTCGGGCACCGGTCCGTCGAGCGCATTGGCGGCGTCGGTTGCCGCGGCGAGCCCGCGACCGATAGCGGCGAGGTCGCGTGGCCCGCCGCGCCCCAGCGACAGCCGCGCCAGCGCGCGGGCCATGTCCGGCGCGCCGCGCAACGCCGCGCGCACCCCGGCCGCCGCTTGGGGGTCGGTGAGCAGCCATGACCAGCCATCCTGGCGCCGCGCGATCGCCGCCGCCTCGACCAGCGGGGCTGACAGATATTCGCCGAGCAGCCTGGCCCCGGCCGCCGACACGGTGCGCTGCACGGCGGCGAACAAGGTGTGCGCGGTGCCACCGTCGCGCGCGCGGGTGATCTCCAGGCTGGCGCGGGTGGCCGCGTCCAGCTCCAGCACGCCGGTGGCGCCGCGGGGCAGCGGGCGGGACAGGCGGGGCAGCCTGCCGGCCTGGGTCGTGCGCACATAGGCGAGGGCCTGGGCGGCGGCCATCGCCTCGCTGTCGGTGAAGTGGCCGAACGCCTCGTCACTGGCGACCCCGAACGCCTCGGCCAGCAGCCGACGCGCCACCAATGGCGGCGGCGCGCCGCGGTCGATGGTGCGCCTGCCCGACCAGTCGCCCAGGTCGAGTGTCTCGCCGGCGAGGATTTCGGCGGGGTCCAGCCGCCCGAGCAACGCGCCGATCTGGCTGACCTCGACCCGTTGGGTCTCGAACATCCCGGTCGACACGTCGAGCCACGCAGCCCCCACGGCCTGGTCGCCGCTGACCAACGCGAGCAGCAGGTTGGGGCGGGCGGAATCGAGCAGGGAATCCTCGGTCAGCGTGCCCGGCGTGATCAGCCGGACCACTTCGCGACGGATCGGGGCCTTGCCGAGGCGCTGTTTGGGATCCTCCATCTGCTCGGCGACCGCGACGCGAAAGCCGCGCCGGATCAGCCGCGCCAGATAGGCTTCGGCCGCATGCACCGGCACGCCACACATGGAGATCGGCGCGCCATTATGCTCGCCGCGCCGGGTGAGCGCGATATCGAGGGCGGCGGCCGCGGCCTCGGCGTCATCGAAGAACATCTCGTAGAAATCGCCCATCCGGAAGAACAGCAAGGCGTCCGGGTGTTCGGCCTTGGCGGCGAACCACTGCGCCATGGCGGGCGTGGCGCCGGCGGCGGAGGGGGCTTGGCCGGAACGGGTCATCTCCCCCGTCTAGAGCATGATTGCGTCGCGTAGAAGGCCAGGCCGGCGGCTTTCATTCGCGGCGCGGAGCCGGCATGATGACCGATATAAGAAACAATGAGGATACGGCCATGGCCGACGGCAGCATCGATCCGCGCACCGCGCGCGTCTCTGGCGAAGAAGCGCTGGCCATGCATGCGGCGACTCCGGCCGGCAAGCTTGCCACGCGCATCACCAAGCCATTGACCACCGCGCGCGATCTGTCGCTGGCCTATTCGCCGGGCGTCGCCGAGCCCTGCCTGCATATCGCGCGCGACCAGGCGCTGGCCTACGACTACACCAGCAAAGGCAACATGGTCGCCGTGGTGTCCAACGGCACCGCCGTGCTGGGCCTGGGCAATCTCGGCGCGCTGGCGAGCAAGCCGGTGATGGAGGGCAAGGTCGCTCTGTTCAAGCGGTTCGCCGATGTCGATGGCATCGATCTGTGCGTCGACACCGAGGATGTCGACGCGCTGGTGAATTGTGTGCGCTATCTCGGCCCGAGCTTCGGCGGCATCAACCTCGAGGACATCAAGGCGCCGGAGTGCTTCATCATCGAGCAGCGGCTGCGCGAGCTGATGGATATTCCGGTGTTCCATGACGACCAGCACGGCACCGCGATCGTGGCGGCGGCCGGGCTGATCAATGCGTGCCATCTGACCGGGCGCGAGCTGAAGGACACCAGGCTGGTGGTCAACGGCGCCGGGGCGGCGGCGATCGCCTGTGTCGAGCTGCTCAAGGCGATGGGGATGCGGCCCGAGCACATCATTCTGTGCGACACCAAAGGTGTGGTGTATCAGGGTCGCACCGAGGGCATGAACCAGTGGAAGTCCGGCCACGCGGTCGCCACCAACGCCCGCACCCTGGCCCAGGCGATGGAGGGGGTGGATGCGTTCTTCGGCCTCTCGGTGAAGGGCGCGCTGACCCGGGACATGGTGCGGAGCATGGCGGACAAGCCGATCATCTTCGCGATGGCCAACCCCGACCCCGAGATCACGCCCGAGGAAGCCCGCGAGGTCAGCCCGCACGCGATCATCGCCACCGGCCGCAGCGACTATCCCAACCAGGTCAACAATGTGTTGGGCTTTCCCTATATCTTCCGCGGCGCGCTCGACGTGCGCGCCAGCACGATCAACGAGGCGATGAAGATTGCCGCCGCCGAGGCGCTGGCGCTGCTGGCGCGCGAGGACGTGCCCGACGAGGTCAATGCCGCCGGCGGTGGCAAGCGGCTGCAGTTCGGCCCGGAATATATCATCCCCAACGCCTTCGATCCGCGCCTGATCAGCCGCCTGCCGCCGGCGGTGGCACGGGCCGCGATCGATAGCGGGGTCGCGCGTCGTCCGATCGCCGATCTGCGCCGCTACGCGCGGGAATTGTCCGGCCGGCTGGATCCCACCGCCAATGCGCTCGATGCGATCAGCGAGAGCGTGCGCGCGGAGCCGAAGCGGGTGGTGTTCGCCGAGGGAGAGGAGGAAAAGATCGTGCGGGCGGCGGTGGCGTTCCGCAACGCGGGCTACGGCACCCCGGTGCTGATCGGCCGCGAGGATCGGGTGCGCGCGACCATGGCGACGCTGGGGCTCGGCCACGCCGAGGGCATCGAGATCCATAATGCGCGGCTGTCGCACAACAACCGCAGCTATGCCGAGTTCCTGTATGGCCGGCTGCAGCGCCGCGGCTACGTGTTCCGTGACTGCCAGCGCATGGTCAACCAGGATCGCAACGTGTTCGCCGCCTGCATGGTGGCGACCGGCGACGCGGATGCCATGGTGACCGGGCTGACCCGGTCCGCCGCGGTGTGCCTGGAAGATATCGGCCACGTGATCGAGACCTCGCCGAACGGGATCAGCTTCGGGCTGACGCTGATGCTGGGGGAACGCGGTCGGACCATCTTCATCGCCGACACGCTGATCCATTTCCGGCCGAATCCGACCGAACTCGCCGACATCGTGTGCGGGGCCGCCGCCGCCGCCCGCCGGCTGGGCCATGAGCCGAGGGTGGCGCTGCTGTCCCACTCCACGTTCGGCAACCCGAGCCATGCCACGGCGGACGCCATGCGCGAGGCGGTGGAGATTCTCGACGCGCTGCATGTGGACTTCGAATATGACGGCGAGATGAGCCCGGACGTGGCGCTCGATCCGGCCTATCGCGCGCTGTATCCGTTCTGCCGGCTGACCGACAATGCCAACGTGCTGGTGATGCCGGGATTGCACTCGGCGCACATCACGTCTCGCCTGGCACCACGGCTGGGCGGCAGCGGGACGATCGGGCCGCTGATCATCGGCCTGACGCACGCGGCGCAGCTGGTGCCGATGGATGCCTCGGTGAGCCAGATCGTCGATATCGCCACGCTCGCGGCGCATCAGACCGTGGCGGGGTCGCAGGCCTGATGATATAGCGAAATGGTCTCGGATCCGTGGAGCATTCCTGTTGCGTTCGATGCGTCTGGCGAAGCTGCTGCTATCGGTGATGGTGTCGGCCGTGGGGACGCTTGCCGCCCGCGCGCAATCCGGCGCGCCGATGCCGGTGGTGATCACGCCGGGCAACCTGCAGGCGCATGGCGACGAGGCCGTGGGGCGTCGTGGCCGCAACGGCACCTATATGTTCGACGCGACGATGAACGGCGTGCCGTTGGAGATGATGTTCGATACCGGCGCGTCGCTGATCACGCTGCGGGCCGATGATGCCGCCCGGGTCGGGATCGACATGAGCTCGTTGAGCTACTCGCGGCTCGCCAAAACCGCCAACGGCACCGCGCAGGTGGCGCTGACGATGGTCGATACACTCACCGTGGGGGATATCACCCGACGCCATATCCCGGCGCTGGTGGCCAAGCCCGGGAGCCTCGAGGTGAACCTGCTGGGCCAGTCGTTCCTGCAACGCGTGGCCGGCTACCGAATGGAAGGCAACCAACTCATCCTGCAGGGCGGCGAATAGCCGGCGATATTTGAACCCCCAGATTTAAGGGTGTTCACCGAGGAGGGGTAAGGCGGAGCGCGCGGCCCCACCCCACCCCACCCAATATCAGTCGGTGATGTCGCTGGCCGGCATGGGCATGGCGGGGCGGGCGGCGGGTTCGGTGATCATTTCGATGCGGCCGGTGATTTGGCCGCCGTCTTCCACCTGCAGGCGGCGGCAGCGCGCGGTGCCGAGCACTTTGCCAGTGGCGCGCACGATCAGGTTGCCGCGCGCGGTCAGGGTGCCGTCGATGGTGCCGGCGACTTCGGCTTCTTCGACCTCGACCTCACCGCGGAACATGCCGCCCTGGGTGATGGCGAGTTCAGTGGCATGGATCATGGTGGCTTCGACGGTGCCTTCGACCACCAGGCGTTCGGCGTCCTGCACGACGCCCTGCACGCTGATGCCTCGGCCCACCACGAGGGTGCGGCGCTCGGCGGCCGGCTTGGCGGCGCCGGGGACGGTCGGACGGGGTGCGATGGCCGGTGCGGGCGGAGCGCCGGGGGCGGCGGGGGTGCCGGGGAACGGGGTACGACCCATGTTGGGGGCCTCCTTGGGTTGAGCAGGGCGGAACGGCGGCACGCCAAGGCCCTGATCGATGGGGCGGGACGGGGTGCCGGGAAGCTCGCCCTGGGATGGCGGGGTCGCGGCGGAAATGGCCGAACCAGCCGGGCCGGGAGCGGGCTCGGGGATCGGCAGTTCGTCGGGCTTGCGGCGCTTGAACACGGGAATTCCGTTTCAGTCTGGTGACGACGGCAGTTTTGGGAACACGACAGATGCTGGCGTAACACAGGCCTGGGCGGCATCACAACCCGGGGGGCGGTGTTACGGCTTCATGCAACACGTGAACCATGCACGCTGTCCCGAGGACAGGGGCCAATAAATTCAACACCGGCACCAGGCTGCAGGCGGTCGCGATGCCGCCTTGGGACAGCACCATCCAGCGTCGTCTGGCATACAGCGCGGTCGCTTCGGCGCGGTTCATGCGGCGCATCGCGACCGCCACGAACAGGCCTCGACCGAACGCCCAGGCGGCCACCAGCCAGCCGAGCAGAAACCCGACGCCGGGCAG
>Ga0116226_10006437_pt1 | contig 10548 bp, 9 predicted proteins | sample S1TSphfallax_FD_89692 | JGI IMG/M metagenome (GOLD analysis project Ga0116226, IMG submission 89692) | Host-associated microbial communities from peat moss isolated from Minnesota, USA - S1T2_Fa - Sphagnum fallax MG | ecosystem: Host-associated > Plants > Peat moss > Unclassified | place: USA...
CGCTCCTGGCTCTCCGACAACATCATCTCATAGGCCGTCATGCCCGCCTCGCGCTGGGGCACGCTGTCCAGGTCAAGCTCCACGCCGACGCCGCCCTTGCCGGCCATCTCCACTGAGGACGAGGTCAAGCCGGCCGCGCCCATGTCCTGGATCGCCTCCACCGCGCCGGACGCCATAAGCTCCAGGGTCGCCTCGATCAGGAGTTTTTCGGCGAAGGGATCGCCGACCTGGACCGTGGGGCGCTTTTCGTCGCTATCGGCGTCGAATTCAGCGCTGGCCATGGTGGCGCCGTGGATACCGTCGCGCCCGGTCTTGGAGCCGAAATAGACCACCGGCAGGCCCGGCGCCGGTGCGGCCGAGTAGAAGATCTTGTCCGCGTCCGCCAGGCCCACGCACATGGCGTTGACCAAGATGTTGCCGTCATAGCCGGCGTGGAAATTGGTTTCTCCCCCGACCGTCGGCACGCCCACGCAGTTGCCATAGCCGCCGATGCCAGCCACCACCCCACTCACCAGACGGCGCGTGCGGGGATGGTCTGGGCTTCCAAAGCGCAGCGCGTTCAAGAGCGCGACCGGACGGGCGCCCATGGTGAAGACGTCGCGCATGATGCCGCCGACCCCGGTCGCGGCGCCCTGGTAAGGCTCGATGAAGCTCGGATGGTTGTGGCTCTCCATCTTGAAGATACAGGCTTGCCGAACGCCATTTGGGCCATCGCCGATATCCACCACGCCGGCGTTCTCACCCGGGCCGCAGATCACACGGGGCCCCGTGGTCGGCAGTTTGCGCAGGTGACGGCGGGACGACTTGTAGGAGCAGTGCTCGCTCCACATCACCGAGAACACGCCGAGCTCCACCGTGTTCGGCTCCCGCCCTAGCCGCTCCAGGATCAGGGCGTATTCTTCGGCCTTAAGTCCATACTCGATCGCCAATTGGGCTGTGGTCTTCCCAGAGGGGCTTTGGGCGGCGGCGATGGGAGGAGCGGACGTCGTCATGCCGGCTGGGTTAGCGGATTTGCACCGCCCTGTCAGCGTCGGGAACGCTCATCATCCCGCAGAGCTTTAGGTCGAGCCCCTTTCCTGTCACCCGGAGCGCCGCCATGACCAACGCCCCCACTGATCCCATCACCGACTCCCCTGCGCCGGCCAATCACGACTTGACGCCCATGGAGACGTTCTTCGACACCTTATTCAACCAACACATGGTCCTGCCTCAACCACAGGACGGCGCGGACGATCACGGTGGGGCGGCCGACGAGCAGGGGACCGACGCCGCCTAAAGCGCTGGGCGCCCGACACCTTGCCCAGCTTCGCTATCCGCTTTATCGCTGCGCGTCTTGTGTCCAGCGTTTGTTCGAGAGCCTTATGACCCCAACGCGCCGCGATCTTCTCCTTAGCGCTGCGGCGTTCGGGGTCTTGCCGGGGTTGGCTGGCGCTGAGGCCTCCGACGTCCCCCAGACCAGCATTGCAACAACGCCGGCCCAGATCGCCGATCCGCGCCTTCGCGCCGTCTTCGATGACATCACCCTTGGCCTCCTGGAGGAACAGCCTGAGGAAGCGACCTTCCTTGGCGTTGACGAAGGCCCGCGCGCGGGGCTGAAGACCCGGCTGAATGACCGCTCCTGGGCGGCCGAACAACAGGGCGGGGCGGCTTGCGCCGCACGGCTGGCCGGGCTTCGGGCGATCGATCCGGCGACTCTGAACGATCACGATCGCGTAAATTACGAGACGATCGCCTATGCCCTGGAGCTGGGTGTGGAGGGCGCCAAGTTCAACTACGGCGACAACGCCCTGGCGTCGGCCATGGGCGAGAGCGCCGGCCCCTATGTCGTCAATCAGCAGTCAGGCGATTTCAATACCGTGCCGCCGTTGCTGGCCGCTCAGCACAGCATCGAGACGAAGGCCGACGCGGAAGCCTATCTCGATCGTCTCCGGGCCTTCGCCGTCGCGCTGGACCAGGAAACGGCGCGGGTGAACCGCGACGCCGCCGAGGGCGTCATCGCGCCGGACTTCATTCTTGACACGTCGTTGAGCCAGATGCGGCCGTTCCGCGCCACACCCGCAGCCAGCTCGGGCCTCGTCACCTCGCTTGTCGAGCGCGCCAAGGCGAAAGGGCTGGCGGGCGACTACGCCGGCCGCGCCACGACCCTTGTCGAGACCAAAGTCTATCCTGCCTTACAACGTCAGATCGATGCGCTGGATGCGCTCAGGCCCAAGGCCGGGCACGACGCCGGCGTTTGGCGCTTGCCGGAGGGGGAGGCCTATTACGCCTGGCTGCTGAAGGTTGGCACCTCCACGCCGATGAAGGCGGATGAGATCCATCGCATTGGGTTGGAGCAGGTCGATGCGATCGGCGTGCGGATGGACGGCCTTCTGAAGCGACAGGGTCTCACCCAAGGGTCGGTCGGCGATCGCATCAAGGCGTTGGAGGAGGATCCCCGCCAACTCTACCCCGACACGCCGGCTGGGCGGGACGCCTTGATCGCCTATCTCAACGGCCGTTTGGCGGCTGTGAGGGCGCGACTGCCGCAAGCCTTCAATCTGCGCCTGAAAGCCAATGTGGTGATCAAGCCTGTGCCCAAGCTTATCGAGGCCGGGGCGCCGCTCGGCTATGAGAATGATGGCTCGATCGATGGGTCGCGACCTGCGATCTATTACATCAATCTGCACGACATGAAGAACTGGCCGCGGATGAGCCTCCCCACTCTCACCTTCCATGAGGCCATTCCCGGCCATGTGTGGCAGGGCGCTTATGTGCTGGAATCCCGGTCCCTGCCGCTGGTCCGTAGCATCTTGTCCGGTTTCAACGCCTATGTCGAAGGATGGGCGCTCTATGCCGAGCAACTCGGCGACGAGATGGGATTGTACGACGACGATCCCCTCGGGCGGCTGGGCTACCTCAATGAACAGCGGTTTCGGGCCTGTCGGCTGGTCGTTGATACCGGCCTGCACGCCAAGCGCTGGGGCCGGGAGCAGGCGATCGACTGGCTGGTGAAGGTGACAGGCTATCCGCGGCCGGCGGCCCAGAGCGAGGTTGATCGGTATTGCTCGTGGCCCGGGCAAGCCTGCGGCTACAAGATCGGCCACACCGAGATCAACCGTTTGCGGGATCAGGCTAAGGCCCAGCTTGGCCCGCGCTACACCCTAACGGGCTTCGACGACGTGGTGGTCAAGACCGCCGGCGTCCCGCTGACCGTGCTCGATGGGGTGGTCGACCGCTATATCGCCCAGACGCTGACTGAGGGCGCCCCGACCTGAAAATCGGCTTGGACCCGTCTAAAACAGGCCGTCGTCGGTCGTATCCGGGTCCTCGGTCGTCTCCAAACCACAGGCCCTGGCGAAGGCGCGATGGACGTCGCGTTCCTGGCCCATCGTGTAGAGACGTTCGATCTTGGACAGCAGAACGCTCAGATCACCGCGAAAGGCTTGGTTTTCGCCGCCGAGGTCGGGGGAGCCGAAGTTTAAGCCGGCGTAGCTGCTCGCCTCTAAGTCGTCGCTCGAGTCCGGCAGGATCGTGGGATCTACGGCGCGATCCAACAGACGAAGAATGTCGGTTCTGTTTCCGGCGTGAACGGCGATGTCGTCTTCGGCCTTGTCGTGGATCGCCTTGATCGTGTCCGCCGTCGCCGCCAGCACCTTTTGCGATTCCAGCGAAGCTACAAAGGGCGGACCCGCGGAGGTTGGAACCGTCGCCGGATGGTCGGACATCAAGGCTTGTGCGGCGTCTTTCAACCGCTCCAGGATGACGACGCAATCATCCGCCGCCGCCTCCAGATAAATGATCCGGTTCAGAAGCTCACAAGCCTTCTGATCGAGTACGTGGCCTTCCAAAGGGGGCTGGCCGCCGCCGGCGCCCACGATCGGCCCCTTGTCGTTCGACAAGCGACCAGCAAGATAACGCGCGGCGCCATCGGAAGCCTGTATCTCGGCGACAAGCTGAACGGCTGAATCCATTCTGCACTTCAGGTCGCGCAAGCCGTGGCCGCGATCGCCCAGCTCCGTCACAAGGTTGCTCAGGGCGCCAAGCGCCAAAGCATCGGCAGCCAAACCGACGATGCCGGGGAGCAGCTTTGACACGGTTTCGCTATAGTCCCTTAGCGCCGCTTCAAGCTGCGCCGCCAACAGCATTTCTCCCGCCGCCCTCAGCCTTACGGGGCTCGCCGATTCATCAAGCTTGTCGAGAAGCCCTAATCCATATTGGACGTGTTCGGCCCTCTGACGAGTTATGTCACCGATCTGGAGCGCCGCCAAAATGCGTCCGACATTTTTGCTGATGTTGCGCGCCAGACCCCGAGCCCGGTCGGCGACCTCCGTCAACTGAGGATTATCCGTCGTCTCCGGAATTGTGGACGTAAGCGCCAAGCCTGACATTTTATCTACTCGCTCTATCTAAAATGCTGATCCGGACTGTGCGCTGTACCAGTGCATGTCCTTGCAAGGATAGAGATGAATTATTAAATACAGATGAATCTATTTTTGATAGTATTTATCGAAATTCAAATCCTGCGCTGAGCTCGTCGCGGTAAAAAATCTATTATTAACGTTGACTCGGATGTCAGTCTCAGAGCTGAGATTCAGACGATCGGCCGAAGCGATGCTTAGCCCTTGTCGGCCAGGCGCTCGATCTGGCGCTGCATCTCCTCAATGCGGGACTTCAGGTCCGCAAGGGAGTCCGACGTGGATGGCGGCGGGGCGGCGGGTTTGGCCGGGCTGACCACCTGTCCCTGGGCCCAGGCGCCCATGTCTTCGGGTGTGGGGTAGCCAAACGGCGCGAACATCTTCATCGCTTGGCTGAACAGGCTCATATTCTGGCGCACCTGCTCCTCGAACAGACGGTAGCCGGGCGCCTGGGCGAAGGCGCCGCCCATTTGCTCCCGCATCTTGTCTTGCTGGCGGGCGAAGGCGTCGAGCGACATCTCCAAATAGCCGGGCACCAGAGACTGCATCTGATTGCCGTAAAGCTGGATGAGCTGGCGAAGGAATTGGATCGGCAGCAGATTTTCGTCCGTGTTCTCCGCCTCGAAAATGATCTGGGTCAGCACTTGGCGGGTGATGTCCTCATTGGTCTTGGCGTCGAACACAACGAAATCGGTTCCCGCCTTCACTAGATCCGACAGGTGTTCCAGGGTGACGTAGGAGCTCGAATAGGTGTTGTAGAGCCGGCGATTGGCGTACTTCTTGATCACGATCTGGCCGGCGGACTTGGCGCCCTCAGAGCGCCCCATATCGGCAGAAGCCCGCTCCGCCTTCGCTGATCGCGGAGAACCATCCGTGTCCGGCGTAAGGCGTTCGCCGCTCTGCTTTGATCCCGCCGCGCCCGGCGGGTCGGTCTTGATCGCCTCGGACACCGCGCGACTCTCCATGCTGCGCCGCAAAGCTATCACAGAAACGCGAGAGTTGGGACAAGATCGCATCTAGGTTTGATCCAGGCAGTGACGCAGCCCTCCGGATGTGAAATGGGAGGTCTCCATAAATGGGTGTCGCGCCCGGGCCACATCAAAGTACAGGCCACGGCGGAGCGCGATCACATATGGAGGCTTCTCTTTATGACAGACATCGTCATCGCCGCCGCCGCGCGCACGCCGGTCGGGTCATTCAACGGAGGGCTATCGAGTTTGCCGGCCCATGAGCTGGGGGCCCTTGTGATCCGCGCCGCCCTGGAGCGCGCCGGCCTATCCCCTGAAGACGTGGACGAGGTGATCTTGGGTCAGGTGCTGCAAGCCGGCGCGGGCCAGGGGCCGGCGCGTCAAGCGGCGGTCAAGGCGGGCGTGCCGATCGAGAGCCCGGCGTGGAGCCTCAACCAGCTGTGCGGGTCAGGCCTGCGCGCGGTGGCGCTCGCCTACCAACAGATCGCCCAGGGCGACGCCGATATTGTGGTGGCGGGTGGGCAGGAGAGCAGGAGCCAGGCGCCCCACGCCCAGAACCTGCGCACGGGGCAGAAGATGGGCGATCTCTCATTGATCGACACCATGATCAAGGATGGCCTGTGGGACGCCTTCCACGGTTATCATATGGGGCAGACGGCGGAGAACATCGCCAGCCGCTGGCAGATCACCCGCGAGGACCAGGATCGCTTCGCGCTGGGCTCCCAGACCCGCGCCGACGGCGCCCAGAAGGGCGGCCGGTTCGACGAAGAGATCGTTCCCGTGGTCATCAAGGGCCGCAAGGGCGATGTGACGGTCGCCAAGGATGAGTACATTCGTCCCGGCACGACCTATGAGGCGCTATCTGGCCTGCGCCCTGCCTTCGACAAGCAGGGGTCGGTCACGGCCGGCAATGCGTCGGGGCTCAACGACGGCGCCGCCGCTCTGGTGGTGATGACAGCTGACGCGGCGGCCAAGCGCGGCGTCACCCCGCTCGCCCGGATCGCGTCGTGGGCCAACGCGGGCGTGGCGCCGGAGATCATGGGGACGGGGCCGATCCCCGCCAGCCGCAAGGCCTTGGCCAAGGCGGGATGGTCGGTCGGCGACCTCGACCTCGTCGAGTCCAACGAGGCCTTCGCCGCCCAATCGCTCTGCGTCGTGCGCGAACTCGGCCTCGATCCCGACAAGGTCAACGTCAATGGCGGGGCGATCGCCATCGGCCACCCCATCGGCGCGTCCGGCGCCCGCATCCTGACGACGCTGTTGCACGAGATGAAGCGCCGCGACGCCAAGAAGGGGCTCGCAACCCTGTGCGTCGGCGGCGGCATGGGCGTCGCGCTGTGCGTCGAGCGGGCTTGATCGCAGGGCGACCACAGGACTGGAAACAGAGCGCCGAGCGTAGATTCGGCCGGTGAAGGGTAAGGGAAATGACCAAGACGGCATTGGTGACGGGTGGAACGCGCGGGATCGGCCGGGCGATCGTGGAGCGATTGAAGGCGGACGGTTTCAAGGTCGCCGCCGGTTACGCCGGAAATGAGGAAGCGGCCAAGGCCTGCGCCGCAGACGTGGGCGTCATGATCGTCAAGGGCAATGTCGGTCAGTTCGACGACTGCGCCCGGGCCGTGAAGGAGGTCGAGGCCGAGCTCGGTCCGATCGACATCCTGGTGAACAACGCCGGCATCACCCGAGACGCCATGTTGCACAAGATGACGCCGGAACAATGGAACGAGGTCATCTACGTCAACCTCGCCTCCATCTTCAACATGAGCCGGCAAGTGATCGAAGGGATGCGGGCCAGGGGCTTTGGGCGCATCATCAACATCTCCTCCATCAATGGTCAGAAGGGGCAGATGGGTCAGACCAACTATTCGGCGGCCAAGGCCGGCGTGATCGGCTTCACCAAGGCTCTGGCTCAAGAGACGGCGGCTAAGGGCATCACGGTCAACGCCATCGCCCCCGGCTATATCGATACCGAGATGGTGGCGGCCGTACCTCAGGCCGTCCTGGACAAGATCATCGGCGCCATTCCCGTGGGGCGTCTTGGCAAGGCGGAAGAGATCGCCGCCTGCGTCGCCTTCCTGGCCCGCGATGACGCAGGCTTCATCACCGGCGCGACCATAACGGCGAACGGCGGTCAGTATTTCGCGTAAGGCGGCTGACTTTCCGCCGGGCGACTGTGGGCGTGAGGACACAGGCCCGGCTAACTTGATCCCCGAGCCCCCGCTGCGGCGGCCTGGTCCAAAAAGCGCCCCAGTCCCTGGGGATAGCTTAAGGCGAAATGGCTGACCTGGAACGATTTGAGCAGCGGCCTGTGAGGGCGGCCTCTAAGACTGTGCTGATCCTGATCGCGATGATGGCGCTGGTTCTGATCCGGGGCCACGCTCACGCGGCCGCGCCGCCGAACCTGCGCGATCTGCTGTTCGGTCGCCATGCCAGCGATTCTTCGCCAAGCGCCGACCTTCCCACCGTCGCCCGGTACGAGGGTGATAATGGAGCCGCCTTCATCTTGGACCGCACGCGCGGCGCACGCGCCTTGTTGCAGTTCGACGGCGATCCGGAGATCTGGGCGCTGACGGCCACGCCCGGCCCTCACGGCGACGTCATTTATCGTAACGACCTAGGTCAGCCCATGCTGCGCAGCACCCGGCTCGGCGGCGTCACCCTATTCACGTCCGGACGGCCCAGCGGGATGCCGGCGGCCTTTGTCGGCGAAGGGACAGCGCCCCGACCAGCGCCTGTTTTGGGTCCCGACGCCCTGTTTCAGCTTGAGGTCCACGCCGCCTTGCGCGCGACCCGCGCCGCCCAGCACAGCGTCGGTTTCGATACGACGCACGACTTCGTCACCCCGACCTCGGAGGTGGTGTTCGCCGAAGCCTTCATCATCACCGCCGAGGCCTTCGTGCGGGTCGCCCAGACGACCAAACCGGGCCAGTCGGCGATCTCGCGAATCACGGTCGTGCGTTTCGTGACGGGGCCTGCGCCGGACGCGGCGGTGAAGGGGCCGGACATGCGTATCACCGTCGCCCCCGACCTGGGCGTCGCGGGCCGCCCGTCATCGGCGCGCCTGATCGCGGTCTTGAGCCGGCGGTAACGGTCATCGCTGAAAACTGTCCTTCGCGGCGCGCAAGGCGGCGAAGGCCTCGACGGGATCACCGCTGGCGATGCCGACAGCGCCAGCCAACTCCGGCGCTCGCAGAAAGGGATTGGTCTGGCGCTCCAGGGCGATCGTTGTGGGCACAGTAGGACGTCCCTTGCGACGTAGTTCGAACACCCGATCCGCCCGCGCCCGAACGTCTGGCGACGCGTCGACGCTGAGCGCGAAATGCGCGTTGGTCTCTGTATATTCGTGAGCGCAGTAGACGGCCGTTTCGTCGGGCAAGGCGGCGAGACGGCTAAGGCTCGCCCACATCTGCGCCGGCGGGCCTTCAAAGAGCCGCCCGCAGCCCATGACGAACAGGGTGTCGCCCACAAAGGCCGCACCGTCCGCGGCGTCGTAATAGCTGATGTGGCCCAGGGTGTGGCCTCCGGTATCGAGCACGTCGAACTGCGTCTCCCCCAGCTTTACACTGTCGCCGCCGCTGACCTCACGGTCCAAGGCTGAGATTGTGCGCACCTCCGCCGGCCCCACGATCGTCGCGCCGGTGGCCGCCTGCACGGCCGCGTTGCCGCCCGCGTGGTCGGGGTGCCAATGGGTGTTCAAGATCAAGGCCAGCCGCCAGCCGGTCTCGTCGAGTTCGCGAAGGACGGCGTCGGCGTCGGGCGTATCGATGCAGGCCGCGAGCCCGCTGGCCTCGTCGCGCACCAGAAAGCCGTAGTTGTCGGCCAAACAGGGAAACTGGCGAACTGTGATCGGCATGGCGGGACTTTCCAGGTTCGGCTTATAGATGGCGCTGACAACGAACGCGCAACGCTTCGGCGCTACGGATTAGGTCATGCGGCGAGACGTCATTCAGCTTCGCACCTTCTACGCTACCCCCTTGGGGCGGGCGACCCGTGATCTGATCCAACGCCAGTTGGTGGCGGCCTGGGGCGATGCATCGGGCCTCGATGTGCTGGGCCTCGGCTATGCGACGCCGTATTTGGAGCCCTTCTGCGCCGCGGGGCGCCGCACGGTGGGGGCCATGCCCGCCGCTCAGGGCGTGGAGCGCTGGCCCCACGACAGCGCCAATCAGGTCTGCCTGTCCGCCGAGCGTGCGCTCCCCTTTCCAAACGCCCTGTTTGACCGGGTGTTGGCGGTCCACAGCCTGGAGGAGAGCGACGATCCCGCGGCCTTCCTGGGCGAGGTCAAGCGGGTGCTGTCGCCGTCCGGCCGGGTCATCCTGATCGTCTCCAATCGGTTGGGCGTCTGGTCGCGCGCGGAGGGCACGCCGTTCGGCTACGGTCGCCCGTTCTCGCGCTCGCAGCTCGAAGAGGCCGTGCGGGCGGCCGGGTTGGAGCCGACGGCCTGGTCGCGCGCACTCTATGCGCCGCCCATCCAGTTTTTCGCCCCCCTGGCCGACTCGTTCGAACAGGTCGGCTCCAGGCTCTGGACGCCGCTTGCGGGCTTGATCCTGATGGAGGCGGTGAAACAGACGTTCGCTATCAAACCCCGCGGCGCCGCCGTGCCGGTTCGCGCGCCCCGCATCATCCGCCCCGCCGCCGCGCCGGTGGGCGCGCGACGGCGCTCTTGAGGCCCCCGGCCAGGCTCAGCCGAACAGCTCGCCCGGCGTCCTAGGCGGGCTCGCGCCCAGATGGTGGCGGCTGAGCAGGAACAGCGCCTGTTCGGCGCGCCAGTTCTCGATTGGGTGCGCTGGGTCGATGGAGCGCGCAGGGCGGCGGTCGCTGAGCGAGGTCGCCGCTTCGATGCGCAGGTTCAGGTCCGTGCAAAGCTCTGTGAAGTCCCGCAGGGTGCAGAGATGAATGTTGGGCGTCGCCCACCAAGGCTCTGGCAGGGACGGGGTGTCTGGCATCCGCCCCTGGGTCAGGAGCGACAGGCGCACCCGCCAGTGGCCGAAGTTCGGAAAGCTGACGATGGCGCGTTCCGCCAGGCGCAGCAGGTCTGACAGCACCTTGCGCGGCTGGCGCACCGCCTGGAGCGTCTGGGATAAAATGGCGTAGTCGAAGGTTTCCGCGGGGAATTCCTCCAGGTCGCGGTCGGCGTCGCCCTGCATCACGGCCAGCCCCCGCGCCAAACAGGCGGCCACGCCTTC
>Ga0116226_10006438_pt1 | contig 10547 bp, 10 predicted proteins | sample S1TSphfallax_FD_89692 | JGI IMG/M metagenome (GOLD analysis project Ga0116226, IMG submission 89692) | Host-associated microbial communities from peat moss isolated from Minnesota, USA - S1T2_Fa - Sphagnum fallax MG | ecosystem: Host-associated > Plants > Peat moss > Unclassified | place: USA...
ATGATTTTTGTTTGTTCCTTTTGTATGTAAAGCTTTGAATTAACCTAGGATTGCAAAGTCATGGCATGTGGGCATGTGTACCATTCATGGTGTGTAGCCACCCATTTTTAGAGCTTTTTCTAGATGTATGCAAAAAGGATGTGACAAAATACCTCACGAAGATTAGTGGAGACTTTCAAGAATCAAGCTAGTTCTTGAAGGTGGACATGGAGGTCCAATAAAAGATCTCCAAACACCCCTTCAACAAGGTAAGATTCTTTTACATCTTCATGTGCAAAGTTCTCTTTTCCCTAAAGCTCTCTTTAATGTTTTGCTTAAACTACCCAATAATCCCAAAGTGTTTTAATATTCCCAATGTCAAAACCCATAATTCTCTAACACCCCCCATGATAGCTTTTGTGATTATATAATCCATGTTCAATGACTAGTCTATTGTTCATGAATGTTGAGTGTGGATGTAGAATTATTTTAGAAATGTTTTATAAATTGTCTACCATATACCTTAGAGTCCCAATGATCCCTTTCTAATTTATTACAATCCATGTACATTTAATTCTATTGTCCTAAAAGTCAACCAAAATCACTAGATTATAAACTTTGGGTGTAAGCAAGGTAAAGTAGACAACTCACAACTCCTTGTTAAAAAACTTACATGCATCCATGAAAAAGTTTTAATTTATTGAAAATATTTTTTTTTGTATAATAATTAACATGATGATCATCTTTCATTTTATATTAAGTTTTTTGAGAAACTCCATCTTGAAAGTAGGATTAAGTATAATTTTTTTTAATGTTTATACTTGCACAAAATGTCCCATCTTACAAAATGGGCTACATGTAGATGAAATATATATATAATTTCAATTTAGTGGAGCTCTAAAAGACACTTATGTATTATCAAATTATGGATGTTATAATCATAATATATCAAATTATTAATATGAAATAGGTTTGAACACCATTTCGACCCATTTAGTTTCAAACATACTTTCAACCTATTCTTATGATACCAAAGTTGTTCAAATTTTATATTCAACTTCCAATAAACTAAACACAGAGACCTATAGTTTTATATTTTTACTTTAAAATATTTTGAATCTACTTTCTTGCATCCATATTAAAAATTATCTAATTTTTTTATTGGATTTTGCTTACACCCCTTTATAATGTTGTAAATGAAAATAGTGGACTTGAAGTATTCAAATTCCATGTTGTATAGGTCTTTAATCCATAAACTTTGAAATTTGTTTCTTGTTATCCCTTTTACATTCCTTAAGTCCATGTGTAGTCCCTATTTAGTCCTTGGATAACCTCACAAGACACATGTAAAATCATGTTTAAGTCCATATATTCCATTTTATAGGAACTAGAGTCCATAAAGTCTCATAATTATGTTGCATGATCCTTTCACAATCCTGAATGTCCACTAAGTAATCCCTTGCCAATCCTCACGACTAAAAATCTTGTCATTTACAACCAGTCACTATGCAACTAACATGTAATTGGTCATCGTTTGCAACTATTTCGGTCATGTTTGCAACTATAAATTTGGTATTATATAAATTTTCAGCCATATAGTTGTGTGTGCAACTAACGTGCAACTAAATGTGTACAACATGGACACGTGTCATAAAAATGATGGCCTAAACTTATACATACTTAAATTATTATACTTAATATATCTACATAGGCTATGTATAATAATATTATGCGCCTCTAGTACTAGGGTTAACCCCATGCTAACTTAGGCTAACTTAAACCAACCAAAGTTAAAATAACCATGGTTAAACTAACCACGGCTAAATTAAATTAAGCTAAACTAACCATAGTTAAATTAAATTAGTCTAAAATATTTATGGCTAAAATAAATTTAAATATATTAATTATGGATAAATTAAATTAGGAAAAATTATTTATGGCTAAAATATATTAATATTGGCTTTAAAAATTAGGCTAAAAAAATATGGCTATATTAAATTAGGCCAAATTAATTATGGCTAAATTAAGTTAAGCTAAAATATTTATGGCTAAATTAAATTAAATTAAACTAAACAATGGTTTAAATATATATTGCAATTTTTAGATTTTATTTTTCAAATATATTTAATATTTGTTTTGGCAAACAAAAACTTTTGATTTTATTTTATTTGGAATCTTTTTCAGAAAACGTAAATTTGATTAAACAAAAAATTTATTGAGAATCAATTAATATGATAATATTAAAATTTATTATAAATATTCTTAATTATCAATTAAAATTTTATTATAATTATAATGAATAATCAATTATATATATAATATCAATAGGTATTTTTAATTACTAGTTTAAGCTATATAATAATGTTAAAATCATATTTTCATTAAGTAATTGTAATTATTAAAAAATTGTACAATCATCTTTGAAGTGCAAAAGAAAAGGAGTAATGAGAAATTAACAAGAAGAAAAATAAGAAAATTAAATTTTCCAAGTTGCAAAACTTTTTCTTTTATTTTCTTTGGACCCTCCTACTTTAAAACCTCATAACTTTCCTATTTCTTATTCATTTTAAACGATTTAAAATGCTATAGAAGCGCCATCTGAAGTTCTACAAATCATGTTTGAACTTTAATAGCAAAAAAATAACATAAAAGGAACTTTGTGGGTGTTTAAAAATCGGCCTTTGTAGTGTTCATGGGTTTTTTTTCTGAGTTTTTACCCCCTTTACTTTGGGGGGCCATAGCTTTCTCATTTCTTATTTGTTTTCGACAATAATTAGTGTGTTAAATGCGCAAGAGGAGGGCTTCAAGTTTTGTTTGGACACAAGAAACAACAAAGCCCTCCCCTGGTTGCTATACTCTAATACATTAGTTGCATCTAATGTGCAATTAAGTTGGTTAATGAAGTTTGCAATGGAACTTTTTATCCCATATCCTTTGGCTTCCAATTTTATTCAGCTCAGTATATAACTAGAAGAAATGACATTGTAGTAACCAAACACCAAATGCCATTGGGGATGAGTAATAAATTAAAGTTTGACCTTCATGAAATGGTTAATATTAAAAATAAAATTGGATTATTCTAATGTTACCTATATAGCCAAACATACCTATTTTCAACCTACTTACATACTTAGATAAACCCACTTACTTAATAAGGTTAAATAACTACCTACCTACGTAGGTAACACGTGTCAACATCTTATTAACCATAAATTGGATTACTTAAATTTCATTAATTAATATTTTAAAATTAAAAAATAGGTGGGCCTTAATTGCCACATGTCATCATAAAATTAATGTTTAAAAAGGACATGTGTCAAATGGTCAATGAACGTTCCATGGTGTGCCACATGTCATCATCTTAATGGTAGAAATTTTAATGATTGAGATTAATCCAATGAACTTTTAATTTTGAAAACACAAAAATAATTAAATAGTGACACGTGTCCACAAACTAATTGTCCAATTTTTAAACACATGTCATATTTTTATTAATTACATTGTAGTTGCAAGGAAAGTTACACATAAGGTGCAACTAAATTTGGATTAGTATGTATGGATGAACATGTATATTAGCACCATATATACATGTTGCATATGTAGTGTCACTTGTAATTGAATCTCATGTGTAATTTGTCTTATGCAACTACACAAATTTGTAGTTACATGTGTTGCATGCAACTGAAATTTAGTTGCAAATGACAATTGTAAAATCCAAAATTTCTAGTAGTGCATTTAGTCCATGTGCTTTTTTATCAGTCCTTAAATATGCACTTGAATCACTATGGTAAAATACATATACCTCATGAGTCATGAATGCCCATATAAACAAGTTCTTAGGAACCTTAATCCACATGATTAGAATATGTCATTTTTTCCCATGATTTCTTTCACATTTTGCAATCCATGTGTCATGTGTAGTTTGTTATTAGTCCTTAAAGTATGTAATTGAGTGAGTGTGGCAGAATGTATAATTGTCCTTTGTAATTCCATATATTCCATTTAATGGTTTTGAAATCCGTAAAATCATCCAAATGTGTTCCATGGTCCCTTTCATATTGGACCACAATCCACTTAAAGTTATTGCATAGTTCTTATAGTATTCATCAGTTACAAGGTAGGGTGAAAAAGTCCATTCAAGTTTCATTTTAACATTCCATAGTTTAAGTCCCAAATTGTTGTTTTTGCAAATTCACTTCGCACCTCCATCACATTTTCTACAACTCAACTTTAAAAGCACGTACTTGCTAAACCATATAAATCAACGCACACAATGAGTCCATCAATTGGGAACATTATGTTGCCTCAAAGGAAGCCCATTGTATGCAACCCCTAAGAGGTTCTGGTAGAAATGAAATTTAAATTTTGCAAAATATTTCATATTACTATAACAATATATTTGCATTTCACATGCCTATGTTCATTATTTTTGTCTTAAGTCCTAACAAATTTAACATTACCATTCATTCCAACAAATTCATGATTATTGCATATAACTAGAATTTGCACTTCAAAATACATTATAATTTTCTTCCAGAAATAAGATTACATTTCATTTCATCATAATCTAACACTACAAGAAATTTATTCAAAAGATGAACATGGAATTCATTGTAGAAGTCAGTGCTTCTCTATAATATTAAAGACATGAATCTAACTTATAGCGTAATCCCATGTTTTATTGAAAAAAAATCCCAAAACAACATTTAAAATTTGTGTTTTATCATAACAGAAGCTATGGTTTTCTACCACAAGTACTTCAAGTTCTTCCTATTATTCTTTCAAAACAAAAACTCCCATGTTTCATCTTCTTCTCCTCCCTTTAGAACCATCCCAAGTCACATCATATTGATCCAAAGTAACGAATTTAAAATTCAAACTAACAAAGTTGCCTAAATCCGTATCCTAATTACCTTATTCATCTTGAATCACATACTTAGCTTACCCCCTTTACCCCCTTTATAATTTGGATTCCATCCCAAAAATCCTTGTAAAATGATTGAAATGAATATTTTATATTCATATAAACATATGTTTCCCCTACCATCGTGTTGTAATCCCAATTTACACATGAATCAGTGGTTCTATATCTATGTTTTATTTTGTAGTTTCGATTTCCTCCCCCACTAATTCAATTTGTGGTTTGATGTCCATATGTTGTATCTTGGATATCTTTTCTTTTGGTGTTGGAAGAGCCTCCACTTTTCTTGTTCCTTAATTCCCCCTGGTTTTTTTTTTCTTCCTAACCCCTTCTTCTAAGGTCCCGTGGTATTTCTGGTTGTACCTCCTCTTCCTAAGCTGCTCCACTTTTGAGGCCTTGTGATTCCTTAGTTTGTACTTCCTCCTCCCAAACCATCCCATTAGGCCCTACTTATGTTTCTTCATTCTGGCCCAATACCTCTGTATTTGTTGGATCGCCACAAATGAAATCTATAAAATTCTTTTGATAAACTTTCAACTTGTACTTCAAAAAAATGTCATCAGCTCTATGTTGAACCAAACCCTTCTCTAACTCCTTTGTAAGATATTCCTTTATAACCTCCCACCATTCTTCATATTTTGCTTCAAAGTCCTTTGTCTTTTTCTTCGTCCTCATCATGTGTAGTATTGCAACATTTATTCATAATCCTTTAATATTTTCTTGATACCAGCTAGATCCAAATTCTTTTTTCCATTCTTATGCCTTCTCCAACTATGTTTACTGGTGTTACAAAGTTATTTGATACTCTTTTTTGTCCTCCATGAACTATTTTCTTTTTGCTTCTGTTGTATTTATTTTAAACTCTTCAAACTACAACAAAAATACATTTTTCAAATTTATCAATTCCAAATTTGTTTGAACATTCTCCTTTTCCTTCTTTTTTTCTACTCACTGCTTTCACCTGACTATCCAAAGCCTACTGCTATTTCTTATGAAAAAACAATGATTTTATCTACTTCCTTTTTGTGGTTTCCTAGATTTCAACCTTTCGCTTAAAAATTTGCAATTCTTCATTTTGCATCTCCAACTATGTTGTGCTACCCTTGAGTTCCTCATTCTCATCTTACAATTTTTGAATAAATACTTCTTTTTTTAACTTAGCCTTTGCCCTATTCTTCCTCCACATTTCCACATTATGTTTATACCCCTTCTAAAAATTTCTCTCTTTATTTAATTCCTCTTGTAACATTGCCTTCTCCTTCTCCCCATAACTAATTTGTCTTTCACAGTGTTTACGTTGAAAGTTAAATTCTCCATATTTAGACTCACAATTGCCATGGTTTGAAATACCTTAATTGCTTTATTTGCTTTCATTACTTTTGTAGCTACTTCCTCCACATATTTTGGTATACTTGTTTATATCATACAATCTCCAGATCCTTCTATAGATGATCCTAACTCCTATATAAATTTTCTCCCCAATTCAAATTCAAATAGGAATCCTTTTGTAGATTCTAGCCTATGAAGTGGTATTTGTAGTTATGTTAGTTTAAACTCTTCAAAAGCAAGTTGTGTCATCACTTTCTCTGTATGTAGTTTAGTAGCCTATGGACCTTCTTGAGTATGTTGTTGTTGTTACAAATGTTGTTGTAAATGTTGAAAATGTTTTGGACTTATAATGGTCTCCATCCAATCTTCACATACATCCCCTTCAAAATACAAATGTTTTTCACCCTTTGGAAACATTATGTCATGCTTTTTCTTTACTCCTTGGTTTTGCTCCTTCAACTATCTCTCCTATGGCAATGTCATATGTGGTATTTCATGTTTTTGCTCCCTCAACCATCTCTCCTATGGACATGTCATTTGTGATATTGTTGTAGTTTGTTTAACTACTTATACCACTGTTGGCACTACCTTTACCACTATTGACATTGGGGATGGTTCCATTCTGCCCTTCATCATTTTCTATGCCTTCAAATATGTGCTTTCTTGTTCCCTCTTCACTTTTAAACCTAATCTCCTTCTTCAATTATGTTTTTCCTCTTGAAAACACTTCTTGGAAAGTTTATCGTAGCTGTCGTAACCCCACTTTGAGGCAAGTGTGAGGATGAGACTCACACTCTCCAACTTGGACTCCCGCAACTTTAGAGCTCGATCATAGAGGTCAAAACACCTTGCCTTAAAGTGTTCTTTGTACAATTGGAAAGGTCTTGAAGTGTAGATGACGAAAATGGTCTCGCATGAGCCATTTGGACATATGCAGCACAAGTTATGGTCAAAAGAAGGGCCGGGAGTTAAACTAGCAGTTTGACTCCCAACCACAAAAAGTCGAGAATCGACCCGATCCTGGTGTGTGCAGATGGAGTGCGACACACCGTGGGAAAGCTCTTGAGGAGAGCTACAAGTTTGCTTTAGACTTCATCCTCAATCCGAGGTTTGAGCCGGGAGCTATGAGCTCCCAAAGTCTTGGGAGTCCAAACCGGGACAGTTTCGGGACTCCTCCTTGGGAGTCCCAAGAATAAAAGCCATTTGGATGCGGGTGCGGCAGAGCAACGCAGAGAATACTATGTGGGGGAAGGTGGTGCCTTCCCCTGAGTGTGGGCCGTGGTGAGTCAAGTGAGTCCGTGTTGCTCGTGGCTTGTCCCAACACCAAGAGTGTTTTTTGAAGGTGAATTAACCAACTTGTGGTTGGTTTTGATGCAGGACTGAGTAACTAAGTAGTTGTCCCTCTTCCTAGTCTAATCTCGGAGCTTTCAGCACACCCCTTTCACCCCCTTTAGTGCTAGAAGCTAGGAACGGCACCAAGTTCCAACTACTTTCATTCTTTCACATAGTTGGACCCTCTTTGGGTCTAACCAAACTTGGGGGCGCGTCAGTAGCTTTCTTTTTGTTATTTTGTGTTATCTACATCTCCTCCCTAGTTTTTAAACCTTGGCGGGTGGTTTCTATGGATTGTCCTTTTGTTGCACAAATAGATACTGAAATATTTTTACCAATACCAAGGCAGATTGACAAGTATATTTCTTGTCCCCCTTATTATACCACCTATCTAGTTCATTACATAGACTACTGAATATAATATGTGCCCAATCTACTTGTTGCCCCATCTTAATTCTCACCAATGTAATAACATTTTTGTTGCAAAAATATTATACCTTCTCCCATAGATAAATGATAAATATAATGGTAGGATATCTAACAAAGTATGGCAGACCCAAACTTTTTACATTCCATTAATCAAGAATTTGCATGTGTAAGTTTATAACTCTATAATGCCTAAATTGCTAGTGATTTACTAACTTGTCCTTTTTATTCTTCTACATACCTTTCCACACACCCAAAAACATCTACAATCAGTTATTTAATAATTACATACACCTTATCCTTATCCCCAAAGTAGATATCTGCCCCTTTGATCAAGAATGTGTTAAAAAATTCCAACATTACATTGAGCATCAATGCTTCCCACCCCATCAAAAACAAAGGCAAAAGCCCTACTTTAGAAGCTTAATCTTTTTCTGCAATAATATCCTTCTATCTCCATCTCCTCTATATGTTTATCATAGTTTTGTTTTATTTGTGTCCACATAAAACACTCAAGATTTGGAATTTTAATACCTTTCTCCATAAGTGTAGCTGTGTCCAAGATTGTGTATCTTCTCTTTACTATTGTTTCCACTTCACATTGCTCCATCTCCATCAACCTTCGTTGTGCTTCTGCCATTGTCTACACCTTTATGGCTTATTGAATTGTCAACTACACACTTTTATGAATAATTGTTCTTCCTATGTAACAATGTTCTCCTCCCTTGCGTCCTTTTGCACTGTTTGTGCCTCCACAAAATGATGTTTCTCATCTTCATCTTCTTCAAATTCTTCAATGCACATTGGTTTTAATGATGTAGCTCTTGGTCCAATTTGCTCTATTGCACACCAATGTCATCTGCTTCTACACAAAAAATCAACTATAGATGTTCCAATTGTAATTATTTTGAATTATTGTCTGCACAAATAATATCTTCACATTATATGCCTTCCCTTTTGCACATTTCGAAGATGATGATGAATGCGACAACGACCTTATAGCCAATGCCTAAATATTCAACACTCTTTTTCTTTCTGCTCTTTTCAACTCCTCTTCTACTTATGTTCTTATCAATAATTCTATTTCCTCCTCCTAGTTTTGTTTTTGTTCACTCCTCCATGTTTCCTTTTCCCTTGTTATTCACTATAGTTTTTCAATTGCACTCTCTACATTCATATTGCTATGAATTCCAAAACTTTGAAAATGCACACAACTTCCAACAACAATGCAAACTGTTTTTTATGATTACCCCATTTTTTCTCATCCTTGAACATCTTGCTCTTCATAGTCATTCTTTCATCCACTCGTCATCTTTTAATTTACTCATGATCCTCGAAATTAATACGGCCCATCATTACGAGTTTATGTGTCCTTTGTACCACCACATGGAAGTATTTAGCATCATCATTATGAATGAACTCACATATTTCATCTTTTGATTACTCCACATTTGTAATCACCCCACATTATCTGTACTTACTCCACTTCATTCGCCTTGTACACCTTTTATTGATTGTGCCCATTTATTTGTTGACTATGAAAACACATCTGGTGACTATACTTATTTTTATGCTAATTGTGCCCATAATTCTAATGATTATGCAAATACTCCTAATGACCGAATGAATACTATTGTTGATTCATGCAATACTCGTGACATATCATTTGTAGATTTCTACATCCCAAATCCCACATTACTACAATTATTATTTTTTTGGATATTGAAAATAAAAATTGTGTTTATTGTTGGATATGATTTGTTCTTTATTTTCATCATTCTTCATCTGTGGCTTTTAAGTTTGACATCCTTCATCGTCCTCCTATGTGTCAAAATTTGCCTCCTGAACTCCACCTACATTTTTTCCCCAATATATTAGCATTTGTTGTTCTTTTTTTTGAACTTCAAATTCCATGTATTTATAAAGTTCGAGCTTATTCATGTTGACCAACATAAGGTTAGTTTCAAACTTTTCAATGGTCACTAATAACACAATGTTATTTGGTAAACACATACTATACTACGTATGGTCTAAACCATTTCCTAGTAAACTTCCCTAGGTGTGACTTATTGCCCTTTAGAAACCATAGAACATAATCACCAAAACTAAACTATTTTTTAGAATTTTTTTGTTGATTCCATAATGATTTATTCCACTATTGAATTCCTATAGTTTCTACAACTTTTCAAGCTTTGTAGTTCTACTAGTTAAAATTCTCATTAGAGTATTGTGACTCTCATCTCCCCTAGTAACTAGAGTGATGCACTTTGTGGGCATTAATGGATGTAATCCATACATTAATTGATATGGTGTATACCATATTATTACTTTGTACATAGTTCTGCATGAAAATAACATTGTAAACATATGTTCATCCCAATATGTTTTATTTTCATTAACTAACTTGGTCAATAATGTCCCAAATACCTTGTTAGTAAACTCAATTTGCCCGTTCTCCTAAGGATAATAAGTTGTAGAATTCACATGTTTCATCAAAAAATGATATGTCAAATACATGATGGCATCATTAATAAAATGAACTCCTTGATATATGACTATA
>Ga0116226_10006439_pt1 | contig 10547 bp, 6 predicted proteins | sample S1TSphfallax_FD_89692 | JGI IMG/M metagenome (GOLD analysis project Ga0116226, IMG submission 89692) | Host-associated microbial communities from peat moss isolated from Minnesota, USA - S1T2_Fa - Sphagnum fallax MG | ecosystem: Host-associated > Plants > Peat moss > Unclassified | place: USA...
ATACGATGATATAAATTTAAATGATGTTCAACATCAATTTGTGCACTACGTGGTTTAAGTATTGTTACACGAGATGATTTAGCAGGAATAGGAATCCTATAAAGATATTCATTGAGATAGATAAATAGAACAAAGAATAGTTACATACGCATCAGATATTTTAATATCGAGTGATTTAGCTAATTTTTGTATATATCGAAAATAACCTTCGAGTACAACATAATCATAACCTCGTATAGAAATGGCCAATAATGAATAATTGGGATAAAGATCAGTTTCGAAAAGATATGGTGGTTCATAAATAATACCTCGATTTGTTACAGGATCAGGGATAACGCAAACTGTTTGGGAATTTTCATTGTTTGATTTGACAACTTGAGCACGGTTATCAGATCTTAATCTATATATACAATCAATGAAAAGGACGATAAAATAGATCAATAAACTTACCTATTGAAACGTACGGACAGAACTGATCGATATGTATATGGAGATAAAAGAGGTACTAATCGAGCTAATACTGTATTCATTGAAATAATACTGAAGATTGTGCAAATAAGAATTGGTCAATTCTAAATGCAACGTCTGGCTGTTTTAAAGAATAAATAAACAAATATGTCAACCAATAACAATGAGGAATTATTCTATAGCAAACAGAAAAAAAAAGAGGTCGCTAGAATTTGATTCTATTCTCATAACCATCTATCTAGAAATTTGCTTATGTCATACTTCCATATAATTATGAATCATCGATATATCAAATGGGACGAGAAGAAATAATTATTTAGATCAATGAAACATTATTTGATTTAGAATATATGTGTGAATTATTGACAATAGTTTTTAATGAGAAGTGAGATATTAGTTTTAAATCAAATTTTATTTTTATTTCTTAGTTGATTAAAATAAAGTTTAAAATATGTTTTTCAAGGTTGAATACTACATAAAAATGGAATAGAAAGTTCATATGAGGGATGCTGCATGAATGATTTAATTTTTGTAGTTGCGTGGATTAAGAGCATCAAGAACTTGATTGAGATCACCTTTTTTTGATTTAATCAGTTCCGAAAGTATACCATTTGAATCAACAAAGCCCATTGCAGTCATTCGTTCAATACATTCCTCAATCTTCTTTTGTTCTTGAGCTTGTTGATCAACAGATGCAGCAGTTGTTGTTGCTGTTGGTGGTTGAAACATTGGTGTAAACATTGTTTGAAGTTGATCAAGCAAGTTACCAAATGCTGGAGCACCAGCTGAAGCAGATGCAGCTTCCGTTTTTGGAGGAGCACTTGGTTTAGGTTCAGTGCTTGGATTGCTACTTGCTGTTGCTTCTTCAGGTTTTTCCTTGGTTTCAGGTTGTTCCGTTGGTTTTGTTGTTTGTTGATTATCGACAAAATAATCACAATCAATACCAAAAGGAGAAAGAATTTCACGAAGAAATTTACCAACATGTTCAAGAAGAACACTTTGATCAACAGGTTTATCAGCTTGTTCACCGGTTTTAAATTGATTAAGCATTTCAGTAATTTTTTCCGTACGTAAATATTCAGGTAAATGAGCTTCAATTAATTCAGCTAATTCTTTACCCTTGTATTGACTAAGAAAATTAGCCATATCGGCTGGCATTTGAAAACCAGCTGCACCACCTTGTTGTTGTTGTTGTTGTTGCATAAAATGACGCCAGAGACGATGAGAACCACCCCATCGACCACCACCGAATGGACCACCGAATGGTCCACCGCCGCATCGACCGCTACCGAATGGTCCACCACCGAATGGCCCACGACCACAACGACGATGTCCACCAAAACGTTGCCATGGATGAGTTATTTTGATCATATTATGATCGGGATGAACTTTTTTATCCGAACATGCTTGACATAAATCGTAATCCGGACATTCAGTACATCTGAATTTAAAAAAAAATAATAGATTAAATAAAAAATCAAATTTTTAAAACTTACTTATAACGATTACCAATTACAGGACCTTGACAACCATCACAAGTAATACCAGGATGAACTGCTGGAGTTTCACTTGTTTCTTCCGTTTTCTTTGCCTTTGGTTTAACATAAATTTTAACAACCCCACCAGCTGAAATAGTATTCAAAGCCGCTCGTAATTCACTTTCGGATGAAAATGTAATACGATCATTATCTTCATCCACATATTGTAATGTAAATTGACCTTGGGGATAATTGCTATTCAATTGCGCAATAGTTGTTTCTAATGCTTGATAAGCATTGTTGCTTGGTGATACATCGATCTATAAATAACATATTTAGATTCAAATTAATAATAATAATATAAAGAAATACTCACAGCAAATCGACGAATTTCTGGTTGACTTTCACCAAGATCATTGTAGTAAGCTTTGACGGTTACTTGTTGTGCAGACGACATTACAGTTGCTTTTTTTGTAGTTGATTTAAATGAACAGCACTGTAGTATTTTCTCGCTCTTTTATACTGTTACGATCGAGAACGATGAATAATCATAGAAAAATATAGAAGAAAAAGATCGTTACATAAGAACGAAAGAATACGCTGACGTGTCCTATGCACTAAAGCACAGGGAGAACGGAGAAAAATCTTCACGTGATTGTTACTCATCGTAAAAAATGCCTGGTAATACTGACAAGGCAAAATTTTTCTATATATTTTTTAGAAATTAGTAAACCTTTTTTCTTCATGTTTTCATTCTAAGGTGAAATAACATCTGCTCAAGATTATTCTAGAACAATCGTGATTGTTATATAATCATTTTTTTTTTGTTGGGAATAAAATTTAAAAATAGAATGTCGGTAAAAGCATGTTTGTTGATTTTTTTATATTGATCGATAAAGAAAAAAAGAAGAGATCGAATTTAATGGTTGAAAAGAAAAACAAATCAATCATTGTAACATTTTAAATAAAATGAAATAAATTATTCTGAAATTTATTTTAAATGATCATGTCATCACATATAAAATAGATGAAATATTTTTTTTTTGCTTTAATTTTTGGCATAATTTAGCATAAAATTTATCAAAAAAAATTTTCTATACATCAATAATAAAATCTCGAAAGATTCACATGAAGCATAAAAAATGTTTATTATCGACTATCTCAATAAATAAACCATTTTTTATATATAAGAAAAGATTTTTTGTGTTCTTCGTATTGGAAAATGTAATTAGAAAGAAAAATCAATCGTATTTGCGTCAAAAGGAATTTGTTATGCATACTGATTTCATTCAATAATATTACTACTGATTACATTTTCACGCATTCGGTCATTCTTTCCAATCTGCGTTAAAAATGCTTTTTCAGGGTAAGTTCGATCAGTATGTCAATCTTGATCAATAAAAAAAGGTCTGTTTTTTTCTGATTCTTTAATCGTGGAAAAGAAACTTAGATTCATTTGATCTAGTTAAAAAAATATGCTATCATAAAGTTTCAACAATTTAATTCGCCACATGAATATTAATGAGTAAGTCGAGAAAGTTCCAGAAAAATCCTATAAGAAAAAAGCAAAAGACAATAGAAATAAGATAAAATAGGAAAATCTTACGATTAAAAATAAAGCTCCGAGTGCAACAGTTTTCATTTTAGCATCCAAATCAACTGGAAATAGAAATAGATATTTCGAATTTTATTTTTTAAATAACACAAAATCTTTTCATACTTTGAATAGTAAATTGATCAGTACTAGTCATTGCTTCATTTATAAATCCTCCATATTTTTTATGAATATCTCCTATTTCCGTTAAATCATCTGTACCCAATAACTATAAAAACCGAAATTTCTTTTCACAAAAACAAGCGTATGGCCCATTACATATACATCCTGGACCAACAATTGTCACTACAACATTACCATGGACATCTTTAAGCTCATAATGTAAACGGCAACAACTACATCTATAAAAAAAAAGCGATTAGCTTTTATTTAAAGTTATTTTTTCTTCGATCATACTGTTGACTGACATAGCCAATTATAGTTCCCGGAGGTGATTCAACAATCACTTCTTGACTACATCCTGAACAACAAGTAAACCAAGAACAACATCCTGCACAACATTTAAATTCACGTTTAATACGCATTATTCCCTAAAGATAATCAAATAAAATTCTTTGTGAAATGTTTTATTTACACAGTCTTCATTTGAATTATCAAGAATATGCAAATCAAAATGACGTGTTCTTGGACAATAGAAACATTGACAAACATCAGATTCTAAGTAATATTTTTATTTGCTTAAAAAAAAAAGATTTTCCTCAATACAAATTTTCAACTTCAAATGCATAGGAAATCTGTTCATCTTCATCATTAAACATTCCGAATTTAGCTCGACATGGAAATCCTGACACGACTAAAAAAAGAATTTTTTTCACATTCTTTAAAATTCAATGCATCCAGTAAGTGAAACAACTTGTTTAGCTAATAATGAATCCAATAGTTTTAAATAAGTAAGTCTACTTGGATCATCAGCTGGCTTAGCCATCCATACTTGTGATTTTCATAGATTCATTACATTATTTCCTAAAAGTTCATTAGCTTGAGTAAGATATGTTGCATGATTCATTTCGAATCTTTTATTGGTTTCATGATAACGAATGTCAGTCCTTTTAAACACGAGAAATATGACACGAGTAACTTGTGTAAACAAAGAAACTCCTTTTTTCGTTTCTTTCTTTATTTATCAGCAATATTCAATTTGTATGTGCGTCACACCAATCAATTCTTTGACGTACATACTGTTCTCCATCGGTATGTAAAAGTCTACAAATACTATCTATGTTGTTACCGTTTTATATTTTTCTTTTCCTTAATAACTTTCTATAGAAACAAAATTTATTCATTCGAGTACAGTTTTTTTTATACGTAAGTTTATATATCATAAAATATTAACATTCTCTCTCTCTTAATTAAAATAAAGTATCTACATCAAAATCGGAAATATGCAATTATTAGACATGATTTACTTTTTGTAGGATTAATCAAGCAAATAATAGTTTAGTAGGAAAATTGGTCTTGTTTAAATAAAATGAACTAATGATAAGAAAATCATTTTTTTTCCCCAAAGTGTTTTTAAACACAATTAAAACCCAGAAAAAAGCTGATTTCGATTTCTTTCGATTTTAATTGATAGTTGATAGAAAAGAATGCACCTTAATAATATTCGATTGATTCACAATAACAACAATATCTTTATTATTAAAAGAAAAATCAACAAAAAATGAAACTAGACACAGACATGTGATGACATGTGAAAACAAAAAATAGTAGAAATTATTATTTGATGCTGTCATTGACATAATTTCATTCGTTCATCATCATTTGATTTTTAACCTAATAAAGAAAAAACTTTTCCCAGGTGTATAGACTGACATATTGTATGTCCAAATAAAATGTAAGTTTTATCTTGAAATATTAAATATATGACACATATTTCCGTCATAAAAATAGTCTATCTTTTTTTTTCTACTGAATAATTTAGTTGAGAGCATCGATAAAGATGTTATGTACGATGACATCATAGAAACAAAGCTAAGAAAATACTTGTCAAAGTCTTTTAACGAAATTATTAATGATCTTTTCCAGACTTTTATCCCGAGAAAAAATAAGCTTGTCAATCATTATGATTACGCAGTTAGAAGGCATCAAAAGAAAAGAATAATAAATATTCAAAGGTAGAAATCTAGGAGATGAATTTATCCTGACTCTATATGCTGTCAGCTTTTTTTTCTTCTTCAATGCGTCTTTTATCATAATTATGTTTCGTGTTCTATCATTTTTATTCGCATTATATCATAGGATTTTTTCAACTGGAATACCAATAAGAGAAACATCTAGTTTATATTTCAAGGTACATTAGTTCATTAACTTCTTACATAAACAATATTTCAACTCTTTAATAGTCTTAAGATGTTGTTTAACCAGTCTTTAATGATAAGCATACTCGCATCGTCATCATTATCATTCTTTCTTCCACTAACGATTGTTTTTTCTAGTTTTTTTTCAGCTTATATAAACATGCTTTTCCAGTCTTTCATGCTGTTAAATGTGTACATAGATAAATTGAGGAAATGCACAGCAAGTAAGTTCGTGATGTTGCACAAATATACAAATCTCTTTTTTTTTATTTTGTTTTTTTGTCGACATTGCATTCAACTAGAATATATATGAATAGACAAAATCCTTTGACTTTGTCACATTTTGTTTTTGATAAATCAATGGATTAGATGTATCAAGGTTTATTTGATTGTTTTTGTCTTTTCATCCCCTTGTGATCTATAAGTGTAAAAAGGTCAGTTAAGTTTATATAACATTTCTAAGTATTCATCGAGATTTTTTTCATTAATTAATAAATTAGGTTAGGAAAAAAAAAAGATTGTATACGCATGAAGGAAACATATTATCATTGACATCAATTGATAAAAAAATCTTTTAATTAGAAATTATTTATTTTTATCTTTTAGATAATATTTGAATGAGTTCAATGTCTACAATGGATACAACAGAAATGAGTGTAAATTTTTTACAAATGCTTCGTTTGAAAACATGTCAAGATATTGAAAATTTTATAAAAGATTCAAATGTATCAGAATATGAATCACTAAATATGACACGTGATGAATATATTCATTTTTTACGTTCACCATATTGTGAACCAATGCCATATCCTGGTATTCAAGGTTTTAAAAAATGGATTGTAATTATAATAATAATTCTATTTCTTATATTTGGTCTTATTGGAAATAGTTTATCAGCTACAATTATGTTTCGTCGTTCACGTCGAGGACTATCATCTTATTTTTATCTTGCATTATTAGCTATTATTGATATATGTATACTTTATACTGGTTGTCTTTTATTTTTACTTGAAATATCAATCAATTATCGACCACAATTACATTCAAATTTTCTTTGTCGTTTAGCATTTTATATTCAGCATTTCTTTACATATATATCAGCTTGGCTTATTGTTGCTGTAACATTTGAACGTTTAATGGTTGTTCGATTTCCACTTCAATCTATTCGTATATGCCGTTTACATGTTACATATACAATAACAATAATTATATTCTTATTTTTTTCTTTCTATACTGCACATTGTATTTTTACAGTGAAATTATTTAATGAGAATATACAAACAGATGATGGTTATCATCCAAATCATATTATTTGTGATCTTGCTATTTATCAACATATATTAGCATTTATTGATTTATGTTTATATAGTGTTATACCATCAATATTAATTCTTATATTTAATATTTTTATTATTTTAACAATGTTTCATGCTATAAAACAACGAAGAAATTATTTACAAGCAAATAGTTATACTCCAACAACAGATATATCACAAAGAAATAAAAATAAAAGTCAATCAACAATTCGTACACAATTTTTTCGTAGTCGTTCAGCAGGTTAGTTTTCTATTCATTTATTTATTTTAACAAAAATAGAATATACCTCTTATTTATTCCTTTGAGGAACATCTGAATTAATAATTAGAATATCTAATAGGGTTCATTTTCTGTTTAATTAAAAACACAATACCGAAGATATTTTTGCTATAAATAAGAAGATTTGGTTATGATTGAAGTGTCTTTAAGATCAAACTACTCTCAAATATTAACATATTATTTTCATTCTGTAATTAAATTGAGATCCGAAGAAAGTAATTCTGTCATGCAATATATTTCCGTAGCTTCCGAGTTGCGACCAAAACCTAAGCCAATTAGTATAAACGTGATTGCAATTCGAATGAGGAGACTCACCGCCACATCCTCTACACTGTACTTACAAATGAAATCCCGGTGAATTTCCGCATTCCAAATGACGACCACCTTTGTGCTACTTAGCTTAGTTTTTGGTCACGATGAGAACATAGCCTATATTTTAGACTAATGAGAATCTATTAAAATAAATTTTGTTTATTTCGATTGCGTGTTATTCTAAAATCGCTTTTTTTCGAAAATAATATATTAAAGAAAGCATGAAAACCTTATCCTAAAAATATCTTTATTATAGATCATCAATGCGTGTTTGAAAAAAATTTAATTGTTAAATTTCATGATGCATAAATAATAGTTAATTTACCTCTAAAACTTCCTTTTTTTTTCTTGGAAATTTAATAGCAAATAATCGGATAATTTCCTTTTTAGAATCAACACCACCTGGTCGTTCATATAGTCAAGTAAATAAACAACGTATTTATCATAATAAATATTCCGAACAAAATAATAAACAAAAAATTTTATCTGATTCAACAAGTACAACTGGAATACGTTTAACATGTTTATTATTAATAATATCATTTATATTTATTATTTGTACATTACCAATATCTATCCGTTTATTAGTAGCTGATTATTTACCTTCACAAAAATCGACAGCACGTTGGCAAATAATACAACTTTGTTTGACTTTATTAATGTATTTAAATCATACGGTAACGAAAAAATAAACAATTTTTGTTTTATTTAAATTTGAAAATTTGTTTTTTTTTTAGATTAATTTTGTCCTTTATTGTTTAACTGGTCGAGCATTTCGTAGTGAATGTCGAAAACTTCTTTGTAGATTATGGTCATTTAAAGATCTACATATATCATGCACAACAAATTCTGATTCTGATAAGTATCAACCGTATCAACATCAACAAATTATTCTTATTGATCGAACTCGTTGTATTCATCCTCCACAACAACAACGTCTTAATCCAATAATAAAAGGAGATTATCTATGAAATTAGATTTTTTCTTTCTATTTATTTAGTTTTTTCAAATGTTCTTTGACAAAAATTTCGTGTTTTTTTTTTTAAATAAGTCAAAAAAAACTATGAATTCAATGTTCTTTAAACGCTGATTGTCCATCCGACACGTTTATTTCGTTGTTCTTCTTGTGAACGTGTTAAACAAAATTTTCTTGTTAATATTTCTAATGGATATTGTTTTTGTCGTTGACATATATGTGAAATAAAATGTAATCGATGTCTAAATAATGGGAAATGTTGAGAAGATTTATTAATAATCATATCATTTGTTGTTGATGATGTTGATTCAACAGATAAATGAAAAATAAGCAAGAAAATATATAAATATGAAATGAATGAATAATATGCCATTGTTTTGGATCAATTAAATTGAATCTGATGTATCCGTCAACTGTAAAAACAAAAATCTAAAACATTGGAAGTAGTGTAGCTTAAGTTTTCAGTTTTCTTAAATTTCTATGAAATCTTCTCAAAAGATAATTAGACTTTGTTATGAATAAATGAGTGGGAGTATAGTTATAAAAACGCAGAATTAAAAATTTATAAATAGAACCAACGAGGCATTAGAATCCTTATTAAAAATTAATTATATAAGATTAAAATTTCAAGATAGTCTTGTCTGTTATTGTGGTGAAAAAAATAAAAGAGAAGAAAATTCTTTTTTTTCATATCGATTCGCGTAGTTTCAATCTATCTATTCTAATTTCAGATAAAATAAACAAAAAATTTGAACATGATTTTTTCACATGGGATGAACATAATTATGAAATGAATGTAAAGTTGATCTACTTTAACGATTTTTTTTGTATTTATAGACTTGATATTTAATGATATATAAATATTATGACCTCAATGATGAAGAATTCTGTGAGATAAAAACAATTATCTCTATGGTAATAATAACGAAAAATCATATATGAGTTTAGTACATCTAGAAATCTCTAATATGCAGATTTTCTGGTTTTTTTTTAATTATTATTCTCACTTATTTTTATTAAAAATTAAGGAAAAAACTCCACTTATCATATCCAATCTTGAAATGTTATATGACTTACTTTGACCTTTAGATCTATTCATAGTTTTATCGGACTGGCTTTATGTCAATTCAGAAATAACAAACTATTCACAGTGATCTTCAAAATCAGTAAATTATAGTTCGCTTTCATGATAATAGCATTCAAATCAATTATATATATATATATACATACCTATACAATAATACAGATGGAGACGAAAGATAGGATGAAGATAGTTATATATATATATAAAGAAATGTCCTTAATTTATGTCTTAGGATTTTTTTAGACAAAGAACCTGATCCAATTGACGTCATAACGAAGAAAAATCCTTTTCATATCGATTATTATCTTCAAAGGAATCTTAATATGTTACAAAAAAAGAAAAATGTTTAATTAATTGCTTGTAATCTTTTCTAAATCAATATGACCATGTCTTGCACCTACATATTTTCCATTTAATCTGGACAAGTTAATCAGCTTTGTCAAAGTAATTTCCTTTTTCTTTCAAGTATATTTTATTTATCAACTACACATACAAATATACAATATCTGACTTTAATAGAAGAGAATACAAGATTTATTATACAAATAATATAATATATATATAGATTTCGATTTTATTTATTTATTACCATTGTCAAATGGTAACATTTGTAATTCACCAATAAGATATGTTTTTGTTCTTGATGTATCTGATGATGACTAAAAACAAAAATAAAATAATAATTTGCAATGAATTGAAAAGTAATTTACTGCATTCATTA
>Ga0116226_10006440_pt1 | contig 10546 bp, 10 predicted proteins | sample S1TSphfallax_FD_89692 | JGI IMG/M metagenome (GOLD analysis project Ga0116226, IMG submission 89692) | Host-associated microbial communities from peat moss isolated from Minnesota, USA - S1T2_Fa - Sphagnum fallax MG | ecosystem: Host-associated > Plants > Peat moss > Unclassified | place: USA...
CCAGATGCCCCACCTGCAAAACCAGGCCGGCATCCTTTGCCATGGCGCCAAGTTCGGCCGCTTGCGCCAGCGTCGCCGCGATGGGCTTTTCCACCAGTACATGTTTTTGCGCGCGTAGCGCCTGGGCCGCCAGATCGAAATGATACTCCGCTGGGGCGGCGATGATCACGGCATCGGAAACAGCGAGCAGTTCCGCCAGTTCCCGTACCGTCCCGCCAGCCTCCCAGGCCACCGCCTGCGCCCGCTCGGTATTCAGGTCATAAATGCCGGCCAGTTCGGCGCGGGTCGCGGCCGCCAGTTTCAACGCATGATACCGGCCGAAATGGCCCGCCCCGATCAGCCCGACGCGCAAACGTTCCATCCGTTACCCCTTCAAAGCCCCTGGTATCGCCCGGCGGGCTTGCACGCAACTTGGCGGCCCGCCATACGCTGCCCAAAAGAACCGCCGGAGTCTGCCGCCGCCCATGCTTTATTTTAGCCGAGCCAAGACCCTCGCCATTGCTGCCGTTTGCGCGCTGGGGATTCTGCTTTCTCTCCCCAACCTCACGCCCAGGCCCGGCTTTCTCCCAAGTTTCTTTCCCTGGAACCAGGTGCATCTGGGGCTGGATTTGCGGGGCGGCAGTTATTTGCTGTTGCAGCTCGATTTTTCCGCGGTTGAGAAGCAGGATTTGAACTCCCTGGTGGACGAGGTTCGCCAAGCCATGCGCGGCGCCACGCTTGGCTATACGGAACTGCACGCTGATCCTGGGCGGAACCAGGTGAGTTTGAACCTGCTGAATGCCTCGGACGGGCCGGCCGCGCAGGCGGCGTTGCAAAAGCTCATCACCTACGTCCAGGGCAGCTATAATGGCCCCAGCCTGACGCTTGCCGTTTCGGGCGCCGCCGTTTCGCTTACCTTCCCGCACCTGGCGCTGGTCGCCCGGGAATCCCAGGCGATTGACCAGTCCATCACCATCATCCAGCGGCGGATCGACGGGTCCGGGGTTCTCAACCCGTCGATCGCGCGGCAGGGCCAGGACCAGATTGTGGTTCAGCTGCCCGGCGTTTCGGACCCGGAGCGGATCCGGGCACTGATCGGCACGACCGCGCATATGACGTTCCAGCTGGTGGACACGACGGCGCAGCCGGGCAACCCGGTTCCGCCTTTGGGCGATGAGGTGCTGCCGATGCAGGATGACCCAGGCCAGAACGTCGCCGTGCTGTCCAATGTCGCGGTGGATGGCGCCGATTTGGAGAATGCGCAGGCGAGTACGGACCCGCAGAGCGGCCAGTGGGTGGTGAATTTCACGCTGAATTCGGTCGGTGCCCGCGAATTCGCGGATGTGACGAGCGCCAATGTCGGCAAGCCTTTCGCGATCATATTGGACGGCAAGGTGATTTCGGCGCCGGTGATTCGCGAGCCGATCACCGGCGGTTCGGGGCAGATCAGCGGCAGCTACACCGCGCAATCCGCCACGGATCTGGCGCTTTTGCTGCGCGCCGGCGCCCTGCCCGCGCCGCTTTCGATCGTCGAGGAGCAGAGCGTGGGGCCGGAATTGGGCGCGGATGCGATCCGGGCGGGCGCGCTTTCGCTGGCGGTCGGCTTCGTGCTGGTGCTGGTGTTCATGGCGACGTTCTATGGGCTGTTTGGCTGGTTCGCGAACATCGCGCTGGTGATGAATTTGTTCATCATGCTGGCGATTCTATCCGTCATGGGCGCAACCCTGACACTGCCGGGCATGGCCGGGATACTGCTCACGCTCGGGATGGCGGTGGATGCAAACGTTCTCATCAATGAGCGCGTGCGGGAAGAAGTGAAGGCCGGCCGCAAGCCGCTCGCAGCACTTGAGGCGGGGTATAAGCGCGCCTATGGCACCATCATCGATTCCAATGTCACCACCTTGCTCGCCCATGTGACGCTGTTCATCTTCGGCTCGCCGCCGGTACGCGGCTTTGCCGTTACCATCTGCGTAGGCATTCTTACCACTTTATTTACGGCGACCGTTTTGGTCCGCCTGATCACATCTCGCTGGTACGTCTCCCGGCGCCCCGCCGCATTGCCGGTTTAGGGGAAGGAGCAGAAATGTTTATGAGACCGATGTTCCGGTTCGTCCCGGACGGCACGAAAATCCGCTTCATGAAAGGCCGTTTCGCCGGCCTGATTGTTTCCTTCATACTCTCCACCGCGTCGATTGCCCTGTTCTTCAAGCCTGGGCTTAACCTGGGGCTGGACTTCCGCGGCGGGGTGGTGCTGCAAATTCAGACGCCGCAAAAAGCCGATTTTTCGGTGCTGCGCGCGGCGCTGGCCAGTGCCGGATTAGCGGATGCCGGGCTGCAAAGTTTTGGCTCGGGCGCCGGGACGGGCGTGCTGATCAGCCTGGAATCCCGCGCAAACGCGGCCGAGACCCAGACTGCGATTTCCGAGGTCGAAACCGCGCTTCACCAGGCCGCGCCGGGAGCGACCATTCTTTCCACCCAGGCCATCGGCGCTTCGGTTTCGCAGCAGCTTTTCTCTCAGGGGCTGGAGGCGCTGGGGCTCAGCTTCGTGATGATCCTGTGCTATATCTGGTTTCGGTTTGAGTGGCAGTTCGCGGTTGGCGCCGTCGCCACGCTGCTGCTGGACACTACCAAGACCATCGGTTTCATGGTGATCACGCGGATTCCGTTCGATCTGGTAACCATTGCCGCCATTCTTACCGTCATCGGCTACTCAACCAACGACAAGGTGGTGGTTTATGACCGGATGCGGGAGAATTTGCGTAAATACAAATCGATGCCGCTTCGTGCGTTGATCGACCAATCCATCAACGAGACACTAAACCGCACGCTTGGCACGTCCGGCACTGTTTTTCTCGCCGCGCTGCCGCTGGCTTTGTTCGGCGGTACGGCGCTTTCGGGGTTTGCCTGGATCATGCTGTTCGGCATCGTCGTTGGCACCTCGTCCTCGATTTTCATCGCGGCGCCGATTCTGCTGTTTTTGGGTGAGCACCGCCTGCGGCGCGGTGCGGCGGCGGTGAAGGTGCAAAAATAGTTATGACCATTTCTCAAATCTGATAATTTCGGCCTGCGTGTTTATTTTCGTAGATTTTCCTCGCAATCTGTCCGTTTACCCCCTATCTTCCACCTTGCCAGCGAATAAAGGCAGGTATAGTCGCGGAACGTAGGATGATTGTTAAGAAAATATTAACTGTGGCCGGGCCGGAATGGCAAAACGCGCTGGCCGGCGCCACTAATTTTTCCACCGCGGGCCCGGTCATTGAACCGCGAGACGCGGCGGATGCCGTGATGCTGCTGGCCACCCAGCCTGGCACCTTCTCTGCCCTGGCGCTGGAAGCCGCGGCTGGCGGCCCCTGGCTGGATACTTTACTGGACCTGACCCTTGGCGATACCGGGCCGGCGGTGCCGCTGCTCATGCTGGGCGATGCCGAGCCGGGCGAGATGCGGCTTGAAGGCACCGCCACGTTGCAGCACCCGGTGGACCAGAGAAGCCTGCATCAGGCGCTGGACTGGGCGGCGAAGAACAGCCGGCATGTTTTTGCCCGCCCGCCGGAAGGGCTGCCGAACATCGAATCCATCCGCATTCGCTACCAGCCGGTGGTGAGGCTTGCGGATATGCGGCCCGGCAGCGTGGAAATTCTGGCCCGCGCGGTTGCCGCGGGGGGCCAGATTATCGGGCCGGAAGCCATCATCAATGCCATGACCAATAGCGAGAAGGCGATGTCCCTCACCGGGTTGATCGTTCAGCTGGCGCTGGCCGAACGCGCCGAAGGACATTTCGACGATCTCGGCGTTGCCTTCGCCTTCAACCTGCCGCTGGATGCGATGCTGCATCCGGAACTCGTGCCGGTGGTTGAGCGGGTCCGTCAGAATGCCGGCGTGCGGGCCGAGATTGTGCGTTTCGAGCTGACGGAGACCCAGCCCGTCACCGACCTTGCGACCGCATTCGATGTGATCACGCGGCTACGCGATGCCGGCTATCGGCTGGCGCTGGATGATATTACCCCCGAAACGCCGAACCTGGCGCGCCTGCTGGACCTGCCCTTTCGCGCCGTGAAGCTCGATATCGGTGTCGTTACCGGCGCGATGAATGAGAACGAGGCGATTTCCAGGCCGGCGCGCGCGTTTATCAGCCGGATCACGGCGCAGGCCGCCGAGACCGGACGCGCGGTTGTCGCCGAGGGGATCGAATCAGCGAAGACTCTGGAAGTGATGCGGGGCCTCGGCGTGACTCACGGCCAGGGTTACTATTTCGCGCGTCCGTTGCCGGCGCGGGCGTTGCAGCCTTGGCTGATGCATTGGTTTGCCAGGCCGTAGGGGTTTGACGGCCGATCAGGGCGTCTCGACCTTAGGCCGGCCATCGTGCGGACCTAGCGGCCGGTCGGGAGGGTTCACCCAGCGCTCCGGGATATTAGCCTCGTGCGCCGGGTTCAGCGGATAGCGGATCCGGTTCTCGTTTGTTGGCTCACCGACCACGAGCAGCCGGACTTCAACTTGCGTGTTGTTCATGAAACTGTGCGAGATTCCCGTTCCGGGCGGGAAAGCTACCGCGTCACCGGGGCTCAAGCGAACAAGGTGGCCGTCGATCCAGGCATCTGGGGTACCCTCCAGAACGAAAACGAACTCTTCCAGGGCGCTCTCGGCATGAGGATACGAAGTCCGGCGGCCGGGAGGAACACGCTCGTGGTGGATCCCGATCTTTCTCAGCCCGAGCTTTCGGCCCAGAGGTGCATTGATCGAGAACAGCTCGTCGTCGCCTGGGTAGTGAGCATCGTCAGGCCCTTCCAACTCTGACCAGTGCCGGACGAAGTCTGGTCGGTCCAAGAATGTTCTCCGCTGTTGGGGCTGGTTCCAAGCCCAAATATGAAATCCTATCTTCACAGAGATCAGAGACGTATATTGCGGCCTTGCGGTCGTCAAACACCGGCAAGCGAAGCGAGGCTTTCCGCCAACGCCGCCAAAATCGCCGCGGTTCCATCATAGCCTCAAATCAATCTGGTTTGAGGGCAGGTAAACAATGCTGGGTTACGCGCGGCGGTCGCCGGGCTTCGCCCATCCTGCCGGCGATGAGCTAGGCGGTTGGGAAGGCCATGCCGGAGCCGGGGTCGATATAGACGAGGCGGTCATCGACCGCGGCTACGCCGGGAGCGTTTTCGGCGATCACTCGCACCGCCTTATGCTCGGCATCGCTGAAGATCACGCCTTCAAGCGTGACCACCTTCTCCTGCACGTGCACGCGGATGCCGGATTTTGGCGCCCAGCGTTCGCGCTTCAACTCGCCCAATATGTAGGTGCCAATCGAATCGTCGGATGATTTCGCGGCCGTCTCGATCAGCTTGCGGGAGAGCGCGGCCAGCAGGTTGGAACGGCTGATTACGCCGACCAGCGCGCCGTTTTCCACCACCGGCAGGCGTTTGATGCGCTTCTTGTGCATAATTTCCGCAACCTCGGCGATGCCGGTGCCCGGCGCCACCTGAATTGGCCGTTCCGTCATCACCTCAGAGACATGGCGGCCATGGGTGTGGACATAATCCTCGGCAAGCCGGGATGGTACCAGGAATGTTTTCAGCCAGCTTGGGCGTTCGCCCTCGGTACCCAGCTCGGCGCGGCGGAGGAGATCGCCCTCGGTCACCACGCCGACCAGTTGGCCGGCTGCATCTAGCACCGGCAGGCCGCTGACATGCTGGGCCAGCATGATTCGCGCGGCGTCCGCCAAGGTGGTTTCCGGCAAAACCGTTATTGTGTTTTTCGTCATCAGGTCAGCGGCGATCATGACAGCCTCCATCCAAGTGGCCAGCACTATTGGCCCTTTAGAAGGTTTCTGCCTTGATCTGGATCAAATTTCCGCGCCGGCGAGCGCTGCGAGCTTGCGGGGGGCAAGCAGCACGACCTCGTGGATATGCGGCAGCTCTATAAGACCCGTCTTCTTCAACTGGCTGAGCGCGCGCGAAACGGTTTCCATTGTCACGCCGAGATAATCGGCGAGATCCATCCGAGTCATCGGCAAGTCCACGGTCAGCTTTTGCGCCGGAATACCGGCGGGACACAAGGACATGCGATCTGCCCAGGCGAGGAGGAAGCTCGCCACCCGTTCCACCGCGGTTTTGCGGCCAAGCAGCAGCATCTGCTCCTGGGCGATGACCAGTTCATGCGTCGCGACATCCAGCAGCTTGCGCTCCAGCGCCGGAAACTGGGAGAGCTTGGCCAGCAGGCTGGCGCGGGTGAAGCGGCAGAGATGAACCTCGCCAATCGCCTCGGCGCTGAAGACATAATGGCCGGGTGCGGCAGCGGGGCCGGAGACTTTGAGGCCGAGAAAATGCCCCACGCCCATGAAGCCGGTGATCTGCCGCCGCCCATCCGGCAAGCCCTTGAACAGCCGGACCGTGCCATAATTGATATTGTAGAAATGCCTGGCGGGCGCGCCTTCCTCGACAAAGACTTTGCCCGCCGGCAAGGAGACCCTGTCCGCAACGCTGGCAAGAAGTTGCAGATCACCGTCCGAAAGCGCGTCGCAAAGCCCGACATGGCGAGCGCCGCAATCGGCACATTTGGCCGGGCTGAGCCGAGCAGCCAGGTTGATGAGAAGCGGACGTTCACGCAAATCCAGGTCAGGCACGATACCGTTGTAACATACACGGCCCGGTTGATCCACATCAATGCGCCGCTGGGCGCGGCACATTAGCGTGGCATATGTTTGACTTTCTCAAAAATCATGGTGCGGGGGTGGCGCGGCTCGCCTCAATCGGGCTTATCTCGGCGGCTTGTGTCGTCCATTACAATAAGCCGCCCGCCGATGGCGCCGCGCATGCGCTGGGGCCGGCGGGGCACGGCGCGCCGCCCGGGCTGACCGATGTGAGTCTCGCGCGGCCGGCGCCGGAGCCGAATTAGTGGCGCGGGGGGTTTCGCTGGCGTTTGCCGGCACGGCCAGCCTTATTGGCTTGGTGTTTCCGTTTTTGCTCGCCAGGCAGGCGACCGGTCTGAACCAGATGATTTTGCTGGTGATGATGGCCGGGATCGCCGGGGCGTTTATCTATGGCGCGGGGTTCCGGCCGGGGAGCCGGCTGCTGCGGCTTTGCATCGCGCCGGCGATTACGTGGACGGCGATGCTGGCAAGCCTCGGCGCGCTGGTGTCGCTGCGGTAATTGTCGCGGCGGGTTGTTTGCCTGATGGCTCCGGCAGGCGCCAGAGAGTGCAAACAGGGCGGATGGCCGCCGGCATTATCCGCCTTAGACTCTAAGGACTATCTTTCCGGATCGTCGGTTTCGGGCTGGACGTCTATGTCGGCGTCGATGACGTCGGCGTCGTCTTCCAAGTCATCGGCGTCTTCCAGAATATCCTCATCCGCGTCGTCGTCGGCGACTTCCACGTCCACGTCATCCGGGTCCACCGGTACGGGCTTGGCTATTTTCTTAGCCTCATCGGGCAGAGGCGCGGCGCGCTTCAGGCGCGGCTGTTCCGCCGGCTGTTCGGTGCCGCATTTCGGGCAGGCCGCCGGGTTCTTGCCGAGGTCAAAAAATCTGGCCCCGCAGGAAACGCAGGTATGTTTCTCACCGAGTTCCGGCTTGGGCATTTTAACCTCGATACTGGCTTCAATCGTGGGGCGGCGCGATGCCACGCCCTTGGTGCTATGTCAAACCGGTTCCGCCATGCTAAGCGGCGGCGCATGGACGCTTCGAAAACCAGGCCGATGCTGGCCGGCCGGCCGCAATCCCCTTTGCGGGGCGAGGTTGCGGTGCCGGGGGACAAGTCGATCAGCCACCGGGCGCTGATGTTTGGCGCGCTGGCGGTGGGTGAGACGAGGATAACCGGGCTGCTGGAGGGCGAGGATGTGCAGCGTACGGCCGCCGCCATGCGGGCGCTGGGGGCGGCGATTTGGCGTGATAACGCGGATTGGATTGTGGCGGGACGCGGGATTGGCGGGCTGACCGCGCCGGATGACATTTTGGACATGGGCAATTCCGGCACCGCGGCGCGGCTGCTTTGCGGGATTCTGGCCAGCCACGATATTTTTGCCGTGATGACCGGAGATGCAAGTTTGCGAAAGCGGCCGATGCGGCGGGTGATCGAGCCGCTGAAGGCCAGTGGGGCGGTTTTTTGCTCCCGGCCCGGCGAGAGGCTCCCGCTGAGCATACAGGGCGCGCGGGATGCGCTGCCGCTGAACTACCGGCTGCCGGTGGCCTCAGCACAGGTTAAATCCGCGGTTTTGCTGGCGGGGCTGAATGCCAGGGGCATTACGGAGGTTGAGGAGCCGGAGCCGACTCGGGACCATTCGGAGAACATGCTGCGGCATTTTGGCGCGGCGGTTATCGTGGGGGTACACGGCAAGGGGCGCGTGATCCGGCTCACTGGGCAGCCGGAATTGCGGGGCGCGGATGTCGCGGTGCCGGGCGACCCGTCTTCGGCCGCGTTCCCCATTGTTGCCGGACTGCTGGTGCCGGAGTCGCGGCTGGTGGTGACGGGGGTGGGGTTGAATCCGTTGCGTACCGGGCTGTTTGAGACGCTGCGGGAGATGGGGGCGGAACTGACCATCCGGAACCAGCGTAGCGAGGGCGGGGAGAGCATTGGCGATGTGGTGGTGGAACACACATCCCTTGCCGCCGTGGATGTGCCGCCGGAGCGGGCGCCGCGTATGATTGATGAGTATCCGGTTCTCGCCGTGGCCTGCGCGCTGGCGCGGGGGACCTCGCGGCTGCGCGGGCTGGGTGAGTTGCGGGTGAAGGAGAGCGACCGGCTGGCGGCGACGGCGGCGCTGCTGCGGGCCGGCGGGGTGCGGGTGGAAATTGAGGAAGATGACCTGATCATTCATGGGGGGGAGCCTGCAGGCGGAGGGCTGGTGGAGACGCATATGGACCATCGGCTGGCGATGAGTGCCGCGGTGTTTGGCCAGGTTACAGCGGCGCCGATGAAGATTGATGATGTGAGCTTTATCGATACGAGTTTTCCGGGTTTCGTGGCCCTTATGCGCCGGCTGGGCGCCTCGATGACCCCGACATGATCATCGCCATTGATGGCCCGGCGGCGGCCGGCAAGGGGACGCTGGCGCGGCGGATCGCGGCGGCTTTGGGGCTGCCTTATCTGGATACCGGCCTGCTGTACCGCGCCACGGGAAGGCTGGTGCTGGATGCGGGGGGCGACCCTGCCAATGTGGACGACGCGGCGCGCGCCGCGCGGGCGTTGACGGAGGCGGACCTTGGCCGGGGCGATTTGCGCGGGGCGGAAGCGGATAAGGCGGCGAGCCAGGTTGCATCAATCCCCGCCGTACGGGCGGCGCTGCTGGATTATCAGCGCGATTATGGGCGCAGAAAAGGTGCTGTGCTGGATGGGCGGGATATTGGGACCATCGTGTTCCCAAACGCGGACATAAAGCTGTTCGTGACCGCCAGCCTGGATGCGCGGGCCTTGCGGCGCCATGCGGAACTTTCGGCCCGGGGCGAGGTTTTGGCGCTGGAGGACGTTCGCGCTGACTTGGCGGCGCGCGATGAGGCGGACCGCAACCGGACCGCGGCGCCGTTAAAACCGGCCGAGGATGCGACGGTGTTCGACACGACGGAGATGGATGCCGATACCGCCTTCGACCGCGCGCTGGCGCTGATAAATTCGGCCAAAAGCTTTCCTGATAAGAATTGATTGTTCTTAGCAGTTGACGCGCCGGCCCTTACTGGCTAACAATTGCACGGGCAGATTGATTGGTTGGGCAAATGTGCGGGATCGCCGGATTGTTTCTGAAAAACCGTGCGTTGGAACCGGAACTGGGCGCGCTGACCGCCGCGATGCTGGGCGTTTTGACCGATCGGGGGCCGGATTCCGCCGGATTTGCCATTTATGGCGCGGGCGAGCCAGGGGCCGTGAAATTAACGCTGCGCGGCGATGTGGATTTTGCCGAGCTTGGGGCCGTACTGGAGGTTGCCGCGACGGTGCATGACGACCATGCGGTGATTGTGGTGCCGCGAGCGCGGGAGGCTGCGGTGCGCGGGCTGATTGCCGCGAAATACCCCGGCGTTGCGATTGTTGCCAGTGGCGCGCGGATGGAACTTTTCAAAGGGGTGGGATTGCCGGATGATGTTTCCCGGCGCTTCGGCCTGGCGGGAATGTCTGGCAGCCATGCCATTGGGCATACGCGCATGGCGACCGAATCCGCGGTGACCACCGCCGGCGCGCACCCGTTTCCCACCGGGCCGGACCAGTGTTTGGTGCATAATGGCTCTTTGTCTAACCATAATGATGTGCGCCGCCGGCTGATGCGGGAGAATATTTCGTTTGAGACGCAGAATGACACGGAGGTGGCGGCGGGTTTTTTGTCCTGGAAATTGCGAAGTGAAAGACTGGATGAGGCGCTGACATCGGCGCTTGGCGAGCTGGATGGGTTCTATACCTTTGTCGTCGGCACCGAGTCCGGTTTTGGCGTGCTGCGGGACCCGGTGGCGTGCAAGCCGGCGGTGATGGCGGAGACGGATGATTATGTGGCGTTTGGCTCCGAATACCGCGCACTTGTTGACCTCCCGGGAATTTCAAAAGCGCATTTGTTTGAGCCGGAACCGGCGAAGGTGTATTTTTGGGAGCGCCCGGCGCG
>Ga0116226_10006441_pt1 | contig 10544 bp, 13 predicted proteins | sample S1TSphfallax_FD_89692 | JGI IMG/M metagenome (GOLD analysis project Ga0116226, IMG submission 89692) | Host-associated microbial communities from peat moss isolated from Minnesota, USA - S1T2_Fa - Sphagnum fallax MG | ecosystem: Host-associated > Plants > Peat moss > Unclassified | place: USA...
AGGACGCGCGCGGCGATGGTCTGCGGAATGCCGCTGCCCTGGGCGCCGGGAAAATAGCGCCGGCACAGCCAGGCCGAGAGCATGAAGCCGGCGGGCGTGACAGCCAGGGTCCACCATTGATGCGCGGCGAAGGTGCCGGTGAACCAATGCTGAACGCGATCGGCACCCAGCGCGAATCCAACACTGATGACACCCACAGCCAGCGCACCGACCCAGAAGACGAGTCGGCGGCGCCATAGGGTCAGGGACAGATAGAGATGCTGCTGGCGGCGGAAGTTAGGGACGGGCATGAGAGGTTCCTACCACGCCCTATATCGTAAGGCGATATGTTATCGCCTCAATTCATCATCGATAGGGCGATGCGGCAGATATCCTCGCAATCCCGGCATGCCTCGGCGCAGATCCGGCAAGGATCGTGCCCCTCGCCATGGCCCGCGCATTGCTCGGCGCAGACATGACAGGCCAGGGCGCAGCTTTCCAGCATCGATCGGATCACCGACAGATTGTCGCCGCTGCGGCGCGAGGCGATGGTGGCCAGCGTCGAGCAGATGTCGGCACAATCGAGCGCGCGGCGGATGCATTGGCGCAGCGGCTCGATGGCCGGGTCGGCCAGGCAGGCATCGGCGCAGAGGGTGCAGGCTTCGGCGCAGGCATGGCAGTAGACCACGCACCGGGCGACGGACTCGCTATAGGGTACGGAAGGGACGGCGGGGTAAGAGCCGAGCACGGCGCGCAGGGGCATGGCAATCTCCGGGACGGGAGACCCAGGAAACCATGGCTCGCGCCGTCAGTTCCGCGACATTTTGGTGATCCAATCCAAGGCGCCGCCAGCCGTGGTGAAATCCTCCAGGCTGCGCGCAGGAATGCTCGGATAGGCCGCAGCGGCCATATCGGCCAAGGCGCGGCCGGGTCCCAGCTCCAAAAAGGCGGTTGCGCCGCGTTCGAGAGCGGCATCGAGGCAGGCCGCCCACTGAACCGGTTCGGCGATCTGGCGGCTCAACGTGTCGACCGCCCGCCCGGGGGTGAACAGGGTTTCGCCGGCCAGCCCGTCCAGCAGCGTCACGCCGGCGCGCGGCGAAGCGGGCCGGGCGGCCAGGATGGCTTCGCGCAAGGCGGGCACCGCGGCGGCCAGACGCGATGTATGTGAGGCAACGGATACCGCCAGCACTGTCGAACGCTGTGCGCCGGCCTCCAGCGCCGCCAAGCGAGAGGCTTCGACCGACTCGACGCGGCCGCCCAGGATGAAGGCGTCGCCCGGATTGACGATGGCGATCTCGACATCCTTCAGGCGGGCCAGCGCCTCGACCTGCTCGCGCGTCAGGCCGCGCACCGAAACCAGCCCGTCATGCTCGCCGCTGGCCAGATCCATCAACTCGGCGCGGCGCGCCGCCAGGGCCAGCAGCGGTTCCTCGGCCAGCATACCGGCGACACCCCAGGCCGCCACCTGGCCGACGCTGTAGCCAACCACCATGACCAGGTCGGGCAGCGCCGCTTCGATCAGGCGCCGCGCCGCCAGCGCCTGGGTCACGCAGAGGATCTGGGCCGGACGATTGCGGCGAAGCGCCTCGGCGGAGGCGGTCTGCACCCATTCGCGCGGATCGGTGCCCAACAGTACTGAACCGGCGGCAAACACAGTCTCGGCGGCGGGTGAGTCTCCGGTCAGGCGAAACATCCCGGCATGCTGGGTGCCCTGACCGGAGCACAGCAAGGTCAGCATGTTTCGCCCAGGGCGCGGGCAAACAGCGACATGGCCAGCAAATCGGCCGAACCGCCCGGGCTGAGATTGCGCGCGATGAAGGCCTCGTGGACGGCGCGCGCCTCGCTGCGCCAATCGACCCGGCCGACGCCGCCGCGGGCGATGAATTCGGCGGCGCTGCGCCGCGCGAAGTCCAACCCCTGCGGCCCGCCGCGATGCAGCAGATTGGTGTCGTCCAAGGTCGCGATCAGCGCGAAGCAGCATTGCACGCGGGCAGCCTCGGCATCGCCATTCGACAGACACTCTCCGCTGGCCAAGGCCAGCAATCCGGTCTCGTACAAGGTCGGGAAACCGTCCGCCGCCTGCCGTCGCGCGCCGCCCGCGCCATAGCGGCGGGCGGCATCGGTGCCATGGCTGCGCAAAGCCACCGGACCGGCCAGGATTGCGTCACCCCACAGGCGGGACACGATGCCGCCCAGTGTCCGGTCGCCGCGCCAGACAGAGCGAAACCCGGCGGCGGCGACCAACAGGCCGAGCCCGAAGATGGCGCCACGATAGGTATTGACCCCGCCGGTCGCGGCCAGCATGGCGCGCTCGGCCTCGATGCCGATGACGCGCAGCCGACCCATCTCGGCACCCTGCGCGCCGGCGGCGGCCAGTTCGACGAAATAGGGCTTCAGCAGGTCCGCGCTGGCATGCAGCATCCCTGCATCCATGTCGGTATGCGCGCCGGTATCGATCGGACTGACCAGGCCGGGCTTGGGATAGGTGTCGATCTCGAGATGCAGGCAGGAAGCCGCCAGCGAGCCCAGATCCTCGGCTGTAGCGGAGCCGAATTCCAGGGCGACGCCGCTCATGCCAGGAACTCCGAGCGCGCCATCGGACCGACACCCTCCATGCGTTTGACCAATATTTCGGCGGCGCCGTCGAACAGTTCGCGCCAGTGCGCGGCGGCGCCATCGTCGCGCACCAGCTCGCCATCGATCCGCATCGGCGCACTCGCAGCGACCATGGCGATCCGGCGCAGCAGCGCCTCGCTGCCGTCGCGGCTCTCATGGGTCAGCAACAGATCGAGATCGGAGGAGGGGGTGAGATAGGGCAAGCCGGTGACGTGCTGCCAGGCCAAGCTGCCGAAGACGCCGACGCCGGGCGCTGCGCGCAAAAGGGCGGCGATCCAGCTTTGCCAGGCCGGCGGGGCGGCGGGGGCGGCGTTGATCAGGGCAGGCGGCGGGGCCAGCTTGACGATGGCGTCCTGGGGCAACAGCACGGACAGACGTTTCTTGCCGGCCTCAGGCGGCAAAGCGAGGCCGGCCGCCACCTTGTCGGATGCCGCACCCTGCGGCGGGCGGCAGGCGATCAGCGGCCAGTCGCGTTTGGCCCAGTCCTCGACATAAGGTTCGCCCGACAGGTCCGGACGCTCGGCCAGCATCGCGGCCCATGCGTGCGGATCGGCCCACAGGCGCCAATGGCGCCGGACACGGCTGCGCGCCTCAGGCACTGGCCAGCGCCAGCTCGACGATGCGGGCGGCGATCGCGGCCGCCTTGGGCCGGCCTTTACGCTCGGCACCCAGCCTGTCGCGTCGGTCGGCGGCCGGCGGCTCGGCCAGCAGCGCGAGCAATTGCTCATCCAATGGCTTATCGGGAGACCAGGTCTCCAGCACCGCCCCGGTTTGCGCCAGATTATCGAGTCCGGGGGCAAATATCGGCGTCGCCTTCGCTTTTTCCTCCAGCACCGCGATGGGCAGTTTGGTCACCCGCGCCATGGAGGGCAGGTCCATCACCTCGGGATGGGCGCCGGGCAGGGCGACCAGCGTGTCAGCGGCCAGCGCCGTCGCGATGAAGGCGCCGGCGGCGCTGCCGCCAAAGAGCAGCGCGATGACGCGGTGACCCGCGGCGCCGGCCAGGATCAGCGCTTTGCCGAGATGGGCGAGATAGTCGCTGAGGCCGAGCAGTTCATCGCGCCGGCTCATGCGCTGGCTGGCACTGTCGATCAGCAGCAGGATCGGCCGCTTGTCGCCGCTCCGCGCGATCTCGACGACGCGGCCGGCCAGGGTGCAGGCATCGTCGACGCCGAGATAGGCGCGGCTATGCACACCCAGCACATGGATTGGGCCATGCCTCGTCAGCTCGGCGCCGCCAACCAGGATCGCCTGTCCGATATCGAGCTGGTGGCCGTTGGGAAACAGCGAGGCGAGGATGTCATCGAGCGTCATCGGCAGTCTCCCGCGTGGCAGCGCTCTCGGCGAGGAAGGCTTGGGCAGCCAGCGATGGGATGGCCTCGGGTCGCGAGAGGCCCAGCGCGGACCAGATGTCGCGGGCCTCGGTCAGGGCGCCGAAGCGTGACAGCCGGGTCTCCAGCCGCTTTTGTTCGGCCGCCAGCACATCGGCATCGAGCCTGGCGGGGCGGGACAGCGCCGAGATGGCGGCTTGGCGGAAGGCATCGTTGCTATCCTCGACGAAGTGGTCCACGGCGCCGATCAGATAGCGGTGCTTGCCGCCGGTGACGCGCCAGACCAAAGCGCGGTCTTTGCTGTCGAATTCCTCGGCGCCGCGATTGGTCTCGATCACCTCGGGGCCGGTCACGGAAAGCCGGCCCTGCTCGGAGATGATCAGCGCCGAACAGCAGCCGGCGATCAGGCCGCCACCGCCGAAACAGCCGGACCGTCCGCCGATCAGCCCGATCACGGCCACGCCCTCGGACCGGGCCAGGACAATTTCGCGCATGATCTCGGCGATCGCCATTTCGCCGGCATTGGCCTCCTGCAGGCGGACGCCGCCGGTATCGAACAGGATCAGCACCGGCCAGCCCAGTTTGCGGGCCGCGCGCAACAGGCCGGTCAGTTTGGCGCCATGCACCTCGCCGACCGCGCCGCCCATGAAGCGGCCTTCCTGCGCGGCGATCATTAGGGGCTTGCCGGCTAACTTAGCCCGCCCGACCACGATACCGTCATCGAACTGTACGGGCAGGTCGAACAAGCTCAGATGCGGGCTGATCTCGCGGTCTTGCGGGCCGATGAATTCCTCGAAGCTGGCGGGATCGCTCAGGGCCTCGATACGCTGGCGCGCGCTGGCTTCGTACCAGGAGCTCATGAGTCCTCCTCGATCATCCGCACCCCTTGGGCCAGGCGGAGTGCCACCGTGTCGGGTCGGGCGCCGCCGTCATTGATCGAGATCTTCAAGCCGCCTGCCGCGCGCCGGGCGATGAAGTCCGACAGCACGGCTTCCCAGACCGGGCCGAAGCCGTGCGCGGCGGTGGCGATCTCGATATGGCATTGGCTGGGCGGCAGGGTGCGTTCGATCAGCACTTCGAGATTGCCCGAGGCGACGACGCCGATGATGGCCTGCTTGCGCTCGCCGCCGGCAATCCGGTTGGTTTCGAACTGGAAGGTCAGTTTTTCCATGGCAATCACCAATTGCGAAAGCGGCTGGGCGGATCGTAGAGGCCGCCCGAGGCGAGCATCAGATCCTTGATCGAATGTGCCGCCAGCATGCGACGGTCGGCATCGAGCGGATCGATGCCGAGATCCTCCGGCCGGCGGATGACGCCGCGCTCGCGCAGGGTCTCGACCCTCTTCCTGTCGCGGCCGCGTCCGACATCGGTATAGCCGGCGACGCCGCGAATGGCCTGTTCGCGCTCATCGGCGTCGCGGCACAGCAGCAGATTGGCGATACCCTCCTCGGTGACGATATGGGTGACGTCGTCGCCATAGACCATGATCGGGGCGAGGTCGAGCTTCAGCTTGTCGGCCAGGTCCAGCGCATCCAGTTTTTCGACGAAGGTCGGGACATTCTTGTCGCCGAACGTTTCGCCGATCTGCACCACCAGCTTGCGGCCGCGCCGCAGCGGGGCAGGCGTATGGGGATCGGCCTCGGCCCCCGCCTTGAGCCAGGCCGCGGAGGGATGGCGACGGCCATGCGGATCCGAACCCATATTGGGGGCGCCGCCGAAGCCGGCGATGCGATTGGTGGTGACCGTCGAGCTGTGGCCGGCCAGATCGATCTGCAGGGTCGAGCCGATGAACATGTCGCAGGCATAGAGGCCCGCGGTCTGGCAGAAGGCGCGGTTCGAGCGAAGCGAGCCATCGGCGCCGGTGAAGAAGATATCAGGGCGCGCCTCGATATATTTATCCATGCCGACCTCCGAGCCGAAGCAATGGACCTGTTCGACCCAGCCGGCCTCGATGGCCGGGATCAGGGTCGGGTGCGGGTTGAGCGCCCAATGCGTGCAGACCTGGCCCTTCAAGACCAGTTTCTCGCCATAGGTCGGCAACAGCAATTCGATCGCCGCGGTGTTGAAGCCGATGCCGTGATTGAGGCGCCTGATGCCATAAGGCTGATAGAGTCCCTTGATCGCCAGCATGGCCGTCAGGATCTGCGTCTCGGTGATCGCGCCGGGATCGCGGGTGAACAGCGGTTCGACATAAAAGGGCTTCTTGGCCTCGACCAGGAAATGCACCTGGTCGCCCGGAATGTCGACGCGGGGCACCCGCTCGACGATCTCGGCGATTTGGGCCACCACCAGCCCGCCCTTGAAGCTGGTCGCCTCCACCACCGTGGGTGTATCCTCGGTATTGGGGCCGGTATAGAGATTGCCGTCGCGATCGGCGCTGACCGCGGCGATCAGCGCGACATTGGGGGTGAGATCGATAAAATAGCGGGCGAACAGTTCGAGATAGGTGTGCACGGAACCCAGCTCGATCTGACCGCCGAACAGCATGCGGGCGATGCGCGCCGCCTGCGGGCCGGAATAGGAATAGTCGAGCTTTCGGGCGATGCCCTTGTCGAAGATGTCGAGATGCTCGGGCAGCACGACGCCGGATTGCACCATATGCAGATCGTGGATGCGGGCGGGGTCGAGTCCCGCCAGGGCGCGGGCGAGCAGGTCGGCTTGCTTCTGATTGTCGCCTTCGAGACAGACCCGGTCGCCGGCGCTCAGCACGGCATCGAGGAAGCGGGGCAGGTCGTCCTTGGACACCACCTTGCCCTGGGCGAAGCGCGAACCGGCTTCGATGCGGCGAGAGCGGGCCTTTTTCTGGGTGTCCCAGGCCGTCATTTACACACTCCGGCGGTTTTTACCGCTTTTTGCATACAGTCTTGTTTCTCACCCCTTACCGTGCATACTTGCATAGAAAAATAGACCGATTCAACCGGCGTCTGCATATTTAGGGAGGAAGTCATGACCATTTCCGGGGTGGCGCTTCTCGCCATCTGCACCCTTCTCGGCAATTATCTCGGCGAGCTGCTGGGCATCGCGCTCGGCGTCAAGGCCAATGTCGGCGGAGTAGGCATCGCCATGATCCTGCTGATCGCCGCGCGCATCTGGCTGGTCAGAAGCGGCCTGTTCAGCGCGGGCCTCAAAAAAGGCGTCGATCTGTGGGGCTCGCTCTATATCCCGATCGTCGTCGCCATGGCCGCGACCCAGAATGTCGTCGCCGCGGTCAAGGCCGGCCCGATGGTGCTGATCGCCGGCACCGGCGCGGTCATTCTCTGTTTCGCGGCGGTCGCGGTCATCAGCCGCATCGGTCCGCATGGCGAGACCATGGATGAGATCGAGGCGCGCGAAGCGCGCGAGCGGGCGGCGGAAGACGCTGCAGCGGCCGCTCTCGGCATCAAGGAGGCGTGATCATGGACGTACTCGCCAAACTGCTGAACGCCAATGGATTGCTGGTCGCCTTCGCGGTGGTCGGGCTGATCATGTGGTTTTCCTATTTCATCTCCAAACGCCTGACCTTCGGACGCATTCACGGCTCGGCCATCGCCATCCTGATCGGTCTGGCGCTGGCTTTTGTCGGCGGCCTGGAAACCGGCGGCAAAAAGGGCATGGCCGATCTGCCGATGCTGGCCGGAATGGGATTGATGGGCGGCGCCATGCTGCGTGACTTCGCCATCGTCGCCACCGCGTTCGAGGTCGATGTGGCCCTGGCCAAAAAGGCCGGACTTTACGGCATCGTGGCGCTCGGGCTCGGCACGCTGCTGCCTTTCATCCTCGGCGTCGTCATCGCCTGGTCGTTCGGCTATCGCGACTCGATTTCGCTGACCACTCTGGGCGCCGGTGCCGTCACCTATATCGTCGGCCCGGTTACCGGGGCGGCCCTCGGCGCCGATTCGGCGGTCATTGCCCTCTCTATCGCCACCGGGGTGTTCAAGGCGGTGCTGGTCATGGTCGGAACCCCCTTCGTGGCGCGGCTGATCGGTCTGGACAATCCGCGCAGCGCCATGGTGTTCGGCGGCTTGATGGGGACGGTGAGCGGCGTTTCCGGCGGCCTTGCCGCCACCGACCGGCGTCTGGTGCCCTATGGCGCGCTGACCGCCACCTTTCACACCGGATTGGGCTGCCTGGTGGCGCCCTCGATCTTCTATCTGGTGGTCAAAGCAGTGATCGGGAGTTGACCGATATGAGCATTGTACCTCTCGAGGAAATGACCGAAGAGCGGGGCCTGCTCTCGGACCGCATCCGCAATGTGCTGACCGACGAGATCGCCTCGGGCGCGCTGCCGGCCGGCTCGGCGCTGGATGAACAGCAATTGGCGGATCGGTTCAATGCGTCACGGACCCCGGTGCGCGAAGCATTGCGGCAATTATCGGTCAGCGGGCTGGTCGAGATGCGGCCGCGCCGCGGCGTCATCGTCACGCGGATGACGCCCGAACGCATCATGGAGATGTTCGAGGCGATGGCCGAGATCGAGGCGCTCTGCGTGCGCTTCGCCACCTATCGCATGACGGCGCTCGAGCGCAGCCATCTGATGGAGTTGCACCGCTCGTCGCAAGTGATGGTGGAGGCGGGGGATATCGATGCCTACGATGCCTTCAACCGCGAATTCCATGTCGGCATCTATCGCGCCACCCACAATCAGTTCCTGGTCGAACAGGCGAGCGCCGTCCGCCTGCGCCTGTCGGCCTTCCGGCGTACCCAGCTGCACCAGGACGACCGGCTGGAACGCTCGCGCGATGAACATGACGCCGTCATGCGCGCCATTGCCCAAGGCGACGGTGAAAAGGCCGCACGACGCATGCGGGCGCATATGCTCAATGCGGCGAGCGCGCTGGGGCGCTATATCGAGTTGCATCAAGTCGAGGCGTGATAGTTTTCCTCATGCCTCGGCAGAGGGAAGATCATTTGAGGCTCGCGGTTTCCGCCGCGATGATGCTCTGAACTTAACGGGGCATCTCCTATATGATTCTGTCTCGCGTCGCGGCACTGGCCGGACTGATTATTGTCGCATCGATCTGCCACGGCGCCGAGCGAGGCGTCTGGGAACCGTCGCCCGGCCATGTGCAGGTTCCGATCTGGCCGGCTGCGGTACCTAGCGAACAATCAGTGCCGGGCCCGGAAAGCCTCAGGGACGGAGAGGTGACCAACGTGACCCGTCCGACCCTGACGGTCTATGCGCCGATGGGAACGAACACCGGAGCCGCGGTTGTCGTCATTCCGGGCGGCGGCTTCCAGCTGTTGGCCATGGATCTTGAAGGTACCGAAATTTGCGATTGGCTTACGTCGCGTGGCATCACCTGCATTCTTTTGAAATATCGTGTCCCGAGCCCGCCCTATATCTGGCAATGCGATTGCCGGCCGCACAATCGCGCGCTGTCGGTGCCTTCGCTGGAGGATACCCAGAGAACGGTGAGACTGGTGCGCTTTCACGCCGAGGACTGGCGGATCGATCCCGGTAAGATCGGAGTGCTCGGTTTCTCGGCTGGGGGATTTCTCGTCGCTGAAGTGAGCACGGACTTTGACGGCAGCCTCTATGCCCCGTTCGACGCGGCGGACCGGCTGAGCGCCCGTCCCGATTTCGCCATCGCTCTCTATCCCGGGCATTTGTCCATGGCCAAGGACAGTATCGAGCTGAATTCCGAGATCAGGGATAGGATCACGTCTCGCACGCCGCCGACCTTCCTCCTGCAGAACGAAGACGATTCTGTGGACCAGGTCGAGGATGCGCTGAGCTACTATATGGGACTGAAGCAGGCCGGCGTGCCCGTCGAGCTGCATTCCTACGCGCAAGGGGGGCACGGCTTCGGCCTGCGGGAGAAGACTCTCCCAGTCTCCCGATGGCCCAGATTGGTGGAAACATGGCTGGTGACGATAGGCGTGCTGACAGAGTGATGTGGTATCAGGGAGCGACATCGCCTTCGACGGGCAGGTCATCGCCCGCCTCATCCAAGAAACTCAGATACGCGGCGCGTTTGCCGTTAGCTGCCCGCGACATGAAGAACTCTTGTGTGTCCAATGTCTTGGCTTATCCGAGATGGTCCGGCGCGGCAAGCATGACCTCGCAACCGCTCAGCCGACGCGGCGGGTCGTCGCGGATAAGCCCCGTTGGAGGGAGCCGCAAGGCACGGCGTCGGAGCAGCGACCGTCTATGCGGATTTGACGTTCGGGATGGACGCGAGGGCGGTGGGCTGCGCTGCCGGGCAGCGGGCCGGAACCTGTTTTTGGGTGGTCGGACGGGATATTTCGAACCTGGCCGGGGTCTGATGGAGCGTTTTGGGTGGTCGGAATCGGCCGCAATATCCGTCGCGGGCCACACTCGCCGGTTGCCGGTTTGCAGTGAACCGGCGAAGCTGTCGGGCAAGGAATGGCGGTCGGCGCATCGTTGCCGTCATGACGTGTCGATCCTTGCCGGGGTACATGGCTGATGCCGGGGCAAGCAACCGCGTTCGAACCATTCGATAATGTGCATCCGCCCGCCGCAACAGGGACAGGGTGCCAGGACAGTTTCGAGCTCGGCATCGTCCGTCGTGTCGTCGCAGATCAATTCGGGCTCCGGCGGGGCGCCCAGCAGTTCCCTGGCTTTGGCGAGATTGGCGGCGCGGTTGCCGTTGGCCAGCAGCCCGTAATGGCGGATGC
>Ga0116226_10006442_pt1 | contig 10543 bp, 13 predicted proteins | sample S1TSphfallax_FD_89692 | JGI IMG/M metagenome (GOLD analysis project Ga0116226, IMG submission 89692) | Host-associated microbial communities from peat moss isolated from Minnesota, USA - S1T2_Fa - Sphagnum fallax MG | ecosystem: Host-associated > Plants > Peat moss > Unclassified | place: USA...
CATGAAACCCCGCCTCGGCATAGCTGGCGGCAAGCGAATCGCTCAAGTGAGACACTCCATCACAGTTTCCAGTTGCCAGTTCTCAGTTACCAGACCGTCTGACAACTGGAAACTGGCAACTGAAAACTGCCTACTCTGGTGCCTCTTCCAGGACGGGATCGTCCTCGATTTCGTCCACCTCTTCTTCGATGGGGTCTTCGTCGTCGTCATCGGATTCGACCAGCGGGATGGCATCCTCGTCCGCTTCCACGGCCGCCACCGGCTTGGGCATGGGGCGGCGCATCAGCGGGCCGCCGCGGCGGATGGGGGCGGCGCGGGCGGCCACCGGCGGCTGCTCGGCGCCGCATTTGGGGCAGACGGCCGGCTGCTTCGCCAGGTCATAGAACCGGACGCTGCAGGAGACGCATATCAGCTTGGTGCCGATGCCGGGGTAGCGAACCGCAACCGTGTCGTAACTCATGAGCGACAAGCCGGGGGGCGGCACACCAAAGCTGCTGCGGCCGATACGCGGCCGGGCAACCGACAAAAATTCATGCGATTACCTGGCGCCGCGGGCGATGCGGCCGGCCAGGTACTGCTCGTTGCTCACACCCTCGTAGGACATGCTGAACGGGCGGCTCTTGGTGCCCGTGGGCGCTGCCGGCGCTGCGGCCGGGGCCGCGGCCTTGGTGCGCTTGCGCGGGGCCGCGGCCGCCTTCACCTGCTTGGTGCCGAGTTCCAGCGCCGCTTCGGCGTGGCGGTCGGGGGCGGCATTGTCGCGCGCCGACCAGGAACGGACGTCCTGCTTGAGCTGGGCGGCGAAACGGTCGGTGCCGGCGGCGGTGTCGTCGATATCCGGCTGTTCGGTCGCAATGGTCATGCTCGGGGGCCCTTTCACAGGAGGATCATCAAAAAGCCGGCACGAAGGATGCGCGCGGACGGGGGGCGGGAACCGCGAAACGCGGCGAGACACACTCTATATAGGGCATTCGTGCAGGAACGGAAGGCGCGGGCTGTTACCGCGCATACCGGTCGAGTGACAGATCCGCATGTTCGATGTTCGGGCGCCTGCCGCTCACCAGGTCGGCGAGCAGCGCGCCGGAGCCGCAGGCCATGGTCCAGCCCAGCGTGCCGTGCCCGGTGTTCAGCCACAGATTGGGCAGGCCGCCGGCCTTGCCGATCACCGGCGGACCGTCGGGCGTCATCGGCCGCAGCCCGGTCCAGAAAATGCCCGCCTTGGGGTCGCCGGCGTTGGGGAACAAATCCGTAAACGAATGCTCCAGCGTGCGCCGCCGCGGCTCACGCAGCGTGCTGCTGAACCCGGCCAGCTCCGCCGTCCCGCCGATGCGGATACGGTCGCCGAGCCTGGTGATGGCAACCTTAAAGGTCTCATCCATGACGGTGGATTGCGGCGCCCCCGCCTCATCCCCCACCGGCACGGTCAGCGAATAGCCTTTGACGGGATAGACCGGCAGATGGATGCCAGCGCCGCGCAGCAAGGCGGGCGCGTGGCTGCCCAGACAGACCACATATTCGTCGGCCGTCAGCGTGCCCTGGTCGGTGAGCACGCCGGTGATCCGCCCGGCCTCCGATGTCAGCGACCGTATGGTGGTGCCGAAGCGGAACACCACCCCTTTGTCAGCGGCCAGGGCCGCCAGGCGCTGGGTGAACAGATGGGCGTCGCCGGTCTCGTCGCCGGGCAGCAGCAGGCCGCCGACGAATTTGCTCGGCACCGCCGCCAGCGCCGGCTCATGGGCGATGCAGGCGGCCCGGTCGAGGATGGTGTAGGGCACGCCCAGCGAGTCGAGCACTTTCGTGTCGTCGCCCACATGGTCGGCCTGCGCCGGGGTGCGGAAGAGTTGCAGCAGGCCGCGCTGCCGGTCGTCGTAGCTGATGCCGGTGAGGTGGCGCAGGTCGCGCAGCCTGTCGCGGCTGTATTCGGCGAGCCGCACCATGCGGCCCTTGTTGCGCGCATAGGCGGCCGCGTTGCACTCGCGCAGGAAGCGGGCGACCCAGCCGATGAGCGCCGGGTCGGGGATCGGCCAGAAGACCAGGGGCCGGTGCCGCATCATCATCCAGAGGATCGCCTTGCGCGGCGTGTCCGGCCCGGCCCACGGGGCGGACATGCCCGGGGAGACCTGGCCGGCATTGGCAAAGCTGGTCTCCATGCCGGCTTGCGCCTGGCGGTCGATGACCGTGACCTCATGGCCGGCTTCGGCTAGGTACCAGGCGGAGGTCACGCCGATCACGCCGGCGCCTAGGACCAAGACCTTCAAGGCAAAATCCTAGAAAGAAAGAACTTCTTTTTTGAAAAAAAGGAGAAACTTTTATTCATTCGACAGGCCAACGTCTTCTACGACCTCGAGGAACGGCTCTTTCCACATCGACTGGAGATGCGTGAGGCCTGCGTCGGCCTGCGCACTTGCAAACATCGCCTCGAGTTCGCTGATCGAAGCAATGTCATACAAAATCCGCACATGCTCGTTGCCACCCGACCTTGCGACGAGCCAATCCAGCAACTCCTGCCTTCGGGTCGATTCCAGCATCAGATGGCCTCCAGGATAACGCGCCCGTCCACGATGCCACCATAGCGGAAACGCGCGCCGGCGGCGATCAGGACCTCAAACTCATGGTGCTCCGGCCGCGGCGCGCCGTCGATATAGGCAGCGCCGATAAAACCCTTGGGAATGATGATTTCAACGACGCCGCCGCTGTCCTGCTCCTGAAGCAGCCGGCTCGCCGTTGCGGCGTCCAGCGTGGCACTGGTGAAACCAGCTCGCCGGAGGACAGCGCCCGGCGTGAGCGCCTCTATAGCTTGCAATTCGAAGAAATCGACCACGCGGTAGGCACGCAGGGTCGCCCCCATGACCGAATGCAGCAGGGCCAGATTAAGTGTATGGGCGGCACGCAGCGTGGCTGGACGGTCAATCTCTCCACGCAACGCAAAGTTCATGAGCCGGCCCTCACCGGCCTTGAAGGCAGCGAGGGCAGCCTCCCCGTCAGCCGACAATGAACGCCGCCAGACGACCGACAAGGCGGAGGCCTTCTTGTCCATGTCGGCGCGCGAGGCGAATGTTCTCGGCACAAGGCGCGCGATACGGCCGGGGTCGCCAGGATAGTGAGGATGGGCTCCCGGCAGGCGGAGCGGTTCCGCAGCCGGGGATTTCATGCGGCGAAAGTCCGCCTTTCACGGCGGCGCATCGCGCGCCAATCCCGGTCCGTTCTGGTCTAGCCGACGATCTCTTCCGGCTTAAAGAAGAAAGCGATCTCAGTGGCCGCATTCTCCGCACTGTCCGACCCGTGCACGGAATTCGCCTCGATATCCTCGGCGAACTCGGCCCGTATCGTGCCCGGATCGGCCTTCTTCGGGTCGGTGGCGCCCATGATGCGGCGGTTGGCGGCAATGGCGTCCTCGCCTTGCAGCACCTGCAGCACGACCGGGCCGGAGGTCATGAAGCTGACCAGGCCGGCGAAGAACGGGCGCGCCTTATGGACGCCGTAAAACTCCTCGGCCTGCGCCTTGGTCATCAGCACGCGCTTTTGGGCGACGATGCGCAGGCCGGCGGCCTCGAACTTGGCGTTGATGGCGCCGGTGAGGTTGCGCCGGGTCGCGTCCGGCTTGATGATCGAAAATGTCTGTTCGAGGGCCATGAGAGTGCCTTTCCTTTGGCCGCGCCATAGACGAATGGGCTGGATGCCGCAAGCCGATGGCGCTAGCTGGGTGCCATGAGCCTGCTGACCATCACCGACGTCACTCTGCGCATGGGCGGCCGCGTGCTGCTGGAGCATGCCGACCTGGCCGTGGATGCCGGCCGGCGCATTGGCCTGGTCGGGCGCAACGGGGCGGGCAAATCCACGCTGCTGCGGGCGATCGCCGGCGAGCAGCCGCTCGACGGCGGCGAAATCCGCCTCTCCGCGCGCGCCCGCATGGCGCAGGTGCGGCAGACGGCGCCCTCCGGTCACGCGAGCCTTTTGGACATTGTGCTCGAAGGCGATCCCGAACGCCTCGCCCTTCTGGCTGAGCTGGACACCGCCGAGCCGGGGCGGGTGGGCGAAATCCATGAACGGCTGCGCGCCATCGGTGCGGACTCTGCACCCGCGCGGGCGGCGACCATCCTCGCCGGCCTGGGTTTCGACGCCGCCGCCCAGGCCCGGCCGATCGACTCCTTTTCGGGCGGCTGGCGCATGCGCGTGGCTTTGGCGACCGCCCTGTTCGCCGCCCCCGACCTGCTGCTGCTCGATGAGCCCACCAACCATCTGGACCTTGAAGCCACGCTCTGGCTGGAGACATGGCTGGCCAAATTCCCAGGTGCTGCCGTGGTGGTCAGCCACGACCGCGGCCTGCTCGACCGCGCCGTGGATTCCATTGCGCATCTGGACCGGCAAAAGTTGAGCCTGACGCCTGGCGGCTATGACGAATTCGTGCGCATCCGCACCGAGCAGGCGATGCAGCAGGCGCGTGCGGCGGAGCGGATCGCCGCGCAGCGGGCGCATATGCAGTCGTTCGTGGACCGGTTCCGCGCCAAGGCGACCAAGGCACGCCAGGCGCAGTCAAGGCTGAAGGCGCTGGAGAAAATGCCGGCGCTGGAGGCGGTGGTGGAGGCTGCGCCGACACGGTTCGCGTTCCCGGAGCTGGCGCGTCTGGCGCCGCCTATCCTCGCGCTGGAGCGGGTCAGCGTCGGTTACGATGGCGTGACGGTGCTACGCAATCTGTCGCTGACCGTGGATATGGACGACCGAATCGCCCTGCTCGGCGCCAACGGCAACGGCAAATCCACCTTCGCCAAACTGATCGCGGGGCGTCTGGCGCCCATGGCGGGCGAGGTGCGGCGCTCGGGCAAATTGCGCGTGGGGTATTTCGCGCAGCATCAGGAGGCGGAGCTGGTGGCCGGTGAGAGCGGGGTTGATCACATGACCCGCGCCCTGCCACGCGCCACCCCGCCGCAGGTGCGCGCCCAGCTCGCCCGCTTCGGCCTGGATGCGGACCGCGCCGACACGCCGACCGCCAACCTCTCGGGCGGCGAGCGCGCCCGCCTGCTGCTGGCGCTGGCCACGCGCGAGGCGCCGCAAATGCTGATCCTGGACGAGCCGACCAACCATCTGGATATAGACGCCCGCGATGCGCTGGTGCGGGCGCTCGCCGATTACGAAGGCGCCGTGCTGCTCATCACCCACGATCCGCATCTGGTGGAGCTGGTCGCCGACCGCCTATGGCTCGTCGGCGACGGCACCGTGCGCCCGTATGAAGGCGACATGGAGGATTACCGCGGTCTGCTCGCCGAACGCGCCCGGCCGCAGCGGGCGGAGTCGGCACCCACCAGGCGCGACGACCGGCGCGAGCGGGCCGAGGCGCGCGTGCAGACCGCGCCGCTGCGCCGCCAGGCGAAAGCGGCCGAGGCGCTGCTGGCGAAACTCGCGGCCGAGCGGGCGGCGATCGAGGCAAAGCTCGCCGACCCTGCGCTCTATGCCGCCAGCCGCGTGGCCGAGGTGACGGCCGCGAACACGCGGCTTGCGGCGATTGCACGAGAGGCGGAGGCGGCGGAAATGGCCTGGCTGGAGGCGGAGGAGATGCTGGAGCGCGCCGTCGCGGCATGCTAATTTTACACCCATGAGCGTGGCCGTTCGCAAACCGATGAGCTTGGCCGACTTCCTCGCATGGGAAGAGCGGCAGGAGTTGCGTTACGAATTCGATGGGTTCCAGCCGCTCGCCATGACGGGCGGAACTATTGCGCACGACCAGATCACCTTCGACCTGCGCGTTGCACTGGCCGCGAGGCTCGCCGGAACGCCGTGCCGTCCCCTTGGCCCGAACGTGAAAATCCTTGCGGCTGGGCGCGCCCGGTATCCGGACGCAATCATTGTGTGTCACAAGCTTGCGCCCTCCACGACCATCGCCGGTGATCCGGTTGTCGTATTCGAAGTTTTGAGCGAGGGCAGCAGTCAGACCGACCTGATCGACAAGAACCGCGAATACCGGGCAACGCCGTCGATCCAACGCTATGTGGTTCTGCAGCAAACCCACGTGGCGGCAATTGTCTTCGTGCGGCGGGAAGGTTTCTGGCTGTCGGAGATCGTGGCCGGGAATGACGCCATGCTGGATCTGCCGGAGGTGGGCATCACTGTGCCGCTCCGGGAGGTGTACGCCAATGCGCTCACCGGGGAAATCCTTGAGCAATCTTAGAGCCTGACCGAAAATGCGCCAGGCCTCTGTCGGCTGGCGTGCGTTTTCGAGCACCGGAGCGGAGCGGCCTCTTGTGGCTGTGAGCACCGGCGATCGCAGAAAACGTGCGTCAGACGGCCGGAATAGGTGCATTTTCGGTCAGGCTCTTAACGCGAACCTCGGCGCTTTACCCGCCTGCACCGAAAATGTAAGTTGCTCCGGTAAAATGATGGTCATATCCATGCCAGTTGCCTGCCTTCGCCGGATCGCATTCATGCTGCTGACCGCGGCGGCCACGCCCGCCTGCGCCGCAAGCTTCACCTATGTGACGATCAACGGCACGTCCGCGTCCAGCGCCGCCATCGCGATCAGCGAGAGCAATGAGGTCGCCGGCTGGGATTTTAACAGCACGACCAGCCGGACGGAGGGGTTCATCTGGTCCGGCGGGGTGACGACCGAAATTTCCGACGGCACCAGCGCCACGCGGTTTCTGGCCATCAACACGCGCGAGTTCGTTGCCGGCGAATACGACGACAGCGCCGGCCACCGGCGGCCCTTTCTCTACGCGGCGCGCCTGAAAACATTTTTGCCCATCAATCTGGGCGGGACATTCTCCGGCTACGTCGCCGGGCTGAGTTTAGCCAATGTGATTGCCGGATACACGGTCGGCACCGGGGCTTTGACGAACGCCCGGGGCCTGCTCACCGACAACAGGGCAGCCACCCTGTTCCGCTATCCGGGCGCCGCCCTGTGCACGCAGGCGACTGCCATCAACGCCGCGGGCACGGTCGCAGGAACCTACCAGAGCCTGCCTTCCGCCACCCACGGTTTCATGCTCGCTGCCGGCACCTACACATCGATCGACGTGCCAGGTGCAGCCAGCACATTTCCCAAAACCATCGCCAGCAACGGCACGGTCGGCGGCACCTACACGGATGCGTCCGATCTCAGCCACGGCTTTATCGAGGCGGGCGGCAAATACACCGCGCTGGACGATCCGAACGGCGTGGCCACGTCGGTGACGGCCATTAGTCCCAACGGGCAGGTGTTCGGCAATTATCTGGACCTCGCGCATAATTCACACGGCTTCATCTACCGCGCCGGGAGTTTTGCCGCGGCCGATTTCCCGTCCGCCGTATCGACGAAAATTACGTCTGCGAATGCGCTCGGATCGTTCGCGGGCTACTGGGTGGATAGCGCGCAAGTGTCGCACGCTTTTGTGGCGCTGTGCACGAGCAGCCCGTGCACGCCTTGATGCGGTGTGTTTTGGCCGTGGGCTGCTTCGTGCTGGGCATGAGCCACGCTCAGGCCGGCAGCTATATTTTTGTCACTCTGAACAATTCCGCCACGACCACCAGCGCCGCCATGGCGATCAACGATCTGAACCAGGTCGCCGGCTATGATTTCGGCAGTGCGTCCGGCACTGCCGAAGGTTTTGTGTGGTCGCATAATGCGTATGTCACCGCCTCGGACGGCGGCGCCGACACGCGGTTTCTGGCGATAAACGCGCATGGCGTCGTCGCCGGCCAGGTGCAGGCCGTGGACGGCACGACCGTGCCCTTCCTCTATGCCGTGCGGGCGCAAAAATTCACGCCGGTAAAACTGAGCGCCGGCCTGTCCGGCTACGTCGCCGGCATGAACGATAGCAATGCCATCGCCGGATATGTCGTCGGCAGCGGCGTCTTTGCCAATCCGCGCGGATTGCTCACCAACGGCACCAAGGCCGGGCTGCTGAAATATCCCGGCGCCACGCGCTCCACGCTGGCCGCCGCCGTGAATGATTCGGGCGCCGTGGTCGGCACGTATCAGACTGCCGCCTCCGTGACGCACGGTTTTACCGTGCAGGCCGGCGTGTACAGCTCGTTCGACGTGCCAGGCGGGACCACGATTTTTCCCAACACCATCAACGCCGGCGGTGTGATCGGCGGCGGCTGGGGCGATGCGCAATTCCGTGTGCATGGGTTTATCGATACCGCGGGCAGTTTTGTAACCCTCGACTATCCGGGCGGCAATACGACGGTGGTCGCCGCCCTCGACGCGGCGGGGGATGCGTTCGGCAATTACCTGGATGCCGCGTCGGCTGCGCATGCATTTCTGTATCGCAACGGCAGGTTTGTGTCGGCGGATTATCCGCGTGCGTCGGGGACGACGATCACCGCGGCGAATGCAGGCGGGTCTTACGTGGGCTATTGGATGGACCAGAATTTTGTGTCGCACGCATTTGCGGCGCTGTGTCCGGCGGCGCGGAGTCCCTGTGTGCCTTGATTTTCTGCACCGCAGGCCGTTGACTTTAGAACGTGAGAGAATTTTGCGCGGGTTCAGCGACATTGCCGAAGAAAGCACTTCTTTTTTGAAAAAAAGAAGCAAAAAACTTTTGATTGTTAAGTTGCCTGCTGAGACAGGGTACCCAGCCAAAGTTCTAAGAGTTTTTTGGTTCTTTTTTAAAAAAAGAACATCTTGCCTGTCTAGTGCGATGTTGGAACCTTAGTAAGGTCTGTGCTGGCTAACCAAACTTTAATCGCCAGACGCGAAACCCGGTTTTGCAAGCAGCGTAATGCGGTAGCCCCCTCCGGGACCGGCGCGAGATGGTCTCCCGCCGCAGTTTCCGCAAAGGATACCGCCATGTCGTCTCGTGTCTGTCCGGCCCCTTCCAGCAAGGTCTTGCGCCTGCGGGCCAGTGCGTTTCTCGTCGGCGCCGCTCTGCTCGCCAGCCCGCTCACGCCCGCCCTGGCGCAAAGCGCCTCGGCCATGTCGTCGCGCGCGGACGCGGCCGTCGCGCACGAGGATACGATCGACCAGCGCATCAGCAGCCTGCATGCCGAGCTCAAGATCACGCCGGCCGAGGAATCCGACTGGCAGGCCGTCGCCACCACCATGCGCGACAACGCCGCCGCCATGGACAAGCTCGCCTCGGACAAGGCCGCATCGGCTACAACCATGACCGCGGTTGAGGATCTGCAGACTTACCAGCAATTCGCGCAAGCCCATGTCGAGCATCTCAAGAAGCTGACGGCCGCGTTCGAAACCCTCTACAAGGCCATGCCGGCCGAACAGAAGAAGATCGCCGACGAAGTGTTCGAACGCTCACACCATGACGACGACCGCGGCCGCGGCTAGGCGGCCAGGCAACCCATCAACTCAGGAGGTCATCATGACCCGCATCGAACATCCAGAGCCGCAGGCGGTGCGGTCCGGGCTGCGCAGCGCCATGCTCGGGTGCGCCGCCTTCGTCGCGCTGGCGGGCTTCGCCGGCGCGGCCTTCGCCGACCACCACGGCGACGACCACCACCATTGGCATGGCCACCCGATTTACCATCACTGGCATCATTGGGATCATCGGTATTACGGAGGCGGCTATTATCCACCGCCACCCGTCGTATATGGCGCACCCTATTATGAGCCGCCGCCGGTGGTTTATGGGCCCAGGTTCGGGCTTAACATTCATATTCCGTAAGGAAGCAAAAAACTTTTGCCTGTTGGGCTGAGCATATCCGGCGGCGTACGCCAATGTTCAAAAGTTTTTTGGTTCTTTTTTTCAAAAAAGAACGCCTGCCTTCCTGCTACAACGGACGTAGCGGCCAGGTCCCGCATCGCCCAAGCGCGATGCGGGCTAGGTGTCTGCCGAGTCTATGGCAACCGTCCTCACCCCCCAATCGCCAACCGTATCAAATCCGCCATGCGCGTCGCCCCCAGCTTGGCGCGCATGAGGCTCGAAATATTCGCCACCGTCTTGTAGCTCACCCCCAGCAACGTGGCGATTTCCGAAAGACTCTTGCCGGCGGCAAGAAGCCGCAAAATCTCGAACTCGCGCGGCGTGAGCTGATCGAGCTTGCCGCCGGCGGCCACGTTGCGCAGAGCCAGATCCTGCGCCACCTCGGGCTCGATGAAACGGCGCCCCTCGGCCGCGGCGCGCAGCGCGTCCAGCACCAGTTGCGGCGAGGCATTCTTCGTCACGTAGCCATAGGCGCCGGCGGTCAGGGCGCGCTGGGCGTAGAGCGGTTCCGTATAGGCACTGAGAACGACGACACGCACGCCGAGCGCCGACAGGGGCGGCAGGATCGCCAGGCCGCTTTGGCCGGGCAGGCCAATGTCGAGCACGGCGAGCTGCGGGCGGAAGGCGGCGGCTTCCTCCAAGGCCGCCTCGGCGGTGGCGGCTTCGCGCAGCTCGGCGCCGAGGCCGGCTTGCAGCACCTGGCGCAGGCCGGCACGCAGCATGGCGTGGTCGTCGATGATGAGGATTTTCATGCAGCCGGCGCCCAGGCGGTGAGAGTCCAACCGCCGTCGCGGCGGATTTTGAGCGTGCCGCCCAGCGAATGCAGACGTTCCTCTATGCCAATAAGGCCAAACCCCTCGCCAGACGCAGGCCCGCCCACCCCGTCATCGGCCACGCGCAGCGCCAGGCCG
>Ga0116226_10006443_pt1 | contig 10543 bp, 9 predicted proteins | sample S1TSphfallax_FD_89692 | JGI IMG/M metagenome (GOLD analysis project Ga0116226, IMG submission 89692) | Host-associated microbial communities from peat moss isolated from Minnesota, USA - S1T2_Fa - Sphagnum fallax MG | ecosystem: Host-associated > Plants > Peat moss > Unclassified | place: USA...
AAACCAAGCACATATTAAGCAGGTTCCTTTATTCTTGGTTTGGTTGGCAGACTTGGCGCGTCTACGTTACGTTGCTGAGAGTCGCGGTATATCTCATGATGCGCTGGAATACTTAGAAATGTTTGTGATGGCAACAATTGATGCCACGTTAGCGGCGCAAAACGCAACAGTAGCAGCTGAGTCACTCGGTTTAGGAACAGTATATATCGGCGGCATTCGGAACCGTCCGCAAGAGGTGGCAGAGATATTGAATTTACCCTCCTCTGTATATGCTGTATTTGGGCTGTGTGTAGGCTATCCGAATCCAGAGGTAGAAGCAGCGATTAAGCCAAGGTTGCCACAATCAGCTGTGCTGCATCGAGAAACTTATAAGTTGGCGGATCAAGAAGAAGCGATCGCTCACTACAACGACATCATCAAAGAATTCTATACTGAACAAAAGATGAATGTCGCTGGCGATTGGTCAGAACACTCAGCCCAGAGGATCGCAAATGTCGAGTCATTGAAAGGACGCGATCGCTTGCGTGAGGTTCTCCAGCACCTTGGCTTCAAGTTACTATAACAAAAATCAAGATGACGAATTTGCGACTTTGCCACAAACAAAGTCGCCACCTTTTAATTAAGGTTTGGGCAAACACCGAAAAATATTTAGTTTGAGGTTGAATCTGATTTGCTGTTCTCAACAATACACGGCAAGCGGGGACGGGTAAGCAACAAATATTAATCAAAGGGATTGACTAAGTAATGTATAGTTTATTTGCCTTTGTTTAGGCAATAATTCAGATAAAAAAATGAATCAGTGTTCCTTAACAACCAGCAGTGTGGTGAAAAAAAAAGCCAGCGAGTTGGGCTTTCACAAAGTTGGAATTGCTGCTGTAGATAGAGTAGATGCTACAGAAGCGCAGAGGTTACAAACATGGATTGAACTGGGTTATCACGCCGGTATGGAATGGATGGCTAACCCCAAACGTCAGGATATCCGCTTAGTGATGCCAGAAGCGCGATCGCTAGTGTGTGTGGCGTTAAATTACTACACACCACATCAACGTCCCAAAGGCGAGGAATACGCCAAAATTTCCCGTTATGCTTGGGGAAGGGATTATCACAAGGTAATGCATAAAAAACTTAAGCAGCTATCGATATGGTTAGAATCACTGGATGAAAGTGTAAGAGTTCGTTATTATGCAGATACTGGGCCAGTGCAAGATAAAGTGTTGGCTCAACTTGCTGGAATTGGTTGGATTGCCAAGAATGGTAATGTGATTACACGAGAATATGGCTCTTGGGTATTTTTGGGAGAAGTATTGACTAATTTGGAACTAGAGAGCGATCGCCCGCATACAGAACACTGTGGTAGCTGTACTCGTTGTCTTCAGGCTTGTCCTACGGGTGCAATTACTCAGCCTTTTGTTGTCGATGCTAATCGCTGCATTGCTTATCATACAATTGAAAACCGGGATGACAAACTGCCAGAGACACTCACACCCTATTTACAAGGCTGGGTTGCTGGTTGTGATATTTGTCAAGATGTTTGTCCTTGGAATCAACGTTTTGCCAGCACAACTGATATTGAAGAGTTTCAGCCTTATCCTGGGAATATTGCTCCCCAACTGCTAGAATTAGCCCAAATCTCAAATCAGGAGTGGGATAAACAATTTACAGCATCTGCCTTGCGGCGGATTAAGCCAGAAATGTTACGACGCAACGCCCTCGCTAATCTTGACGCATCCCGGCAAAGAATGACCCCGAAAGTAATTATTTTTGATTTTGATGGCACAATTGCTGATACAGTAGATGCCCTTGTAAGTATTGCCAATCGTCTAGCTATAGACTTTGGTTATAGGCACATAAGCCCAGAGCAATTAGCCCTCCTTAAAAACTTAACATCAAGAGAAATTATTAAGTATTCAGGAGTTTCTCTATTTAAGATACCTTTTTTAGTTAAAAAAGTCAAAGGAGAATTAAAAAATAAAATCCCGGAATTAAAACCAATTCCGGGAATTAAAGAAGCATTAATAGAACTGCAAAATCAAGGATACAAACTCGGCATTATCACTTCTAATTCTAAAGAAAACGTTACACAATTCCTGACAATCAATGATTTAAATCACCTATTTGATTTCATCTACTCAGGAATTACAATTTTTGGCAAAACAACCATCATCAATAATGTATTGAGACAAAAGCAACTCCAACCTCAAGAAGTTATTTATGTAGGAGATGAAACCAGAGATATAGAAGCATCAAAGAAAGCAAATATCCAAGTGATTGCAGTCACCTGGGGCTTCAACTCACCGGAAGCACTAGCCAAGCAAAATCCAGATTACTTAATTGAGCAACCTAGCGAACTGCTAGAAGTGATGAATGGTTAATAGTTAATAGTTAAATGTTAATACCGATTATCTGTAATTTTGCTCCAGAACAAGCGGCTTAATTCCCTTGTTTCACCAATAATTGGTATAGCTTTTTAGCTTTTTAACTATAGCGCTTCTCGAATGGAAAATACACTTTGACCTCACTTCCATTCCTCTCTCCTAAAAGGAGAGAGGCTTTGAATCTAACTCCCCAACGCTACAAGGGTTGGGGCTGTTCTTGTTAGGTCTGTATTCCATGCAATTGAGAACCGCTATATTAACTATTAACTTGTGGGGAAAATTACTTTTTCGGTTGACCCTTTTCCAAAGCTTTTTGTACTAGTTCATCACTGACATTAGTTACACCCTCAGCCCTAGAATTCCCGACTTCTTTTGCTAACTCTACATAATCATCAGGATTACCGGTTGACTGCGCTTGAGTTTTTGTCTCTGCTGGTGTAGAGATTTTATATTTAGGTGCAGTGGCTTCCTTGGCTGCTGCTGCACCTTCATCTGTGCGATCAATTTCACTCACGCTGAATTTCTGTGCAGTTGCATAATCAGCATCAAAATCGACCTTTGGCGCTTTTTCTTCACCACTAGCTATGCTTTCGGCAGCTAATTGGGCATCATGGGTGGGAGCTTGATTTAAATTGGGCTTTACTTCATCAGGCATAACTAAAAAACCTTAAGATAAATTTTTTATTGCTAGAGCGATCATAACAAGTTAATGTGTTGCTTCATTACTTCCTTGAGAGAGAATTTTGTCTCTATTAAAAGGTAGATAAAAGCTGTAATTTATAATTAATTTAACTCTTTCCATCGGTACTAGGATTTGATAATAAAACTCTGGTAACACTTAGTTTGGCGTGTTAAATTTCCTTGAAGACAAAATTATGACTGCAAGTTACGACAAAACTATTTCTCAAGCCCAGAGCAATGAAACTCAAAAATTGCTGGACGCATTTAACGCTTTAGATACCGATGCCAAATTAGCTTGGTTCTATTTGGTTTATAAAAAAATGGGTGATTCAATTACTCCAGCTGCTCCAGCTGCGGCTGAACCAGAATTAGCACCACTTCTGCTAGGAGACTATTTTGAATTATCCGATGAACAGCAACTAGATATTATGCGGGATATTGTTAACCGCAAAGATACAGAATATTCTCGTGCTTATGGGGCGATAAAAGAAAATAACCAGTTGTTAGTTTGGTATGCTTGGGCAGTAGCTATGGGAAATACTGTGGTTGGTTTACCAGCTAGCTATCAGCCAAGTAAGGCCATTAATGATCTGGTTTCCCAAATTGAAGGACTAGATTTTGAGGAACAAATTTCGGTGTTTCGGACAATAGCTGGTGAAATGGGTTATACCGATGTCAAGCCGATCGCAACGCAAGCCGAAACTGGTAAAACGCCGAGTTTGTGATGTTAAAAACCACATCTGTCGTAGGGGCAATTCATGAATTGCCCCTACAGCGCGGGTGTATTTACCATCAAAGAATGATTCATAAAAATCTGAAACGACGTATTTCCGTTGATACACAACATGATTCTTTTGTAAAGTGCGTAAGTCCTAGTTATGTCACAGCAAGATGATTCAATTCGGCTGGGGTGAGGTTAGAGTGTACTACTTGACCATCACGGAACCAAACGATGCGCTGGGTTTGACGAGCAACTTCTGGTTCATGAGTTACCATGACAACGGTAATTCCACTAGTATTGAGTTCGCCAAAAATATCTAAGACTTCTTGGGTTGTGCGCGAATCAAGTGCGCCTGTGGGTTCATCGGCTAAGAGTACTACGGGACGATTGACGATCGCTCGGGCGATCGCTACTCTTTGTTGTTGTCCACCAGATAGTTGAGTTGGTTTATTGTTGAGGCGATTTGCTAAACCGACTCGCGTCAATGCAACTATTGCGCGATCGCTTCTTTCTTTGGGATTCACACCAGCATACAACATTGGCAGGATCACATTTTCTAATGCTGTGAGTTGGGGCAATAAATGGAATTGTTGGAAGACAAACCCCAGTTTTTTGTTGCGAATATGTGCTAGCGAGCGATCGTCCATCTGCGCCACATCAATATTATCTAAATAATAATGTCCGCCTGTGGGTCGGTCTAGACAGCCGATAATATTCATGGCTGTGGATTTACCTGAACCAGAAGGCCCCATAATTGAACAATATTCGCCCTGGTGGATGGTCAAATTTACATCATTGAGTGCTTTGACTTCGGTTTCACCATTGCCATATATTTTAAAGATATTCTCCAAACGAATAATTGTTGATTTCGGGACGGGATTGGGAACTAGAGAATCGCTAATTGAAATAGTGCTTGCCATAAGGATTTTAGTTATTAGTTGGTAAAGATGCAATTATAGCGATATACAAAATAACCTATCTCCTAAGAGGCTATGGTGTACACACAAGTTCTAAAATCCTTGCCTGGTAAGATACAAGTCCGAAGCAGAGAGGGAGTAGGGGGAGAGGTTCTTCGAGAATTACTGAATTGGTGTTCTAGTCCTATAGGATTCATATTTGATTTTTGAAATACACGTAGGGTGCGTTACGCCATCATTGATGTCTACTTTTGCCACAGATGGCTTCTTTGCTGGCTTTCATACCCGCCTTGGAATGAATTCTCTGGCTTTTAGCTAAAGTCTACTGAAGTAGACTAGGGATTTGTGAGAATTTTTAGTCATCTTTAGATGACTTTTGCTATGAGACTGGGAATTCATTCCTAGTCGGGCTATGGGTTTCGCGTTAAGTTGACACGTATATTACTGAGAATTTTTCATAAATCAAATCGGATTGCTATATGATTATCTAAAACTCAAAAAAGCCTGGGTAGCCAGGCTTGTTTAGGTAGCCCCAGACTTTAGCCTGTGGGCGCTTTCATAGTTTTAGAAGAGATTGAATGACTAATTTTAATCAACGGCTCTGACTGTTTTCTTCACTGCATCGCCTGCATCCTCAGCGACACGCTGAACATTTTCACCAGCATCATCAGTGACACGCTGAACGTTTTTCGTCAAATCTTTGGCTGCATTCTGGGTATTTTCCTTGAGATTTTCAAATCCACGCTGAGTCCCCTTAACAACACCTTCTCGGACTTCATCAGCAGAACTGCTAACATCTTCACCCAGTTTCTTCACTCTTTCACCAACGGGTGTACCTTGTTGGTAATTTCGGACATATTGCTCTCGGCTGTCAATCCCCTTCTGCTCAATATTTCTTTGAGCATTTTTTACTAGCGCCTCAGCTGTGTCATTAGCTGCCTTTTCATCTTTCGCTCTGGGATCTACATCACTAAAATTATTTATCCCACCAGTGGGAGAGGAGAGAGGATAATCTTTTGTAGGATCATATCGCTTGACATTAGGTGCTTGGGAACCTGACTGTGGTGGCTGTGCTGCTACTCCTGGACCAGCACAAGCCTGGGTCATAAATAGAAATATTCCTGCAAAAAAAACAGTTAAAACTTTCAAGAAACGAATATTTTTCAGCCCAGTAATTACTCTTTTCATAGTCCTGCCTCCTTGTATTTGGGTGACTAAGTTAAACTCAAACCTAGATAGTATTTGGAATTATTTGTGATTTCCAAATATTCAGATAAAAACCTCTATTAACGATATTAGTAATCAAATACACTTTACCTCTAGCGCAAGTCACATTTTAATTAGTACCAAAAGAATCTTTGTCTCTAACTCTAGAGAGATTTGAAGAAGAATTCAGAAGTCAGAGCAAGGCACCTATAATAGTTGAGGCATTCAGGCCTTATTCTAATACCGATTACCTGTGAGGCTGCTCCAGAACTTGGGGATTTTGCCCCAAGTCTGACTAAGATTGATTTTGTAAGTAGAGCGGCGTAAATAATTAAAGGTTTGTAGTGTTAGCGAACAGCGTCTCGTAGAGAGGACTTTAGTCCTCATTTGAGAGCTTAAGCCCTCACTACGAGCTAATTCTAATTTAATTTACATCCCTTAACATACCTTGATTTTTTCTCACCTACTTAGTTACAGTTTCACGAAGAATTGGTATAGCCGTTAAATTACTAAATTCATGAAGCAATTTTTACGCTGGATAATTTTGGGGGGAACGCTGTTTTTTTTAGGGAAAGCTCTGAAGGATAATTGGATTGGGGTGACTGCTATCCACATTGATGGGGTAGGATGGGCAATTATCGCGATCGCTACAGGCGTAACTTTACTAGCACATACTTGGGCAGGCTGGATCTGGACTTGGATTCTGCGGGAGTTAAATCAACCTGTATCATCTCCCCAATTCATCCAAGTTTACCTAAAAACGAACATTGCTAAATATTTACCAGGCAATATCTGGCATCACTACGGGCGAATTGTCGCCGCCAAAAAGGCCAATCTTTCTGCTGGTGCAGCCACCTTAAGCGTTTTGCTGGAACCGCTACTCATGCTAGCAGCAGCTTTAATCATCATTATCCTATGCAGTAGCCAATTTACAGCAGCTAATACTACCCTTGTTTTGCAAATACTACAATTCCTGAGTTTAGCTGTAGTTCTTTGTGCGATTCATCCCCGGTTTTTAAACCCAGTTATTCGCATTTTGTACAGATTGAAAGCAAAAAAGTCTGCTGCTACAACTCAACCAGCTGTTCCCTTCAGTCTTAAAAGCTATCCTCTACGACCTTTGGTAGGAGAATTGGGCTTTATGGGACTACGCGCCACTGGGTTTATATTAACTATGTTCGCCCTGGGTTCGTTGAATGCGAATCAAATTCCTTTGTTGTTAGGGGCTTTTAGTTGCGCCTGGCTGTTAGGGTTTGTGATTCCGGGTGCGCCTGGCGGGTTGGGTGTGTTTGAAGCGACTGCATATCAACTTTTGCAACATCACTTTCCATCGGCCTTAGTATTTAGTGCGATCGCTTTATATCGCCTCATTAGTATTCTAGCTGAAACTGCGGGTGCTGTCCTCGCTTGGTTAGACGAACGCCTTGCTAAATCCTGAATTAAGCAAAATTCATTTTTCTCTCTCTACCTTCATCTGTGAAAACACACGATAACCATCCAGATTCAACTGCGGATTACTGTTTTGTTTTTCTTCATCCATCTTAATCAAGTTATACTCTACGTTTTCTCCATAAATTGCAAACGTGATATTAAAAATCTCCATAAAATTGATTAAACTCTTACACTCATCTTCCGGATACTTTTCGTAAAACTGAATCAGATGAGCAATTTGAGTTTCTAAATGCCTACGGGAATTCTTACAAATTAAAATTATTTTTAACAGTATAATTACCAATGTCAGAGCATGACCTTGGGTAATTAATAAGATAAATAATGATGAAGGTTCTTTTCCATTTTCTATTGTCAAGTAATCAATCACTCGATTACAGGTTCTTAGGAACAATTCTTTAGTGATAATTTCCTGATTATAATCCTTCTTCCATAATGATAAAGTATCTACAAACTGCTGCTTCCAAGTCTCGACTGATTCTTGTTTGTTTACAGATAAAAATAGATATTTTTCGAGATTAATTTTAAATTCTTCCAGAGTCTGATTTTGAGTTTGTTTGACAAATATATGGGCAATATTTTCATGACTAAAAAAACCTTTTTTTAAGACAATTGCTTTGATTAAACGCAGAGCATGGTCTCCTAATATACTGGGATTTTTATAACGTGTTGTGCTGGAAACGGAAGATTGAGAACGAGCAATATACATTGCTAGTTCAAATTTAAATTTATCTTTTATCTGTTTAGAAAGCTTTCTGGCAGCCTCTTGTTGCTCTCTGGGATTATTCTGATTAACAGATTGCTCAATTAATAAATAAGAACTATAGCGATTAGACCAATGACCTTTAAATGATTCGTCATATTTAGCAGCAAATAACTTTAATTCTTGGTAGTCTTTGCTGTTGATAAAATTCTTCAGCCAAGTTTTACAAATCTTGACGGATGGAGCATTATTGGTCTTTATCTCCAGACTTTCATTAACAAATAAATTGACTAACTCTTGGATATATTTGTCTTTTCGAGTAGTTTTCCAATTATTAACTATGATGTAGCAACACCGTTTAATTGTATTGTATAACTCCTGCTCGTTATCATCTAAAAAAACACTATATATTCCAGGGATATAATCGGAATCTTCTGAATCAAGACCGTCTATAAATAAACCTTTGAATTCTCGTAAAACATCATTTGGCGACAACTTTTTGACAATTTCCACGAAGAAGCTATAAACTTCTTCTTGGGCAATTTGCACATTTAGCTGTCTAGAGTTAGATATAACACAATGAGGATCTTCCTGACTAATTAATAAACTATTAGCGTTCATTTCAGTTATCAGGACAAAAAGGCTTCCTGTTCATATTATTACCAGCTTAACATTGGTAAACAGTAGCATCAATCTATTTTTAAGTGATTCAATAATCTTTTTACACAAATTTGATAAACTCGGACTATAAATAAAGTATTAAACTCAAATTGTTTAATACTTCATCAAATATTTCAGTTAAATCAATACCTTTGCCAATTTACACTGGCGTTAGACCCGCATTTCTCACAAGCAGTAGGGGCGGGTTGACAGATATGATCAATCATTCACTCAGATATCGCTCAACCCGCCCCTACCTGACAATTCAGGTTATGTGGAAAAGCTAACGATTAACCTAACCCCCTAATCCCCTTTCCTACCAGGGTTGGGGGAAAATTCAAAGTTTCTCTCCTTAAAGGAAGAGAGATTTAGAGAGAGGTTTTCCAGATACCGTGAAAAGTCAGGCCCCTACGACCTATGGACAAAGAAAAAGGACTAAGCTTTGTGTAGTAGCCAATTATATTCGCCAAAACTTTTCAAACATCCTCTTAGCTTGACTTTTTTTTGGCAACGCTGAAGCTGACTCTGTGGGCAAAATATAGTTTGTTCCTTCTGCCTTTAGGAAGAACTGCCCTCTGCCTTTTTTCAGTAAATGTCTCTATGAGAGTATTTATAAAGTAAAAATAAAATTCTTGTAGGGTGTGTTAGGCGCATACTTCGATATGATTTGTCACGAGAAATACAATATGAGCGCCTAACGCACCGCTATATAGGACTCCGATTTGATTTCTGAAAACATACTGAGACTGAAAAGCCCGTTTTATCAAGGTTTTATCTGAAATCTTGTTCAAAAATCAGATATGAGTCCTATATAACACGGTGCGTTAGGCTAAAGCCGTAACACACCCTACTTTTTGATTTACTTTATGAATGGTCTCTAAATTAGCTCACTCTTTTGGATGAGAAAGAAATCAACCACTAAGGTGATATGAGTACAGTTCTTTGAGATTAAAATAATTATATGAAACTTAATACCTTTATCAATTCTGCATTTGTTATTGCATCTATCGCGCTTGTACCCGGAATTGCTAGCGCTAAAATAGCTAATAACAATAAGACATCTCCGAAAATGAGGTATTGACCCTGACTGCACAAGGCTTTGATATTCTTTTTCGGAGATGTCTATAGGATATCTCTTATTAATCTCGGTCACACCGAGAATTGAACTCGTCAAGCTGCTGAGAACGCAAATGGCGGTTTACAACATTATCGAGATGAGAACTCGATGTAGTTTAACTGACTTAATCCCAGATAGTTGCACAAAGGAAAATTACTTATGAAACGGACGCTTGCAGGTCTATTAGTTGCATTACCACTGTTCATTGCTGCCATGCCAAAACAGGCATCAGCATTAGTAATCGATATTGGTGGACATCATCATCGGAGGTGGATTAGTGGGCATTGGGTGAGAAGAAATCACCATAGAGTATGGATTCGCGGTCACTATAGAGGTTAATGAAAAGAGGGGAAAGAAAAAACCTTTAACCTTTACTACTAACCCAATTCAAAGTTGAAAATGCACAAAGCGAGTAGTATTAGCTCATAACCTCAGCGATCGCTCTTTGGCAACTTTTCCTCTAGGAATTTGATGAGGGCGATCGCCTATAGTTTGGCTTAGACTCGCTTGTCTTCTGACTTTTCCCGTTATCTCCTTGATGGAGCGATGCCTACGGCGGGCTACGCCTACGCTTACTATACCCCTAGCCTAAAGCCCTATTCTCTTGTGGTTCATTATCATTAAAATTAATTTGTTGATAATAAAATATAGTATGAAACCCTTGCTATTTCCTTACCATATCTTGTGGCGATCGCACTCCCAATTTTGACTCGC
>Ga0116226_10006444_pt1 | contig 10542 bp, 12 predicted proteins | sample S1TSphfallax_FD_89692 | JGI IMG/M metagenome (GOLD analysis project Ga0116226, IMG submission 89692) | Host-associated microbial communities from peat moss isolated from Minnesota, USA - S1T2_Fa - Sphagnum fallax MG | ecosystem: Host-associated > Plants > Peat moss > Unclassified | place: USA...
GAGCCGGGCGAGCACGGCAGTTTGATAGCCTGATCCCGTGCCGATCTCGAGCACCCTGGCGCGGGGTTCAAGGGTGAGGGCCTGGGTCATGAGACCGACGATATAGGGCTGGCTGATGGTCTGACCGCAGGCGATGGGAAGCGCTGAATCCTCCCAGGACCTCGCCTTGAAGAGATCTGGCGTGAAAAGGTCCCTGGGGGTGCGTTCGACGGCCGAGAGAACAGAGGGGTCGGTGACGCCTTGGGTGCGCAGAGTCAGGATGAGTTGGGCAGATTGGCCCGCCCCATCACCGGGTTTTTGCGGTCGTTTCATATGGGCGCGTCGCCCCTCGCGAAACGGGAGGCCGCGCCTTCCACAAGCGCACCGAGTCGCGCCACCGTGTCCTGATGGGTGAGGTCGATATGCAGCGGCGTCACCGAGATGCGTCCCTCATAGGCGGCGCGAAGATCCGTGCCTTCGACGGGGCGAGAGGGCGAATTTCTAAAGCCAAGCCAATAATAGCTGCGACCGCGAAGATCCGTGCGTTTCTCGGCGTAGCGGATGCTCACGTCGCGGAACCCCTGACGCGTAACTTCCACTGACTCAACCCTTGAGACCGGGCCCAGGGGGAAATTGACGTTCAGGATCACATCCTGGGGCCAACCCGCCTCGACCAGGCGCGAGATGAGGCGCGCGCCAAAAACTTCGGCGACGGCGAAATCCTCTCGATCATAGCCACTATTGGTCTCCATCATCTGCGAGAGAGCGATGGCGGGAATGCCGAGGGCCATGCCCTCGATGGCGCCGGCGACCGTGCCCGACAGGGTGACATCCTCGGCGGCGTTGAGGCCTCGATTCACGCCCGACAGGACGAGGTCGGGCTTGGCGCCCTCGATCAGATGCTCAACCCCCAGCATCACACAGTCGGTGGGTGTCCCCTGAATGGCGAAGCGCCTCTCGTCCAGGCGGCGGTAGCGCAGGGGCTCGCTCAAGGTGAGAGAGCGCGCGGCCCCTGACTGCTCGGATTCCGGCGCGAATATCCAGACATCGTCGGACAGGGTCCGCGCAACAGCCTCCAGGGCGGCGAGGCCCTGGGCATGAATGCCGTCATCATTGGTCAGCAGAATCCGCATCAGGCCTCGCCGATCCGGGTAACGCCCGGCAGATAAGGGTGCAGCGCTTGAGGGATTGCGATTCGCCCTCCCTCGTCCTGATAGTTTTCCATCAGCGCCACAAGGGTTCGCCCAACCGCCAGGCCCGAGCCATTGAGAGTATGAACGTAGCGGCCGCCCTTTTCACCGGGCTGCTTGCACCGCGCCTCCAGGCGCCGAGCCTGGAAGTCTCCGCAATTCGAACAGGAGCTGATCTCGCGATAGGTCGCTTGCGAGGGCACCCACACCTCGAGGTCATAGGTTTTCCGCGCCGTGAACCCCATGTCGCCGGCGCAAAGGAGCATGGTGCGAAAGGGAAGCTCCAGACGCTTTAGGATCGCCTCTGCGCAGGCCACCATACGTTCGAGCTCGGCCTCGGAGTCCTCAGGGCGCGTGATCGAGACGAGCTCCACCTTGCTGAACTGGTGCTGTCGGATCATGCCCCGCGTATCTCGTCCCGATGCGCCTGCCTCGGAGCGAAAACAGGGTGTCAGGGCCGTATAACGCAGCGGCAAGGCGCTCTCCGCCAGAATCTGGTCGCCGACGAGATTGGCCAGGGACACCTCCGCGGTGGGGATCAGCCATCGGTCATCGGTGGTGTGGAAGAGATCCTCGGCAAACTTCGGAAGTTGGCCCGTGCCATAGAGCGCCTGGCTCCGCACAAGGAGGGGCGGCGAGACCTCCGTATAGCCATGCTCAAGGGTCTGAATATCGAGCATGAACTGGCCAAGCGCCCGCTCTAGCCGCGCCAGCTGGCCTTTCAGAACCACAAACCTCGCGCCCGACATCCGGGCGGCGGAGTCGAAATCCATCAGGCCAAGGCTGGCGCCCAAGTCCACATGGTCCCGCGCAGGACCCCGGCTATCGGGCTCGCCCCATCGACGGACCTCCACATTCTCGCGCTCATCCACTCCGGGCGGCACATCGGCCGCGGGAAGATTGGCCAGGCCCGCGAGAAGATCCTGCAATTTTTGGCCGAGCTCAGCCTCAGCGGCGGTAGCCTCCGCCATCACCGACTTGAGCTGCTCCACCTCGCTCATGAGGCGGTTTGAGGTCTCCGCGTCGCCCGCGCCTTTGGCCTTGCCGATGAGGGCGGAGAGATCCTTCCGGCGCGCCTGCGCGCTCTGGAGCGTGGTCTGAGTGTCGCGCCGGGCCTGATCGAGCTTGAGAATCGCCGCCGACTGAGCAGCCAGACCGCGCGCGGCCCAGCCCCTGTCATAGGCCATCGGATCAAGGCGGATAGCCCGAACATCATGCATGGGGAGGGTGTATCGACTCTCGCGGAAGGGAGTTCCTTAAGGCGCGTCGCCAACCCCGCCAAGGGTCGGGGTAGACTAAACCTGCGCCAGGTCCTGCCGGGCGTCATCCCGGGCCCGCCGAAGCTCGATCAGGGCCACGCACCAGATGGAAACTTCGAACAAAAGGGTGATCGGTAAGGCGAGGGAGATCATGCTGATGGGATCGGGAGGCGTCAGGATGGCGGCCACCACGAAAATACCCACAATCGCGTATCGCCGGCTGGCCCGCAGCATCTTCGCCGTGACGATCCCGGCCAGCCCAAGCAGGGCCAAAATCACGGGAAGCTGAAAGCACAGACCAAAGGCCAGGAGCAGGGTCTCCACCAGAGTCATATATTCCGAGACCTTGGGGAGCAGTTCAACCGAGACATTTCCAGCCCCAACAATCTGCTGGTTCAGCGAGAACCAGAGGACAAACGGCAGCATGACAAAATAGACAAGCGCCGCTCCCAGGATGAACAGCACGGGAGAAGCGATCAGAAATGGCAGAAAGGCGTGGCGCTCGCGCTTGTAAAGGCCGGGGGCCACGAAGCGATAGATTTGCATCGCTAGAACGGGAAAGCTGATAACAATGGCGCCGTAAACCGCCAATTTTACCTTGGTAAAAAAGAACTCCAATGGCGCCGTGAAGACGAGCTTCACATGCTCGAGGCCCATGGGCGCGGGGCGAAGGCCGCTGAGCACCAGAAGCATGTCAAAGGGATTGTGGTTATGGGCCGCCGCCTTTTGTGTCGCCGAGAGGGCCGAGCCGACCTCGAACGGTCGCAGAAGAAAAATATAGATCTGTTGGGAAAATGCGAAGCAGACGATGAATGCGATGACCAGGGCGATGGCGCAGGTGATGAGCCGCTGGCGCAGTTCAACGAGGTGCTCCATCAAGGGCGCGCGGGACGCCTCAATCTCAGTCTCGTCGATTTCAGTGGTCACAGCGCGGCGCTGACCGGGGAAGAGCCGCCATCTTTCTGAGCCGCCAGGTCAGGCGCCATGCTGAGCGGGGGATGAACCTCCGGCGCTTCCGGGTCCCCAGACGTTTCAAGCGGAACCATCTGCCCTGCAGCCACGGATGAGGGTGCGGGATCGCCGGGCTTCAGGCTACTGTGAATATCGTCCATCACGCTCTTCACCCCGAGGTCCGGCTCAAGCTCCCCGAGGCCCACCGCTGAGCTAAGGGTCTGGCCCGACCTGAGGGCCTCAACCTCCCGGCGCAAATCATCCAGTTCGGACTGGCGCGCCATCTCATCGAAACTCGCGCGGAATTCAGCGGCCATGGCGCGCATGTGGGCCATAAACTGCCCAACTTTGCGCATGAGAACCGGCAAATCCTTGGGGCCGACGACGATCAGCGCCAGCACGCCAATAATGACGAAATCCAGTATCCGGCCTTCGGGAAACATTCTTACCTGTCGGACCTAGGGCCGGGCTAAAGGGCGAGACGCGAAAATCAGCGCGCCACGGTGTCCTTTTCGGCCTCGGGCCGGGTGAGCGGTTGGGCGGGAGCCGGCGCCGGCGGGGCCTCGTCCCCCTTCAAGCCGTCGCGAAACGCCCGGATGCCTTTGGCCGCATCGCCCATAAGCCCCGAGAGTTTGCCCCGCCCGCCAAAAACCAGCAGCACGAGCAAGGCGACGATAAGTAGATGAAAGGGGGAGAGAGTACCCATTATCTTCAAGCTCCAAGCCGCTGCCGCTCGCCGATGAAGCGCGGCGACGCGGAAATAACATTTGGGGGATATAGGGCGTTCCGGGCTCAGGCGCCAACAGCCGGAAATGAGGATCAGCGCGGATCCTGTGACGTGGAAGGCCCCTCAAGGAAGTCCAGCGCAAACTCGGGGGCGTCGTCCGGCCCCAGGGGATCCTCGTCGCCGGAGGATGTCTCAGGCGCGGGAAGCGTAAAGTCGGCGGGAAGGTCAAGGCCCAATAGGCCCGCAGCCTTCATCTCCGCCGCGCCCGGCAGGTCTGCGAGGGTTTCTATCCCATAGTGGGCGAGGAAGGCGTCGGTGGTGCCCCAGGTCACCGGCCGGCCAGGCGTCCGCCTTCGGCCGCGCATCCGAACGAGCCCTGCCCTGGCAAGACTCTCCAGGGTCCCAGCGCTGGATTGAACACCCCGAATGGATTCGATCTCCACCCGGGTGATGGGCTGGTGGTAAGCGATGATGGCCAGGGTCTCCTGGGCCGCACGGGACAGGCGCCGGATCTCTTCCCGCTCGCGAGTCATAAGAAACGCGAGATCCGTCGCGGTGGTGAAGCGCCAACGCCCCCCCACGCAGGACAATTGCACGCCACGCGCCCTATAATGGGCGGCGAGACTGGTTAGCGCCAATGGGATGTCAGCCAAGTTAGGGAGGCGTTCAGCCAAGTCCTCCAGGGTCAGGGGCTCTGCGGCCGCGAAGAGCAGGGCCTCCACCATGCGCTCAGCCTCGTGCGGCGCGATCATGGGGCGGGCGGAGCCGGCGCGCTGGCCCGCAGATAGATCGGCGTGAAATGGGCGGCCTGCTGGACCTCCAACTCCCCCTCCCGCGCCATTTCCAGGGCGGCGGACAAGGTGGAGGCCAGAGCCGAAGCACGCCAAGGCCCCTCGCGCGGCGCGTCCGGAGCAGCCGAGGTCAGGGTCGTCCAGTCCCTCAGGCTTGGCAGGAGCCGCTTCAGCCAATCGCGCGCATCATCCAGACGATAGGCGGGAAAGACCGGCGGCTGATAGGCCTGATGCCGGGCCCGCACCCGGATCGACACATAGGCGCTCATCAACGCGCTGAGATCGCCCTCAAGCTTGTGGGTGGAGACCACCGTCACTTCCGCGCTGTCACCGCGGGCGAAGACATCCCGGCCGAGCTGCGGGCGCGCGGCCAGGGCTTCGGCGGCACGACGCATGGCGTCCAGCTTGGCGAGACGAAACGCCAGATGCGCCGCCAGAGTCTCCGGCGGCCCCTCTTCACTGGGTGCGCGCTGGGGTTTCGGAAGCAGGAGGCGTGACTTTAGAAACGCGAGCCAGGCGGCCATCACCAGATACTCGGCGGCCAGGGTGAATCGCCCCCGCACGGCGGCCCGCACGAAGGCGAGATACTGTTCCGCTAGGAGCGTGACGGAGAGTTTTAGGAGATCGACCTTCTGCGCCTTGGCAAGGTCCAGGAGCATGTGCAGTGGCCCCTCATAACCATCGAGAGCGACAATCAGAGGCTCGTTGTCGAGGTGGGCCTCTATGGGGGGCGCCTCCAGGCCAATCGGGACTTGTACGTTCATCAGAGCGCCAACTCCGCCAGGGCGCGGTCGAGTCGCGCCCTCCCCTCCACCACGTCAAAGGGGGCGAGATGCGCGGGCAGAGCGGCCAAGGCGGCCAGGGCGCGGTTCGCAGGCCGCCCGTCTAGCGCGCCCGTCGCCGACGCCACCCGCGTCATCTCCTCCATCGATCCATTGCAGTGGAGCACCACATCGCAGCCCGCGGCGAGCGAGGCCCCCGCGCGCCCGACCAGATCGCCACTCAGCGCCTCCATGGAAAGATCATCGCTCATCAACAAGCCGTCAAACCCAATAGCCTTGCGGATAACGTCCTCGATCACGGCGGGCGAGGTGGTGGCGGGCCGGTCTGGGTCCACGGCGGTGAAGACGACATGGGCGGTCATGGCCATGGGGAGGTCGGCGAGACCCTTGAAGGCGGCAAAATCGCTGGCCTTCAGCTCCGTCAGGGCCGTGTGCACCACGGGCAGCGTCTTATGGCTGTCCGCCCCCGCGCGGCCGTGGCCAGGGATATGCTTGATAATGGGCAGGACGCCGCCGGCCATCAGTCCCTCCGCCATGGCTCTGGCAAGGCTCACAACCTCACCGACCTCCTCGGCGAAGGCGCGGTCGCCGATCACATCATGGGCGCCCCTGACCGGCACGTCCGCCACGGGCGCGCAATCGACATTGATGCCAAGGTCAGCCAGATCGGCGGCGATCAAGCGTCCGCCCAACCAGGCGAAATCCCGCGTCGAGAGGCCAGCGCCCCTCAGGCGACGATAGGTCTCCCCTTTAGGATAGGCCGGCCAATGCGGCGGTCGCAGTCGCTGCACGCGGCCCCCCTCCTGGTCGATAAGGATCGGAGAGTCGCTGCGTCCCACCGTCTCGCGCAGTGCGGAGGTCAGTGCGCGCACCTGGTTCGGATTCTCGATATTGCGGCCGAAGAGGATAAAACCCCATGGCTGAACATCACGGAAGAATGCCGCCTCTTCACGCGACAGGACGAGGCCGCCGACGCCGAAGATCGCCGCCAGGGTCACCTGACGAAACAGGTCCGTCGGGCCGCCTTCAGGCGGCCGCAGAGCGCCTGAGCGGCGTCACGCGAGGCGAATCCTGTGACAAAAGTCCGATAAAGGGTGCGCCCGTCCACCGTCACGGGCACAACCTTCTTGCCCATTCCGGCCATGGCGCCGGGCGCGATCCCGGCGGCGGCGCTCCAGCCCTGGTCCGCCTGGGCGGCGGAGGAAAAGGCGCCGATCTGAACCTCAGCGGCGCCCGTGGAGGCGGCAGGCGGCGCTTCGGCCTTGGTCACGGCGGTCGGTTTGGCGGGTTTCGCCGCCTTGGCCGCGGGGGGCCTATCGAGCAGGTCCCCAATGGCGTCGGCGCTCTTGGGCCTTGTGGGGGCAGGCGGGGCGACGGCCACGGGTCTGGCGGCGGGCTCTTCCGGGGCCGGGGCGAAGGTCGGCGGCCCGGAGGCCGCGGCGCCGCTGTCCTTATATATGGACAGTCCGGCCGCCGTATCGGGCGAAGAAGACTGAGCGGGCGCCGTCGTGCGGGCCTCACCCGCGGGCGCGCCAATCGTCGGCGGGCCGCTGTTCGCGCTACGCACCCCGCCACGGTAGAGCCACAGAACACCGCCGACGACCACGATCAGGATCAGAACACTGACGATCAGGGTGACCGGCGCGGGGCCCCGCCCCCGCGGGGCGCCCCGTTTGTCGAGGGTCAGAGGCGGTTCGCCGCCTCGGGGACGCTGATCGAAATCCGACATCACAACTCCACTCCGGATCGCTGGCCCACCCCATGCCGCGAATCACTTTGGCCAGCTTAGCGGACTTGGGCTCCTTCCCAGAACGGAAGACTGCGGCAGCGAAGACGCCCTTCCGGCTACCCCCACGGCTCCAACTGGAAGAGTCGTCGGTGCTCCTCGATGGCGTAACGATCGGTCATGCCGGCGATGTAGTCGCAGATGACTCGGGCCTGATCGGCGGGGTCACGGCCCTGTGAGCGTTCATACCATTCAGCCGGCAGAACCTCCGGCTCGGCCTGGAAGAGGGCGAACATCTCCGCCAGGATGCGGCGCGCCTGGCTCCGGCTGCGGTTGACCCGCCAGTGCCGATACATCCGCTCATGGAGAAAGGCCCGAAGACGCGCCAGATCCTCGGCCATTTCCGGCGAGAAGGTCACCAGGGGAGCCCCAAGTTCGCGCACCGCATCCGGCGAAGCAAGGCCAAGTTCTTTGGCGCGCGCCGATGTCTGGTTGAGAATGTCGTCCACCATCAGGCCGATCATCCGGCGCACCAGTTCGAGGCGGGTCAGAGACGCCTCAAGCCGCGGATACTCCGCGCGCAGCGCCGAGAGCACCACGCCCACGAGCGGCACGGTCTCAAGTTCCTCCACGGTGAAGAGTCCCGCCTGCAGGCCGTCGTCCACGTCATGATTATTGTAGGCCACGTCATCGGCCAGCGCGGCGACCTGGGCCTCGGCCGAGGTCCATCGGTCAAGATCTAGATCAAAACTGGCGTTGAACGCGGCCACATCGCGCCAGACCGGCAGGGTCAGGCGGTGTCCCACCGGTCCATTGTGTTTGACGATTCCCTCCAGGGTCTCCCAAGTCAGATTGAGGCCATCGAACTTTGGATAGCGGCGCTCTATCGCGGTCAGGACGCGGAAGGTCTGAACATTGTGATCGAAGCCCCCGTAGGGCGCCATCTGCCGCTCCAATTCGTCCTCGCCAGCGTGACCAAAGGGCGGATGACCCAAGTCATGGCCGAGGGCCAGGGTCTCAGCCAGGTCAGAATCCAGGCGCAGCGCCACGGCCAGCGAGCGGGCGATCTGCGCCACCTCAAGCGAATGGGTCAGACGCGTACGGTAATGATCTCCTTCATGCGCCACAAAGACCTGGGTCTTCTCCTTGAGCCGACGAAAGGCGGAAGCGTGTATTATGCGGTCCCGGTCCCGGGCGAAGGGGGTGCGGGTCGCGCTGTCGCTCTCGGGGAATAGCCGCCCGCGCGAGGATGCCGGATCCTGCGCCCACGCCACCCTGCCCTCGGCGCCTGATCCCGCCATCATGAACGCCCCACGCCCGATCTCTTTGCCTCGCGGTCCATGAACCCTCATATAGAGGCAAACAGGGATTGCCACCGTGATGACCGACACAGACCTGCAAGTGATCTCGTCCCGCGCCCGCGCCGTGACGCTCTCGGACTCGGCGGCGCGCCGCCTTGAGGCCATCGCCGCGCGCGAGGGCCGTCCGATAATGTTGCGCGTGGCCGTGGACGGCGGCGGGTGCTCGGGCTTCCAATATCGCTTCGAGCTCGTGGAGAAAGCCGAGCCCGACGATCTCAAAGTTGAAAAGGGCGGCGCGGCGGTGGTGGTGGATTCGGTTTCGCTACCCTTCCTTAAGGGCGCCGAAGTGGACTTCGCCGACGAACTGGCCGCGGCGGAGTTTCGCGTGCGCAACCCCAACGCCACGTCCAGCTGTGGCTGCGGCGTCAGCTTCACAGTCTGACCCTGCCCGCGCCACCCCGCTCGCGCAGATGAAAATCGCGACCTGGAACGTCAACTCCGTCAATGCCCGGCTCGAGACGGTTTTGCGCTGGTTCGAGGCCGAGCGGCCGGATGTCGCCTGTCTCCAGGAGATAAAATGTGTGGACGAGAAGTTCCCCGCCGAGGCATTCGAGCGCCTGGGGTACAACGTCGCCGTCCACGGGCAGAAGACCTATAACGGTGTCGCCCTGCTTTCCCGCACGCCGCTCGAAGACATTCGCCGCGGGCTTCCCGGCGACGAGGCTGACGCGCAGGCCCGCTATCTAGAGGCGGTGATCTCAGGTCCCAGGCCGGTGCGCGTGGCCTCCATTTATCTCCCCAACGGCAATCCCCTGGGAACGGATAAATTCGCTTACAAGCTCGCCTGGTTCGCGAGGCTCGCGGCCCACGCCAAGGATCTCCTCGCGCTGGAAGAACCCCTGGCTCTGGCAGGTGACTACAACGTCATTCCGGGCCCGGACGACGTCTATGACCCGGCGGCCTGGACCGGCGACGCCCTCTTTCAGCCGGAAAGCCGCGCCGCTTATCGCCAGCTTCAGTGGCTCGGCCTCACCGACGCCTATGCCACGATCGACGGTGCGCCGGCTGGCTACACCTTCTGGGACTATCAGGCGGGCGCGTGGCCACGAAACCACGGCATCCGCATCGACCACATCCTTCTCTCGCCGCTCGCCGCCGACGCGCTGAAAACCTTCACCGTTCACCGCGACGTCCGAGGCTGGGAGAAGCCGTCGGACCATGTGCCCGTGGTGTCGGAGCTTGAGATTTAGACCCTCAAAGGTCCGCGTAGACGTGCCGCTCGCCCGCCATTCCAGGGTGGGTCACGGCGCCGAGATGCGCGGGGCCTACGGACTTGGCGAACTTCCACAAAGCGCCTGATCCATAAGCCGTCTCATGCGGCGTCCATTTGGCGCGGCGTTCGGCGAGGATGGCCGGATCGACCTCCAGATTGATGATGCCCGCGTCGGCGTCGATGAGGATCATGTCGCCATCCTCGATAAGCGCGATAGGCCCACCGTCCTGGGCCTCGGGACCGATATGGCCCACGCACAGGCCGCGCGTGCCGCCAGAGAAGCGACCGTCGGTGATAAGAGCCACGCTGTCTCCCCGCCCCTGCCCTTGTCCGGAGAGAGCGGCGGTGGTGGAGAGCATTTCGCGCATGCCCGGCCCGCCCTTGGGGCCTTCATAGCGGATCACAAGAACATCGCCGGCCAGGTAATCGCCCCGCTCCACGGCGTCGAAGCAGGCTTGCTCGCCATCGAAGACCCGGGCAGGACCATGATGGCGGCGGTGGGCGCTGCCCGCCACCTTGACGATGGCGCCGTCCGGCGCGAGGGAGCCCCAAAGGCCAACCAC
>Ga0116226_10006445_pt1 | contig 10539 bp, 8 predicted proteins | sample S1TSphfallax_FD_89692 | JGI IMG/M metagenome (GOLD analysis project Ga0116226, IMG submission 89692) | Host-associated microbial communities from peat moss isolated from Minnesota, USA - S1T2_Fa - Sphagnum fallax MG | ecosystem: Host-associated > Plants > Peat moss > Unclassified | place: USA...
ATCAGCTGATGGGGCCATGGCGCTCGGGGTGGCTCCGGTTTGCGTGGGAGGCGCGGTATCTTGCAGCGCCTGGGCGAATACCGCCGAGCCGGCGGCGACCAGGATGGCGCTCAGGGCGAGGCCGTTAAGCCAATGAAAGTTTGTCATGATCAAATCCTCGATAAAGCCAGCCTCTGGCTTTTAAAGCGCGTGGCCGCTTCGGGAGTTTCCTCTATCACGGCCTCGTGACCAGGGCGCTTTTAGGAACCGTTTACGGCGTGCGATCAAATTTTGAGCAAGAGGTCGGTCGCGGCGCCCTCAACCTATTCTGAAGCCAGCAATATCGCCGGCCAAGCCGGCGCCAGGCGTCTGGTGCGCTTCAGCCGACTAAGCCACGTGGACGCCTTCTAATTCTTATGAGGTGTCGGCCCAGGCGCTCTGCCCCTCTATAAGATGATAGCCGGCCGGACTTTTTCGGCCTGCTTTGGAGAAAACGATGAAAATGATCATTGCGATCGTCAAACCGTTCAAGCTTGACGAGGTGCGTGAAGCGCTCGTGGCGGCGGGCGTGGAGGGGCTTACGGTTTCAGAGGTTAAGGGTTACGGGCGCCAAAAGGGCCAGACCGAGATCTATCGAGGCGCGGAGTACCAAGTGAATTTTGTCCCGAAGGTCAAACTCGAGGCCGTTGTCGATGATGCGGCCTGCGAGGGCGCGGTGGAAGCCGTGCGCCGCGCGGCCGCCACGGGGAAGATCGGCGATGGAAAGATCTTCGTGATCGACATCGAGAATGCGGTGCGAATCCGCACCGGAGAGATCGGTTCAGCGGCGCTCTAAGCTAATTATCAGGGGAGGGATGGGGCGATGAAACCGAAGGCATTTCGTTGGGTCGGCCGTGATCGGGTCGCGGGGCTTTGTCTGGCGATCGCGGTCTTGGCGAGCCCGCTTAGCGGATGGGCGCAGACCAACACCACGGCATCTACCCCAGGCGCGCCCGCTGCGGCCGCGTCGTCCGCCACGACGGCGCCAGCCGCCGCGACGCCGCCGGCGGCTGTAGCTCCAGTTTCGACAGCGACGACCTTCGTGCTCAACAGCGGCGACACGGCCTGGATGCTCACGTCCACGGCCCTCGTTCTGATGATGACGATCCCCGGGCTGGCCTTGTTTTACGGAGGCATGGTTCGCAAGAAGAACGTGATCGCCACGGTCGCCCAGTCCTTCGCCATGACCTGTGTGGTGACGCTCGTGTGGTTCATCGCCAGCTACTCCATCGCGTTCGGGACACTCAAGGACGCGTGGTGGAATCAGTGGTGGGGCGGGCTTGGCAATGTGATGCTGAAGAACCTCGCGGTGGATAAGCCCTACACCATCGCCGGGACGGCCTATGGCGTCCCCGAATACGTTTACATGATGTTCCAGATGACCTTCGCGATTATTACGCCAGCGCTGATCTGCGGCGCGTTCGCAGAGCGTTTCAAATTCTCGGCCCTGCTTCTCTTTACGGTCCTTTGGTCGATCTTTGTCTATGGACCCATCGCGCATTGGGTTTGGGGCGGCGGGTTTCTCGGCTCCTTAGGGGTCATGGATTTCGCGGGCGGAACGGTTGTGCACATCAACGCCGGCGTGGCGGGGCTGGTCTGTGCGCTGGTTCTTGGAAAGCGTCGCGGTTACGGCAGCGTGAACATGGCGCCGAATAATCTGGTCTATACGATGATTGGCGCCAGCCTATTGTGGGTAGGCTGGTTCGGCTTCAACGCCGGCTCGTCGGTGGCGGCCAATTCTCTCGCTGGCGTGGCCATGACCAACACCCAGGTGGCGACCGCGGCCGCGGCGATGGCCTGGATGGCTGTTGAATGGGCGCACCGCAAGAAGCCCACCATGCTTGGCATGGCGTCCGGCGCGGTGGCGGGCCTGGTGGCGGTTACGCCGGCGTCGGGCTGGGTTGAACCGACCGGAGCGCTCTGGATTGGCCTCGCGGCCGGCGCGGGCTGCTACCTCTCCGCTGTCTTCCTGAAGACGGCGCTGAAGTATGACGACAGCCTGGACGCGTTCGGCGTGCACGGCGTGGGCGGCTTCATCGGCGCGATCCTCACCGGGGTGTTCGCCAGCGGCGCGATCGCCACCCTTCCCAAGGGCCACGGCGTTCTGACCCAGCTTGAAAGTTGCCTCTGCACCATCGCCTGGACGGCGGTTGGCACATGGCTGATCCTGATGGTCTGCAAATTCACCACCGGGTTGCGCGTGACGGCTGAGCAGGAAGAAGACGGGTTGGACATCAGCCTCCACGGTGAGGCCGTGCACGACTGATCATCCGGTCGAAGCGAGGCTCGCTAGCCTCGCTTCGACGCGCCCAGACGGCAGACGCGAACCCACCAGGCCGGATGGGCGGCTTTTACGCTCTTTGCCAGGACGCGCGCGGAGACAGAGGTTTCGCAAATAGCGAAGCAGGTCGCCCCGGAGCCCGACATGCGGGCGAGGAGCGTTTCGGGCGAGCCTTTGAGTTCATCCAGAACCTCCTTGATCGCCGGTTGAACCGTGAGCGCGGGGCCTTCGAGATCGTTCCTCTGGCTCCGAAGGAACGCGGCCATTTCAGCCCCGTTTTTCGGCCTCCGGGGTGCGGTGGGCCGGGTCAAATCGCCTGCAAACCCATGTTGGTCGAAGGCTGCGTACACGCGCGCCGTCTCGGCCGGAAGACCGGGGTTGACCAGAACGGCGTGCACAGCCGGGAAAGCCACCGCTTCGGAGAGCACGTCGCCTCGACCTTCGGCGATAACCGTCTCGCCCACCAGGCACGCTGGCACGTCCGCGCCGAGCTGTGTGGCCAGGTTTCGAAGATCGCTGATCGCCTCCGCCGGAAGGTCATAGTAAGCCGCCAAGAGGGCAAGCGTCGCCGCGGCGTCCGCCGAGCCGCCTCCCACTCCAGAGGCGATAGGAAGATTTTTTTCAAGGATCAGACGAAAGCGCGCCGGGGCGGGGCCGAATGTTTGCAGGAAAAGGTCTCGAGCGCGGAGGATGAGGTTGTCCGCGCCGGCGCCCCCGGACAAGGCCAGCGCCCCCGCAAAGGGCCCCTCCAGGTGCAGGCCCGGCGCCTCTCCCGGCAGGAGGCGAACCCGGTCGCCCACGTCGGCGAAAACCATCAGACTGCATAGAGGGTGATAGCCATCCGCCGCCGGCGCCCCGACATGCAAGAAGAGATTGACCTTCGCCGGCGCGAAGCGTTCCAGAACCATGCCCGGCGCCTTTATTGATGGGCGACCACGGCGGTCGATATATCGGGCGTCAGGCCGCTCTTGAGCTTTTCCTCGACCTCGCGCTTGAGTTTGTCAGTCGGCGACAAGGATAGGACACGCTGCCACTGGAACCGCGCCTCCACGGTGCGGCCCACGCGCCAATAGGCGTCGCCAAGATGATTGTTGACGTCGGGATCCGCCGGCTCCAGCACCACCGCCGCCTCAAGTTTCTCCACGGCCGGGCCAAACTGGCCAAGCTTGAAGTAGCCCCAGCCCAAAGAATCGATCATCGCCCCGGATTTCGGGTCCAGACTGACCGCTTTCTGGACCATCGCCAGGGCCTCCGGCAAATTCTCGCCTCGGTCGATCCAGGAATAGCCTAGAAAGTTCAACAATTCCGGTTCGTCTGGAGCCAGCGTCAATGCAGCTTTGAGGTCATGCTCCGCGTCTGACCAACGATCGCCTTCCGAATAATCCACGGCTCGCATGTACAGCAGCCGCCAATCCACCGCCGCGCCCTCCTTGTGGATCAACCCGGTCAGAATGAGTGCGGATTCAGCGAAACGATTGTCTGCTCGCAGGAGGTCGGCGAGGGTTACGGCGGCGTCCCGATCATGCGGCTCCGCCTTGAAGGTCTCCCTGGCGATTTTCAGCGCGCCTTCCTTGTCGCCAGCGGCCTGATCGATCCATGCCAGCTTTCCTCGAGCCGTGACATACTGAGCCGATCCCGGCTTGGGATTCAGGAAGGCTGCCCGGGCGCCCGAGGCATCGCCTGCGGTGGCGAGGATATCGCCGACCAAAAGCCACGCCTCGTCTTTTTCAGGGTCGAGGCGCAAGGCCAACCGCAGATAGGCCAAAGCAACCTGAGGTTGCCGATCGGCCAGCACTTCACTCGCCGGCGCGATGAGGGCTTCGGCGGCGCCCTTGCGCACAGTCTCCATAGGGGGCCGTTTGCCGCCCGAAGCGGCGCGATCCCGGGCGCGTCGTAGCGTTTCGTTGTTGGGCGACGCTCGAAGGGCCTCATCATAGATCGCCACCGCTTCCCGCGCCCGCCCTCTGCGCTCCAGCATCTCTCCGAGATTCAGGCTTGCGAGGCGACCGGGGTCGCCTTTGGCGATCAAAGCGCGAAAAGCGGTTTCCGACTCATCGAACCGTCTGGCCCGCTCAAATAACTTGCCTTGGTCGAGGTCGGCGAAGAACTGCGATATGGCGTCTCCGGCAATCGTAGGCCGAGCGATCGAGGCTTCCGCGTCACCCGCCGCCGCCGCCGCCCAGGGCGCCAGCAGGGCGGCGCCAAGCTCGTGACCAGGATCCGCGGCCGGACTGATCAGGATGGCCCGGGCGGCCTTGTTATCACCCACGGCAAGAGCTTCGACGCCACGAACCAACGCCCCCAATCGTCTTAGCGAGGGCGGCGAAGCGGGATCGTTTGGGGATAGGGACGCGGCTTTTGAGATATCGCCCGCCAGAAGGGCGGCGGTAAACGCCTTCAGGGTGAGGACGCCGGTTTCGCCGCCACGCACAACGCTGGCCGCACGATCGAAGAACCCCGCCGCGTCTTCGCTCCGCCCATCGTTGACAGCCTCCTGACCCGCGAGAAACAGGCCATAAGGAGACGATTCGGTCGGCGGCGCGGTTCCTGCGACAGAGGCCGCGGGAGGCGTCACTGGAGGCGCGCTGGCGCAGGCGACCACCGCCAAAAGCGGCATGGAAACGAAGAGATTGCGTAATTTCGGCATCACCGATCCCTTGTCGCCCGCGAATGTGGCCCCCGCAAGGAGCCTGGGCGGTCGGCGGTCCAAGAGGCCGCCAGAGCCAGGCTTGCGACCAACCTCTCACATGTTCGGATAGTTCGGTCCGCCGCCGCCCTCGGGCGTTGTCCAGGTGATATTCTGTGAGGGATCTTTAATATCGCATGTCTTGCAGTGAACGCAGTTCTGGGCGTTGATCTGAAATCGCGGATGGGCTCCAGCCTCGTCGTAAAGAACCTCGTAAACGCCGGCCGGGCAGTAAAGCCTCGCCGGCTCCCCATAGAGAGGGAGATTGACCGCGATCGGCACGTCCGGGTCGGTAAGCCTGAGATGAGCCGGTTGATCTTCTTCGTGGTTTGTCGCTGAAACAAACACACTCGATAGCTTGTCGAAGCTCAAGACCCCATCCGGTTTGGGATAGACAATCGGGCTGTAATCCTTCGCCAGACCGGTGGCGGCGGCGTCTGTCTTGCCGTGTTTGAGGGTGCCGAACAGCGAAAATCCGCCCAGCAGGTTTGTCATATGCAGGTCGATCATGATCATGACGCTGCCAAGCCATGTGCCGAACCGCGACCACAGGGGCTTGGCGTTCCGCACAATGAATAGCTCCTTAGCGACCCAGGATGCCTCATAGGCGTGTTCGTAGGCTATGAGCGCGTCGCTCTGACGATTCTCTCCCAGGGCGGCGAAGGCCGCCTCAGCGGCCATCATGCCGGTCTTCATGGCGTTGTGGCTGCCCTTGATTCGCGGGAGGTTAACAAAGCCCGCCGAGCACCCGATCAGGACGCCTCCCGGGAAACTGAGCTTTGGCACGGACTGATATCCCCCTTCGGTAATCGCCCGGGCGCCGTAGGCGATCCGCTTCGCCCCTTCGAGGCTGCGTTTGATCGCGGGATGATGCTTGAGCCGCTGGAACTCATCGAACGGCGAGAGCCAGGGATTCTTATAGTTGAGGTGCACCACGAGCCCGAGCGCCACGTAATGATCCCCGAAATGATACATGAACGAGCCCCCGCCCGTTCGGCTATCGAGTGGCCAACCCACCGTATGTTGCACGAGGCCGGGCTCGAAACGCTCTGGCGTCACCTGCCAGATCTCTTTCAGGCCAATCCCGAATTTTTGCGGCTCCTTGCCCTCGGCAAGGCCAAACCGCGCGATGATCTGTTTGGCGAGTGAGCCCCGAACGCCTTCGGCGATAAAGGTGTATTTCGCGCGCAACTCCAATCCGGGTTGATAGTCGGGCTTGTGCTCACCGTCGCGGCCGACGCCAAAGACCCCGGCCACCACCCCTTTCACAGCGCCGTCATCACCCCACACCACCTCCGAAGCCGCCATCCCCGGGTATATCTCTACGCCGAGTGTTTCCGCTTCACCCGCCAGCCAGCGACACACATTGGCGAGCGAGGCGATGTAGGCGCCGTGGTTATGCATGAAGGCCGGCATGGGCCATGTGGGAATCGAAATATGGCCTTTGGCGCCCAACGCCAGGAAGCGGTCCTTGGTCACCGCTGTCTCCAGTGGCGCGCCGCGTGTTTTCCAATCCGGGATCAGCTCGTTCAGGGCTTTGGGATCAATGACCGCTCCGGACAGGATATGGGCGCCGACCTCCGATCCCTTTTCCAGGACGGCCACCGAAACTTCGGCGCCCGCTGCGGCGGCGAGTTGTTTGAGGCGAATTGCGGCGGACAGTCCCGCGGGGCCAGCCCCGACGATGACCACATCATAGTCCATGGTCTCGCGTTCAACGTCCTCGACCATAGCGGGATCCTTGTTCCGGCCGCTTGCTCGGGACCGAACTATACGGCTTAATCGAAGGCGGCGCGGGGCCGGTCAAGGAGAAACCTTCGCCCGCGCCGGCTGGCGGAGAGGCTGGACGCTCAATGCAGACCGATCCGCGAGCGGTGGAAAGTCTTCTGGCCTTCTGGGCCGACGCCGGCGTCGATGTCTTATATGCTGACAGGACGGTGGATCGCACGGCGCCGCCGGTCGCCGCGGCGCCCCGTATTGTACCACCAGCCGTCGCCGCCATCGCGTCCTCTCAACCGACGCGGCCGGATCCGATCCCCACACGCCCGCCTCCGGATCCCGACATCGCCATCCGCGCCGCGAACTCGGCCACGGACTTGGAGTCTCTCGGTCGGGCGATCGAGGCCTTCGACGGTTGCGACCTGAAACATTCCGGCGCGCGTCGCGCCGTGTTTTCGAGGGGTGCGCCCAACGCCCCCGTAATGGTCATCGGGGAGGCCCCGGGAGCCGAGGAGGACGTGCAGGGCCAGCCTTTCGTCGGCCGCGCTGGCCGTCTCCTGGATCGGATGTTCGCTGTCGCGGGCCTCGACGGGCGCGTGTTCATCGTCAATACCGTCTTCTGGCGCCCCCCGGGCAACCGGCCCCCAACGGTTGAGGAGCAGGCCGCGTGCGCCCCCTTCCTGGAACGGGCTATTGCTCTGGTAAATCCTCGCTTCCTGCTGCTTGTGGGAAAGTCCGCCACCGGTGCTCTCCTGAAGCGGCCAGAAGGCATCCTCGCCTTGCGCGGGCGCTGGTTTGAATGGCGCGCAACCGACGGCGCGCTCACTATTCCGGCCCTTCCCACACTCCACCCATCGTTCCTCCTGCGCCAGCCCGCCGCGAAGCCGAAGAGCTGGGAGGACTTGCTGGCGCTGACCGAGAGGCTCGACCGCGCCGGCCGCCCAGGCTGAACAACTCCAAAAAGTTCTTTCTTTGTTCTCATTCTTTGCCCTAAGAATGATGGATGACGACTCCCCGCAAGCCGCGTGGCCGAGGCGCGGCGTCCAATGCGTCTGGACGCTTCGAAACCGAGCGGCGAGAGCCTTTCGACGATGGGTGGGACGGCGATGACCTCACGCCGCGCCCGCTCCGAACCACGCTGACCGCCGAGACCGCGCGAACGATCATCACCCGCAATAATAGTCCCGATATAGGCTTTGATCGTTCGATCAATCCGTACCGTGGATGCGAGCATGGCTGCATCTACTGCTATGCCCGGCCCGCCCACGCGTTCATGGGTCTCTCACCGGGCATCGATTTCGAAAGCCGTCTTTTCTTCAAGCCGGACGCCGGACAGCGGCTTGAACGTGAACTTCTTCATCGGGGCTATACCCCGGCCCCGATTCATATCGGGGGCAACACCGACCCCTACCAGCCCGCTGAGAGAAGGCTAATGATCACCCGGCATGTGCTCGAGGTTCTGGCCCGCTTCAACCATCCGTTTTCGATAATCACCAAATCTTCGCTGGTCGCTCGCGACCTCGATATTCTGGGTCCCATGGGTAAGGCCGGATTGGCGCGGCTGGCGATTTCCATAACCACGCTCGACCGGACGCTGGCCCGAACCATGGAGCCCCGGGCCGCTACGCCGGCGAGAAGGCTGGAGGCGGTGCGACTTGCGACAGACGCGGGTGTCCCCACCACGGTGATGTTCGCCCCTGTGATTCCGGGACTCAATGATCATGAGTTGGAGGCGGTGCTCCAAAGCGGCGCGGAAGCGGGCGCAAGCGGCGCCGGATATGTCGTCCTGCGCCTGCCTCTCGAGATCAAGGATCTGTTTCAGGAATGGCTCGCCGAAAAGGTTCCTGACCGCGCGGCGCGGGTCATGTCCCTCGTGCGTCAGATGCGGCGAGGTGCGGATTATGACGCGCGGTGGTCGGAGCGCATGAGGGGCGACGGCCCGATCGCCGATCTGATTGCACGTCGTTTCGCCATCGCGAGACGCCGTTTCGGCCTCAGCGGCGATCGCGCGCCCCTCGACACCTCTCAGTTCAAACGGCCGCCTCAGGCAGGGGATCAGATCGAACTGTTTGGCTGACGGCGGACGCTGGCTTCTCGTACAGAGTCGCCTTCGTCAGAAACGCGCGATCTTCGCTAAAGGCGCTGAGGCCAACAATGCCAAATAGATCGTGGAGATCGACCTCGCCGTAGCTTTTGTAGAACGGCTCGTGAAAATAGGCGGGGAACATCTCGAGCAGCTTTTCAAGGCGAGGCTCATCGCAGGGCTGGATGGAGTCGGCGAAAGAAAGCAGCCCGCCAGGCTTCAAGACCCGGGCAATCTCTTTAGCCACCTTCCCGCGCACAGCGGGTGGAAGTTCATGGAACAGATAGACGCAGGTGATCGCATCAACACTGGCGTCCGCGAAAGGCAGGCGCTCCGCCGCGGCCTGAGTCACAGCCCTGACCCCCGATCGGCGCCTCGCCTCGCCAAGGTAGGCTGTGGAAAGATCCACGCCGACGAGACGCGCCCGGGGGAAGGCGCTCGTCAGGTTTTCTAGAAAAGCCCCTGAGCCGCACGCGAGATCGACGATGAGGCGACCACGTTGATCCTGGCCAAGCCAGGCTGTGGCGAGCAATGACAGGGCGCGCCTGCGCATGGCGCCGGCGGCGCCCGCGAAGAGCGCCTCCACCTGGGCTTCATAGCGCCTCGCGCTTTCGTCGGTGAACCATCCCCCGGACTGGAAATGGAAGTTCTGCCGGTAATAGGGCGGAAGGCCACGGCTCGCGGGGATGTCGTTGCGCACCTCCGTGACGCCCCGCCGCACACGTCTCTGGGCGACCTCGGGCGCGTCCTGCATAAGGTCGGTCCAGGTGCGGGCCGCGCTGATCAGATTTACTCGCCCGTCCGCCATCGGTGGATAAAGACCTCGCGCCACATCGGCTGCGTCTTTCTCGAACGCCTCTAGCCAGGCGCGCCGAAAGAAGCCCGTGGGAGGCGCCTCCGAGCTAGGCTGAGCGGCAGGTTCAAATCGGTCCCCCCGGGCGATCCTTCGGAGCGCGAGGGAGGCCGCGCCCCACCAGGCCGCCTTCACCGCGCCATGGACGAGCTGTCTTGACCGATCGCCAACGAACGCCGCGGCCTCTCCGCCGGATCCGCTCATCCATGACTCCGAGAAAAAACGCCCACGAGTTCGATATGGGGAGACCAGAGGAATTGATCCACAAGGTCAACGTGTTTTAGGCGGAAACCCGCGTCGATCAGAGCCCTGGCGTCCCTGGCGAAGGTCACGGGATTGCACGACACAGCGATCACGCACGGAACCCGCGACCGAGCCAGCTCGGCGCATTGAGCGGCAGCGCCGGCCCGGGGCGGATCAAACACGACCACATCGATCCTGGACAGCTCCGAGGCGGCCACGGGCCGCCGGTCCAGATCCCTGGCCTCAGCCAAGATAGCCTTGAGGCCCGGCGCTCCGCCGACAGCCCCCCTGAGCGCCTGGATGGCGGGGGCCGATGCGTCCGCGGCGATGACCGGGGCGATGGCGGCGAGCCTGAACGTGAACGCGCCAACGCCACAATAGAGGTCTGCTATCCCCCGCGCGCCGTTCGCGGCTTTGGCCATAACCTGCGCCATGGCGCGCTCAGCCGCGGGAACCGCCTGAAGGAAAGACCCTGGCGGTAAATCGACCGTGGCGGGGCCTAACGTGACACGGACAGCACGGGCCTGAAAGATGGTCTCCCCCTCCAGGGTCACCCGCGCCATGTCCGAGGCGGCGGCCACGCCGGCGGCGCGGACCCTGGCGTCCGCCGATAGCCCCCCGCCCTTGCGCTCGATGCCGGTTACATCAACGTCGAG
>Ga0116226_10006447_pt1 | contig 10538 bp, 8 predicted proteins | sample S1TSphfallax_FD_89692 | JGI IMG/M metagenome (GOLD analysis project Ga0116226, IMG submission 89692) | Host-associated microbial communities from peat moss isolated from Minnesota, USA - S1T2_Fa - Sphagnum fallax MG | ecosystem: Host-associated > Plants > Peat moss > Unclassified | place: USA...
CGGCATCGGTCAGCGCGTAGTCCGGAGGCCCGAGTTCGCTGACGAACACCAGCGGCAACGCGCCCGCGGCGTGGCGCCGACGCCAGGCGGCGAACCCCTGACGCCACCATGAGCGAAACAGATCCATCCATTTTGCGTGTTGCGGGAAATTCAAGGGAAGTTGAATTTGTCCGCGCGCAGCGATGCGGCCCTGAAATGAATCCGAGCGCTCCAATATCTTCGTGACGAGTGCCTGCAGGGCCGCGGTCGGCGGGCACGGCATTTCCCGATCGACGACGTAATGCGACAGGTCGGCTGCGAGGCGCATGTCGGGCACCGCATCCAGCAACTGCACCGTGGTGAAAAGGTCATTGGTGATGCAGTTGCGGTGGGTTTCGAATTGAATCGGCATCTTTTCCCTATCCGCGATGACCAGCCATCTCTCGATGACCGGAATCATGTCGGTTACCTTGAGCGGCATGTCCTGGCCGATGACCACGACGTAGGGAGCGGCGATCCTGTGCGCGAGCGCCAGGGCCGCACGCAGCGTTTCATCGGAGCACGGGAAGGCGGTCAGTCCGCCGCGCAATCCGGTCCGGGCGAAGTGCGGAATGGTGGCCTCCGCCTCGGGCAGCGTGAGTGCACCCAGGTCGATGGTCATGCCGTCGAACCCGGCCGCGCGCACGCGGTCGAATTTTTCGGCGGTCGTGGCTTCCGGGAAGGACAAGTTGTCCATTGCCCAGAGCGCTTGATGAACGTGCAATTCCGGAGGCATTTGGTTGACCGCCTTCTTGGCCGGGTCGCAGCATTCGCAGCGCTTGATGGCGCACGAACCCTACGCGGGCTACCATGACGAGGATTGCCACATTACGCGCCGCACAGCGCGCGGGCAATCGCTGTCACAGGGAGCTCGCATCGATCATGAAGCCGATTGAGGTACCGAACGCCTCCAACAGCCGCCGCTCGCGCGGAGGTTTCGGGCGCTGGTTATTGCTGTTGCTGGTGCTCATCATCGGCGGTGCCGTGTTGTGGACCTGGTTGACGCTGTCCTGGGCGTACGCCGAGGGCGAGCGCGCCGGTGTGCTGCAAAAGTTCGTGCGCCGCGGTTGGCTGTGCAAGACGCAGGAAGGCGAGATCGCGCTTTACTACGGCGGCGGCCAGTACCTGGGCCCCGGTTCATCGCCGCAGCTATGGGATTTCAGCGTGCGCGACAAGTCCGTCGCGGCGCAACTGACGAGCGCGGTGGGCCATCGCGTGCAGCTGCACTACACCGAACATCCGGGCGTTCCCACGGAATGTTTTGCGGACACGCGCTACTTCGTCGATCGGGTCACCATCACGGACAACGAGCCCGCGGCAAACGGTGCCGCAGCGGCGGCCGGCACCAGCGGCGTGCCGCCCGCGGGGACTGCGCCCCAGGGGCCTGCGGTGCCGCCCGCCGCCTCCGCTGCACACTGAGGTTGTTGGTCAACCGGTGAATTGACGCCGCGAGCTCGCGACCTGCTCGGTGATGCTCACCGCCGTGCGCAGCGCCAGCAAGCCATCCTCGCCGCTCACCTGTGCCTCACCCCCGGTGGCTGCGGCGTGCAGGAAAGAGGAGATCTCATCCTTGAGCGCATCCCCCTGCTCGAAATTCTTCTCCTCGATGTTCACTTGCGGCATGCCGTCGACGCCGAGACCATCGGCTTTGCGGATGACGGTGAGAATCTTCTGCTGCATGTCGATGGAGATGTAAGCATCATCCTGGAACATTCGCAGCTTGCGTTCGGTCTTCAGGCTGACACGGCTCGCCGTTGCATTGGCCACACAGCCGTTGGCGAAGCGCAGCCGGGCGTTGGCGATGTCGATTTCACCCGAGAACACGCTGTTGCCGATGGCATCGACCGACACGACCGGCGAGCGCACGATGCTCAAGATCAAATCGATGTCGTGAATCATCAGATCCAGCACCACGTTCACATCGGTGCCGCGTTGCTTGAAGGGCGCCAACCGCGCCGACTCGATGAAGCGCGGCACGCCGAGCACCGGCTGCACGGCTTGTACCGCGGAATTGAAGCGCTCCAGATGCCCGACCTGCAGCACACGTTGCGCCCGGCGCGCGACGCCGATGAGATTCTCGGCCTCCGTCACCGTCACGGTCATCGGCTTCTCGACCAGCACGTGCGCCCCCGCCTCGAGAAATGCCTTGGCGGTTTCGTAGTGCAACGGCGTCGGCGTCACGATGCTGACCGCGTCAACCTTGCCCAATAATTCGCGATAGTCCTCGTGCGCCGGCACGCCCAATTCGGCGCCGACGCTGCTGCGGGCGCGCTCGGAAGGGTCGGCAATGCCGACCAGGGTCGAACCCGCCAGCGAGGCGTATTTCTGTGCGTGGAATCGGCCGAGGTACCCGACACCGATGACGGCGGTGCGCATCAGGCGGTGTGCATCAGGACGTATGGTCGCGCCGCCACTTGCTCTTCGCGCGGTAGTCCTGCCGCATCTGCAACGTGGCGGCGCCCGTAATCGCCAGAGCCGCGCCGAGGAAGCACAAGAAGCTGCGCCACACCGTCCACAATCCCGCCGACAGCGACCACAGCATCATGCCGACGGTCAGCAACGCCCCGAGGGCAATCAAGACCCAGGGCTTGGCTTCGTAGACGCTTCGCGGAGTCCAAGAACGCATGGCTCGATTCTAGCGCGGCGCGCGTCTGAAAGAGCGGAATCGTTTACAATTCCGGCGAATGACGCACATATGGCCTTGAACACCTCCGTGAGCGACTGGGTCCAGGGCCGACCATGGGTTCTCGAGTCGGCCATCGCCGTGCTGGGCCTGCTCGTCGGGGTTTTCCTGATGCCCGTGCTGATTTTCTACGCCGGTGTGGCCGCCTTGGGCAAGTACGAAGGGGCCAGCCTCAGCGGCCTGTACTCGAGCATCTTTTCAGGGCTTCGGGAAGGTTCCGCGGCCTCCTGGCTGGTGTTCCTCGGACCCTACGCGCTCTATCTGCTGTTCCGGGTGCTGCGCGTCTGGTGGCGCGCCGGCACCGCGACGTGACTTAATCTCTCAAGTTTATTGCGGCGCGGACGCTAAGAGGCCATGAGCGGAGATTGATCCGCAGCGGCTTCTTGGAGCAGCGATTGAATCCCGAGATCGAAGCGCAACTGCGTCTGTCGGTGAACTTCCCCTCGCCTCCGGGTGTGGCGACGCACATCATCGAGCTGGCTCAGGATCCTGAGATCGAGATGGGCAAGGTCGCGAAAGCGCTCAGCATGGATTCGGCGCTGTCGAGCAAAGTGCTGCGCATCGCCAACTCCCCCCTGTACGCGCAGCGACGCAAGAGCGAGAACCTGCGCCAGGCGCTGGTGGTGCTCGGATTGAACGCGACGCTCACCCTCGCGCTGAGCTTCTCGCTGGTGAAATCGCTGCGCGGTGCGAAATCCAACGGACTCGATTACAAGTACTACTGGCGCCGCGCATTGCTGTCGGCCACGGCCGCGCGGGCGCTGAGTGATTTCATGCATCAAACGCTCGCCGAGGAGGTGTTCCTCGCGGCTCTTTTGCAGGACGTCGGCATGCTGGCGCTCGATGTGTCGGTTCCGGACATGTATCGGGGCGTGGGACCGCTGCAGCACGATCATGCAGCGCTCGCGGAACTGGAGACCCAACGCCTGCAGGTGGATCACGCTTACGTCGGCGGCTGGATTATGCGCAACTGGCATCTCCCCGAGCGTCTGCACACCGCCATCAGCAACAGCCACAAATTGCAGCAATCCTATACCTCGGAGCCGGCGCAGATTTTCGAACGCTGCGTGGCGCTGTCAGGGCCGATCGCGGATTTGTTTCTACTCGAACCCCACCAGCGGCAATTCGCCGAGACCGCGCTGCGCGCCGAGCGTTGCCTGGGGTTGGACAAGATGGCGTTCGGCCAGGTGCTCGGCACCATTGGCTCGATGATCCCCGAGACCGAAGGGATATTCGAGGCTGAATTGTTGTCCAGACAACACCCTGATTTGATCCTGGAACAGGCGCGCGACGTGCTGATGCTGCGCAGCCTGCATGCGCTGCGCGAGATCAACACCCTGCGCGCCGCCGCCGACACGGCAGCCGCGCGTGCGCTCGAAGTCGAGGAGGAGGCACGCCGTGACACATTGACGGGCGTTTACAATCGCTCATACCTCGAGCAGTTCCTGTCGCGGGAATTCGAACACGCGACGCGCCACAAATGGCCGCTGAGCGTCGCATTTGTCGACCTGGACAACTTCAAGCAGCTCAACGAGAGCTTCGGCTCGCTGGCGGGCGACCGCGTACTGCAGGCCACCGCGCGCATCCTGCGCTCCAATACCCGTGAAACCGACATGATCGCGCGCTACGGCGGTGAAGAATTCATCGTCGTGCTGCCGGCCACCGACGCCAACACCGCCCACGCCATCTGCGAGCGCATCGTGCTGGCATTTCGCAACACCGGCCATGTGATGGGCTCGGAGCGCGCCAACGTCACGGTCTCGATAGGCTGCGCGACCCAGGATGCACAGTCGCCATTCGCCACCCCGGCAGACCTGGTGGGTGCCGCCGATCAAGCACTTTACACGGCCAAACTCCGCGGCCGTAATCGTTCCGTCCCGTTCGACGTGCAGACCGGCTCCACCGCGCTTCCCAGCGTCGCCGCGCCGGGCCGTTGAACGCGACGCGCCCGCGCCGCCCCGCCCGCATTAAGTCGTCCCGCGCCGCCTTTATGTCGCGGCGGACTTGCGCCGCGTCACAGAATCGCGAACTCATCGGACCTGCAATGTCGCCATTTGGGAACATGTTCGGGACGGTCGAATCTACATTACAAGCACGACCGCACTGCGCGTTTCATTTTGGGGTTTGAAAGAGGGTTCGAGGAAGATGGCCAGCAACCACACACGGGAAGACCGAGATTCCGCATTCAGCTTCGGCGTACGCGAGCTGCAACAGGCGCAAGCGTCGGCGCGCCCCACGGCGCCTCGGCGTGTGCCAGCCCCCCAATGGGAAACCGCGCTGCAGGCGGAAAAGCCCGGCCGGGACGACCGCGGCAGCGACCCTTACAACACGTCGGGCAGTTTCGACCGATCCCGCAATTGGGCCCGCATCGGCAAGCGCTAATCCGCTGCGGCCTCGGGCTCGGCGGGGCGCCGATGCGAGCCGCGAAACTGACTGTTGGGATACCAACGCGGAAAGCGCCGGCTGTTGGCGACGCGAAGACCCACCTCGTAATACAGGGTGAGATCGTCCAGAGCACCCACGACATTCCAATTGGGTGAGTAGACATCGCCCGGCTGATGGTAGCGGTTCGCGAGGTAATCCTCGCGCTGCGCTCTGCCCCATGCCGGTCCGCGCGCTGCATCGTCGGTTCCGGACTGCACCAGCAGCGCCGGCACACCGTAGCTTGCGAATGTGAAACTGTCGGAGCGGAAATACAGGCCCCACTGCGGAAAGGGATCAGGATGCGTCTCGCGTCCTTGCAGCAGCGCCACCCCGCGCGCGGTCTCCTCCATGTCGGTGTTGCCGTTGCCGAACACGGCCAGATCGCGCGCATGCCCGCCCGGGAGCAAGCCGTCCACATCGATGACCGCGGCGGTCTGGCGCAACGAGAACAGCGGATTTTCCGCGTAGAAGATCGCACCGAGCTGGCCCGACCCGCCGGCGGTGGTGGCGAGAAACACGATCGAGCGATCCGCCACGGGCTTGGTGCGCGCGAAGGACTGAGCCAGCACCAGCAAGCCGGCGGCGCCGGTGGCATTGTCGACCGCACCGTTGAATACCGCATGGCCCGCGCGCGCCGCGGTGGTTTTCGCATCGACGCCCAGGCTGTCCCAATGCGCCGCGTACAGCACGTATTCCTGTTTGCGCTTGCCTCCGGGCAACAGCGCCGCCACATTCTGTGAGGTGAACGCGCGCATCGAATTGTGCAGCGTCGCGTCGACCCTGCAGCGCAGCGGCACCGCCTTGAACCCCGGATGCGCGGCCGCGGCCGTGACGGCGGCGAAATCGAGCCCGGCCGCGGCGAACAGCCCCCGCGCCGCCTCCAGTTGCACCCAGCCCTCGATGGCGGCACGGCTTGCATAGCCGTCCGCGGCCGCCAGTTCGAACTGCGAACCGCCCCAGGTGCCCTGAACGGCGTTCCATCCATAGCCCAGCACCGCGGCGTCGTGCACCATCAGCACACCCGCGGCACCGTGACGCGCCGCCTCCTCCACCTTGTATTGCCAGCGGCCGTATTCGGTCAGCGACTTGCCCTTGAAGATCGCCGGATCCTGGGAAGCGACCCCAGGATCGCCGGACAGCACCAGCACCGTCTTGCCATGCACGTCCGTGCCGGCATAGTCGTCCCAGGAGAATTCGGGTGCCACCGTGCCATAGCCGACGAAAACCAGATCGCTGCGTTGCAGTTCTGAGACAGGCACCGCCCGCTTGCTCCAAATGACCGCCTCTTGTCCGAGTTTCAGCGCGCGCGTGCCGCTTTGGCCCAACACCTCCAGAGACGCATCGCCGGGGGTCACTTCGACCAGGGGCACGTCTTGAAAAAACGACGCCGTCTTGCCGCTGCCGTTGCCGGGCTTCAGACCCAGCCTCTTGAAGTGCTCGGCGAGGAAGGCAACCGTCTTGTCGGCGCCGGCCGTGCCGGGCTTGCGGCCTTCGAATTCATCGGACGCCAGCATCCACACGTCATTTCGATAGGCCGTCTCGTCGATGTCGGTGGACGGCGGGGGTGCCGGCGGGTTGACATTGCACGCCGCGAGCAGGGCCACGCCGCAAATCCAGCCGCGCCGCGCGCGTTTCAGAGCTGTTCCCATGTCCATTCCCATGCAGTCAAACCCGTCGTGGCCAGTACATCAATATGACACCGCACAGTCCCGCCAATGTGGCCAGGTGCGCCCAGGCGCGCCAGGGACGCTCCCGCGCCTGCCCGAAGAAACTACCTGCGCTGGCCGCGGTCAAAGCAGCGAAGGCGATCAGACTACCGAGCAACCGCGGCAATTCCTGCCCAAGTTCCGGATGTTCGCCCCGCAGGATGCAGAAGACGATCAGAACAGAACTCAGCCCGAAGGTTATGGACGCCGCGGAGCCGAGGACGATCCCGATCAAAACCGTGAACGGACGCATATGATGGGGCTCGTATACACTTGCTAGGAAGCCCGCGCTTCTCTAGCCTTGAAAGCAAAGTTGGGGAGCGAAGTTTACAGGAGAACGCCTCAGGTGATGACTCACAGGCCAAAGGCCATTCGTTCGCGCTGGATTACCGGCATAGCCGTCTGCGCCGGCGCGGTAGGCCTCGCTGCCTTGTTGGGCGCCGCCATGACCCCACCGGCCGCCGCGCCGGCCGCGGCCGCGGTGCTCGCGCCCACCGATCAGGAAACCTACGTCGCCCGCCGTGTCGCCGACATCGTGGCTCATGAACACTATCGACGCGCGCCTCTCGATGATCGCCTCTCCAGTTTGATATTGGACCGCTACCTCGACGCCATCGACGGCGCGCGCAGCTACTTCTATGCGAGCGACATCGCCGAATTCGAAAAATATCGCTACCAGTTGGACGATGCCATCAAGAGCGGCGACGTCGAACCGGCCTTCGTCATTTTCCGCCGCTATCAGCAGCGCAGCCGCGAGCGCATGGCCTATGCCATCGATCTGCTCAACAAGAAGCCGGACTTCGACATCGACGAATCGTTCAATTTCGATCGCGAGAAGGAGCCCTGGCCGGCGAATGCGGCCGAGATGAACGAACTTTGGCGCAAGCGCGTCAAGAACGATGCGCTGTCCCTGGTGACCACCGGCAAACAATGGCCGGAGGTGGTCGAGGTGCTGCGCAAGCGTTACGAACACGTCGCCAAGCGCATGGATCAGAGCAAGCCGGAAGATGTGTTCGAAGCGTTCATGAACGCGTTCGTCCTGTCGCTCGATCCGCATTCGAATTATTTCTCGGCGCGCAACTCCGAGGAATACAACATTCAGATGAGCTTGAGCTACGAGGGCATCGGCGCCTCGCTGGCGCTCACCGATGATTACGTCACGGTGGTCGACGTGATCGCCGGCGGTCCCGCCGCCGTCAGCGGCAAGCTCGCCGCGCAAGACCGCATCACCGCGGTCGGCGAAGGCAAGACCGGCGAATTGGTCGATGTGATCGGCTGGCGCTTGGACGATGTCGTGCAAAAGATCCGCGGGCCCGGCGGCACGCTGGTGAGATTGCAGCTGCTGCCGGCGGGAGCCGCGCCCGGCTCGACGCAGAAGGTGGTCGATTTCACGCGCAACCGCGTCTCGCTCGAGAACCAGGCATCGCACAAGGCGATGCGCACCGTCATGCGCAACGGCCGTGAAGTGAAGGTCGGCGTCATCACGGTGCCGAGTTTCTATCAGGATTACGATGCCAGCCGCGCCGGCGCCAAGGACTACCGCAGCACCACGCGCGACGTGCAGCGCTTGATCGGCGAGTTGCGCAAGGACGGCGCGGAGGCCTTGATCATGGACCTGCGTGCCAACGGCGGCGGCTACCTGCCCGAGGCGGAGTCACTCACCGGCTTGTTCATCGATCGCGGACCGGTGGTACAGCTGCGCGACACCGCCGGACACATCGAGGTCGATGACGATCCGAATCCTGCGATATTCTATTCGGGCCCGTTGATCGTGCTGGTGGACCGCTTCAGCGCATCCGCCTCCGAGATCTTTGCCGGCGCCATTCAAGACTACGGCCGCGGACTCATCGTCGGCCAACAAACCTACGGCAAGGGCACCGTACAAAACGCGCACCCGCTCAACTACACCATCTTCGGGCGCAAGCCCGAACTGGGCCAGCTCAACGTCACGATCGGCAAGTATTACCGCATCACGGGAGAGAGCACTCAGGACCGCGGCGTCACGCCCGACATCGAGCTGCCGTCCTTGATCGACGCCAACGAGGTCGGCGAGAGCACACGGGATCGCGCCCTGCCCTGGGATCATATCGAGCCGGCCGCCTTCAAGGTCGAAGGCGATCTGAAGCCCATCGCCCAGCAGCTGCAGAAGCTGCATGAGGAGCGTACCGCCGGCAGCGCCGACTTCCGCTACCTGCGTGCCGACATCGCGGCCATCGATGCGGTCCGGAATCAGAAGACCTTGTCCCTCAACCTCGCGACCCGCGAAGCCGAACGCAAGCGCCAGGAGGAGGATCGCCTGGCACGCGAAAACGCCTGGCGTGTGGCGCATGACGTGAAGCCGGTCAAGTCGCTCGAGGAGGTCAAGGACGATGCCGCGGCCGGCATACTGCTCGACGAAACGTCGCAGATCGCAGCGGACATGGTGACCATCGCAGCGCGCCACAACGGGCCAACACAGGCTAGGCGCGCAGAGTAGCCCGGCGGGGTACAGCGCGGGGAGACAACGGAAAGGCAACAGTTGTCTCCCCGCGCTGTACCCCGCCTGACCAAATCTACGCCGCTCCATCTCCGGCGCGTGCTACTTGCACGACCGCGCGTCCAACCTATTTTCGCGGTGGTGTCATACGGCCTTCGTTACGGTCGTAGGAGAGGGTCTGCGGGACGGTAACTGCTGCCTTTCCGTTACCGTCCCGCAGACCCTCTCCCACAACCTTACCGTAGCAAAACCGTATAAAGGTCCCAATAATCCTCGGCCAGCACGTTCCACGCCACGGCGGGTCCGCGCGGCTTATCGGAGTCGCCGTCCGGCACCGTGACCAGTGAGTCCGCGGTCGGCACCGTGTCGGCGGCGTTACGGTATTCGCTGGTCGCACGCAGCCGTTCGAGCTTCACCTTGACCGCACCGGTCATTTGCTTCTGGTTGACCACCGCGGCGAGAGCCTTCTGCACGCGCTGCATGTAGCCCTCGCAGTCGGTACGCGCGCCGAAGCTCATCTCGTGCACGCGGCGCGCCACCGACTCCTTGGCCTTGGTCGCGAGTCCGAAGGCATCGACGTGTTCGCACAAAAGTTCTGCGTAGCTGATGATCGCAAGATTGATGTTGCGTCTGGCGCCCAGCGAGAGGCCGGGAAACTCGGGCGCCGCTTCATTTTCGATGGCGCTTCGCTCGGCGTGCAGATCACCCACGGCGGCATCCGCGATCACCACTTGGTTGCGCAGCGACTCGAGTGCCTTCTGCGCGCGGCGCCGCTTGAAGTAGTGCCAGAACGCGGTCAGCCGGTCGATCTGCGCTTGGTGCTCCGCGAAGCGCCGCCGCTCCGCATCCGCGGTGGCCGCGGCCGCCCGCAGCCGCTCATCCAAGGCGGCCAGTCGGGAATTCTTATCGGCTTCGATATCCGCCTGGTGCTTGGCCACCTCGCGCGCCTCTTGCTGACGCGCGAGATCGGTCGCGAAGGTGGAGAGTTGTTGATGACAGGTCTTCCACAATGCCCGCAATTGGAAGAACACCAGCGCGCCGAAGCCGGTTTTCGGATCGCCGAGCAGATCGCCGAGCGCATCCAGCTGCTCCTGTACGCGGATGGTCGCGCCTTCCTGCTGCTTGAGGCGGTCGCGCAGCAGATGAAACTCGTCCTTCAAATCCGCATATGCTTTTTTCAGCCCTGCGCGGTTTTGGAACAGCTGCATGAGCCGCTCTTCGTCCGGACTCA
>Ga0116226_10006448_pt1 | contig 10537 bp, 9 predicted proteins | sample S1TSphfallax_FD_89692 | JGI IMG/M metagenome (GOLD analysis project Ga0116226, IMG submission 89692) | Host-associated microbial communities from peat moss isolated from Minnesota, USA - S1T2_Fa - Sphagnum fallax MG | ecosystem: Host-associated > Plants > Peat moss > Unclassified | place: USA...
AGTCATTGCCGACCGCGGACTTCTGATCCCGCACACACTCTGCGGAACCTTCGCGCTGCTGGCCGGCCCGCTCCAGTTCTCGACCCGTTTCCGGCAGCGCCACCTTAAGCTTCATCGCGTTCTAGGCCGTATCTACTTCGGATCTATCATCATCGGTGCCTTGACCGGAGTCGCCCTTGCGTGGGGCCGACCTGGCCTGCCGGGCACCTCCATGCAAGGCGCAGCATGGATTGTATGCACGACCGCTGCCGTGATCGCGGCGCGGAACCGACAAATCGCCATTCATCGCCAATGGATGGCCCGTTCTTACGCTGTGACGTTTACCTTCGTCTCCAGCCGTGTGCTGAATCTGGTGCCAGCCTACTGGAGCCATCTAGGGGATGTGTTGTCGGCGGTCGGCGTGATCGCCTTTACCCTTGCTTCCATTCTCCTGGTTGACCTTGGCCTCAACTGGCATGAGTTCACCACGCGCCGAACCTGAGGGGCTGCCGATCTTCTATTTATTGAAGTTGGTCCCCACCAGATCGCAGCTCACTGCAGGCCCATAGCCCCCGAGTTGTCCAACAATGAGCGCAACCGCCGGGTCGTCGCCCCTCCAGTACCCACACCATTAAATCTTTCGGTTGAAGGCCGATCAGCCTCGCAATCACACTCACGAAGCCGCCCAAATCGGGATGGATACGAAACACTGTCGCTTCGAAGGTCTGTCCTGCCAACTGAACCTGATGCTCTTCCTCGGGCGAGACCTGGAGCCGAACCAACCGGCCACCGGTTACCGGTGCCAGCATCTCGACTTGGAACGGCGGTGTATTGTGCGGCACGTTCAGCAGCACCGAACCAACGAAACCATTCGCCAGGTCAGCCGGCAGGTCCATGTGCTTGCTCTCGATGTGTGTCTTGCCATTCTTGTCTGTCGTTCGGCTGGTCACCATACCGCTAGCGGCCTCTACCGCGAAGTCGATAGGCCTCGAAAAGAAGTGCCCGTTCTGGATGTGGTGGTTCCTCACCAACCGTAGCGTGCCCTGCTGCCGAAAGGTCGTCATTTCATCATCGACCGACCCATCCACAAAGCGAAAGGTTAGGCGCATGGTCACCTCATCACCCTGTACGACCTGTGTAAACTCGCCGTTGGCGATTGTCTTTCCATCCCCGCTCCGCACCGTCATGAAGCGATGCATTGGGCGTTGAATATGTCTCACCGGGATCGGTTCACACGGTGCTGTGGTGCCAAGAATGAGCGTTAGCAACACGGCGATAGCGCAACTGCGTCGTTCCATCAAGACCTCAATCCGAGATTCCACTTTGTCTGACGTAACAAGTTCCCCCCGGGCAACATGCTTGATACCAATCTCAAAATGACGATTCGGACAGAATGACGTTTCAAACTGTTTTCCGACCCGTCTATCAGGTTAGATAGCAGAAGGGACTTCTGTTCTAACATGAACAACCAATGAGTTAGGAGCACCGCATTGCAAGACGAAGTTCTCATCATCGGTGGCGGAGTGGCGGGCTGCGCAGCCTCCATCGCGCTCGCTCGAAAGGGACGAAGTGTCACGCTGATCGAACGCGAGCCCACACCGCGTCACAAAGTTTGCGGAGAGTTTCTGAGCGGTGAGGCTCTGGAGGATCTCCATGCACTTGGCATCGACGTCGCTTCTCTTGGCGCGGTACCGATCAATTACGTTCGTCTCGCGGCGACCAGGCGTGCTGCGCAAGCGCCATTACCTTTTCCGGCTGCCTCCCTGACGCGTAAGACGCTCGATACCGCGCTCATCGCCGCTGCCATCGCCGCGGGAGTACGCCTGGAGCGTGGTCGCAGCGTACAGTCGCTCAGCCGCCCGGCCTCGGACCTTTGGCAGACTACGCTCGACGATGGGACCACCTTCGAAGCTCCAACCGCTTTTCTCGCCTCGGGCAAGCACGACTTGCGCGGCCACAGTCGCCCGAAAGACCCTCACCAATGGGTCGCCTTCAAGATGTACTACCGTATGACTGCCGCCCAGACCGCTGATCTGGGCGACGCCTCCGAGTTGACGCTGTACGCGGGTGGCTATGGCGGTATCCAACCGGTGGAGGACGGAATCACCAATTTTTGCTGCGTCGTTCAACGGAAGTATTTCGCGCGAGCCGGTCTTCGTTGGGAAGGCCTCCTCGCGAAGATGCAGCAGGATTGTCCCCATCTTGCGATGCGGCTCAAAGATGCGGAGCCACTGCTTGAGAAGCCGATTACTGTCACACACATTCCTTATGGTTATCTCCGGCGCACGACCGAGGACGGACTTTATTGCATCGGCGATCAGGCAGCCGTCATCCCTTCCTTCACGGGAGATGGCATCTCCATCGCCTTGCATACCGCTCGCCGTGCCACCGCCGCCTACCTCGCAAAGGAGCCTGCGCCAGTGTTCCAACCAAAGCTGCGCTCCGCGATGACGCCCCAGATGCGGCTTGCTGAGTTTGCCGCCGACGGGCTCAATAACGCGCTTGCGCGGGCGGTACTGCCGTTCTGCCTCAGAGTCTGGCCAGGCGCGATGCAAGTAACGGCTAGGCTCACGCGCGTTACCCAGCCTGCTCCCATCGCTCCGCAGGCATTCGCCAATTGAAGTCGGGTCCAACCAATGCTATAAGCAAACCGATCGAGGGAGTTGAAATGAAATTCTTTCTGGCTTTAGCTCTCGCTGTCACACTTTCTCCAATCGCACTTGCACAACACCAGACCTTTGCCGTCAATCCCGATGCGAGCGAGATTAAGATGAAGCTGAACACGACCCATGAGGTCGTCAACGGAACGTTCCATGTGCAGTCCGGGTCAATCGAGTTTGATCGTGGCGCACCGAAGATGTCTGGCACCGTCGTAGTCGCAGCCGGCAGCGGGAAGACCGGAAATGACAGCCGGGACAAGAAGATGAACAAAGACATCCTCAAGGTGGAGCAGTACACGACCGTCTCCTTCGCGCCGAAAACATACCAGGGAACGATCCCCGCATCGGGTGACTCAACTGTCCAGGTGAGTGGAGTCTTCACGCTACTCGGAACACCTCACGACATAACAATCCCGATGCAGATTCACGTTGATGGATCGAAAGCGACCGCAAAGTCGCAATTCATGATTCCTTATGTGCAGTGGGGACTTAAGAACCCAAGTTTTCTGATCTGGAAGGCTGAGAATGATGTAGCCATTGACCTCGATCTGGTCGGCCACATTAGTCAGTAAGGAGCGTTTCGCCTGTAATGTTCATACGTGCCGTTGGACTGGTCGTTCTCTGTCTCGTCTCCCTCCAAAGAATGGCGATGGGGCAAACAGACGAGATTCAGGTATACGACGGAGAGATCGCGCCACCAGGAATCTTTAACCTGATGGTCCACCAGAACTTCACTCCGAGAGGGCGCACGGTGCCCGACTATCCGGCCGCGATCATTGCTGACCATTCATATCAAGTGACTGCCGAGTGGGCGTACGGAGTCACGCCTTGGCTCGAGCAGGGACTCTATATGCCGGTAACGTCACCGCACTCGGAGAACGATGGCGCGACTATCAACGGTTTTAAGATCCGCGAGCTATTTGCCCGGCCGAATGCTCACGACCACACATTCTTCTACGCTGCCAACTTCGAGTTCAGTGTGAACCACCACTACTGGGAATCCAGGACGATCACATCTGAGATTAGGCCCATCGTGGGGCTGCACCTGCACCCGTGGGACCTGATCTATAACCCGATCCTTGACACTGACTACACTGGCGGTCTCGGAAACCTGCAGTACAACCCGTCTGGCAGAGTGGCCTATAACTTCAATGACAGGTGGGCTCTTGCTGCGGAGGAGTATGACGGTTTCGGCCCGCTGCACGGATTTTTGCCATTGTCGAAGCAATTCCACGAGGTCTGGGCGACTACCGATTACTCAGGGACGAAGTTCCTTGGCTTGAGTGTCGAGAGTGGCGTTGGCTACGGGTTGACAGCCGGTTCTGATAAATGGACCGTCAAGTTGATGCTTTCCCGCAACCTGAACATCCGCCCTTGGCGCCCATGATGGAGCGTCTTATTTCACTCATGTAGCAGCCCTCTTTTCGGCTGTCAGATAAAAATCTCTGGTCTCATGGGTCAACGTGCCTTCTTCCACTGCATTGCGCATTCCCTTTTCGAACAGCAAGATATCTGAAGTGCTGAAGTGCTGTCCGAAGATTTCTCGCAGAGCCGGGGTTCCGGGCCGCGGGGCGATATCGATGAAAGTGCTCCAAGGCATCGGCGGCCCCGCCTTAACATCCATATGGAACTCCATGTGGATCTTCACGAATCCGGCCTTTCGGAAGATCTGAACCAGATCCCTTTCGGTGTAGTTGGTGTACGGGTTCGAGCGAATGCCTTCGAGGGTCGACGGCAGCTGCAGCGCTCGCGAGCGCTGTAGAAGCGTAAGATAAGGCATCAATATACTTGACGAATCAAGCAAGATTTGAGAATCTGGAATCGCCGTGACAGGGCAGTTCAACTAAAACCGGGTACGACCGCTAACGCCTCTTTTTCGAGGGATTGAATCGGGTTGTAATCCGATTGCATCTCCACCATCTTGACTAATGCGTCTCGGTCTAGGATGAAGGTGCGACTCACTTGAGGGAGCAACCGCTCCATCGATTTTCTTAGTATTTCTCTTTTGTCATAGTGGAAGCTGCCTATTGTTCTCCTCATCTCGTAAACAAAGAGGTCGGCTGCTTGAAGCATTAGATAGCTTTCGTCACTCTCGAATAGAGGCGGGAGTAGATATCGGGAACAGTTCGGGTTTTTCTTTGCAAAAACATCGAAACTGAAAATGAATCTCTTGCTGTATTCATCATGCGAATCGAATATGGGTCGCAGTAGCGCCGGGTCATGTCGCCTATGGTCATTGGTCTCCCATATCAGCATCCCTGCCTCAAGCATGACCAGATGGCCGCAAAGCTGATAGAACGGAGGAAGCCGGGCGATTATTTCTGGCGATTCGTGTTTTAGCAAATTCCAGTCGCGAATAAGCACGGTTGCACTCACAGCCCAGAACGCTTCTTTTTGTTCAACGATTAGATCGACGAATTCGGTCTTGATCTGCCTTATCAAATCCTTCTCGCGAGCAGAGAATCGCTTTAGGGGATAACAGTCGGGATCGTCTCGATATTTCTTGAATTCTCCAAACATATTTTCCAGTTCGGAGGTTTTGAAATACTTAACCTGGTATTTGTCGATAAGTTCTTTCCAGCGGAGATCAAGGACTAGGGAAGGCGCACCACTTGAAACGAATCCCCCAACGGTAAAGCACCGCTCTTCAGCTTCGTTGTCTGAGCTTTCGTCAAAATAGCCAGCCGCAAGCAGCATCATTCTCTCTTTACTGGCGGGTTGACTTTGAACACACATCGGCGCACACTCCTATAATGAGTGTTGAACTGAATCTCCCCAGCCATCCCGCCAAGAATGCAGAGGGTGATTTCGACCGCTTCGATAACCTCATAAGACGTGTAATGACCGTCTCGAAAATCGAATTGCAGCGCAGAATCGACGCGGAGAAGACGGCTAAGGCTTCCGTTTCCCGCGTCCCTGACGCTTCACATTAGGCCGTTTGTGCCACCTTGCCGGTGACCTCGGCGTATGTGAGTCGTTTTCCTGCCACTTGAGATATTAGCTTAGCGAACCTGCTTGCGTCATTTTTGTTCAGGCGATTGTTGAACCGGAACGCTTGTTCGTCGATGTAGCGGAACAGGTGGAACGGTTCAACGGCGACATACGTCCCGTTCAGGCCCCGCTTGAGCAAGCTCCAGAAGTTCTCCATGCCGTTCGTCGATACCAGCCCGTCAACGTAACGCTCCGCATGGTTAACGACCGAATGGGTGTAGTTCTCTTCCAGCCCCCAATAGGACGCCAGTTCATCTGTGATGACGTGTGATCCCGATTCAACGTGCTCCTCAATCTTGCCGTGCAGCGTTGTTTTGTCACGCTCCGCGATGACGTGAGCCTTTACCTTGCCGCCGCGCTCCAGCATTCCCATCACGACAGTCTTTCCGGTTGCGCCACGGCCCTGTATTATCTTCTTACGCTTGGCCAGATGCATATTGCGGGCCTTGCCGCCGATGAAGGTTTCATCTACTTCGACGGTGCCGGACAACTTGCCCCCATCGAATGAATCTTGCGCGGCCAGCCGAAGACGCTGGAGCATAAACCATGCGGACTTCTGGGTTACGCCCAGGTCGCGGGCGATCTCATAGCTGGAAACCCCGTTCTTGCAATTCGCCAGCAGCCAACCGGCCATGAGCCACTTATCCAAAGGCAAGGGCGAGTCCTCAAAGATGGTTCCCACTTTGATTGAGAACTGACGCTTGGCGTGTTGAGACTTGCACTGCCACTTCTTTTGCTTCGCCAGCCACGACACATCGTTGCGACCGCACGAGGGGCAGACCACGATGCCATCTGACCAGCGAATGTCTTTCATGTAGGCTATGCAGTTGTCGGGATCACCGAAGAACAGAATCGCCGCTTGAAGTGTCTTAGGAGTTTCCATAAACAAAGAATAGTTAGGCTATCTTGATTTGTCAACTATATTATTGTCTTTCCAAACATCCGGCGCTACCGGAAGAGTTGTCGGCCCTTCGATGACAGTCGCTGCGAGGAGCAGATTCGCCGGCCATCTCAAGCGGGACTCTGAGTGGTAGGGGTCGGACGGATCGATCGCGTTTGGGTGGAAAAGCGAGATCGAGGCCTTGTGGTTGCGGACCAGTCTAAGCAAAGGCAGGAGATAGGATTCCGTGGGTCCGCGATTGATCCCGTCGAGAACGACGAGGAATGGCTCTTCATGCTCCCGCGCCGCTCTGATGATGTCGAGCAGACCTGCGGGATGTGGAACGAAGGTTCCATGCTCTAACTTGCCGAACAAGTCCTGCACATCGGCGATCGCCGAGGTCACTTCCACTAAGACCTGCCGCCCACCACACATCACATGTGCGTAGGCTTCGAGCGCCTCCAGCGCCCGTGCTCCGCTCACCACGGGCACAAATCCAGACGCAAATGCAGCATGAATAGGCTGATAGCTTGTCGTCGCAACTCCAAGCGCCCGCAGCGCTGGAATCATCCGCGACCTCAGTTCTTTAATCTCAGCAACCTTGACCTGAGCGACAGGCCATTCTGGAGTCCAGGCGACTCGAGGCTGAGGTGGCGAAGACTGTCCTTCAAGAAATGGCCGGAGCAAGGCGACATCTGCAAGGAGCGTCGGCACATTCCCGAGCACCTGATCGATACGCGCAACAAGGGCGGATTCTATTCCGGATACCTGCTCCTTGTGTCTAGCTTCCGTCTCTTCGAACTGCCGTTTTACAGAGGCTAGAGCCTCTTCCGCCGCCTGCCGCTCCTCCCGGAGTTTTGTCACTGCCGCCTGCTCAGTCGCGTGCTCGCTCTCGATCCTCGCGCGGATCTCGCCTCGTTGCCCCTCATAAAACTTCTGCACTTCTTGAACGACTGACGGGTGATCTCGAAGACCCGTGAAGATTTCTTCAGCGAGCGAAATCACCTGTTGCGTGTCGGAGGCGAGTTGCTTCGCCCTGCTGAGACGATAGAGTTCAAGTCGTGCGCTGGCGTCGGCCCCATACTGTGTCAGTTGTACGGTGGCATCTTCGATCATTTGCCTCGGCAGTTTGGTGCCGTTTCCCTTTAAACGAGCAGCCGCTTCGATTGCTCGACGCATGATAAGTTTGTCGTCGTCCCAATCAACGTAGCTGTAGGGCGTCGGAGGAAGACTTCCCGCCAATATGGTGCGGGTTTCGTCATCGAACGTGATTCCGAGGAAGGCATTATCCCCGAGTTGATAACAGGAGATGCGGGCACGATTATTCTTCTCAAGGATGACCTTGCCAGTATTCTCCGAAACCAGACTGACTGGGCCTACGACCAGATCCCCGGCGCAACGGATCATGTATTTCGGGGAGACGAGATGCGGGAGTTCGATTCCGTGAGTGAGCGCAAGACGTACTTGCTCGCAATCGCCGACCCAACGCAGATCGAGGGCCTCAAAGGCAAGCTGCGAGTCAACGGCCATGTATTCGTCAGGGCCGCCATTCTTGACGTCGTTCTCCTTTGCGTGGAACCGAACGAGCGCGTTCTCCTTAGCACCCGCTGCGCGCGGCCAGAAGATCGAACCACGGCTGGGAAATTCTGACTGCGGTGCCAGAACGGCTTCCCAGGAATCGTTGGTCGCCTCGGCTAAGGGGCGGATCCACGCGATTTGTTCCTCGTATTTGTCCCGTCTTGTCCCCGTAATAACGCCAATGAGTGTTCTCACGCCGAGCATCCGATCCACTAAATTCACTTCTGCAACCGCTTCACCTCATTCACCAGCAACGGAAGCCATCGCCTGGAGCCATTCCTGGTCTTATCCCGCAGCGGGACGCCCTTCGCCGCAAGGCCGCGACGCAGCCAAGCGCTGGTACTAGCTTCCGTCCGTCCTCCAGCAAGGGTTGCCCAACGCATTGCACGGCTTACTGAGGCTGCGTCACGAGACTGCTTCGGCCGCAGGAAGCGCAGACGGATGCAACCGAATGCTCCTGCCGAGATTTCAAAATCGGCGTCCTGACCCCACGCTGCGGATAGGCGTTCCTGAACCTTCGCTGCGGTGAGGCCATAAGCATACTGAGCGCCCTCTTGCGTGGTCCATTCCACATCGAATTGGAGCGCGTCGTAGTTGGGGCAGATCGTGATCGGAGGAGGGGCGGCTTGTTCCACGGTTGAGCTTAAGGCGACGGGATCCTGCCACGCCGATACCGTCGTGTCGCCGATGACGATCTCGAAGCGCGGTGTAGCGCGCAATATGTTGCGAATCTCGTCAAGCGTTGGCGCAACAGCCGTCTCGATGGTCTCTGTAGTCCGGCGATCATAGTTCGCAGTAAGTGTTGTTGAGCCCGAATCGTAGGTTCCGAACACCATGTATGCAGGGGACGTTTGCGTCGGCCAAGTCGAGGTCGATTCACTTCCGAGAGGCGTTCCCAGCGTCAGGGCCGCTGAGGGTTCGCCCGCAGCCCATTTGACCTTCGCGATTAAGGAACTACCTGTCGTGAAGACAGGACCATTGGAATCGAAACCCTGCGGAATCCCTAGTAGGGCAACCTCGTCCGCCGGAGATGCGAGAGTAACGTTGATCGCTTCCGCCCATCGATCAAGCGAGGTCGAGATCGAGTCAGGCAGGAACACGCGCCACACTCGCCAGTCAAGTTTACTGTGAGGCGTTATCGCCAGCGCCTCAACCGAACAGGCCGGAGGGGGCGCGTTTCTTACCTCGGCAACGATTCTGATTTCGCTGCCCAACTCAAGTTCGCCGCCGTTTCTGAGCCGCTCCCATTCGCCCTTTCGCAGAACGAATGGAGTGCCGCGAGGATTCAATCCTTCGCAAGTGCCGGTCCAGCGGTCGGAAGAAAGGTCGGGTGGCCAATGTCCCGCCGGCGAAGCCTGGTATGGGCTCATGCTCGGAGGCACCACAAGGCGCGCAATTCCGACACCGGGTCGCAGGTCCATCAGCGAGATACTCGCGGAAGAACTACCCGTCACAACACTGACGGAGCCGCCGACCAAGGCCCGGAGTCGAGCGTTGCCAAGATCGGAGATCTCGGGAAATCGTAGGAAGAGAGACCAAGTGTTCTTATCGTCGAGCGGGTCATCGAGGCACAGATCGATTTTGTTGATTGGTTCTGTCGCGGCAGCCCCACCCCTCCATTCCGGACTCTCAACACCGAACGAGGGATGATAGAGGTGGCAGTCCTGTCGTGCCACATGCGCATTATGGGCGAACCCAGGCTCCGGGCTCAGACCCATCGCACGCCGATAATGGACCTCGGCTTTGCAAACCGGGCATTCATAGGCGCGGTTTCGATCTGTCCGCCGAACCTGGTCGGCTTGGACGACGCGCTTCGTTCGCCGGTCGATCGCATATTGCATCAGGTAGAAACAGCATACATCTCGACCGACGGAACCCTGCATTTTCTTTGACTTACTGGCTTCAACTTCAAGCAATGCGCAGGTGCGCTCCTCGCTGACTTGGGAGCCTTGCACGACCCCACTTTGCGCTACAACTGCCTTGATCACGTCGTTATCCGGACTCGTCTCCTGAATCGAGGACTCGGGGCCTTCGCAAGTTCCTCTCCGGCATTTTCAATCGCCAGAACGAGATGCAGGAAACGCTATGCTATTTGTTTCCAATTGACTGCCGAATTGCCCAGATAAATGACGCAACAGACGTTCCATTCTAGCTCTTCATCACTTCGGTGCCACCCGCCCCACAGTGAGCAATTGGAGTGGCGGCCTAGAGCCGCTTGTCAGGCAAAGCGCTGTGCCAACACCCGGGAACATGATTTTCCCGGGCGCCGGTGTTTAGTGGACCCTACCGGCTTCGGGGGAGTAATGCCGAGTCGATGAGTGACTCGGCGATTTATCGTGATCGATCCAACTTGGGTAACTTCCCAATAAAGAGTTCGATATCTTTCAGCACCTCTGCTTGGTTCGAACGGTAGATATAGTGTTCCGCATTTGGAATGCTGATCACCTCC
>Ga0116226_10006449_pt1 | contig 10536 bp, 11 predicted proteins | sample S1TSphfallax_FD_89692 | JGI IMG/M metagenome (GOLD analysis project Ga0116226, IMG submission 89692) | Host-associated microbial communities from peat moss isolated from Minnesota, USA - S1T2_Fa - Sphagnum fallax MG | ecosystem: Host-associated > Plants > Peat moss > Unclassified | place: USA...
CCGTCGCGCCGAAATCCGGCGCATCCAGCGCGGCGTCCACAGTCTCCAATATCGGCGAACGCGGCGCCGTGGGCGCATGTCGCAGGCCATTCAGATAGTCATTTAAGGCGTCGCCTACGGTGCGCCTAAAGCTGGCCTCGATCATATCCGGATTAGCCGCGAGGCTGGAGACCTCAGTTCCCCGGCGGACGCGACAGCGAGAAAAGCTTTGGCCCTCCTCGCCCACCTCTGCCCGAATGCCGCTGATGGTCAACTTTCCTTCCGGCCTCAAGCGCTCATATTCGGCCAGGATAAGGCTTTTCACATAGTCGATCTGGCGCGGCGTCAGGGGGTCCGTCTGATCGATCAGCACGACGGTATGTTCAGAAGGCGTCAACTGCCCGACAGGACACCCTGTAGCGGGATCAAGATTAGGGGCCCTGCTGATATAGAGGCCGAAGCCGACGGCCAGCATGGCTAAAACCGATACAGCCAGGATGGCGATGGCGCGGCGCACCTCGGTCTGGCGACGCGCCTCGCCCGGCCTTAACCGGCGCTTGGGCCGACGCACGGGCCGCACCGGACTACGACCCAAGGGCGGGCTCCCCTGCATTCACGGTCGGTCCCGGCGCATGGCGCGACAGGTTGGCGCCAGCCTCTCGATCCACCTGGCTGCGAAGGCCGTCAATCCGCGTCGTCAGCCCCGCCATGGCCTCGGTCAGATAGGTGCGCAGGGTGGCGAGGCCAGCCGAATTCTCCGCCTGGGTACGCGCCGCCGCTTCCGCAGCAGACTGCAACTGAGCCTGGAGTTGAGCCAGGATGCGCTCATCCGCTGCAGGGTCCACAGCCAGGACGCCGTCGAGGCCGCGTCTGAACACTTCAGGCTCAGGATAACGTAAGAAATAGCTCGGCGGCGGTTCGCTGCGCACATGGGTGTTTTCATCACGATAGGCCTTTAGCAAGGCGCCGCCCTGACGAATCCACTCGGCTTCGGCGTCGCGCCCCTCGGCCAGCCTGCGCCCGCCCAGTTCGGCCAGGGCGGACAGGCGATCCCGCTGCTGAAGCTGCGGCGTGAACCGCGCCTCCAGCGCGCCGAGCACCTCGCGCGCCTCGCTGTCCGCGGCTTCACGCGTTTCCGCTACGGAGTCCTCATAGTCCAGGCGGGCGATCCGATAGGCGCGATCATAGCGCCGATAATCCCAGTATCGGTCGGCCATATCGTCCCAGGCTTCCCGGCTGGCGCCCAGATGGATGAGGAGGCCCAGCGCGAACAAGCCCCAGGAGAAGAGGGTCGATAGGCCGAACAGACCATGAGCCCGGATATGGGCCAGGGCGTCCACCGCATGTCCCGCGAGCGATCCTTCCGTATTGGCGTCGATCGCCTGTTCCGCCACCTCCCTGAAGTGGGCGGCGAAAATGTTCCAGAAGAAGGCGGCGATCAAAGCCGCCGACGCGACAACCCAGCCGATGATCCTCTGGGTCCGGAAACGGTGGCCGATCAGCCGCCAGCCGACGCCGCCGCCGATGACGCCAAGGCCCAGATTGATCAGGCTGATCACCGCCGCCAGGGCCACGCCGCCGACCCAGCCCTGCTCGCTGATCCGACGCAACAGGAAGGCGTTGGCGAAGGACTCCAGGACGAACATCCCTACGAGGATGGAAAAGAACAAGAGGCTGGAATCGCGATATGCTGCGGCTCGATGCAGATCGTGACGGCGGCGGAAATAGTTCAGGTCCCGCTGGGTCTCCAACTCCTGTTCACGCAGGAGGACGAGATCGGCCTGCCGTTCGGTCAAGGCGTGGCTGATGCGGGCCTCGATCTCCGCCCGCGCATGGGCGACATCCAGGGCTTCGGGAATCCGTTTTTGCGCCGCAGCTACGGCCTCGCCCATCTGTTCAGCCAGAAACGCGTTCAGACCACGAAGGCCTTGGGTGACCCGGCCGATAATGCGCTGCTGGCTGGCGTTGAGATCCGTCTCGGCCGTCGCAGGCGCGTTACGCCGCCCGTCGTCCTGAGCCGTCTCCAGCAGACGCAATTCCCGCTGGAGCCGGTTGAAGTCCGCCGTCTGTTCCGCGCCGATTTCGGCGATCCAGACCGGACCTGTCGCCTCGCCCCGCGCGCCCATCAGGCGCCCGATCAGGCCGCCATCCGTCTTCGCCATGTGTCGTAATCCCACGTCATCTAAGCCTGCTTAGCTGAAAACCAGCAGCTTGGCGCGATCAAGCCCTTGGATTAACGCGAATTCACCTTTTCAGCCGCGCGGGTGGGCGCTTGCATAGGTCGCCAGAAGAGCTGCTGCGTCCACATCAGTGTATTTCTGCGTCGTCGACAGAGAGGCGTGCCCCAATAGATCCTGGATGACGCGAAGGTCCGCGCCGTTGCCGAGCAGATGGGTGGCGAAGGAATGGCGCAGGGCGTGGGGCGTGGCGCTGTCGGGCAGGCCCAGCCGGCCACGCAGATGCGCCATCAGGCTCTGCACCTGGCGCGGGCCCAAGGCGCCGCCGCGCTTGCCTCTAAAGAGCGCCGAGTCTGGAGAAATGGTAAACGGGGTCAAAGCTCGGTAGGCTTCGACTGCCCGACGCACGGCGGGCAGGACGGGGACAATGCGGGTCTTGCCGCCCTTGCCGACGATACGAAGCGTTTCACCCAAAGGCGCATCCGCGCCGGTCAAGGACAGGGCCTCGGAAATCCGTAGGCCGCAGCCATAAAGAAGGGTCAAGACCGCCGTATCCCGCGCCGCCTCCCACTCGGGCTTGTCCGCATCGGCATCGGCTTCCCGGATCAGGCCGCGAGCCTGGTCCTCCGACACAGGTCGCGGCTGGGTCGGCTTCAATCTCGGCCCACGCACAAGGGTCAACCCCGCGTTGGCGACGCCGTGGCGACGGTCCAACCAGCTATAGAAGGACCGCACAGCCGACAGGTTCTGGCTGAGCGAGCGCGGCGACAAGGCCTGCTCGCCCTTGCGGCGGTGCGCCAGATAGGCGCGGAGTTCCGCAGCCGAAACCTCGCCAAGGCCGGCGAGCGTCAGGGCCTCGGCCTTATGCACCTCGATGAAGGCAATGAAGGCGCTGAGCCCGGCGGCGTAGGAGTCCACCGTGCGGGGCGCGGCGCGGCGTTCATGGGCCAGATAGGCGAGCCAATCCTGAACGGCCGCCCGCGCGGTTCTTGGCGTATCGGTCGCCTCGGCGTTAGAGGCGCTCAGGGCCGTTGCGGCCATCGCTCCGCCGTGCGCTCCACCACGCGGGCGATGAAGGCGATCAGTTCAACCCCCATGTCGGTGGTGAACCCTTCCTCATCCGCCGAACCGAAGGCCAGGACGCCGGGCTGGATGGGCTCGAACACGGCCATACGGACCAGGGCGACGCTCTTTACCCGCTCCGCCGCCTCGCCGAAGATTTCGGATCCACCTGTGCAGGGACCGACGGCATAGAGCCGATCCGATCCCAGGATATAGTCAAGAAGACCGAAGGGCAGGCCGCGCCAGCCGGGCGGGGCCGCGCCTTCTATGGCCAAGGCGCCCGCCTCTAGTGCGAAGCGGTTGCGCACCCCCTCATTGACCCGTCTCGCCAGGTCCAGGGGGCCGGTCGCATCGAGAAGATCGACAACGAGGGCGTGGGTCTGAGTCTGGGCGGCGTGATTCGCGCGCGCCATGGCTTCGACCTCCTGGCGCGCCGTGATTTCGCGAGACCGCGCCGCCTCCAGCCGCGCCAGAGCGGCGGGACCGAATTCGATCACATTGGCGGCCGGACGCAGGCCAAGGGCTTGGAGCAGTTGAACATCATCGCGCACCAGGGCCGGATGACGCATCAACAGCAGGCGCGCCATGGGCCAATCGGATGGCCCGTCCAACACTGCTTCACCGTCCAAGCCGCCCGCCATGGTCTGTCCGCCCTTAATCGCTGCGGCCGTATCATCTGGGCCGACAGGGTTAAGTTTGGCTTGACGCTAGAGCGAATTACTCCGGAATCAGTGCGCCTTGGGCTTGCTTAGCCAGGCTATGCCCGCGCCCAGCACGATAGCGGCGACGATCAGAGACGGCAACAGGCCCGCCTTGGCGCACAAGAACAGGACCAGAAAAGCCAGCAGGGTGGCCAGGGCCAGTCCGCCCCAGTGTAGGAGCGTGTTGAACAGGCTGTACATGGACCGCTGGCTGGCGACATCCATTTCGCCCGGCTTGTAGTCTGTGGTCGAGGCCATGGGTTCCTCAAGGCTGAAGTCGTCATCGGCCCGATAGCGCATCGGCCCGTCCGGCTCAAGCGTCAGTCGCCCGGTTGCGGCGTCGGGCCGGCGGGGGCGAGGCGCTCTGCGTCCGCCTTCAGGCGCTGGATCAGGTTAAAAGTCAGATACCCGTCCGCCGGGAGGGCGGCGCTCTTTTGCCAAAGCCGCGTCGCCTGCCGGGTCTTCAAGCCCATCACGCCGTCGGGCCGGCCCGGATCATAGCCCAACCGCGCCAGGGCGGCCTGGGCCGCGATCCTTTCGGCGAGTGAAATGGGCGCCTCCTGCGGCCAGGGCTTCAAGAGGGGCGGCGCGCCCGCGATCTGATCGGCGATTAGTCCCACAGCGAGCGCATAGGCCATAGAATTGTTGTAGCCTCGAATAGCGAAATGGTTGGGAAAGGCGAGGAAGGCCGGTCCCGTCCAGCCCGCCGGCAGGATCAGGGCGGCGTCTTCGAGACGCTCCGACGGCCCCCATCCCGCACCGTCCGCCGTTCGCAAGCCGAGCCGCCGCCAGGCGTCCACCGACTGCTTCAAGCTTTCCGTAAGGCTATAGTCGAAAGGTTCCGGCAAGATCACCTCCCGCACCCAGGCCTCGCCCGGGCGCCAGGCGGATTTGTGGGCCAGAAAGTTTCCGGTTGAGGCGAGGGCGTCCGGCGCCGAGCCCCAGATGTCGCGCCGCCCATCGCCGTCTCCATCGACGCCCCAGGTCAGATAATCCAACGGCGTGAACTGGGTTTGGCCCATGGCGCCGGCCCAAGACCCCTTGAGCTGGGTCCGCCCGGCCTGCCCAGTGAACAGGATGCGCAAAGCGCCGTAAAGCTGAGCCTCCGCCCAGTCCTTGCGCCGCCCCTCGGCGGCCAGCGTCGCCAGACTGCGAATAACGTCATGATTACCCTGGATCTGGCCGAAGCTGGACTCCATGCCCCACACCGCCAGCAGGACCTCTGCCGGCACGCCGTAATTTGCGGCGATGGGGTTGAGCCAAGCCGCATCCGCGTCGCGCAGGGCGCGGCCCTCGGCCACGCGATGATCGGAGACAGCGGCGGAAATATAATCGCCGATGGGCTTGGACAGCTCCGGCTGGCGACGGTCCGCGGCGATGACGTTGGCGTCTGAGGACACGCCCATAAAAACCTGCTCAAGCCCGGCGCGGGACCAGCCGGCGCCGATCGAACGATCTATAAAACTCTGTAGCCAGGCGGCGAACAGGGCGTCGCCGCCCGAATCGGCTTCCCGGTAAGGCGGGCCCACCGTCGGGGTCGCCACAAGGCCTGATGCCGATAAAAGAAAGGCGCGACGATCCATGTTAGACAAGCTACGCCAAATGAGGTCAGGTTGGAATCACAAGCCTGAGACCTTACCCAGACTTAAACCCTGCGCCTCGTCGTTAAGCGCGAACCACACCCCTCAAGCGCTGAGATCAATCAGGCTTTGCTGATTTTGGCTGTTGGCCTGGAGCGATTTCAAATTGGCCTGAAACTGGATCAGGGCGCCGGCCTGATTAGCGAAGCTCGCGGAAACATCACTATTCGCGCCCGCCGTAATCGCATCTGCAGCGGAGGTGAGCTGGGCGGCGGGCGCGGCGGTGTTCGCTTGGCCCGTCGATGTCGATGCGGCTGGGGGGCTGGCCGGCGTCGATGTGGCGGCGGTGGACGACAGCCCGAACTGGGCGAGCGTGGCCGGGCTGAGTTGAACCAATTGCAGCGGCGAGTAGCCGACGGTCGTCGCGGGCGTGATCGGCGCGATAGCCGATGCGCCGGAACCGCCGAGCGCAGCTAAGGCTGCGCCCGTCGTCTGAGCGTTGGCCAGGGTGTAGGCGCTGATATTCAAGCGCGTCGTCGCGGCGTTCAGCCCGGAGAGGGCGGCGTTGATTGTGTTCAAATCACCCTCCTTGGCGATCATTCTGCGGCTTACCAAAAACTGGTGTTAAGCCCGCGAAGTTAAATCAACGCAAAGGGCCTTGGTTAAGGCGCGAGCTTAGCGTCGGGCCTCCAGAAGGAGCTGGCTACAGGCCGTTTCGATCTCGGTCTCTAAACGGGTCATGAAGGCGGCGCGCTTCAAACCCTCCGGGATAGGCGGCAGGATTTCAAAAATGGCAACGCCCGGATATTTGGCCAGCCCCTTTGCCGGCCAGAGGAGGCCGGCGTTTGTGGCCATAGGCGTGCAGCGGGTGTCGAGCGCTCGATAAAGCCCCGCTACGCCTGGTTTATAGGCCGGCGGCGCGCCGGGGGAACGACGGGTGCCTTCCGGAAACACAAAGACCTGGCGACCGTCCCGGATCGCCGTGGCGGCGGCGTGAGTCATGTGTCGTACGGCCTTGGCGCCCGACGCCCGGTCGATGGTGATCATGCGCGACTTGGCGGCGAACCAACCGAAGAAGGGAATCCACATCAACTCTTTCTTCAGGACGATGCAAGGATCGGGAAATACGGCCAGCGCGACCAGGACGTCGAGCATGCTCTGATGCTTGGCCGCCACCAAGGCCGGGCCGGTCGGCGCAAGGTCCAGACCTTCAATCTCAACCCGAAGACCGACGATGACCTCCAGACCCGCCAGGGTGGCTTTGGCCCAAAGACGGATCGGCGTCATGGCGGGTTTGCGCGGGCCCAACAGCAGGGGCAGACAGGCGACGCCGAACAAGACCGCCGCGCCAAACATCCAAAGAGCGAACACGGCGGACCGGATCATGACCAGCGGCGTCGGCTTCATCCTGCAACTCGGTTCGCGTCGGATTCAGGGGCCATCCCGTTGACACCGGCCCCCGCCTTGGGCGCAGAGTGGGCGAACCGAAGCAAGGCGCTGCGCGCCGCAATGACCAGGTATTTGGAATATTCCACAATCATGCGCCGCGCATCGCCGCCCGCCGCCCACCAGCGATGGGCGTCCACCGCCTCGGTCTGCACCGGGTAGGCATAGAGTTGAACCTTCGGCATGGCCGCTTTCAGCTCCAACAGGGCGCGGGGCATGTGAAAATCCGCGGTGACGACGATAAGCGTGCGGTATTTATGGTAGGCGACCCAGGCCGCCGTCTCCCGGGCGTTGCCCTGGGTGTTTTCCGCCTTAAACCCCAGATCGACACAGCAATCAAACTTGCGGCCTGCGGACGCCACGGTATCGCGCACCTGTTTTCGCGTCGCCTCTCGGTTGACGCCTGAAATCAAGAGGCGCTTGCCCAAGCCGTCTTCGAGCAGTTCGGCGGCGGCTTCCAGCCTCAGGGTCGAAGCGCCGGTCAGTACGACGATAGCGTCCGCCTCCGGCGGGTCGGGCGCAGGCGTCGACTGAGCCACGCGATAGGCGAAGGCGAACAGGCCGACGCCCCAGATCAGGACCAGCAGGAGCAGGAGGCCGAGGCTCTTCATCGACGCGAGGCCCGCACGCCTTAAGGCTCTGCGCGCAGAATCGCCATGGCAGTGCGCCGGGCGGAGACGGCCGCGACGGCGGCGGCCAGAAGGGGGCAGGGCAGAGCGGCCAGCAGATCGGTCCAGCGAAGGGGCAAAACGGGCGTGAACCCATCGTCGCCGCCGATCAGGCGCAAGCCCGCTGCAGCGGCCATGGCTGTCGCCGCGCCATAGGCCCCTGCGCGTGCGGCGAGAAGGGCGAATCGTGTCTGGAAGAGACCGGCGATAAAACTGTCCCTGGCCCCGGACAGGTGCAGGATTTCCACCACATCGCGACGCGCTGCGAGGCCGGCCCTGGTGGCGAAGGCGACCACCGCCGCCGCCGCCGCGGACACCAGAAGACCGGCGCCCAAGGCCAGCCCGCGAGCGATATCGCCGGCGCGGGTCACATCCTTCAGCCAGTGGCTATGATCGTCAACCACGCCGTCAATCCCGGCCTGGGTCAAAGCAGCGTTCAGATCGGCCAGCTTGGCCGGCGCCTTCGGGTCGAGTTCGACGGTGACGAGATGGGGAATGGGCAGATCGTCGGGAATATTTCCCTTGCCGAGCCAGGGCTCTAGCAGCTTTTCGGCGGCGGCGCGATCCAGAGCCTGGGCCTCGGACACACCCTTCACACCCGCCAAAGCCTCCGCAGCGCGGGCGGCGGCGTCAGAGCCCGTCTCGCCCGCTTTCGGCCGAATCTGAACCGTGGCCGAGGCCGAAAGCTCCCGGCCCCAGCCCTCAGCGGCGCGCCCGGACGCCAGAAGACAAAAGACGGTGATGCAGGCGAGAAAGCAAAGTGTGGCCACTACAAAGGCCAGGGCGCGGTCACGCCCATCCGCCAGCGGCAGAAGCGGGGCAGGTCGCCAGGCGGCCCAGGATTGCGTGTCTGAAGCCTCAGCGGTCATGGCTTAGAAATACGCTGCGCTGCTAGCCGCATACAAGCCGCCCCTCGGTGAGATGCAGGACAGGCATGCCCGACTGTCGCACAAGCTGCTGGTCGTGGCTGGCGATCAGTACGGTCGCGCCCAACCGGTTCATCTCGACGAACAGGCGCAGAAGCCGCAGGCTCATCTCCGGATCGACATTGCCGGTGGGCTCGTCGGCCAACAAGATATCTGGACGATTGACGACCGCGCGCGCAATGGCCAGGCGCTGCTTTTCCCCGCCTGACAAGGTCGGCGGCATGGCGTGCAGACGATGGCCGAGGCCGACCCAGGCCAGAAGCTCGGCGACGTCGCGACGATACTGGTCCGGCGCCTCCCCCGACAGGCGTAGCGGCAGGGCCACATTGTCGAAGGCGCTGAGATGATCCAGCAGGCGAAATTCCTGAAAGACAACCCCGATCCTGCGTCGCAGCGGCGGCATTTGCCCCCGCGCCAGGGTGGAGACATCCTGGCCGAACAAGTGGATCAATCCCCTGGACTGGCGATGGGCCAGATATATCAACTTTAAGAGGCTGCTCTTGCCTGCTCCCGACGCGCCGGTAAGGAAATGGAAGGACCCAGGCGCCAGATTAAGGTTTATGTCCCTCAAGACCTCCGGCGACCGGCCATATCGCATGCCCACGCCTTCGAATCGCACGACCGCCTCTTGGGCGGGGGCCGCATCCGCCCCGGCGTCGTCTCCGCCTGCGTTGAATGTCATGCTGGGATCGGACATGGCTTGGCGGATTTGCGTCCTGGCGCAGGGATCGAAGATTGAGGCGCGCGGCGGCGGACAGCTTGGCGAGCCGGTGCGATGATACTGACCTGCCCAACCTGCGCCAGTCGCTATTTTGTCGATGAAACCAAGCTGGGGCCCCAGGGCCGCACCGTGCGCTGCGCCAACTGCGGCGACTCCTGGCGGGCGGAGCGGGAGATCGAGCCGCTGGAACTGACCCCTGCCCACACCCTGACTCCCGCGACGGATGCGGACGAACCGTCCACAGCCAAGCCGGCCGCAGAGGTCCTTCCCAAGGCGTTCCGCCAAAAGGCGGAGGCCAAGCGGCGGACCCAGAAGGCCGTCGCGGCCGGCATTGTCTGGGCCGCCATGTCTGGCTCGGCGGCGATCATCCTCATGACGGCCGTGGTGTTCCGGGTTCAGGTGGTGCGGCTTTGGCCACGTACGGCGGGCGCCTATGCCGCCGTGCGTCTTCCGGTCAACCCGTTCGGCGTGGCGCCCGATAATGTGCAGGCCGCGCCCGGTCTGGAGAATGGGCGCGCCGCCCTGATCGTGACAGGGGCGGAGCGCAATGTGGACAGCCGGCCGAGGCCCCCCGCAACGATGAAGATCAGCGTCTACGACAAGGCCGGCGCCGCCGTGATGAGCCGTATTATCCACCTTTCGCCCGAACCTTTGGGCGGCGGCGAAAGTCGCCCCTTCAAGGTCAGCTTTCTGGACCCGCCGATAAACGCCAGCCAGGTGGGCGTCGATTTCATTCTAGACCAGCCGCCGGCCCCGGCGCCGAAACGGGCGCGTGTCCCCACCCTGCGCGGCGCGTCCGGCCTTATTACATCCGCCACGACGACGGTCGTTACGCCGCACCTGCGCGGGCCGGTGGACCAGATTTCATCGACGCCCACGGCGGCGACCGCTGTGCCCTCCAATTCGCCGTACGCCCTACCGACGGCCGCCCGCAGTCAGAAGGAGTAGACGCGCCATGGCGTCGGAGCCCGAACGCCTGCTGAGCGCCGCCGAGGTGGCTGAGCGGACAGACAAGCTGGCGATCCAGATCGCCGACATCATCGACGACGAGTGGGTGGTGGTCTGCCTCTTGACGGGCGCTCTTTGGTTCGCCGCAGACCTGACCCGGGCGTTGGCGCGTCGGGGGCGGCAGCCCCTATTTGACGCCCTGTGGCTCGCCTCCTATGGCGACGCCCAAGCGTCGTCCGGTATTGTCCAGATCAGGTCGCCGCTGCAACGTCCCGTCGCAGGACGCGGCGTGTTGATCCTCGACGAAGTGCTGGACACCGGCATGTCC
>Ga0116226_10006451_pt1 | contig 10535 bp, 3 predicted proteins | sample S1TSphfallax_FD_89692 | JGI IMG/M metagenome (GOLD analysis project Ga0116226, IMG submission 89692) | Host-associated microbial communities from peat moss isolated from Minnesota, USA - S1T2_Fa - Sphagnum fallax MG | ecosystem: Host-associated > Plants > Peat moss > Unclassified | place: USA...
AGACGCACCGACCGTTACGATCCCTCTGGCAAATGGAGGTGGCATCATCAATGCTGCGGCATTGAATGGAGCTACTAATGTAGCTGTCAAGGTTACGTTGGATAGTACTGACCAAACCGATTTGACTAACGGCGGTACCGTTCAAATCAATGTAACCGACAACGGCACTGCGCAAACACTGAACTTGCACCTCAACGGTACAAGCTTGGTTGACGGTTCGGGCAATACGTATTCGTACAGCAACGGCGTCGTTACATTGACTGAAGCCGCGCCAGGTAATGGCAACATGATCACGGTGTCATCGACAGTGACCGATCAATACGGGAATGTATCAACAGCCGGTAGTGCCCATGCAACGCAAGAATCTGCCTTGCCAGATGCACCAACTGTGATCATTCCGTTGGCGAATGCTAATGGCATCATCAATGCCACCGCTCTGAACGGTGCAACAACAGTCGCTACAAAGATCACATTGGATAGCACAGATCAAACTGATCTGACTAACGGTGGCACGATCCAAGTTACGGTCAACGACAACGGTGCAACGCAAACACTGAGCCTGCATTGGAACGGCAGCAATCTGGTTGATGCTTCCGGCACAACCTATTCGTATAGCAACGGTGTAATTACGTTGAATGAAACGGCCCCAGGCAATGGGAATACGATTACCGTGTCGTCAACGGTAACTGACCAATACGGCAACGTTTCTGCAGTTGGATCGGCACATGCAACGCAAGAATCGACCTTGCCGGATACGCCAGCGGTGACGATTCCGTCCGCAAATTCCAGCGGTATTATCACTGCTGCCGCATTAAACGGTGCGGCGACAATTGCGACGAAAGTGACACTCGATAGCACGGATCAAGCTGATCTGACTAACGGCGGCACAGTACAGATTAACGTTAATGACAATGGCACTGCACAGGCGTTGAATCTTCATTGGAACGGTACAAATCTCGTAGATGCTTCGGGTACTACCTATTCATACAGTGGTGGTGTAATTACCTTGAGTGAAGCAGCCCCAGGTAATGGGCATACGATCACCGTGTCGTCCACGGTGACGGATCAATATGGTAACGTCTCTGCTGTTGGTAGCACACATGCAACACAAGAATCAGTGTTGCCGGATACACCAGCGGTGACGATTCCGTTGGCGAACTCCAGCGGCATTATCAATGCAGCTGCATTGAATGGTGCTGCAACGATTGCTACCAAGGTCATGCTCGATAGCACGGATCAAACTGATTTGACTAATGGCGGCACGGTACAAATCACTGTCAACGACAATGGCACGACACAAGCATTGAACCTGCATCTGAATGGTACGAATCTGGTGGATGCATCGGGCAACATCTATTCGTACAGCGGCGGCGTGATTACGCTGACAGAAGCTGCGCCGGGCAACGGCAACGCCATCACTGTTTCGTCAACGGTAACGGATCAATACGGCAATGTATCGGGAGTGGGCAGCACACATGCAACGCAAGAAACGGCCTTGCCAGACACGCCAATCGTTGCTATTTCCACTGACTCCAATCAGGATGGTGTGATCAGTTCGCCAGAGTTGAATGGTTCGTCCAACGTGACCGCCAAGGTGACGCTGGATACGACCGATCAGAGCGATTTGTCCAATGGCGGTACGGTGCAAATCAACGTCAACGACAATGGGACAACACAAGCGCTGACTTTGCATCTGAACGGTAGCAATCTGGTTGACGGTTCTGGCAATACCTATGCTTATAGCGGCGGTGTGATCACGTTGACCGAAGCTGCACCGGGCAATGGCAATACCATTACCGTGACATCGACCGTGACGGATCAGTACGGCAACGTTTCTGCATCCGCCAACGCGCATGCAACGGAAAATGTCACCCTGCCACCTGCGCCGACAACGCTGATCACAACGGATACCAATCATGATGGCTTCATCAGTGCAGCCGAATTGAATGGCAGCTCGACCGTGAATGCAACGGTGACCTTGTCCAGCACTGCGCAAACCGACTTGACCAATGGCGGTAGCGTACAGGTAACCGTCGTGGATGCAGGTACGACGACAAACCTGAATCTGCACCTGAGCGGTGGTAATCTGGTTGATGACTCCGGCACTACCTATTCGTATAGTGGTGGCGTGATTGGATTGACGGAAACTGCACCGGGCAATGGCAAGAGCATTTCGGTCTCGGCGACTGTTACCGACGTCTATGGCAATGTATCGGCAACATCCAACACCGCAGCCGCACAGCAGGATGTGATCGATCCTCCTGCTGTATCGATTGTGTTCCCGACGCCGGTATCGTCGAATCTAGTTCTGGATACATGGGTCAACAACACTACCGTAAATAATGCGCTGTATACGACGGCAGGAAACAATGGTGATGGTACCAATCCGGGCACATTGATCAACACGTTGAACAGCACGACGGTATCGCCAACGGTCGGCACCACCACCACTATTAACAACACCTCTGTAGTTGCAGGTACGGCCACGGAAATCACGGGGCTGGTGTACTTGCAAGCTGGCCATGTCTATACCTTCAGCGGTTCAGAAGACGATTCGTTCGCCCTGGTCGTCGGCGGTAAGCTCGTTGGCAGTACGACCTGGGGACAAAATAACGGTGCATTCTCAGGCACGTTTGCGGCGAACGTCAGTGGCTGGTACACGCTTGCTGCTTATCACGATAACCAAAGCGGTCCGGGTGACTTCAACGTCAACGTCAACGACAATAGTGCAGCGGCTGTGGCCCTGAATTCGACCAATTTCGACCTGGCACCGAGTGTTGCTGCGTTGAATAGTGCAGGGATCTATTTGAATGCGGAGAATGCTACATCGAGCGTTGCGAGCATCACCACGACCTCCGCTAACAGTTCTGGTTCGGGTACGGTCAAGGTCAACCTGACAGGTGGCTATTACACCGAAAAGCCAGTTGTGGACGTAACGCTCGATAGCAACGATCAAGCCATTCTCACAGGTGGCGGCACCATGAATGTTGTCGGTAGCGACGGCACCAATGTGACCTTGCACTGGAATGGCTCGACCTTGGTTGATACCTCGGGCAACACCTATAGCTATAGTAACGGCGTGCTGGCAATGCCATTGAATGCGACCCCGACAACGTCTGTGGTTTCGGCAAGTGCAACAGTGACGGATACGCATGGCGTATCGTCATTGACGACGACCACGCATGAAATCTATTCGGGATCGAATTCGATTACCGAAGTGGTGGGCGGCGATACCTTCCGCTTCGAGTTGGCTGCTAATGGTCCTGCCGGTACACCGAATGTGGAGACTTTGTCTGCATTCAACAGCAACCCGGCGGGTAATGGCGGCGATGTGTTGAACCTTGCTGATTTGCTGCAAGGTGCGACATCATCGAATATCACCAACTACCTGCACTTCACGTCGTCAACCAGCAATGGCGTTACCACCACGACGGTGCATGTGAGTGAAACAGGTGCTTATTCATCTGGTTATTCTGCTGCTGCGGATACGCTGCAGATTGCACTGACCGGAGCGAACCTGCTGATCAGTGGGGGGGCGACACAAAGCGATGCACAGATCATCCAGGCTTTGCTGAACAAAGGCAAGTTGGTCGAGTAAAGTTGGACTGTCTGTCTAGTTGATGTGGAAAGGCGTTACCCCCAAAGGGTAACGCCCTTTTATTTGCAACTATTTCTGTTATTTGCCGTTGCTGTCGATAATGGAGACGGCTGGACCGGTTGCGCCATCAAAGCCCAGTATGTGCAAGGTTTCCAGTTCATCCTTACCGGTCACACCTTCTGCAAAAATCTTCAAGCCGATATTGTGGGCAATGCCGATCAAGCCTTTCAGGAAAGCTTGATTACCCTGGTTCGACTGTATTTCACGCACGAAGCTGGCATCGACTTTCAGATAGTCCAGCTTCAGATCATGCAATAAGCCGACTTGGCTGAATTGCCTGCCGAAGTGCTCCAGGCCCAGCTTGCAACCTGTGTTCGACAGTTCTGAACAGAAGGACATGAACGCATCGAAGTGTGCATATGCGCCATTCTCCGGCACTTCCAGCCACAGGCGTTTGCTCGCCGCAGGGTTCGCCAGCAATTGATTACGCAGGTTGAGACGGAAGCTTGCATCTTCCAGCGAACGTGCCGACAGATTGATCGCCAGCCCTGCGAGCTGTGGGTTCTTGTTCAACTCATCGATACCGAGCGCGACTGCAATCGCATCCAGGGTCGAACTCAACCCCAGTCGTTCGGCAACAGGCAGGAAGCGACCTGCAGGCAACCAATCGTGACCAAACATCAATCGCAGCGGGCATTCGCTATGCACAAGACGCTGGTCGAAATCAGCTACCGGATAGGAACCGAGTTTCGTATCACGTTGTGCCACCGCTTGCTCGATCAACTGCGCCCACTGATCATTGCTGCGTGGTGCATCGTCGATATGCAGTGTTGCCGCATCGCGCACGGTGCTGACGCCTTCGAGCTCCGCGCTGGCGATGGCCGAATCCACCTGCGCCATCAACGTACCAAGATTCAATCCATATGCGAACTTGCCGCTGCCGATGTAAGCAACCGGACCTTGGGGGATATAAGCCGATGCGGCAGAGACCAGGTTACGCAGCAGATCATCTGCGAGCGGCTGTGCTTCTGCCGAGGGCAACAGCATGCCGAAGTCGGCGCCATTCAAACGGGCTGCCAACGCGTTGGGTATTTTCCTGGTTGCTTCGCCGATGCTGCTTGCCATCGCCTTGAGGAAATCATCTGTTGCACCGCGCCCCAGGCGCTTGTTGACCTCTGCCAGATTGGCAATGCGAATCAACAGTAGTGTGCCGGCTTGTGCATTTTCATCTTCTACCGCTGTCAATAAGCGCGCCATGAAGAAGCTACGATTGGCCAAGCCGGTCAACGGGTCGGAGTTGGCTTCCTGACGCACCGCTTCCAAACGTTGTGCTTCATCAGCGAACATTTTCTTCAACAGCAGCACCGTGGAATTCATCGCCGCGGACAGTTGCCGTAATTCCGGGACCTTTGGTTCAGGTGTTGTAATGAAGTGGCGATCTGCAATCGCCTGCGCCTGTGCGATGACAGCATTCAATGGCTTCTTCAGACGACGCAAAATCAAGGTGCCCAACCAACCACCGAGAAAACCAGCAAACGCCAGCGCACTCACCATTTGCAGGGTCGAGTCCCACAAAGTCTTGTAGGCAAAGCGGTTATTGCTGATTACGGTAACGCTGCCGACCTGATTCCAGCCATTGCTGATCTGCGCTGTCCCTGGTGCGGAATACAGCGGCAGCCAATGCACAAACCACAACGGTGCGTCATAGACAGTGTTGGCAGCTGCATGCGATGCGATCTCCTTGCCATGCGGATCGACCACCTTGATCAATTCGTAATGTCCATTATCGAACAGTGCCGACACGGTGAGATCAATCTCCACGGCATCGGTCTTGTGTTGACTCAGGGACAGTGCGAGCGAGGCGGCATTGTCGGCATTTTTCATGCGCAGTTGCTCTTCTAGATAAATGCGCGCACTGAAGGTCGAGGCCAGCAATGCGCCGACCAGACTCAGCAGAGTCGTCAATATCAAGGCGAGCCAGATTTGGCGGTACATCGACATGAAAATCTCCTACTTTATTGTTCTATCCAACATCTCAAAAACCTTCTGCATGCGCACGTTGCAACAGATCAGCCCAACGCGACAGGCGTCCGACACCACCTGGCCCGGCAGCGGAATCGCCAGCGACACCGGCATAAATGCCTTCACTGTTGAAGCTGAAGATAGGCAGCAAATCGCTACGACGCGAAGCAGGGCGGATATCAGTGATCAGGCTATCCAGCACCTGTGGTTCGGCATCCGGTGTCGGGTAGTAGGCCAGCACCATGTGCGCCTGCTCCAGTCCGCTGCCTGGCCCACCGATCTCTGCTTTCACGTAAATCAGGCGCAGTTGCTTGTCCGGCACGTTCAATTCGCGCAGCATGAAATATTTCGACATCACGTAAGCGACGCAATCACCGCGGCCTTTCGATAGGGACTCCATGGGCGTGGCCCAATGTTCCTTCTGGCCCCAGACTTCGATGTCTTCGGCGTAGCTGATATGACGGTTGAAGAATTCGTTGACCTTTTTCAGCTTGTCGTTTGTCGATAAATCTTTTGCGTCATGCAGCAGTTGTTCCCATTCCGCCAATGCTTGCGCGCGACCGCCCATCTTTTGGTAAGTCGCACGTATCTGTGCCATATCGAGTGCATACACCGGTTGTAGCGACTCGCCAGATAGCAGCGCCAATATCGGTGCGCAAAGTGTCAACAGCAAAGCCAGGCGCTTGAGCCTGTGTTGCCAGCGTGCTGTCGATAGGGAGTTGGGCATCGGTGCTTATCGCTGTTGCATTGCTGTTTTGTGATTATCGGTTAAATGAAAATTGTCCGCCAAAACCAGTCATCAAAATAGGGACACTTCTCGTTGTCGTAAAAATGCGGCAAATTGACCAGGGAAGTAGATGTTAAGAATGCAACTTTCGTCAAATATTGTTAATTGTTCCACGTAGTCCTATTTTTCCTGTTATTTTTACGCATCTTTTGTGGACTGCTGCCCATCAGTGCTGTTCATTTGGCGTGGTTGTCCTTCAATCTTTCGTAAATTAAATCAGATTTGCTGAACATGAAGATTAGAAAAACCGCATTGCTGCTCGCTATATTACCGATATTTGCGCAGGCTCAAGTACAAACGCTGAAAGACGCGGCACAACAAGCCATTCTCTCCAATCCAGATGTGCAGGCCAAGTGGCACGCCTTCCAGGCTTCCAATAGCGAACGCGATGTCGCATTCGGCAACTACCTGCCACATGCAGATCTGCAAGCCACATCCTCCAAAGAAACGCACAATGAACCGCTGCTGATCGATTCTTACAATTCGCACGGCGAATCGCTGACGCTGTCGCAGATGCTGTACGACGGTTTCGCTACCAGCAACGACATCGCGCGACTGGATCACAATCGCCTGGAACGTTTGTACGAGTTGTACGACGCGTCGGAAAGCACTGCGCTGGATGTAGCACGCGCGCATCTGGATGTACTGCGCTATCGCAAGCTGGTTGCGCTGGCCGAAGAAAACTATGTGCAGCATCGTGCTGTGTACGATCAGATTCAAAGCAAGGCCAAGGCAGGTGTGGGACGTCGTGTCGATCTAGAGCAATCGGCCGGTCGTCTGGCATTGGCGGAAGCCAACCTGTTGACGGAAACTTCGAATCTGCATGACGTCAGCGCACGTTATCAACGCCTGGTTGGTGTAACGCCTGCCAAGGAACTGGAAGAGCCTGTCGGCCTGGAAAAAGGTATGCCGCCAGATGTCGATAGCGCGATGCGCATCTCGAATCAATCGCATCCTGCATTGATGGCATCGATCGAAGGTATCCGTGCTGCTGATAGCGAAGCCAGTGCGCATCGTTCGGCCTATCAGCCGCGCCTGGATTTGCGCCTGAGTGCGCAACGCGGGGCCAACATCAACAGCGAAATTGGTGAAACCAATGACAGAACCGCACAGGTGGTGTTGACCTGGAATCTGTTCAACGGCGGTAGCGACCGTGCGCGTCTGCATGAGCTGGCTGACCAGATCAACGTCACACGTGACCTGCGCGACAAGGTATGCCGCGATCTGCGCCAAAATCTCGAAATCGCTTACAACGACAACCGTAAGATTGCAGAGTTGTTGAAGTATCTCGATCAGCATCAACTGTCGATTGAGAAAGCACGTGATGCATACAAGCAGCAATTCGATATCGGTCAACGGACCTTGTTGGATTTGCTCGATACCGAAAACGAACTGTTCCAAGCGAAGCGTGCATACGTCGAGGCGGAATACGATCAAATGACCGCTTACGCACGCGTGCAGGCTGGTATTGGCAATTTGTTCAAATCGCTAGGCTTGTCGCGCCCGGACGTGGGCCCGTTGCCGAATTTTGGTGATCGCAACGACGAGACCGAAGCAAGCAACTGTCCGGTGGAAGCACCGCAAACCTATGTGGCGAATAAGTCGGAGTTGGATGCACGAGCAATCGAGTTGTTGAAAGCATCTGCTAGCGCTGCCGACGCTCGTTCAGCGACGGTATCGCATGATGCTTATGCGCAGTCAGCGCCAGTGGCGACGCCGGTAGCGCCTGCAACACCTATCGCTTCTGCTGTGCCGACTCCACAGCAAAAGCCAGTGGCTGACGCATTTGCAGCGTGGCTCAGTGCTTGGGCCGCGCGTGACATCGATGCGTATTTGAACGCCTATGCATCTGACTTCCGTCCCGGTGATGACGTCACACACGATCAATGGGTGGCCAAACGTCGCGCAGCGGTTGGTGTCAAACAAACGATTCACGTGGACGTCAGCGACGTCAAATACGTCAGCAAGGATGCCAACCACGTCAGCACGACTTTCCATCAAGTCTATACGCGCAGTGGTTTTCACGACGAGGGCGAAAAGACACTGGAATGGGAACGCCGAGGTTCTCGCTGGGTGATCGTATCGGAAACGATGCACTGATCGACAGGCGCTAGATAGTACAAGGGGCACTATAAGTGCCCCTTGTTTTTTGCTACACCATTTCGAGGGTCAAGCGAACACGCTATCCCAAAGCCGGATCACTGTATCGATTTCACCCTGCAGCAATTGTTTTTCATCCCGCGCCTTTTCCACACCTTGCAAACGGCTTTGATGCTGCAACTTGCGGAATTTGCGATAGGCATCTGCAGCTTGATTGCTTAGTGCTGCATCGATCAAGCCGAGTTCGCCACACAATTTCAGCAACGCGATGTTGCCAATATCGGCTGTCAATTCCGCATACTGCGAAGCCCAACGCAGGATCAGGAATTGCACGATGAATTCGATATCGATCATGCCGCCGCTATCCTGCTTCAAGTCGAATAGTGGCGGACGGCTCGGGTTTGCATCGCGCATCTTGCGCCGCATCTTGATCACTTCTTCCTTCAGCGCTGCATCATCGCGCGACTTACGCAAAACCGACTCGCGGATTTCCTCGAAGCGGGCGCCAATGGCTGCATCTCCTGCGCAATAACGTGCTCGCGTCAATGCCTGATGTTCCCATAGCCATGCGGATTCGGTTTGATATTTCTCGAACGACGACAAGGACGAAACCAGCAAGCCGCTCGCGCCATCGGGCCGCAGCGCGATATCGACATCGAACAGAATACCGGCCGGAGTGTGGCTGGTCATCCAGGTGATGAAGCGTTGCGCCAGTTTTGCGTACAGTGCAGGCGCATCGGGATGTTCATCGGCATACAAAAAGATCACATCCAGATCGGAGGCATAGCCCAATTCCTTGCCACCAAGCTTCCCATAGGCGATGACCGCAAATAGCGGGATGTCGCGATGGCGATTGGGAATGGTTTCCCAGACGGCTTGTACTACTGCCGCGATCAGGATGTCCGCCAGTATGCTCAAGTGGTCGGCCAAACGTTCAACCGTCAGGTCACCCTCCAGATCGCGCGCCAACAAGCGCAACTGTTGCGCATGATGCAGCTCGCGCAGTACATCCATCTGCCGCTCAGTATCGCCTTTGACAGCATCCAACTGACGCTGGCATTCCTGCGCAAAAGTGGGCCAGTCGGCTTCAGCGCGCAGGCTGCGGTCGTCCAATAACTCATCGAGCAGGATAGGGTGCTTGGTCAGGTATTTCGCGGCCCAGTCGCTGGCACTCATCATGCGGATCACTCGTTCCAGCGTGTGCGGAAATTCCGTCAATAGCGCCAGATAAGCAGCACGGCGCGCAATCGTTTCGAGGAAGTCCAGCAGCCTTCCCATCGTCGCTATATGCACATCGGCCTTTTGCGCGATGATCGGTAACGCAGCATTGATCAAGGCCAGCAAGCGGCTGCGGCTGGTTTCCGGCAAGGCTTGCAGACGCGGTGATTGCAACGTTGTATGTAGCCGCCGTGCAGCATCTTGTACGTCCTGAAAGCCGAGCGCTGTCAAACGCGCGGCGGTCACGTCGTTCGAGCTGCTGTCAGACAATGGCGCGGTGTCAGCATCGTGTTCGTTCTTGTCACCGGATTGGTTATCGCTCTTGTCGCTGAACATCTCATCGAAATGTGTCGCGACGATATGGCGCTGACGCTCCAATTCCGCCAGCAGCGATGCACTATCTTCATAGCCCATCATCTTTGCGATATTCAGGCGCTCAGGTTCGCCGGGCGGCAAGCTGTGCGTTTGCGCATCTTCGACGTATTGCAATCGGTGTTCCAGATTGCGCAGAAAGGTGTATGCGGCCAGCAATGCGTCAACCGCCTTTGCATCGAGCAATTGCTTCTCTGCCAGTGTACGCAGGGTGTTACGGGTCGAGCGGTTGCGCAATGTTGCATCGCGTCCACCACGTATCAACTGGAACACCTGTGCCAGGAATTCAATTTCGCGTATGCCGCCGCGCCCAAGCTTGACGTTATTACTGCGATCGGGGTGACGCACCTCCTGCCGTTTGACCTCGGCGCGGATTTGCGCATGCATGCTGCGAATCGCGTCGATGGAGCCGAAATCCAGATAGCGCCGGTACACGAA
>Ga0116226_10006452_pt1 | contig 10535 bp, 6 predicted proteins | sample S1TSphfallax_FD_89692 | JGI IMG/M metagenome (GOLD analysis project Ga0116226, IMG submission 89692) | Host-associated microbial communities from peat moss isolated from Minnesota, USA - S1T2_Fa - Sphagnum fallax MG | ecosystem: Host-associated > Plants > Peat moss > Unclassified | place: USA...
CCATCTGTGTGATAAAGTTGGCCGCACAGCTTTAAGAAAGCTTTGGCCATTCGGTATGATAACTTTACATCAGACAAAGTCAGCTGCACAGCTTTGAGAAAGCTTTGGCTGGGAACAGTGTCTGTTACCGGCATATCCAAGACGTAAAAGATGTAGTCCAGATTACATCACATACATATGCAAGAGCGGCATCCACATGCCTTGATACAAGGCCTGCATAGGGTGGCTAGTTTTTCGTAACATCTATGCAACCGAATTGCGCTGCGTTATTAAACCCTAGAATGTCTCTTCAAGTCAAACGCATAAATCCTGCTGGAGACGGTATGTGTCGCTGCATCTAAGCAATGAAAACGTAGTCCTCGAAGCAACATCATAGAATCCTAAATTGCGTAAAAACAAGGGATGAAAATTCAAGACCGTATTGTACCAGTGCGTCTGCGTTTCTTGCTCGCCGGCTGGTTCAGCCAGGTCTTCACATAAGACTGCCAGTCCTTCTTGAAGGGCCCATTCGGCACCACATTGTTGTGCTTCACCATCCTGTAGCACCTGCTTCAGTTGCCACACAAAAACTAAACCAGGGCAGCGGCTACCAGGCAGGGAAGAGAACAACCACCTCCAGGACCTCACTGCGTCATTGTCTCCGCAATCTTCGCAGCCACCCACCGCGGACAAGGATCGAGAGCAGACCGGCCCACAAATTATGGTTAGGGTTTGACACATTAATTACGATTCGGACTTTACGCAATTAACGAAAGTACCAGTTGCTCGTGGATGAGGAAAGATAGCAGTGGGGGCGAGGTAGACTCAGTACAGTTAATGTAGAGAGATTAGGGATGTGGACTAATCAAAAGATGAAATCTGAGGCGTTAATTCATAATGATGACGCGAAATGCTTCCACGTGGTTATACAAGGGACACAAAAAGTGATAGTGATGGGCCATATTAATTTTGAGGATTAGGCATTAATTAAAAGATGACATGCAAGTAAAAAAATGAATGTTATGGGCAAAAAGCTCAAGGACAAAAAAAAACGAGGTAACAATTGAAAGTTGATTTTGTTTATTGCAAAAAGCTATGAGTGTTTTTGAAGTTCTAGAATTCACAAAAGCATGAGTGTAGAAAATGCGATTGAGAAATTGTAAATAATAACAAAGGAAAAGGAAGCTCATAGAAGAATGAACACAAATGGAGATAGGAGGAAGAAGCAAAATTGTTGAAACAAAAAAAAGCAAAAGAGGAGTTCCAAAGAGTAGAATGTGAAGGAGTGTTGAATATTAAGTCGTTGGCTATAAGGTCATCATCAGATTCTTCATCATTTTTAGAATACATAGAAGGAAAAGCATACAATGAGAAAATAAAATTTGTGGAGACAATAATTCATGATATAGATCAAACTAGAACACTTGCAGTTGAATTTTTGCATAGAAGTAGAAGACGTTAGTGTGTAAGTGTGCAGATAGGAATGGGAGTTACATTAATGTATCTGATGTTCATTGAAAAATCAGAGGAAGATGAAGTTATGGAGCAACAATTTGTAGAGGCATAGGCAAAGTAAACGGATGTAGGGGAAGAGGACATTGTTGAGGCATGAATACAACCATCCATAGAAGTGTAGGCATTAACAAAAGCACAACTAAAGGTGGTGGAGATCGAAATGTGTGAGTAAGATACAACAACAAAGAGAAGACGCACCATCATGGACAGAGCTACACTTCTAGAAAAAGGTGTTCACATTCTAAATCCTAAATGATTCATGTGGATATAGATGAAACAAAACTACAATAGGCATGTTGAGAAGATGGATAATTAGAATAATATCAGTGAGGAAAAAGATTAGGCTTCTAAAGCAAGGTTTGTTCCTTTGTTTTTAATGAGTCAGGAAGCATTGATGCCTAATGTCATGCTAGAATTTCTAAACACATTCATGATCAAGGGCATAGATATCTATTTTGGGCATAAGGATAAGGTGTATGTCATTAACAAATAATTGATTGTAGATTTTTCGGAGTATGTGTAGAAGGGTATGTAGAAGACTTGAAAGGGTAGGGTAGTATGTCATTAGCATTGTAGGCATTACAAAGTTGTAGAATTGGACCTACAAATTTTGTTGTAGATCAGTGGAATGCAAATAGTTCGGGTTTGCCATATTTTGTCAAATATTTTGTAATTATATCTATGATTTATTAGAGAAAGAAGGTGACATATTTTAACAAGAATGTCATTACATTAATGAGGGCAGAAAAAGGGTAGAAGGTAGATTGGGCACATATTATATACAATAGTTTGTGTAATGAGCTAAATTCGTGGTATAAATATTTCAAGGAAAATAAGGGGGATAAGAAGGAAACCTATCAATTTGTTTTGATACTAGCAAAATTCTTTCAATATTTATTTGTTCACTAAAAGGAAAATCCACAAAAACCATTGGCCAAGGTAAAGAGAGCTAAGGAGAAATGGAGACATCACTGGAAAATAGAAAAAAAGTAGTAATAGAATCTCCAAGAAATGTTTTTAAAAGGAAAAATAAAGTTAAAGAAGGCGGAGCCTCACGCTCAAGAGTTAAAAAGAAATAGGAGAACACAAAAGCAAAGGCACAAAAAATGATGAAAGGTAAAGTGGCACAATTTGCAATGTTAACATTGGTACATGCAGTGTTGCAACCCTAGCCTTAGGCTTGCGACCAAGGCAAAAGGGTCTTAAGGGCGTGGGCCAAGAAGAGTGTGAAAAGGAAGACTCACACTCCCAAGTGAGCTCTCCTTTTGGAAGTTGGAGTCCCGATGGACTCCTGAACCTTTAGAGAGCGATTGCAGAGGTCAAAAAACCTCTCATTGAAAAGTATCATTGGAAAGCTATTGAAGTGTAGATGTCTGAAATGGGCTCGCATGACCCATTTGGACATTTGCAACACAAGTTATGGCAAGAAGAAAGGCTGGAAGTCAAATTGACAATTTGACTCCTGACCACAAAAAGTCAGGAATCGACCCGACTTCCGTGCGTGCAAATAGAGTGCGATGCACCATTGGAAAGCTCTTGATGAGAGCTACAACTTTGCTTTAGACCTCATTGTGATCGGGGGTCTGAGCAAGAAGTTATGGCCTTGCAAAGTTACAGGAGTCCAACCTTAATAGTTTCAGGACTCCCCTTTGGGAGTCCTAGGACAAAAAGGCCATTTGGATGGGGGTCTCATAGAGAGGTGCAAAGAATAATATATGGGGGAAGGTGGCGGCTTCCCTTGAGTCTGGGCCATGGTGAGTCTTGTGAGTCCAAAGTCGCCCGTGGTTTGTCCTCACACCAAGGGTGTTGCAACATAGTACTAACCAACTTGTGGTTGGTTGGATGCAGAATCGAGTGAATGAATAAATTGCTTGTCACTCTTCCTAGTCCCATCCCGAAGTTCCAACACGCCCCTCTACCCCTTTAAAGTGCTGAGAGCCAGGGAGCGTGCCCCCAACCCCTCACCTTTCCTATGTTTACTACCTTAAATTCATCTTTGAGTCTAATAAGGGGTTTAGGAGCGCGTCATGCAGCTAGATAGATTACAAAGGTACCACAAATGACATCTCCATAGAAAAAACAATTAGAGTAGAAGTAGAAAGTTAATAGGGAACATGACACAAGGTTTCTAAAGGGTGAGGAGAATTTACACTTGGATGGAAACATATATAAAGACTAGATGGAAACCACTAGAAGTCCACAACATTTCCAACATTTACAACATCATTTGCAACAACAACAACAAACGCAAGAAAGTCTACATGTTATTCAACTATAAATGGAAAGAGTGGAAACACAACCTTCTTTTGCAATGTTCAAAACACCAGAATTATAAGTACCAGCTAGTAGACTAGGATCTAAAGAGGGACGACTATTTGAATTTGGGCTAAGGAGCATATTGGTGTAGGAGATGGGATCATTTGCAAAAGGATCCGAAAAATTTACAACACATATAAGTACACGAAAGCCTATAGAAGAAGTAGTTATAGATTAATGCAAGTAGATAAGGCAATTGAATTATTTCAAATCGTGGTAATTGTGAGTTTGAATATGGGGAATTTCAATTTGGAGGTGAGTAGTTTAAAAATAGATTGGCCACAAAGGAGAAGGAGAAGGCAATACTATGTGTGGAATTGGATAAGAGAGGTACTTTTAGGAATATAAGCATAACATAAAAATTTGGAGGAAAAACATGGTAGAGAATGAGTAGTTTTGGCTAATAGCTAACACACATGGGAGATGAACATGCATCGATATAATATGTTGGTGTCATAAAAGGACATAATAAGATTGAATTATGGCCCAATTTCAACTCTAATCATTTTCATGCGATGTGCATGGGTTTGAAACGAAAGTGATATGAAGGGTAATCATATTTATAGATGGGATGAGGCAAGATTCTTAATTGAAATTTTCCAATACATGATGGCAAAGGATGAAGAACCATTTTTTTCTTGCCCAAACCCAACAAGTATTCTTCTTCGACAATGAACAAACGTTGAAACGAAAAATTGGAAGGTGGTGGTCTACAAATAACCTTAATAATCTCACATCACAATGGTTAGTTTTTTCCAACTCAAGTGGGATTGATGATGGTGTACCATGGCTAAATACACCCATGACCCACCCATTGATGCTTCAAAAAGCAAACCTTGTGGGGGCTAAAAAGTTATCAGCAAAGGAATTGATTATTATCAACTCCACATTTGCTCATTTACCCTAAGCAATTTTCAAGTGTAAAAGCAAGGATTTTTATATTTACATCCAAAATAAAATATATATGGATATTTATGGACCATTGTAATCTAACTTCAGACCTACAAATCTACAATTTCAATGAAGTATATAATATGCATGCCTTTTCATATTATGAGTTGCCAAATAATTGACAACTAGTTATAAATGAGTTGAGCAATTTAAGCCCAAAGTAATAGACATGTACTTAGGTAGTGGTACCATAACTCCCAACAAGTTGTATTACTAATTAATATAGTTGATATTTAGAGTTACATAATTGAACATTTCAAGTTACAACATTATATAATTTATACATTATCAGATTTAATGTGAATTATCTAAATTAATATTAATTATGAAGCACAAGATGGTTAATTATTTAGATAATTAATCACTTGATTTAATTAATATAATGAACTCAATTTAATAATTCATGTAATTATTTAATAATTATGTGGTTTTAGATAATTATTTATATTTTGAATTTACAAAACAACAAGCTAATTATTATCCAATTCTTGTATTATTTTTGTTATTAAGCATCTGAGTCTCAAATGAATTAATTATTTAGATTATCTGCATTTTTTTTTTGAATTAAATTGATCAATCTATATTAATAGTTAATTATTTAGTCCAATTAATTAACTTACATTATTTTTTATAAAAAATTGCTAATAGTTACTAAATCTTTTAAAATCATTATTAAACCTTAAATATTAAATATGAGAATTTTAAATTAATAATCCCAAAATAACATAAATATAATACTTTTATAGTGGCACCTTAATGACAAAATTAGTTGACAAGTAGTTACAAGTGTCATAAAATGGGTAGTGGGAATGCACCCATGTGGCACAATCATATGTGTCAACGCTAAATACTAATTGCAACATAATGGTCGATTGGCCATTGATGTTCCAACAATTGTGATGTAGTTGCAAGCTGCAATTAAAGTGTAATTTGTCAAAAAGTTAAACCTGGTTGATTATGCATGTATGTAAAATGCATACATTACACCATATAGATGTCCCATTTATAAATCACTTACAACTACAACACAATTTGGAATTTTTTTAAAGTGGCATTTTATTTATTAATTAGTCGTATTTCCATGTAATAGTTGTATTGTAATTGCAAACTAGTTGTTTTAAAGCCTTTAGTTGCACATTAGTGTGGTTTTGGTGGATAAGTTTCTCATATTGCCAATGTCAGTTGAAGTAATTGACGGTTAGAACCTTTCATCAGGACTAATCACACATGAAACTAAAGCATAAGATGTTACCATTGGTTTTCACACCAACAAGGTGGTCTTCAATGTCATTTCATTTTAAAGAAATCTTGTCATCATTGGATTGTCTTGGTTTGTTTTATATAATCCACAAATCGATTGGCATACGAGGAGTCTTCACTTTAAAACACCACAACACAAGGCCATGGAATGTGAAACCTTCGTTAGAAAAATGCATGGCAAAAATCAAGATGGGGTATGTCATGTAATTGAAAACAAGCATGGGTATGAATGCATGTAAAATTTGAAGGTGCAAGGAGACCTCAATGGAAGAAAAAGGCTTTAGGTGCCCCAAGCTTTTGTTTGTTGGAGCAAAAGTTCTCATGAAGCTGTCATGAAAAGGGATGCATTCTTGATTTATGTTCTTCCGTTATTAGATGTTGAACCACATCCACATGAAATTCCTTCCTAGTACTAAGAATTCAAGGATGTGTTTGAAAATAAAAATGTGGACACCTTGCTCAAACATCTACCATATGACTACACCATTGATGTTGTGGAAGGAACACAACCTCCATTTGGACCCATCTACAATTTGTCACAAAACAAACTTGCAAGGCTTTGTGAATACCTTGATGAAAACCTCAAGAAGGGGTTCATTCGACATTCAAAGTCTCCAACTGGTGGCCCTATCCTCTTTATCAAAAAGAAATATGGTTTTTTGCGAATGTGTGTTCATTATTATGGACTAAATCAATTCACCATAAAAAATCAATACCTTTTGCCCATGATCTCAGGGTTGTTCGACTAACTTAGTCATGACAAGGTGTACACCAAGATTAATCTACATGGAACATATAATTTGGTGCGCATTTAAAAAGACAATGAATGTTGACAACGTTCAGAACCCATTACAACCATTTTGAATATGTTGTGATGTCATTTGGTTTTACTAATGCACATGTTATTTTCAACACTAGTACGTAATGAGTCCAAATCCACTAATGAATTCACTAGGTTTTGTAATGAATTATGATCTTAATAGATTCCTAACGAATTTGTTAATTGTTTAGTGATTGGTGACGAGTTTATATGGACAAGTAAATTCATTAACATATTAACAACTAGGAAATTTTGAATACTTTAATTATTCAATTTAGGTGATTGAATATTAATTATTTAATCCAGATTATTCAGTGTTAATTATTTATCCAGATTATTCAGTATTAATTATTTAATCCAGATTATTCAGTATTAATTATTTAATCCATATTATTCAATATATTATTTCATAAAAATTATTTATTTCGTATTTTACTGGGTTATTTAATTAAAATTTATTTAACTATTTGGTTTTTTTGTAAATTTATAGTTCCAAGAAGATTCAAACCTACTTACCTACCTACCTAAGTAGAAAACTTGCACCTACTTGTATAGGTAGGCAAATAGGTAGGAAAGGAAAAATGTAGATGGAATTGGGCCAAAAAAAATTCAATTACATCACAATTTTCATTTAAGGTCAAACAATTTTTCACTCATCCCAAATTGGCATGTGCATTTAAAGTGTCAAATCAAGGCAAGACATGTTGTTTATATAGTTTGTGAGATGAGATTCAAAAACAAAACATATGGGTTAAACCTTTTACTTGCACCTTAGTTTTAAATTGAGATGCAATTAACTATTTTCCAAAAGCCAACTTTAATTAATAAAAATTTTCTCACATTATGTCCAAATGAAATGATTTCAACTTCAATTAGAAAGGTTTTCCACAATTTACACAAAAAAATTATTAAAATTATTTGAAAAATACTTGAATTGAACAAAATTGCATGTAAATCTTGCATCTCAATACATTTCAATAGTGATGTCTTGAAAACATTTTCTTTCTTTGACCATTATTATCTTTCTCATACATTGTCCAAATGAAATAAAGCTTAAAAATATGGATTTGTTTTGTATTACATAATACATTTTAATTACGAAATTTAATACAAATAGTTCACAAAATATGATGTATCAACATATAATAATGTTATTATCAAAACCATTTAATGTTTAGTGTATTTAGAAAATACAAATACATTTAAGTATGGTATATTAAATACATACACGTTAAATTTTATATTATAATATCAGTTTGATTATATAATTTGAAAATATGAATATTAAAAATGAGAATTTCGTTTCAAATTAAAAATAAAAAATATTATATTAATTATATTCACAAATATTCATATCAAGTATTATTTAAGTTAAAAACTTTATATGTAATATGTACATAATTTTATATGTTATGTATTTTATATCTTATAAACATATGATATATTATAGAATATTTATTATAATTTCATAGGTTAAAAAATATTGGATTTGATTTTCTTTTGTTGTAAACACTTTTAGCATTTTAATAAATAAAGGCAGAAAATAAAATCTGACTTATTTTTATACTTAAATTTTTTTTATTTCAATAATATTTTTTGGATTTAAAACTGATTATATTTGGACATAAATTAACAATAAATTATATCATCAATTGATATAATAAATACATTTATGTATAATATTTTAGATTAAATTTCAATACTAAGAAATTAAATAAATTATATTATTATAAATATTATGCTAATTAAAAATTAAAAATTTAATATAATAAAAAATAACTTATTATAATAAGTTATTTAATATAATCCAAAAATAGAGTAAAATATATTACAAAATCTTATTTTAATTATACATGGAATATGAAATTTTAATATTAATTATTTTAATGAATTTTTTTATGGAAATAAAATATCTTAAATGGTTTTAAATATTGAAATAGTACACAAATAATATAATTATAAATAATATGGTAGTTGATAATACAAAATATTTTCAAATTTTAGTAATAGTATTCCAATTAATTAATATTAATGATTAATAAAATCAAATATTAAATAAATAACATTTTTAAAATTTATTTATTTGGAATTCTATTGTAGTTCATTTGGTTTCAAAATAATGGAATATGTTGATTAATTATAAATTAATCTATATAATGTATTACATTATGTTAATGAAATATATTAGTTATAACATAATACATTATATGTATTTATATTAAATATAAAGTAACACATCTAGTTAAGATTGGACTTTCATCTTTTATTTCTTAAAAATGTCTTTACATTGTAATAAATGAAGGCCCAAAATAATATATGGTAATTAAATTCAAAATTGTATGTAAAATAAATTACTAAATAAGTCCTAAATTGGTTTAAATTTGTCATATTGTGATTAATTGATGTATAAATAATAAATGATAAATAATTTTATACATTATAAATTAATTACATTAAATAATCATCTTAATAATACCAAAAATGACATTAATAAATGATTTTGACTACAAATGAATGTGTAATTGAAGTTTCATTGAAGGTGAAATGAAATCAAGGCATGGTAAAATTGGTTCATTTTACAACCCCATAGTGATTTAGGTTAGTGGATTTGGATTCATTGTGTAATAATGCAACATTTTATGAACAATGTCTTTCATGAGTACTTGGATGATTTTGTGGTCCGTTACATCAATGACATTTTCATTTTCTCAAAAAAACATGGAGGACCAAGAACGCCATGTACATCTAATTTTAGAAAAGCTTCATGAGGTTAAACTTTACACCAAATTGGAGAAATGTGAATTCCATCAATCTAAAGTGAAATTTTTGGGTTACATCATTTTTGGAGATGGCATTCGCATGGATCCTTGTAAGGTTCAAACCATTGTTGATTGGGCTCTAGCTTCTATTCGAGATGTCTAATGCCTTTTTGATTTTGTCAAATTTTATCGTCGTTTCATTATCCATGATTATTCAATAGTGGCCCTTCATATTCGATCGACTAGGAAGGATCAATAATTTTCTTGGGCAGTTGAAGTTGATAATGCCTTTCAACCTTTGAAGGCTTCTTTCATGTTTGCCCCACTCTTGATTCATGTAGACCTTCCAAACCTTTTGTTTTGGAAACAGATGTTTTCAACTTTGTAATAGGCATCATATTCTCACAACTTGGAGAATATAATCTTTTTGATCTTGTTAATTTCCATTCTCATAAGTTTTCTCTTACAAAGATTAATTACAAAATTCATGATAAAGAACTTCTACCCATCGTGGATGCCTTTGAGGAGTGGTGTCATTTGCTTGAAAGAGTTCAACATGAAATCAATATCTATTTAGATCATAGAAACTTGCAGTATTTCATGACAACTCAATTATTTAGGAATTCAAGCTTTAACATACATTTTCTTTTGCAAAATTTATTCAAATGCTATAGATGAAAAGATGATCTTGAAGTTTATTCAATAATATATTCAAAAAGTTATTATTATTTTAAAATATCAAATTTACAATGTTAAAAAAAAAGGTTAAATAACATTTCATGAATAAATCAACAATTTTTTTTTGGGTTTAAAATGACTTAAAATCTTTGTAAATTCAATATGAATTCAAAAGTGCATTTATTAAATTTTTTACTAAAAAAAATTATTACATTAAATATGTCCATTTTTTGAAGAATTAGAAGTCCTTATTTTCC
>Ga0116226_10006453_pt1 | contig 10533 bp, 8 predicted proteins | sample S1TSphfallax_FD_89692 | JGI IMG/M metagenome (GOLD analysis project Ga0116226, IMG submission 89692) | Host-associated microbial communities from peat moss isolated from Minnesota, USA - S1T2_Fa - Sphagnum fallax MG | ecosystem: Host-associated > Plants > Peat moss > Unclassified | place: USA...
CCAGCGTTCCGGCCTCATCCGTGCTCATCGATCCGCTCCATGTGCCGGGGCCGGCGCGCGCTGGCCAATCCGCGCCCTGCGATGTAAGCAGGCAGCATGCCAGGCGTCGAGCACCCAAGCGGCACCGCACTGAACGATCCGGCGTGGTCGGCCGCCGGCATTCTGGAAAAACTGGATCGCCTGGCCACCTGCACAGAACGGAGCGGGGAGATCACGCGCCTGTTCCTGACCCCGGAACATGCCCGCGCCATCGACATGCTGCGGCCCTGGATGCAGAAGGCCGGTTTGCAAACATCGCTCGACTCGTCGGGCACGCTGATCGGCACCCTGCCCGCGGCATCGCCCGGCGCACCTAAACTGCTGCTGGGCTCGCATATCGACACGGTTGGCAACGCGGGGCGGTATGACGGCTGCCTCGGCGTGCTGATCGGCATCGCGCTGGCCGCCCGCCTGCGCCACGCGCGCCTGCCCTACACGCTGCAAATCCGTGCCTTTGGCGACGAGGAGGGCGTGCGCTTTCCCGTAACCCTTACCGGCGCGCACGCCACCGCCGGCACCTTTAGCCCTGACTGGCTCTCGGCGCAGGATGCTGAGGGTGCTACCCTCGCCGAAGCGCTGGAAAAATTCGGTCTCGATCCAAAAGCCCTCGCGGCGGGCGCGTGCAAAGCGGCCGGCGCTTTCGCCTATCTGGAAATCCACATCGAGCAGGGGCCGGTTCTGGAAGCGGCGAATCTGCCCGTCGGCGTGGTGAGCGCCATCAATGGCGCTGCGCGGTGGGAGCTGAAAGTGACCGGAAAAGCCGGCCATGCCGGCACCGTGCCGATGACCCAGCGGCAGGATGCGCTGGCCGCCGCCGCCGCCATGATCCTGGCCGCCCAGCGCATCGCCACCGGCCGCCCGGATGTTGTCGCCACCACGGGGCGCATCGCCGTCTCTCCCAGCGCCACCAACGTCATTCCCGGCGAGTGCATTTTTTCACTCGATCTGCGCGCGCCCGACAACGACATGCGCGACGCCGCCGAACAGGAGATTTTTGCGGCCTTCCGGCAGACGGCAGAGGCCACCGCCACCACGCTTGCGGCCACCCGCCTGCACGCTGCCCCCGCCACCGGCTGCGACCCGCGCCTGCAAGCCTGCCTTGCCGACGCCATTACGGCCGCCGGCCTGCCTGTGCTGCGGCTGCCCAGCGGCGCCGGGCACGATGCCATGGCCATCGCCTCACTCTGCCCGATCGGCATGCTGTTCGTGCGCTGCGCCGGCGGCATCAGCCACCACCCCGATGAATCGGTGAGCGAAAGCGATGTTGCTATTGCGCTGGACGTGATGACCGCAACCCTGCGCCACATCGACCCGGCAGATTTCATCTCCTGAAAACCTACCTGAGAGACTGGACCAAGACCTATGGAACATCTGCGCATCACCTCCGGCGATTTCAGCTTCGTCGCGCGTTTCGAAACCGCATCGGCCCCCAAAACCGTTGATGCGTTCCAGCGAATTATGCCCTACAACAACCGCATCATCCATGTGCGATGGAGCGGCGAAGCCTGCTGGATTCCCATGGGCGATTTTGATCTGGGCCTCGCCCCGGAAAACGCCACCGCCTACCCCTGGCCCGGCCAGATCCTGCTGTATCCCGGCGGCATCAGCGAAACCGAAATTCTGATTGCCTACGGCCACACCCATTTCGCCAGCAAGGCCGGCACACTGGCCGGCAACCACATGCTGACGATCACCGACAATCTCGAAGCGCTCGCGACACTCGGCAAGAAAACGCTATGGGATGGCGCGCAGGACATCCTGTTCGAACCCATTCCATGACCGATCTCGCCGCGCTGATCGACCACACCATTTTGGCGCCAGACGCAACCACCGCGCAGGTATTAAAATTCTGCGAGCAGGCAGAGGCTTTCTGTTTCCATTCCGTCTGCGTCAACCCGGTTCACGTGCGCCTCGTCGCCGAGGCGCTTGCCGGCAGCTCGGTAAAAACCTGCTGCGTCGTCGGCTTCCCGCTCGGCGCAAGCACACCCGAGATCAAGGCCGCGGAAGCTGCGCGCGCTATCTCGGATGGCGCCGACGAAATCGACATGGTGATCGATATCGGCGCCCTGAAAGACGGGCGCACCGATGTTGTCGAGCACGACATCGCGTGCGTGCGCGCCGCCTGCCCGGGCGCCATCCTGAAAACCATCATCGAAACCTGCCTGCTGACGGACGACGAAAAGCGCCTCGCCTGCCGCATCGCGCACAACGCCGGTGCAGACTACGTGAAAACTTCCACGGGTTTTTCCAAACATGGCGCTACGATCGCCGACGTGGCGCTGATGCGGGAAACCGTCGGCGCCGCGATGGGCGTGAAAGCCTCCGGTGGCATCCGCAGCCGCGAAGCCGCAGAAGCCATGGTCGCCGCAGGCGCGACACGAATCGGCACATCGTCGGGCCTGTTGATCATCGGGCGGGCTGCGGCGGTCCCCGAAAGATACTGATACCATTAGGCAGGTCAAAGATTGGGGGGAGGGTGACCCTCCCCCCAAACCCCCCGTCACGTCCCGGAGCCCGTTCGTAGATACGGGACTTGGCCGGATAGTTGGGATGCTGCTCCCTCCAAAGCTGCACCGCTTGCCAGCACAGCATCCGCTTCGCTACCGGCCTCATAGCCTCGCATCAGCCACAGATACACGGGCACCGTTACAACCAACCCCACCATCCATCCGAGATCCACGCCGCCCAGTTCGCGCGCCGCCAGGCCGGTAAAAAAGCCGGGCAGAACACAGAACGGCACGCTTGCCGCAAATCCAACCCCATAGGCCAGCAAACCCTGGCGCCCCCACGCACCGTAAATCCCGTGCGGCGTAAACAGATCCGACACGGCATAATGCCCTCGCCGCACGAAAAAATAATCGGTCAGGTTGATCGCCGTCCAGGGCACCAGCAGATATAGCATCACCACAAAGTAGTTGTTGAGCGCAGCAACAACATCACCCCCGAAACCAACGGCCGCCACCAGGGACGACAGCACGATCGCGGTGATGCACCACACACGCAAGCGCCGCGTCGGCCGAAGCGGACGGAAGGCATCGATCGCCGTAATCACCGTCAGCATCGCGCTATACGCGTTCATGCCGATCACCGCCACCAGCGACGCAATTGAAACCCCGGCCAGCACCGCCCCAAATCCTGGTAGCGCCGCATCACCGCTTTGCGTCAGATCCAGGAACGTGTCGGCCGCACCGATATGTGTGGCCAGCCACGCCCCCACGGCAATCAGCCAGATCGCCGAAATGGAGGACGCCAGAAAAACCGCGGCAATGATCCGCACCCGCCCGGTATCGCGTGGCAAATACCGTGTGTAGTCCGACACGAAAACAGCATAGGTGATGTTGTAGCTGGCACCGGCGGCAAGCTGCGTGAAAAACCCCACCGCGGCAAATCCGCCGGAATCCACATGCCCGATCCGCCCGATACGGCCAGACAGAATCGCAGCACTCAACGCCAGAAACAGCGGCACGCTGGCCCAGAACATCAGCTTAAAGATCCGGTGCAGCCAGTCATACCCCCAGATCGCCAGAGCCGCGCCAAGCAGCGAACCTGCCACCGCCGTCGCCACCTTGTTCCACCCGGCAAGCGAAAACATGCCATCCGCAATCAGGATGGTATTGACGATATTGAACCCGACGAAGGTGAACAGGCTTGCGAAGAGCGGAACCACCACGCCGCGATAGCCGAATTGCGCGCGGCTTTGAATCATCTGCGGCAATCCAAGCTCCGCCCCCTGGCTCGCATGGAACGCCTGGAACAGCGTGCCGATGAGAATGCCAATGGCCTCCGCCAAAATGGTCCAGCCGAGGCTCACCCCCATGCTGGGACCGATGAAGCCGATTGCAATCGTGCCGAAATTGAAGTTGCCCAAGAACCAGAATTTGGCCTGGTCCGCCACCGTTCCATGGCGTTCCCGCCATGGCACGTAATCGATGGAATGCACCTCGATCCCACCGAACAGCGAAGTCTCGTCTTTCGTCCCGGCCACGTTCATCGGCCGACGATCAGAAGAAATGTTTTGTAATCTGTATCCCGGCCGTCAGTGGCCGCAAGGTGTAGGCCTCCACTACCGAATTGATCACCGGCTGCTGCAGGATGATCTTGCTGTCGGTCATGTTCTTGGCATAGAGCGATGCTGTCCAACTGCCCATGTAGAATCCCGCGCTGGCATTCAGAACGCCGTAGGACGGGTTGCGATAGTTCGGGTTGTAGGACTGAAAACTGCCGTTGGACGGCCCGACCCAATCGTAATCGGCCCTAACGAATCCCTGCATGTTCGGCGAGATCGGGAAATTGTAATCGGTCAGCGCCGTCGCACTCCAGGCCGGGGTGAACAGCACGTTTTCGCCGACCGCCGCGGTGGAGGCGTTGGTGGTGCTGGTGATGGTCGCGTGCTCGGCGCCCGCGTTCAGGCCGAGGGTAAGCCCGCTTGCCGCCGGCGGCTTGTAGCGCAGTTCCACCTCGCCGCCATAGGCCTCTGCGTCGCCCACATTGGCATTGAACGCACCGCCGCAAATCGGGATGGTGATGGTTTGCTGGATGCGCGACCAGTTGATGTAGTAACCGGCCACGTTGACCGACAGCGTCTTGTCCAGCAGCAGCGCTTTGCTGCCCGCCTCATAACTCCATAGATGGTCCGGCCCATAGGTGGTGGGTGCGCTCGCGTCGCCCAGCTCCTGCAGGCCCTGCACACAGGAAATGTTGGTGTTGGGGGTCGTCGCGCCACCCAGGCGGAAGCCGCGGGCCACGACCGAATAGATCGTGGCGTCGTCGGCGATGTCGTAGGTGAGGGAGAATTTGGGCGTGGAGGCCTGGAAGTGCGCCGCCTGGCGGTAAGGCGTGCCTTCCGTGCCGCCGCCGCCGATATCGAAGAAGCCTGCGCCGACTTCGGAAAATGTTTCCTGCGACCACACATAGCGCTCGCCCGCGCTGAGATGCAGGGTTGGCAGGAGATCGAAATCCACCTGCCCGAAACCGGCGAGCTGGCGCACTTCGTTATGGTCGTAGATGTGCCAAACGAGGTCGTTGTCCCAAAGGCCGGGATTGCCCGGCTGGCCGAGGATGGAGTCGTTGATGTTGTAGCCGTAGATTTTCTGGAAGTCGGCGGTGAAGCCGGGGGCAACTTCGTAGTCGTTATGCGTCCATTGCTGATCTGAATAGAAGGCGCCGACCACCCAGCGCAGCCGCCCGGGATTGGAGGCCAGCCGGATTTCTTGCGTGAGCGTATGGAACCGGTCGTTGAACAGTACCGGCGAGGCGACGTTTGCCAAAATGGAGTTGTTCTGCGCGGTGTATTGAGGGTAGGTCGGGTCCAGGTAGAATTGGGCGATGGCGGCGCTGTTGAAATAGGTGCCGTCGGCCTGCCGGTCGGTGTCGCGCGTGTAGTAGGCGCTGACCGTTGTGAGTTCGCCGAAGCCCAGGTTTTTCTTCATCGTCAGGCTCGGAATATACAGCGTGTCGTCGATCCACTCACGCACGTATTTGTCCTGCTTGTAGGTGCCGAGGGATTCGATGAAGGTGGGTGCGTCGCCGTCGTGTTCGTTCTGGAAAAAGAAGGAGGGGGTGATGACGAAATCCGGGTCGGGCTGAATCTTCATGGTGGCGCGGAACACGCCGCCATGTTCCCAGTTGGTGCCGTCCTTCTCCTTTTGCAGGGTGATGGGGGCGTAGGTATCGATATAGCCGCTGGTGTAGTTGAAATCGCCGACCAGGCGCAGCGCCACTTTGTCTTTCACCAGGGGGATATTGATGGCCATTTGTTCTTCGGTATTGGGGCCGCCGTGTACCGTGCCGGAATCGTCAGTGCGGATATAGGCGCTGTAGTTTTCCAGATCGGGCTGGGTGGTGATAAAGCGGATAGTGCCGCCTTCCGAGCTTGCGCCATACAGCGTGCCTTGCGGGCCACGCAGCACTTCGACGCGATCCAGATCGAACAGGCGCGGCTGCGATTGGCCGACGAAGCCCTGGACGGTAATGATCGGCACTTCATCGAGATACACGCCCACGGTTGGGTTGCCGACTGTGGAGCTGACGCCGCGGATGGAGATATTGTCCTGCCCCGGGCCGTTATTGGCGGCGAAGGAGACACCGGGGAGGGTGCGTGTGATATCCTGGTAATTCTGGATATGGTTGTTGGTCAGTTCCGCGCCGCTGATTACGCCGATACTGCCGGGGATTTTGCGGGCGTTCTCGCGGCGTTTCTGGGAGGTGACGACGATTTCCTCGAGTTGTTTCGTGGGCGCAGCTGAAGGTGCCGGGCCGGCGGCATTGGGCGGACTGCCTGCCGAAGTCTGCGCGAAAGCTGCTGCCGGCAACACGGCGACAGTCACCATCCAATGCCAGGTTTTGCCTAAATGCCGCATGCGAGCCCCCCTCGGACGCAATACCGCGCACCGTTCCAACACCAAATAGATCAAGCTTCCGGTTCTCAGACAATAGAAAAGTTCCGAAAATTTGCGTTCTGACCGCCTCGCCAGCGGACTGCCTGCACAACAAACGTGCATCCGGTGCGAAGTTGGGATCGTTCATGCAAGCTGCCTTAGAAAAATGGGGTCTGGGGCCTCAGGCCCCAGCGGGGTCCAGGGGCAGAGCCCCTGGCCTTCCTTCTGCTTCCTGCTTGCCGGAATTGCCTAAAAATCGGCTGAATATTTTTGCGGCGCCTTTCGCTTGGGCCGGAAAACGCAAGCTGAAATCTTCGACTCGTGCACAGCCCCTCACCCTTCCCACCGCTTCGCGGCGGGCGCCTTCTCTCTCCCGCTCCGCGGGCGGGGGAGTTTAATAGGCTTTTAGAGTGCCCAGGTCGGGTTGGCGTGGATGTGGGATGAGATGTCGCCGGGGGTTGTGAGCCATAGGGTTTCCCGATGCGCGGCGATATGGTTAAGCGCTTTCTGCACGCGCCGCAGGCGGAAGGGTTGGCCGCTAATAAAACTGTGCAGGATCACGCTCATGACCAAAGGCTGGTCGGCGGCGTTTTCCAGCAGTTGGTCGAACTGGTCCACGATCATGTCGGCGAAGTCGGCGCCGGTGGCCAGGCGGCCGATGATGGTGGAGCTGTCGTTGATTTCCTGCGAGTAGGGCACGGAGAGGATGCGGCCCTGGCGGGTTGCGAGCCAGCTTGGCTGGTCGTCCATGCACCAGTCGAGCAGGTAGGTGTAGCCGGCGGCCTGCAGGGTTTCCGGCGTGGTTGGTGTTTCGGCGATCCAGGGGCTGGCCCAGCCTTGCGGGGCGCGGCCTTCCGCCTGTGCGATGGCGTCCGTCACGCCTTGGATGTAGTTGCGTTCTTCGGCTTCGGTCATGCCGGCCATGGTGTCGGAATTGGATCGCCCGGGGGCCACGATTTCGCATCCGGCGGTGCGGAAGGCGGCGCAGAGGCGCGGTGCTTCCTGATAGACGGCGGAGTTCAGCAGGATGGCCAGTGGCATTTCGAGCTTCTGCATCATTGCCAGCAGGCGCCAGGCGCCGACGCGGTTGCCGTAGTCGCGCCAGGAGGCGTTCAGCACGTCATGCGCGGCCTGGCCGCCGGGCACGAGGTTTTCGGTCATTCCTTCGCCAAACGCGTAGGCTTCCACGCCCAACGCGACATAGACGGCAAGGCGCTTGCCGCCTGGCCAGGTGAAATGCGGCCGTTCGGTGATCGGGCTTTCGCTGTAGCGGCCATGGGATTTCAGCATTTTCCGCGCGCTCCCCAGTCGGTGTGTGGCACAGCGCGCATCATGCCGAGATCGGTGGCGGCCGCCTTCAGATACATGGCGCGATAATGCGGCAGCCAGGGGGCCGCTTCCAGCGCTGTCTGTTCCGCGCCCGCTTGTTCTGCGGCCAGGGTGCGGGCTTCCTGGCGCAGGCTGCGTTCGTCGATGCGGGTGAGTGCGCCGTCGCGCATGACGATGTCGCCGGCCACCATGGTCAGGCGCACCGAGGATCCGTTTTCGCAATACACGAGTTGGCGGTCCAGATCGTTCAGCGGCGTGAAGGCCAGCGTATCGAGATCGAGCATGATGAGATCGGCTTGCAGGCCGGGGGCGATGGCGCCAATTTTGCCCGTCTGCCGCATGGCGTGGGCGCCGCCGGCGATCAGGCAGTGCAGCACTTCCGCGGCGCGCGGCCATCGCGCGTAATCGGGATCGGCGATGTTGTGGATCAGGCCCGCCATTTTGGCGACGCCCCACATGTTTACGGCATCGTCGGCAATTGCTTCGTCGGTGCCCAGGCAGATCGGTATGCCGCGTTCGCGCAGGCGGCGGAACGGCATCACGCCGCTGCCGAGGCGAAGATTGCTGATCGGATTATGCGCAACGGTAGCCCCGGCGCGCGCAACAAGATCGTAATCCTCGTCGTCCATCCATACAGCGTGGATCACGTTGCTGCGGTCGGATAAAGCCCCGCGTGCGGCAAAATCCTTTACCAGTGACCGGCCGCGAAGCTGGCCAAGCACGCGCTGTGTGCGCGTTTCCAGGATGTGCACGTAGAAGGGCAGGTCGTGCGTTTTCGATAGATCCTCCAACGCGCCTAGATACCGGTCCGACACGCGTTGGGGCGCCGAGCAGGAGATGGCCGCCATCAGCCGCCCATCGCACGCGCCGTGCCAGCGCGTGATCAGATGCGCGTAGCTTGCGAGCAGCGCATCGGCATCCGCTTCCGGCGCTGCGGCCAGATGTGCGCGCTGCTCGGGCGAAACCATGTCTGCCAAAAAAGGCAGTTTGCCGATTTCCGGCAGGTCCGACTGATCGAGCGCCACGCGTGCGCGCATGCCGCAATCGGCATAGGCCTGCAGCACGCCATCGATCACGTCGTTTGTGGGCGTGGGCACGAAGAATGCGTCGTCCTGCACGCTGGTGACGCCGCTTTTCAGCATTTCCGCTGCCGCCAGCATGGTGCGCACATAGGCGAAGCGCGGCGAGGGGCGCAGCCCGGGCAGGTTCGGGCTTTCGTAGAGCATGAAAATTTCCAGCGGCAGGCTATCGAGCGATCCTTTCAGGTGGTTCACCGGCGAATGGAAATGCCCGTTGATCAGGCCGGGCATCACCAGGTGGCCGCCGGCCTCGATCACCTGCGCGCCCTCGGTAATGTCGATGCGTCCGGCTGCGGCAATCTCATGCACTAGGCTGCCACGCACCAAAATATCCACGTGTTCCGTATGGGGGCGGCCGGGTGCGAAGGATCGCAGCATAGCGCCGCGAAACAAGGTATCCATCAGGGCTCTCCTGAACCCGGCAGCCTCGGCGGAAAGCCGTAGGACCGGATTTTGCTGGTGCGCAGGCCCGTTGCCACCAGGCCTTCCGCCATTTTCACCGCCACCGATACGCCTTCGATCACCGGCACGCCAAGCGCCTGGCTCATTGGCCCCACAAGGGCTGAAAGCCCGGCGCAGCCGAGCACAATCGCTTCCGCGCCATCCTCGGCGATGGCCTTGCGCGATGCGGCGAGCATTGCCGCCAGCAACGTTGCGTCCAGCGCCACGCAGTCATCCACGTTCACATCGATGGCGCGCACGGTGCAGCGATGGCCGAGCCCGATATGCCGCAGCACGCGTTCGGCGTGCACGATGGTGCGCGGCGGCAGGGTGATTATGGAAAAATGCTCGGCCAGCATCGCGGCGGCAAAAAGGGCGGCCTCCGTCATGCCCACCACCGGGCCCACGGCGATCTCGCGCGCCGCTTCTATCCCGGTATCGCCGAAACATGCGATCACATAGGCGGATGTGCCAAGTGCCTCCTCCTCCCGCACCAGCCTCAGTAGTTCGGGAATGGCGAGCGCTTCGTGCACATGGCATTCCACCGAGGGCACGCCGGCCGCCGGTGACCGCGCCACCACACTGGTGCCGGCCGCCACGATATCCTCGGCGTTTTCGCCCAGGCGCTGCGTGAAGGCCAATGTGGTGTTGGGATTGAGGATGGCGATGCGGGGCGCAACGGGTTGGGTCATCGCACTGTCTCCAGCAGCCAGCACGCGGCTTGCCATCCGGGTGACACCTCCTGCAACGGCGGCATGATTTCGCTGCACAGGCTGAGCGCGGATCGGCAGCGCCCGACGAATGGGCAGCCGCCGGTTTGGCGGGCGCGTGCCGCACCGCTGGTAGCCCCACTCGCGGCGCGCATGCGTTGCCGTTCCCGCGCGGGATCGGCAACCGGTACTGCCTCCAGCAAGGCACGCGTATAGGGATGCGCGGGGCTGGAGAAGATCGTGGCCGGCTCTCCGAGTTCCACGATGCGGCCGCCCAGCATCACGGCCACGCGGTTTGCGAAGTGGCGCACCACCGGCAGATCGTGGCTGATGAACACATAGGTGAGGCCCAGCAACTCTCGCAGCGTTGCGAACAGATCCAGGATCTGGCCCTGCATGGTGATGTCCAGCGCGGAAAGCGGCTCATCCGCCACCACCAGTTCGGGGCCGGCGATCACCGCGCGGGCTATGGCAATGCGCTGGCGCTGGCCGCAGGAAAATTCATGCGGAAAGCGCTGCGCATAGGCGGGCTCCAGCCCCACCATATGCAACGCCTCG
>Ga0116226_10006454_pt1 | contig 10533 bp, 12 predicted proteins | sample S1TSphfallax_FD_89692 | JGI IMG/M metagenome (GOLD analysis project Ga0116226, IMG submission 89692) | Host-associated microbial communities from peat moss isolated from Minnesota, USA - S1T2_Fa - Sphagnum fallax MG | ecosystem: Host-associated > Plants > Peat moss > Unclassified | place: USA...
AAATCAACCTTCAAGTTGAGCAGGTTCGGTTTTATTGGAATGTGCGATCGCAATAACCGTACCTTTTGAAATGTTCATAAAAAATCAGGAGTAGCTTTTGTCGCTCTACTGCTGACTTGTAGCGGGCGGTGCCGCAGGTTGCGGTTGCGATTGAGGTTGTTGGTGTAAACGGCGCAAAGAGTCCCGCAGCTTGTCCTGGCTAGTGTTTTCTCTTCGCCGCCGCCGATTTGTGTTTACTTGTGGTTGTTGTGAGGAATTGGTAGTCGGTAAGGACTCTCTTGCACTTCCTTGAGTGCGAGTTGTCCTAGCTTCAGATGATAAGCTGGTAGTAGTACTTTCACCCGATTGAGGTTGCTAGCGTCTACTAAGTCCAGATATTGCTGTTTTTGTGGCTCTAGCTTCATTAGATGAGGGTAGTAACTCTCTACGCCTACGTTTTGGAGCTTGTTCTGTGGAGTTGGCAGCCGTTGTCTGCTGGGTTCTCTCTTCTGCTTGTCTTTGTATTTTCCGTTCTTCAATTTGGCGATGTCGCCGTGAACCTTGCATAGCAAATTCAGTGGCTATTGATACCCCTTGCCTACCACCTTCTGCGGGTTTTAATTTCCACTCACGCGCTTGTCTCATGGTTTCTTCATCCAAGTCGCGGTTTCCACTGGAGTGAGCAATCCGCACATTGGTAACATTGCCTTGTGCATCAGTATCTACAGCTACTTCTACTCTGCCTTCAACTCCTCGCCGTCTTGCTGCCTCTGGATACTTGGCATTACATTCGCGGCAAGCCGCACGACCATTACCGTCACCTGAACTGTTAATTTTTGGAGGTGTTGGGGCTGTTGCTACTGTCGGGCGGTTTCCTACTCCTGAACCTGAACCTGTACCTGTACCCGAACCTGAGCCTGTACCCGAACCTGAGCCTGTACCCGAACCTGAGCCTGAACCTGAGCCTGAACCTAAACCTAAACCTGAACCTAAACCTAAACCTGAACCTCTACCTGTACTTGAAGCAATGCCAGAGCTACCAGAGTTACCTGTCAACACTGAACTACCACCGCCCCCACCACCGCCCCCAGCACTTTGAGGAGCAACACTTGTTGTCACAGGGATGAATGGCTTGGGAGCAATTTGCCTATCTGTTGATTGTGGTTTGTGAGTAGTTTGTTTTGGTTCTTCTTGAATTGGCTGAATTTGAGTAGTTTGTTTTGGTTCTTCTTGAACTGGCTGAATTTGAGTAGTTTGTTTTGGTTCTTCTTGAACTGGCTGAATTTTTGGTCTTTCAATCAATTCTTGTACTGGTTTTTGTACTGCTTGTACTGCTTTTTGTACTGGTGGAGTTTCTATAGACTGTTTTTGAACAATTTTTGGTGATTTTTTGGGTTCTTCTGGAGTTTTTTCAAGTGGTTTTTCTGGTTCCGCAGTTGGAGAATCAACGATCGCCACCTCTATTGGTTCATCTTCTCCTCTAGGCACTCTCGTCAAATAATTACCTATGCCTGAAGAAAGTACGCCGATATGCAGCGCCAGTGAACCTATCAGACTGTAAGTCAGAAAAGACTTGAGAGCCTCAACTTCTTTGGAACGTTGCTCTACGGTAATGCCAGAAAAGCTCATAGCTATTGCTACCCATTCTCACTAATCTAGTCATTCTAGAATGCACGGTAACAAATATCAAGTCAAGAGTTAAAATTAGTTTGGAATACAGGACTTACGCACTGTACAAATTGCTCATAGTATGGATTCACGAAAACAGGTAGTTTCAGGCTTTGATTAATCATTCTTTGATGGGACATAAACCCACGCTATGGATGGCACATCATTGCTGTGCCCCTACGACATATCTGGTTTTTCCAAAAATACATATTTTGTATTTCGTGTCAATGCGTAAGTCCTAGAATTAGGATGACGGAAACTTAAACTAGCAAAAACATTTTTTGAAACCACCGCTATCATGGTTTGTAGACAAAACTAATTTTGTTTTAATTAATTAAATTAATGTAAAACAAAAAATCAATAAGTAAATAAAAACTATGATCGTTACATTTGAAAAAATTATCACTATAATTTATAGTTTATTGAGAAAGAGTTTCAGCTTTTTTTAGATTCTGGTAGTCTAATTTTGTATTGTGGATGACATTATAGAGGCACTACATGGGAATTCAGTATCTTTTTGCAGCAGGTGGTGTGATCATGTGGCCCCTGCTGGGGTTTTCGGTGTTGGCAGTGGCGCTAATGATCGAACGGGCGAAGTTTTGGATTCAGATTGGCACACGTCAAAACCGTGTGGTGCGCGAGGTTTTGAATCTTTATCGACTTGATAATATCGTTGGTGCTGTGGATAAACTGCAAAAAAATGTAGATTTACCGATAGCACGCATTTTTCTGGCTGCACTACAGCTAGAAAGACCGACTCCAGAAAAATTTCGCTTGGCCTTGAAAAGCGAGGCGCAAGCCGAAATCCCCATAATCAAGCGGTTTCAACCTGTATTTGACACGATTATCGGTTTAGCACCTCTATTGGGACTTCTCGGTACAATTTTGGGATTAATTGCCTCTTTTGCTGGACTCAATATTGGTGATGTCGGAGGTACTAAAACGAGTGCAGTCACTGCTGGTATTAGTGAAGCTTTAGTTGCTACTGCTTCAGGATTGGTTGTGGCTATCTTTGTGCTTTTAGGAGCCAGCATTTTTAGGGGACTATACCAAAAACAGATAACAATGATTCAAGAGTGTGGCGGACAGCTAGAAATACTGTTTCTTGATCGCTATGAACGACTTGATCACTACGAAAAACAGGAGAAATCTTATGGATCTAGATGATAATGAACCAGATTTACAACCACTTATAAATGTAGTACCTCTGATTGATGTAATGTTTGCCCTTTTAACATTTTTCATTATGTCAACGCTGTTTTTAACACACTCAGAAGGGTTGCCAGTAAATTTACCAAAGGCCGCTACGGCGAAACAACAGCTAATTCCTACTAAAGTTACCATCACGGTAGATGAAAAAGGTGAGGTAAGCCTAAACCGGAATCCAACAGCAATTAATGATTTAGCACCGCAAGTGCGAACTTTAGTTGGTTCTAACCCAGATGTATTGGTGATTATTAATGCCGATCAAAAAGTCTTGCACGGTGAGATAGTGGCGATCATGGATCAAGTCCGTCAGGTAAAGGGGGCAAAGTTAGCGATCGCTACCCAAAAATAAAAAGTAGAAATTCAGTTTTATCAAATCCCCTAAATTTATTTATGGGGATTATCTTTTTACTTTTTACTTCTTAATTCTTCTTCACAACTACCCATTGCGTCACAGGTGCCATTGCTCGCCAGCCTAAAAATTTACCAATAGGTTCCGCCCTCTGAATGGCAATACGAGTTAAATCGCCACCGACTTGCTCGTGCCATTGAAATAAAGTTTGCTCACCCTCTACCGTCACAACATTTGCCACTAAACGTCCACCCGCCCGCAGTGCTTCCCAGCAAACATTAAAAAGTCCCGTTGCTGTCACCCCACCACCAATAAAAATCGCATTTGGTGCAGGCAAATCTTTCAGGGCATGAGGCGCTTTACCTTCAATGATTTGCAGATTTGGAGTACCGAGAGTGGCGGCATTATCAGCAATATATAGTAGTCTAGACGAATTTTGCTCGATCGCGATCGCCTGACACCAAGGATGGCTTCGCATCCATTCAATAGAAATTGAGCCGCAACCCGCGCCGACATCCCACAACAACGCGCCCGGTGTGGGAGCCAAAGCTGCTAGGGTGATTGCCCTAACTTCACGTTTAGTTAACTGTCCATCGTGGTGATAGGCGTTATCTGGTAGTCCTGGTAATCTTGGTAAAGGGATAACCCCAGCATCAGCAATACAATCAACTGCGATCGCATTCAAAGCAGCAACTTCAGTTTCGCTCCAAGATACAGCCGTGCCTTCCACAATTCTTTCATGAGTGCCGCCCATACGCTCCAATACGGTGACTTTGCTGCCACCATAGCCGCGATTTGTCAAAATTTGGGCAACAATGGCGGGTGTGTCCTTTCCTTCACTCAAAATCAACAGCCTAGCTCCCGGATAGATGTAACACTGGAGTAATGAGGATGGACGACCATTTAATCTCAAGGTTTCTACCTCAGTTAAAGACCATCCCACCCGGGCACAAGCGAGGCTGAAGGCTGAAGGTGCGGGGATAATTGTCATTTCAGAGACGGGAATTCGCCGCATTAAGGTGACACCAATGCCGTAACACATAGGATCGCCGCTTGCTAGTACGCAGATTGACTGATCGCGACGCTTGATGATTTCCTCTACAGAGGCACTAATGGGGGATGTCCAGACTAGTTTTTCCCGTTGATCATCTGTAGAGAGCATTGCCAAATGGCGATCGCCTCCTACAATTACTTTAGCCTGATCGAGGAGAGAACGAGCGATCGCGCTTAACCCCTGTAATCCATCTTCCCCAATGCCAACAATAGAAAGCCATTTTTGTGTCATGCCAATTCATAATTAAATTAATAATTATTACTTCATAGCTAAGATTTGATGCTAAGAGTTTCAGAACGAATATTTGATCATTTTAAAAGTAATTCCATAAAAACCCAGTTTGCTCGATGTTCTAGAGGAATCTCTATTTTTTCCAAATACGGTTCGATATCCTGAAAGCCAAATAGACGATAAAGTGCTTGTGCTTCCTTTGCAAAAGGGGCGCTGTCTAAACGGATCTTTGAGTAATCAATGTAGATAGCTTCATTGATGATAGCTTCTAATAAAGACCGACCGATTCCTTTTCTGCGAAATTCTGGTCTTACATACATTCTTTTAATTTCGCCAACATCTTCACCAATCTTTCGCAAGCAAATACAGCCTGCTATTTTTGCCTCGTATTTTCCCAAAAGCAAACGTCCTGAAAGAGGTATAAATTCGTGAAGCTGAGTCATATATTGCTCAAAGAATGTATTAGCATCTAAATTAATGCCGAACTGATGGCTGAATATCAACTTAGTCTCATTAAAATATTCCCAAAACAGTTTCTGTATATGAGATTTATGTTCGTCAGTCTCTACCTGTATAATTTTAAGCAAATTTTATGAAAAAAGTAAAGGTTCAAAACCTCGCCCGCAAGTGGCGCGAAAAAGTCCTTGTGTCTCAAGGTAGGTAGAAACCCCACCCCTTGTGGGTGGCTTAGTTTAATTGCGTTAGCGTAGCGGTAGCGAGTCCGCGAGCGTCATTGCGAATTGCGAATTGCGAATTGGTTTCATACCTCCGCTAAGTAATTGAATAAGAATCGGGATCAAGAGAATTTACTAATAACTAACTATGTGCTAATTAAAACTCAATACTGAGATCCTACTCAAGGGTGAGGGACATTATACAACATAAATTTATGTTGAAAATATTACGGCCTATAGCTAGCGCAAAGTGGTCAATTTGACAATCTTTAATACTCAAACTACTTGGCGTATAGTCATAATCTGTCCGCACACAACAAGAACGCAAGACACTTAATATATGGTTCGAGAGCTAGAAAGAAAACGCCAGAGTGCGAAGTTTCCCGAAACTGCACCGGCTGCAAATCCCGTATTTTTTAGAACCTATAGCCGCAAGACATTGGCGGGACTAAGGGAAACATGGGATGAGGTATGCGATCGCACTCTCCTGGGCTTAGTCGAGTTGGGAAAGCTCACTCAAGAAGAAGCTGCCACACTGGATAAGATGCAGCGCAACTTGAAAGCTATGCCCAGTGGACGCTGGCTATGGGTTGGTGGTACAGACTGGATAACCAAACCCAAAAACTTTTCCGGCGCTTATAATTGCACCTCTACCAATCTTGAAGACTGGAGCGCCTTCGGATTAATGATGGATTTGGCAATGATGGGCTGTGGTACTGGAGCCGTCCTAGAACCACAATTTATTGACCAGTTGCCCCCCATTCGTAATCAACTGAATATCAGTGTAAAAGGTGAAATTGGCAGCACTCCTGTGCAACAGCGACGTGAATATACTGAAACTCATATAGAAGGCAACAGTGTTACTATTCACGTTGGAGATAGCCGTGAAGGTTGGGTTGAATCATATCAAACCCTGTTGGAACTCTCCACTGATGAACAGTTTTCAGCAGAAGTTGAAGTATTAGTTGATATCAGTGATGTCCGAAAAGCCGGAGAAACTCTCAACGGCTTTGGAGGAGTTGCTAATCCTGTAAAATTGCCCGGACTTTATCAGGGTTGTGCATCTATTCTCAATAAAGCTTTAGGACGACAATTAAATTCAGTTGAATGCTGTCTATTAATTGATCAAGCTGCTGTCACAATTGTTGCCGGAAATATACGTAGAAGCGCGGGGATGCGTCAGTTTGATTCTGACGATCGCCTAGCAGCCACCGCCAAAGATAACTTATGGCAGCAAGATGAAAGTGGCAACTGGCGAATCGATCCAGAACGTGATGCACTCAGGATGGCAAACCATACCAGGGTTTTTCACCGCAAACCAACCTTAGAAGAATGTCTTAATGCCGTCCGCAAACAATATTACAGTGGTGAGGGAGCGATTCAATGGGCTGGTGAAGCTGTAGCGCGATCGAACATTGATTTATTACCAACACAAGCTTTGAAAGTTGAGTTTTTACAAGCTTATGAACAAGGAACAGCAAAAGAGTGGTTAGAAGAACGCTATTCAAATCTTGATGCTAATGAGTTAGAACATCGTTTAGCTCGCTATGGGCTAAATCCGTGTGGTAAGTGATTTTGCCTCACGTTAAAAACCTCGCAAAAACGGGGAAAGCTGAGATGCTAATCCCGTGGTAATCAAAGGAATTAAAAAGTCTTTGACACCGTACAGCGTAGAGAGTGAAACTAGATGACATCAGAAATTTGTGTCTAGAATATAATCTTTCCAAGAGTGCGGGGGTGGATGTGAAAAACACTTTTATTATCTCAAGTCACATCTGCAAAAGGTACGCGGAGCTATTGCAAATAATCAAGCAGTAGAACTAGGGGATAAAAAGCCTCTAGGGTAACAAATCTGGAAATCATTGGCAGTAATTTCCACTGCAATTTGTCTGAGGTTCACCTTAATCAAATCGACCCACGTAACTATAAAGAACAAGAAGAAGCTTTCACTGCTGGAGCGTTATCTGTAGCAGCACTTTTAAATCACAAATTCCTGGAACCACGCTATCAATACAGCCGTGAATTAGACCCGATTGTAGGAGTCTCTTTTACAGGTTTATTTGATTTCTTTGTCCATGCTTTTGGTGTTGATTGGCTACGCTGGTGGGAAGGCGGAAGACCTGCAACTCCACAAGGATTAGCTTTCAAGCATGAGGAAGAAAAATATCTTAGTTCTTGGAGAGATATTGTACATCGGGTAGTTTGGGATTATTGCGATCGCCACAATCTCAAACGGCCAAATCGCTGTACCACAGTCCAACCCAGTGGCACTAAGGCTTTATTAACTAATGCTAGCTCAGGATGGCATCCCCCCAAAGCCCAAAGATTTATTCGCCGGATCACCTTCGGCAAAAATGACCCAGTAGCCTTAGCTTGTATTGACTACGGTTACAACGTCATTCCCTCTCAATCAGACAAAGATGAACAAGGCAACTTGCTCAACGATCCCTTTGATTCACGGGTGAGTGAGTGGTTAGTAGAAATCCCTGTTTCTGTATCTTGGGCAGATTTACCAGGGGCTGATGAAATTGATGTTTCTAAGTTTTCAGTCTTAGCCCAATTTGATTTTGTCCTCCAGGTTCAACGCTGGTATGTGACTCATAACACATCAGCTACTTTGGAACTGCGTTCTGATGAAATCGAACCTTTGGGACAGAAGATATACGAAACTATTCAGAATGATGAAGGATATATTTCAGCAGCCCTTTTAGCTCGTTTTGATGACCTGCAATCATTCCCACGTTTGCCATTTGAACCAATAGACAAACCAACCTATGATCGCTTAAATCAAGAGGTGAAAGCACGGCGGAAAACAGATGATTTTTGTGCAGTCTTAAGCCGCTACGATTTAGGGGAAATGTCAGAGGCTGGCCCTAGTGGTTGTGACTCTGATAAATGTATGTTTCCCGATCAGCAACCAAGCTCATAAGGCGAAATGACATCAACTTAGGGTAGGCAATATTTATCTATTAGAATAAAAAGCAGTGGTTTTACATAACATTTAACCACTGCTTTTAGAAACCCCGCCCCGAGGTGTCTGTCTTGATTTAATTGCGAATTGCGAATTGCGTTAGCGTAGCGGTAGCGAGGAACGAGCGTCATTGCGAATTGCGAATTGCTTTTATCCCTTCCTCAGTCAACACGGTTCGCTTAACACAATGAAAGCTTACGAAATTCAAAGCAACGGCGGGATTGATGCCATCGCATTAGTTGATCGCCCTGAACCAAAACCAACTACGGGACAAGTTCTCATTCAAGTCAAAGCAACATCCCTAAATTACCGCGATCTGCTCGTCGCTGAGGGTGCTTACGGTGCTGGACAAAAATATCCGTTAATTCCCCTGTCTGACGGTGCGGGGGAAGTCGTGGCGGTGGGGGAAGGTGTGACACGGGTTAAAATAGGCGATCGCGTCGCTGGTATTTTCTTCCAAGACTGGATTTATGGCTCTTTAAGCAAAGAGAAAATGAAATCCGATCTCGGAGGCGGTATTGATGGAATGCTGGCTGAGTATGTCGTATTACATCAAGATGGTTTAGTGATATTACCAGACTATCTATCCTATATTGAAGGAGCGACTTTACCCTGTGCAGCAGTCACAGCTTGGCATGGACTGGCGACAAAAGGCAATATTCGCGCAGGTGATAGTATTTTATTACTCGGTACTGGGGGAGTTTCGATTTTTGCTCTCCAGTTTGCCAAGATACATGGTGCTAGAGTAATTATTACTTCCAGCAGTGATGAGAAATTGGCACGGGCTAAACAGCTGGGTGCTGACGAGACAATTAACTATAAAACAACGCCAGATTGGGAGAAGCAAGTTTACCAATTAACAAACCGCACGGGTGTAGATCATGTAGTTGACGTAGGTGGTGCAGGGACTCTACCAAAATCATTACAAGCAGTCCGCATTGGAGGACGTATTAGCTTCATTGGCGTATTGTCAGGTAGAGGAAGTGAAATTGACCCCATGCCAATACTTTTCAAAAGTTTAACAGTTCAGGGCATTTATGTTGGCAGTCGGGAAATGTTTGAAGCGATGAATCAGGCTATGCAACAGCATCAAATTAAGCCGATTATTGATCGAGTTTTCCCATTCACTGAAGCACGAGAAGCTTATCATTACCTTAAAAGTGCGGCTCACTTTGGTAAAGTAGTTATCGACCTAGTACAGCACGGCGGAAATAAGCCACCCATTTAAAATCGCTAGACATCCTACAAAATCAGCGTTCTTTCTTTTTACTTTTGCCTTTTTACTTTTGCCTTGTTGTACTAGTTCATAATTAAAAATCGGTTTGTTAACTTGTTCCTATGGTAAGTAGAGCGGCGTAAATAATTAAAGGTTTGTAGTGTTAGCGAACACTACAAACTAATTTCAAGATTTTTTACATTACTTAATCTAGTTTGATTTATTCTCGTCTACTTACTTAGAGCATCTTGGTGACAAAATTTGAATTTGGAATTGCTGCTCCCGATTTAGCGATCACTGCAACCAGTTCTTTCAGCCGATCTTCGCGGCGGGCGGCCAGCATCAGTTTGGCTCCACTAGCAGCAAGTCGCTTCGCGGTGGCCTCACCTAACCCACTGCTGGCTCCGGTGATGATTACCACTTTGTTTTCAATAAGAGACATATTGATTCCTGCGGGTTAATGAAACATTGGGTATTATTTAAGCTGAACTCAGCATTATTCAACCAGATCAACTAGCTTGTAACTGGATCAACGTTTTTGTACCGGCAGCGTCACTAATCTTAACCGCTATCATCACACCATTTGAGTCCTGTCCTGTTAAAACTTCAGTTGGTGAATCGATCGTGTGAGCATAGGTTACTTCATGCTTACCCACTTCAATCACCAAATCATCTCCCTTTCCAGGGCGATCGTAAACCATCGCCATCAAAGGTGCGTTCTGAATCAGTTCTTCGTCACCGAGTTCTGAACTGATGATTTCAATCGAAATATGTCGTCCGCGATTACCATCTGAAAACTGATCGAAAAATTCACCCCATCGCTCACGCGGTACAGATTTGTTTATGTCAATTTTATTCGCCATGATAATTCCTTGTGAAAAAGTAGTAAGAAAAAAACGAGCATTAAACAATTCGTAACTCGTAACGGGTATTTAAACCACAATTAATAACATACAATCCGTTTATATAAACGGGGGATATTAACCCCCATTTTATTACGAATTACTAATAAAAATTGGAATTAAATACAAGATTACTGTAGAGTAGGCATCGCCTGTATAAGTAGGTGGGCGCTAAAAAACACAACTAGATTAAGAAATGTAAATCGCTTAAAAGCTTATATTCAAAGCGTTTATGGTGCTTTACATAAGTTTACGTAGTTCGGTTTAATTGTGCCTACCT
>Ga0116226_10006455_pt1 | contig 10532 bp, 16 predicted proteins | sample S1TSphfallax_FD_89692 | JGI IMG/M metagenome (GOLD analysis project Ga0116226, IMG submission 89692) | Host-associated microbial communities from peat moss isolated from Minnesota, USA - S1T2_Fa - Sphagnum fallax MG | ecosystem: Host-associated > Plants > Peat moss > Unclassified | place: USA...
GAATTTTGTGGCTTTTCAAGAACACCATGAAACGTCAAGTTTTGTGGCATATGGACGCCTACCTTCTTTCTGTTGCGTGTTGATTTGACTTGTTTTTGTTCACTGTTTTGTCATTAGATGAACACTGATATTGAAGGAAATGATTAAACTGAACACAAAGTCATTTCCTTGGCTGAGCAAAATGTTGCTGGTGGACGTTTTGTTAGAGGTTTCATGGTCAGTATACTAGAGGAAAGGTTCAAAGTTGAGAGGAAGGATGAAGTGATTGAGAGAGAGATTTGACCTAGTTTTTTCAACATCACGATAGTGCAAAAGTGTGATCCAAAATGTTGATAGAGCCTGGGTTAGTTTTCGGGATTCTTGGGCAGTTGCAACCACTATTAAATTGAGTGATTGAAGCTGTAGAAATTACCTTGAAGTATGACGAGTTGTACAAAATTAAGTGCTCTCCTCTTGAGATTACAGCCTCTTCTATGACACATAGCAAACCAGGCCCCTAATCTGAGTTCGAATGTGAGCTTGGTGCATACATGGTTGACTGAACTTGAGAAACAATTGAAGGCCACAGAGACAACATTGAATGTGTCCAATGAACAACATCCAAGATTGACAGATTCTGTGTCTAGGTATCGTGCAGCCAGTGAAATTAACAAATTAACGGAGAGTGTCGAGGAGCTCTTGCAACAAGCACCTCCGGTTGGGGTGGATTTGTCCATATCGGTAAAAGTCAAAAATGCGACCAAAGACACTAAACATGTACTACTATCTATGGAGAACCAATTGTCTATTGTCACACAACAATTGGCCGATGTTACACAACAATGTTTCAAACCATCTATGGGTAAGTCGTTGAATATTGAGGAAGCAAATGTTGCAATCATAACTGTTTTGCAAAATTTGAAGGCATCTGATGACCATGACAATGTGATGGAGGCATTACCATTGTTTCAATAATACATCCATTGCATGTACCAAACCTCGAGGGGGACACTTAGTGTAAAATTTCGGAATTATGTATGTCAAATCACCATTTTTAAGGGGTATTAGATAATTGTCCAACCTTTTTTATCATCCTATTATTATCTAATTTCTTAATATATACATATTAAAGCCACCCTATATTAGTTATGATTCATTATTTCATATTATTACATAGCTATATTATAATTAAATTAATTATTTGACCAAAATGTTTTTTTTAATTAACTAATTTTTAATTTTTACCCAACAACCTATATTTTGCACCTTATATTTTTACTCATATAGCAAATACATTTGTTTGAATGGAATATGCCATTTATAATGATTGGTAATGTAAGGCTTTGCCTAAACCTAAAATCGAAATGGTCAAGCGCACCATGGTCACCAATAACCGCTCTCAATTTGTGTTCATTATAATTTTCTTCATGTTTTTGGCTTCTCTCTCAAGTAGTAATAACAATTTTCTAGCTAGGTTTTTCATGTTCATCACATTTCTCTTCATATTCTTGGTTTTTTTTTCAAATAGTAATTGTAGCTTAGATAGTTGTTGGTGTTATTCTTTTGATGTTATTGGTTTTCAATGCCATCCTTTTTGTGTGTAGTTCATTCTCTCCTAAACAACACCAAGTGTGGTGTTCAAGTTCATTGCGATTTGTGAGTGATCATATAATAGCTCCATTTTTGTCTCTCGTTCCTTTTGTTCATAATCATGTCATGATCCTTTTGTTTCAAGCCTCCCCCCTTATTCAACATTATTGCATTCATTTTCATGTGTTCTTGGTCCATCTCTTCAATAGCAGGCAGAAGCTTCACTTTTCCCTCCCTCCTTCTATTGAATAGATGCAATGTTAAATGGCTCATTTTTGGCAAAATAAAAAATCCATAAATGTCCTTTTTTGGGTGTTGAATTTACATAAAGGCAAGATTATATGTTGTTTAATGAACTAATAAAATTCATATGAAACTATACCCACCTAGACATCTTTTTGACATATTTGTTACAAGGGAAAAAATAATCAGTCCAACAAAAATTCACCCATGTAGACACTTTTGAAAATAAGGTCAAAAATTTTTGTCATTCAAAATCCCATAACTACATTTTTGTTCGAGCTTTTATAATGAAGTTTTCAAATTTATGTTCGCTTTTCTTTCATCTATCAAATATAAAGTCCTTATCAAATATATTTTCAGAAAATGATATTCATGTGTATGGGAAGTGTAGATGGTTAGGATAGTCCATATATATTACATAATGAGTGCACATTTAAAGATTATTTGTTATTAAAGTTGAAAGTCTTAAACCAAGTCCCGATTTGGCATATAAATGGTTTTATGGCATGTTAATGGAATGTTAATTCATTACACCTTGTAAAAATTGCAAAGCGACATAAAAAATGAGCCACCCGAGCTTGTGTTCACCTTGTTCATGGTCATTATAATCCTCTTGTTTTGGTCTCATTTTCAAAACTATTAATTGTAGACTAGGATTCTATAAATTCAACCTTTGCATGTTTTTCTCTTGACCTTTGTTTTTCTTGATCAATTGTAATCCCCTCATCAATAATCCTCCTATTTTTCTTTTGTTCCTTTACCTTATTCTATGATTCCCTACTTCCTCTATATTTTCCTTTTCAATTATCTTCCTTTGTAAAACATTCAAATATTCATCCACAATGAGCACATAAGATTAGCTATAATCAATTATTAATGGCACCTTCCCCTTGGTTTTCCTTAAACCTTAATGAACTTAATTCAAATCAAATACCAGCTAAACACGAAACACCACTAGAATGAAAACTTCATTCACTACCAAAATATTCATGCAAACATGGACTAGGTAACTAACAAGATCTATAGTGTTACAAGACATAACAAATTATATGAAAGCATGTATTGAAGTAATTAGCAAGAGTGTTAAAGTTACCGGACATAACAAATTGTATGAAAATGCCAAGCTTGTAGGTTATGAAACACATAAAGAGGGTGAGACACATAACTAGTGACCAAGACCAATGTTCAAAAATGTATTAGAAAGATATCAAAATATCAAAAGGTAGCAAAATTTGTTTGAATGGGATACCCCATCTAAAATGGTGGGTAATCTAAGGTGTTGCTTAAACTTAAAATGTGAATGGTCAAATGCACCACGATCACCAATAACCATTTTCACTTTATGTTCATCGTAATTTTCTTCATGTTTTTGGTTTTTTTCTCAAGCAGTTGTAGCAACTTTCAAGCTAGGTTTTTCATGTTCATCACATTCCCCTTCATGTTCTTGGTCCTTTTAAAAATAATAATAATTATAGCTTAAATAGTTGTTAGTGTTATTCTTTTGATGTTATTGGTTTTCAATGCCATCTTTTTTGTATGTAGTTCATTCTTTCTTAAACAACACCAAGTGTTTGTTCAAGTTCCTTGCAATCTAGGAGTGATCATACAACAACTCCATGTTTCCCTCATTCTTTTTGTTCATGGTCATGTCATGATCCTTTTGTTTTTGGCCTCCCCCTTTGTTCATCATTGTTGCATTCCTTTTCATGTGTTCTTGATCCATTTCTTCGGTAGCGAGCAAAAGCTCTACTTCTCCCCCCCCTCCCCTCCTCTTGTTGAATAGATGCAATGTTAAATGGTTCATTTTTGGCAAATAAGAAGTCCATAAAAGTCCTTTGTTTTGTGTTGAATTAACATAAAGGCAAGACTATATGTTGTTTAATGAATTAATAAAATTCATATGAAAATATACCCACTTAGACATCTTTTTGACACATTCGTTACAAAGGAAAAAATGATCAATCCAACAAAAATTGACTCATGTAGAGACTTTTGAAAATAGGGTCAAATTTTTTGTCATTTAAAAGTCCATAACTATATTTTGGCTAAAGCTTTTATAATGATTTTTTCAAATATATGTTTGATTTTCTTTCATCTATCAAATATTAAGTCCCTATTGTATATATTTTCAAAAAATGATATGGAAAAATTCATGTGTATGGGAAGTGTAGATGGTTGGGATAGTCCATATATATATATATATATATATATTCACTTCAAAAGTTCATTACTACATAATGGGTGCACATTTATTGTGCACAAACTATATAGCTTATTTTTATTAAAGTTGAAAATCTTAAACGAAGTCTCAATTTGGCATATAAATGGTTTTATGGCATGTTAATGGAATGCTAATTCATTACCCCTTGCAAAAAATTGCAAAGGGACACAAAAAATGAGTCACCCAATCTTGCATTCTTCTTGTTTGTGGTCATTATAATCCTCTTGTTCTCCTAAATCTCACAACTACAATTGTAGACTATGATTCTATAAATTCAACTTTTGCATGTTTATCTCTTGACCTTTGTTTTGTTGGATCAACTATAATCCCCTCATCAATAATCCTCCTATTTTTCTTCTCTTCCTTTTCCTTACATTTTGATTCCATAATTTCCATTTCATTTGCCTTTGCAATTATCTTCCTTTGTAAAATGTCTAAATATTCATCCAAGGTGACCACATGAGATTAACTATAGTCAAATAATGGCGCCTTTTATTTGGTTTTCATTGTAAGAAGGTGGGGTAGTAAAAACAAGTTGTACATCATCAAAGCTTCCTAGGTTTCTATTGTTGGATTAAACTTTAAGTTGATGGTTTCATGCTCCAACTATTCCTCACCAAGGCTCCTAAGCACGACAACATAAAAACAATATTTTGGGTTTTGATTGGTACTAAACAGGAAGCTCAAATTTTGTAGTTTCAATAGCTATTGTTATGTTCAAAAAAATTGTTGGAACAATATCATCCTTTCCTTGTGCTATATGTTCAAATCTACATCATTTGAATTGTTTTGCTTTTGGTTTAATGCATTGTATGGCTTTATGATGTATATCTCACTAGGTTGGGTCTTTTCATCCATAGCTTTGAAGTTAACATGCCAAATTCCAATAGCCCTAAATCTTCATATGAAGGTCCTTTTATTCAATGTTTGATCTAGAACCCTATCCATCCAACCTACTAGTATGATTTTGTTGGATTCTACATAATTGTTCTTTGCCATTACTCCATCCCTCTTAATGTAGTCTTGAATGGTTGAAAACATGATACATCCAACAATTATAAAGTGTGAGAAGTGTGGCTAGGTAATGTAAGCATATCCAAGCCAAAATTTTCGGCATGTTCTATAGCCTCCAATGAGGCATGAAAACCATGCCCAATTAAGATTAAAAAATGACAATTAGATTGAAAAGTCCCACCCCCCTCGTATTAACCTCTTGGAAATTAAAGGAATTGCTTAAAATAAGGTTGAAGTCATCCAAGCTTTCTTTTGCATTGACATAAAGTTGCAAGGTTTGTAGTTTTGGATGTAATTATCACGCAATTATATTTTGAATATGTAAAATGTTAATCTAAACCCCCCACCATAATAGATTGTTCACCATTTTCTAAATTTTGGAATCATGTTGTATACTTTTTGGGATCCTCACTTGGTTAACACCTTAATTTTGCTTTGCTTCCTTGCTTGAAATCTAGTATCATTAAAGTTCTAAATGTGATTTGTGTTGTAATTGTGCTTAGTGTATAACATTTGCAAATTGGTGTAAGACGTTTGGTAAGCACTATTGGTCAAGTTGTGGGCTTTGTGAACCTCCAACCTTTTAACTTGCATGATGTTGAATTCAAGGTAGCAATGTTGGAACCAATACCAACAATTAACACCAAGTATTCCATTGTAGAATGGTGCAGGTTTAGTTTGGGTGAGTTCAAGCATTTTCATCTTTAATTGTTGCAAGGTGATAGGCAACCCCACTTCTTGCATTGTGAATACCCACGTAACAATGGCAACATTTTTTTCATTTATTAGTACCCTTCCAAATCCAATCCTTTTGTTCTTCATCCTACCATTCAAATTATTTCTAAGAAAAAACAATGGTATACCCCAATTCCTACTTGCTTTTCTCATTGTGCTTGTTCCCCTTTCCATTTCCTTTAAGCCTTAATATGTCCACTTTCTTCTTACAACTTTCACAAGAATTCTATTAACCCTAGTTGTTTTATGTGTGTTTGCTACTACATGTTGGATGTTTTCTTATTTGTAGTTGATTGTTTTGGCACACTAAATCTACACTCACAAGGCACATTGGGATTCATGGCTATTTGTTGCCTCATGGCCAAAGCCTTCAACTATTTAATTGTGTTTGATTTGGCCTCACAACCTCCCACCTCCTGTGATTAGACCATGATTATAAAAAGTATGTTAAATTAGGGTAGAATTGAATAGAATGGGACTCTAATACATGGTTGGATTTGACTAAATTGTAAAGTTCAATAAAGTGTTTATAGACTAAGTCAACATCATTTGTTGTTGTGTAGGTGGTTAGAATGTATCTCATATTTTGCTAGGTTGCAGTCATTTGAAACTTGCCTCTCTTTGAACTTGATGCCCCATAGCTTGGTCTTGTTAATTATTGTATCCAACATACCTTAAAAATTTCCTATATTTGAAATTGTAAAGTCTATCTATGTGATAATCAACCCTTTTTGTCCCTCCTTCAGCTTCTTGAATCTTTAGTTTATTATTTTGGCACACATACTTTAGGTTGTAGCTCCTCTACCTTGCCCTTAAGCTCATTATCAAAATGCTTCAACTAATTTGTAGGTTCTATCTTGATCTTAACCCCGTCATTAGAATGTTTTAATTTATCTATATGTTCTACCTTGATCTTAACCTTGTCATTAGAGAGTTCATTTGTAGCCTTTATTTTCACCTTGCTATGAGAATGTTTACACTCATCTACACATTTTACCTTGACCAATGTTTGCTCTCAAAGATGGTGTTGCAAGAAATATTAGCTTTATATTAGCTAGAAATTTCTTTTCAAAGCAGACATGCCTATAAAGCTTAAAATGAGAATGTGCTTTCAATTGTGTTCAACTTTGCTCTATGAACTTCTGAATGTTGTTGGATTTGCTAGCTATAATTCTGGAGGGAATTGAGTGCACCCAAATTTGGGGGAACTTGTAATTTGTACCCTTTAGGGTGCTCTTAAATGTCTCTAGTTGGTTGTTGTGTTGATGAGTTCAACCCTAACCCTTTTGTTTGTTCAAATGCCCTTTGCTAAACTGAATACTCCAACCCCCCTTACCAAACATTAACCCTGTTGGGTGCACACTTGACAGCCCCTCACTAAACATTCTCCCTCTTTGTTGGTCTCTTCACTGCCCTTGGCTGTGCATTACCCCATCAGTCACTGCCCATTATCAGGCCTCAAAACAAACTGTTGGTAAACATGCCAACAAACAAGAATATGAAAAAGATGTTCAAACATTTTTTCAAACCACACAAGGTTCCGAAAACCAAACATTGAAAACAACACTTCACATCCATTTTCTGCGAAAAATACATGCCAAATTTTAGAGACCGTGCAATCAGTCTTAAGCATTTAGGTGCACAATCACTAGATGCTGAATGTTCTGTTGATGGGCTTGGCTCTGCACTACATTGGTAGTCACATGTTGAAAGTTGAATCCTCATTTTGAGGATCTAAATTTTCACATTTTCATCTATTCTGGGTTGTAAAATTCATTAATGAGCATATCATTGTTTGGTTCTAGGTGAACAAGTAAATTGTCATGGATTGTCATGTGTTTGAAAAATAAATCTTTCATTTTGTACCACCTACAATTTAGAGGTGCAGAAGTGCATCGGGTGTGCCCTCAAGTCCTTTCCACTTCATCTTTAGACATCAGAAACAAAGGAGATAAATTGAAAGATCTAGAGATGATTAACACACTAAGTGTTTAGGCACCGGCTTGTGTACCCTACGTCGTTAGTACAAGGCTCAATTGGGAAATTCTGATGCCTCCTGTTCAGTAACCCTGATGCATTAAGGAGAGCAATTGTAATTCTATTTACACTTGCGTGGTGGTGTAGCTTATGTTTTGAAAAAGAGAAGGCATCAAGTGCACAGCATACTACTCGTGTTGGATTGAAAATTCAAAAAGGGACATAGGTAACTGCCAGCCCAGCTTTGCCAGAGACCTTGAAGTTGTTGCTGGGCTACTTCTGGCCATTCGCTTGATGAGATGTCCAACCTTAATGTCGGTCTGATGGGAATGTGTAGGGTAAGCCCCAACGTGGTGATATTCTTGCATTAAGGAGCCCAAGACTCGGCCTACTCCCAAAATGGTAGGCAAAAGGTCCTTACTCTTTTCTAAGAGGGCTATTAACAAAAATAAGGTGCCCTCCATGTCCACTAAGATATTTCTGAGAAATAGGGTGCCTTCCAAATACATTTAAAATTTCCTCAGAGTGCTTTAGTGGCAAAATCATGCAGAAAGTTCCAAAAGTCCAAGTTGTAGTACCCGGAGATCCAGAAGCTGGAGAGCATCTCCACCCCCAACATTACTAGTTCTATTTACACATATGTTGATATTTAATGCTCAATGTCCCCACGCGTCAAAAGACATTTCACCCAGTGAAAGATCATTTGCACCTTTACATGTGAACCAATATTTGTCAATGACCAAATTCACAACTAAGACTATTAAAATGACCACAACATTTTGGGCTATTTTTATTAGAGAGCAACAGGATTTGCGCTATCTTGCTCCAAGATTTAATAAATTTAATCTTTACCGATGTGTGGTGAAAATGCTTTGAAAGAAGTGATGGGAAAGGTCCTGCAGAAAGTCCAAGTTGGAGTAGGTGAAGATTGAGAAGCATGTAAGAAGCGGAGTGTGAGCGGTGGTGGGTGGCTGTGTATGTCCCTGCATAAGGCTACCCATCAAAGCCCACCATCTTTTCTTCCATGTTGGAGGGCAGATTCAATACCATTTCAATACAGTAGTTGAATAGCAGGTTCGTCAAGACTCTGCCAAATAATTATTTAATTTTGAAAATTAAATTTTCACAAGCAGAAATTTCCATAATGTTCCAAAAGATGCTCAATTTTTTTACAAAAAAGAATTTCATTGAGAAAATTATTTTTAAAAAATTTCAGCATGTCTAAAAAGAATATTATTTCTGCCAGACTAGCATATTTCACATAATAGTTCTATCATGTAGTAGACATTCCAAAATATTGGGCCTGTGCTAGACTCTTACATTGCAGCAAAAGGCCATATGTCAGGACTGCCCCACTCCTAAGGGCCCTACCTTGCAATCAATTGAGGTAAGCCCACTAAAGTGTCACAATTTGTGTATGATAATGTCCAAGGACCCAGTCATTACAGAAATAAGGTACCTCAAGGTGGGAGCCAAGGGGGTCCTGAATTACCATAAAGCCCTGGTCCATGGGCTTTACACAACATCAAAACTGCCATCAATGTTATTTTCCTGTGGGATGTGGTGTGGCAAATTTGTTGACAACCAGTGGCCATTTCAAAGAATGAAATGCTCACCTCCACAGGCATTACAAATTTTAAAAGCCCATCAGCGATTTATGCCCTGTAATGCATCCTTCGGATACGCTAGGAAATACAACTAGCAAGTTTTTCTGAATCCAGCAAGCCTGTCAGATGCTAAAAGTGTAGGGTTAAAGGTTAAACCCTTCAAAAGACTCAACTTAATATGCATGATATATAATTTATCATTTCAGGGTACACTAAAACGCCATAAATGTAACACTAAAATGCTGAAAGTCCGTGATTCTTCCAAATCAAATGCCAAGAAGAATTCTTTTACGTAAGATTCTTTCATATAAAGTGCCCTCCAACTACAGTCATGGTGGCCAGGTTTTTCATGGAGTTAGAATTATCACTTGAAGCTTCCACTAAAAGCTATCAAAGTTGAAAGAGTCACAAACTATGTGTCTTGTGTACTTTTTAGAATTTTCTTTGCGCTTCAAGTTTATTTTTCAAACCTGTTTTGCTACACTAAAACCTAAACCTATGTACCAAAAGTGTCAAAGTTTTGGATAAGCACAACTGCCTAGAAAATATAAAAATTTATTTCCTTAGCAAAGAGGGCACTTCTTAAACCTTTCTATGATGAAAAGTGTGTAAACATACACTTGCATTTCTTAAATTTCCACTCTTGGAGCTAGCTGAAAAGTGTGTAAACACGCAAGAAATTGCGTAATTTCCACTCTCACAACTAGGTGAAAAGGTCCTTCAACACATGCATATGCAAAGGACTTAGTAAGGCCCTTTCCACCTAGGGATGCATCAAAGCTGGTATGGCAAGAAGATGTTGTGTCGGTTGGTAACAGGTTCTACCAGGCCACTTGCAACATGCAACCAGTGTCCAGAGCTAATAGCTATTGATCCCATCATTAGTAACACCGTCACAACCAAAAGTCGAACCAAATAGGTAGGGTGCTCTTAGGAAGGGCTATCAGTCCAGGCCAAAAATAGTGGCAGCCAATTTGAGGAATAGAATTTGCATGCAACCAATGAGAAGCTGCCTCATAGAGTGAAGGGTCCTCCCTGGGGGGAGGGGGGAGGTTAGGGTTTAGGATACCACAGTTCTTTGCAAGGGTATTAGCCAAGGTTGAAAATGGTGACCACTGACTTTGAAAATAAAAGTTACATGCAACCAATGAGAAGGCACAACATGC
>Ga0116226_10006456_pt1 | contig 10530 bp, 8 predicted proteins | sample S1TSphfallax_FD_89692 | JGI IMG/M metagenome (GOLD analysis project Ga0116226, IMG submission 89692) | Host-associated microbial communities from peat moss isolated from Minnesota, USA - S1T2_Fa - Sphagnum fallax MG | ecosystem: Host-associated > Plants > Peat moss > Unclassified | place: USA...
CAAGTTTCATTTTACGTACACCACGGCACAATGGGAGTCACTGTCAAATTCAGGCGTACAGGCCGGTTATGGCCCGCAGTGGGCCATCATCAATGGCACGAGCGCGAGCCAGGTCTATGTGTCTTACCTCGAGCCGCTCGCGCCGTCCAGCGCGAACGATCCCACCCTGACCCGCGGCGCGGAAGTACTCGCGGTGGACGGCGTTGCGTTGGCGACGGCCACCCAGACGACGGTCGCCACGATAAACGCCGGTCTGTTTCCGGCAACCGTCGGCGAGACCCACACCTTCCAGGTGCAGGATCTGAATGCGGCGACTCCGCGTCTCATCACGTTGGTGTCCGCCAACATCACCGCCACGCCGGTGATGGACACTACCACCCTCGCCACCGCCGGCGGCCAGGTGGGATACCTGTTGTTCAACGATCAGCTGGCCACGTCGGAGGCCGCCATGGTGAATGCGATCACCACCTTACAGAGCGCCAACATCACCGACCTGGTGCTCGACATTCGCTACAACGGTGGCGGCTATCTGGACATCGCGAGCGAAGTGGCCTACATGATCGCGGGCGCCGGACCCACCGCCGGTATGACCTTCGAGAAGACCGAGTTCAACAGCAAACATCCGACCTTGGACCCGGTCACCGGTAAAACCATCACACCCGTCCTGTTCCACGACACCACGCAAGGGTTTTCCACTACCGCGGGCCAGCCTTTGCCCACGCTCAATCTGAAACAGGTGTTCGTTCTCACGGGATCCGACACCTGTTCCGCCAGCGAGGCGATCATCAACGGCCTGCTGGGCGTGGGGGTGAACGTGGTGCAGATTGGCGCGACCACCTGCGGCAAGCCGTATGGTTTTTATCCCCAGGACAACTGCGGCACCACCTATTTTTCGATCGAATTTCAGGGCGTCAATGCCATGGGAGTCGGCGGCTATTCGGACGGCTTCTCGCCGCAGAATGAATCCGAGTCGGCCGACAACTCCAGCCCCATCGGTGTGACCCTACCGGGCTGTGCGGTTGCGGACGACTTCTCTCACGCATTGGGCGATCCAAACGAGGGACGCCTGGCCGTCGCCCTGGCCTACCAGGCCGGTAACACCACCTGCCCGACACCTGCCACCGGCTTGAGTCCGCCGGTCGTGGCGCACCTGCACGCCGGCAATGCCGCGCGTCTGCCGACATCGCCCCTGCATGCCTTGCGGCTATTGCGTCCGCCCGGCTGAAATCAACGCTCCGCTGCGTGCCGCATCACGATGTCGGGTTTGCCGCATGCATTCCGTTCTATCAAGGGATAGCAACAACAACGCCGTGTTTGGGGCTCGGTGGATGGTACGTCGAGAGGGGCGGCAGGCATCGCAAGATGAGCGGCGGGTACCTCAAACGGGCGACTCAAGGGAAGCTGCGCGCGTTGTCATAGATTGTTTTTCCGGGTGTTCGATGCCGAGACCCTGAGATCCCAGTGTGCGGCAATGTGCAGGTAGGTTACTCATGAGCGAGATGGTGGGCAAGGCAGCAATCGCGGGTGGTGCGTATGCAGCCACCCGTGAGGCCGGTGTGCAGCTCTCGGAGCTGGTGCGGTCGATGGTGGCCATGACGGATGGCGATCCGGCGGTGGCGCCAGGATTGATGGTCAACGGCGTCACGGAGCAGGTGGTTTGCGATGTGGATGTGGATGGCGACCGGTACCTGCTCGTCAAGATCCTGCCGTCGGCGCGCAGCGGCGCCTCGCTGAGCCCGCGCGAGCGGGAGATCGTGCGCATGGTGGCCTTGGGTCACCCGAACAAGGTGATCGCGGCCGTGCTCAACATCAGCTCGTGGACGGTGTGCACGCATTTGCGGCGAATCTTTGCCAAACTTGGCGTCACGTCGCGGGCCGCGATGGTGGCCAAGGCCGCTGAATCGGGCGGCATCATCGAGGCGGTGGCGCCCGGCGAGTCGATGGTGCTGCGGCAGCGGGGGCCCGCGCAAGCAGCGGCGTCAGTGCCCGGGCCGGCGCATGCGCAGCCACAGGGGCGGTTAATGTCTCGAGCGGGTTCGCGGGTCAGTTCCCCAAACGGTGCGCCGATCGGTTCGCCGAGTGGCGCGTCGAGAACAAACGGCTCGACAACGCGTCCATGAAGTGAATGCAGGTGTCGATGCCCTTGTAGAACGTGGGCACGTGGAGCTTCTCATTGGGCGCATGTAACCGATCATCCGGTAACGCAAACCCCATGAGCACGATGGGAACCCTTAAGCTCTCGCGAAACGCATGCAGGATGGGAATGGTGCCACCGGAGCGGATGAACGCGGGTGCGCGACCAAAGCCTCGGCGGTACGCATCGGCAGCGGCGTGCAGCGCCGGATGCCGCGGATCGACGACGGCGGGTGCAGCGCCGGACAGCGGACGCACCCGCACGCGAACCGATGGCGGGGTCATGCGTGCAAGGTGGCGCAGAAACAGACGGTACATGTCGCGCGGTGTCTGGTCTGGAACCAGCCTGATACCGATTTTTGCCGAGGCTCGTGCCGGAATGATGCCCTTGTGGCCGGAACCGTGGTATCCGCCGGTGATGCCATTGACCGTCAGCGCCGGGCGCAACGTCAGTCGCTCGTAGGCGGAGAACCCGGGTTCGCCCCAAGGCTCGTTCGTGGCAGCCTCGGCGAGGATCTGGCGATCCGAGGGACCCACACGGGCCATATGGTGCCGCTCCCCCGGACTCGGTGCGCGCACGCGATCGTAGATGCCCTCGATAGCGATGCGCCCGCGGGCATCATGCAGCGACGCAATGAGCTCGCACAGCGCCTGGAGCGGATTGTGCACCACGCCGCCGAAGTTGCCGGAGTGCAGGTCATGCCGTGGACCCCGAACTTCGAGCTCGAGATTGAGGGCACCGCGTTCGGCATAGCTGATGGCCGGCCGGTCGGCTGCGAGCATGCGGGTGTCAGACATCACGACGGCGTCGGCCGACAGCGCGTCGCGATGCCGCGCAACGAAGGCGAACAGGTTCGGGCTGCCTATTTCTTCCTCCCCTTCGAACAGGCACTTGACGTTGAGCGGCAAGGACCCTGCGTGCAGATAGGCTTCGAGCGCCTTGACGTGGGCGAACAGTTGGCCCTTGTCGTCGCTCGCGCCGCGCGCGATCAGGTTGTCACCGCGCAGGGTAGGATTGAACGGCGGTGAACGCCATTCGTGCAAGGGATCTGCGGGCTGTACGTCGTAGTGGCCATAGATGAGCAGCGTGGGTCGTCCCGGCGCCAGCAGCCAATCGGCGTACACGATGGGGTGTCGTGGCGTCGCCATCACACGTACGTTCTCGAGGCCGATGGCGCGCAGGTGCCGCGCCAACCAGTTTGCGCCCCGGCGCACGTCACGGGCATGCAGCGGCTCGGCGCTGACCGTGGGGATGCGCAGGAACGCCCCGAGTTCCGCGAGCGATTCGTCGCGGCGCTGGCGCGCGAATGCCAGCGCGCGTGTTACGGCCAATGCCGCCGAACGCGCTGGCGTGAGGTCACTCCAGTCCACGGCGGGCGCCCCGTAAGCGATGCCTAGGCTCGTTGCCGCGAGTAGGCCCGTTCTCCGGTACGCGCCAACGGCGGCCGCCCGGCCACTGCGGCCGGTGGCGTGGTGCGCGTCCACGGCAGCACGCGGTTGCTGGCCGTGCGGTCGGCCAGCTGCAGCGACTGGCCGCTGGTCAACCACTCTTCGGCATTCTCGGCGATGTCGAGCAGCAGGGTTTCGAACTGTGCGCGGGTGGTGCTGAGGATGTAGGGCTGCGCCAGCCAGCGCAGGACCTCGCGACCCGTGACGCCCATGCGCTGCCGGGGCGAAGTGACCAGCCGCTCCTTGTAGTAGCGAATCAGAACCTCCTCGACGACATCCCAGGCATTGTCGGCACCGAACAGATGTTTCACATCCGGCGCATCGAGGATCTTGAACGCCTCCTCGAGCAGCTGCATGACCTCGACACGCAGCACGTTGACGTCACCGAAGGACAACCACTTGAGGTTGTTGCGCAGATCGAGACCGGCGCGCCGGACGATGGCGATGGAGCCGAAGCTGGGGTCGTAGGCGCGTTCACGGATCACGTCGGAGATGCGTTTGTCGCGCCAGAACAGGGTGACCTGCTGCACGAAGTGCGTGAACAGGTTGTGAAAGTCGGTATTAGGACGCGCACCGGCGGGTGCCGCCCCGCCGCCATAGCCGAACACTCGACGATACGCGGCGACGCGATCGCGTTGGGTATAGCGCAGTACCTGGCGGCGGTCGAACTGGTACAGCGCGAAGGCCCCTTGGCCTCCGGACAGCCGCACGGAGCCGGCGCGGAACAACTCCTGCAGCTTCTGCACGACGCGGAACACACCGATCTTCTCATGCTGCCAGAGGTAGTACATGTCGCCGACGGCGATGATGCGTTCGGAGGTGATGGTGTCGTCGTAGGCAGTCACGCCCTGCGGGATGCGGGTATCGCCCAAATCGCTGGAGGCGCCGGGACCGACACCGGCCAAGGCCGACAGCCCCTTGTCAGGCGGCGGGGCCTGGCCGCCGTCGGCCGCAACCACCGAATTCAACAGATCGTCGATCTGCTTGGTCAGCGCGTCGGCAAGCTGTGGATTGGCCACCAGGTCGGCGGATAAATTGCTGGTGACCTGTTGGCGCAGCGCTGCGACCCGGTCGAACAGGTTTTGATAATCTCTCTCGGTTGCCATGCGTGCGTCTCCGTCTCGTTAAGTCAATGCCGCGGGGGGATGTAGGCCACGCTGACGGGCTTCGCCATGTGGTACAGCTCGAGCAACTGCTGGGTCAGCTTGTACAGCGATTGCTGCACCCGGGCGGTGCCGATGCCGGCCGTGCCACTGCCCTGGGCGATCTGGTACAGACCATAGGCTTGGTAATAGAGTTGCTGAATCATGCGGATGAAATCCTCGCCCAACCCCAGCTTGCCGCCGTTCTGAATGACATCCTGGGCCTCACCGCCCACGAAGTCCTGCATCCACTGCAGCAGGTCTTCCAGATAGATCGGCGGCAGGTGGTGCAGGAAGCTGATGGCGTGTTTCGCGAAGTCGAGCTGCAGCGTTTCGCGCTGGGCGGGTCCGACGAACACAGAATCGAGCACGAAGCGCACTTCGTCGACGGTCTCGCTGATCACGCCCAACTGACGCGAGATGACCACGAGCTGGGTGCCAAGGAACTGCGAGTTGCGGCCGGCGAAGAACTGAATGCTGTTCTGCCACCCGTTGAGCAATGAGTTGGCGTAATCGACGATGATGCGAAAATTCGTCACGTTCTGTTCGTCGGCCACCGTGTTGACGAAATTCGGCTTGACCAGTTCCGACAGACCCAGTTGATCGCGCAGGTCGCCCAGCGTGCCTAGCACGCTATCGGGATTGGTCCAGTAGAGGCGCGGCCATAGCGGCGCATGACTGCCGCCCTTGAAGAGTTCGGGCTCGAGCGGATCCTGAAACTGGCGCAACAGCGGCGAGTGGCGTGGCGGCAGTCTTGGCTCCAGGCGCACCTGCTCATGGGGGGCGTGATCGCGACGCTCGAGCCGCATGCCGACGCCGAGCAGCATCTGGAAGTATTGCTGCACGCGCATGACACGGGGGCCGCCGAGATAGCCGAATTCCGACGTCAGATTGTTGACCTGATTGCGTGCCAGTTGCTTCAGAGCGGTGACCGTCTCGGCATCCGAACCGGGGTCGAGCGGATAGAGGCCGTCGAGCAGCGGCAGCAGCTGATCGGTCAAGGTCTTCGCCATGGTGTAGATCGACGCCTGGGCGCCGCTGACACCGCCCGACAGATCGGTTTGCACGACGTAGCTGCGCGGCGTCCAGGTACTGACCACGGCGCCTTCGCTGACCTTCAATTGAAATGACTGCGTCAGGGCACCGACGAATCCGACGGCATCGTCGGACTTGATCTTCCAACCGAGCACCTCCTGCAACGCGCGGTTCACCGTGGGTCCGAGCGCACCGCGCGGCGCGGCGCCCGCGGCCGTCGAGCCGGTCGAGCGCCCGGCCCCGCCGCCGGAGTTGGCGAGTGGCGATGGCGCGTAGGCCATTTCCTCGGTGAGGATGGGGTAGGAGGGCGTGGGACCGCCGTTCGGCAGCGGCGGCGACAGCGGGGGCAGGTCGAGTTCGTCCGGCCCGACGACACTGCCCTGAGACAACTCGCGCTGGGCATCGATGGGGTCTTTCGGTGATTTCACTCTTGAATTCATGTCATGTCCTCCAAAGTCGTTAAAGCGTTGCCGGCAATGTGCGTGCAGAGTCGTGAATCGGGAGTCGAGCGCCATGACCTATCGCCTGGCGAGTTCCAGGTAGAACTTCTCGGCGATGACGCCGGGGCGCGCGAGCTTGCGGTCCATCGCGACGCGTGCGGCGCCAATCAGGAAGCGTGCCGGTACGATGCCCGGATCGACGCCGGCGGCAAGCCGCTTGGCGGCTTCCTCGGTCATGATTTGCTCCTTGGTGCCGAAGCGCAGCACGTCAGCCAGGCGTTTGTTGCCGAGCGACGGATAAGGACGGAAGCACATGGCATCGACGGCGAGTCGACACGCCGTCGGAAAGGTGTCGAGCAAGCGCGCGGGAATGCCGCCGGCGGCGGGCCGCGGATAGATGGCGGTCCAGGCGCGTCGGTAACGTTCGGCGTCTTCGGTGAAGCCCATGCGCCGTAGCAGTTCGACGCTGATGAGCGTGCGCAGATACGGCGTGGGGTGCACCGCACGGTCGCGGTAGGCGAACACGGCCTCGGGGGTGCGGCCGACCACATCCATCAGTGAACCGAGGATCGCGGGACCCCCCAGCAGCAGCGCGCTCATGTCGGCGAACATCTCGCGGTTCCAACGAGTCCACGTGCCCGCGATGCTGCGCGGCAACTGTGCCTCCAAGAGGGCCTGCGCCACGGCGCGGGGGACATCGCGACTCAAACCGAGATCACTCTGCAGGTTGTGACTGGTCTCGTGCAGCATGGCGCCAAGGGTCCAGGGATTGATCAAGCGGTGATACGGCAACTGCACCAGCGGGAAGGGATTCTGTTGGCGGCCAAGGCGGCGCAGCGGGATGCCGCGTCGGAACGTCGCAGGGGCAAAACCGGTGCGCATGTAGCAAAACGGTGGCGGCGCGGGTATGGGTCGGGCCTTGCCGAGGCCGGTGTAGGCGACTTGGTAGCAATCGAGCGCGATGCGGTCGCAGCTCAGCAACCAGTCGCGGTAATTCGACTGGCGCTGACCGAACAGCTCGAAGTAGAAGTCCCAGATGCGCTCGATGCCCTGCACCCAGTGCTGCGCCTGGTCCTTGCGGCGCACGACCTCGATGAGCCGTGCGGAGCCTGGCTCTTGGCGTGCGGCGCGCACGGCCGTCGTGACTCGGCCACTCATCTTGAGCAGTCCGCGGCGCAGCGACTGGATCAAGGTGTTGACCGCTTGGATGTGGCCATCAGAGGGCGCCGCGGCGCCGCCACCGAATTCCTCGCGCCGGAAGGGTCGCAGCGCCGCCGCATGCCGCGTCACGTTGATGGCCTGACCGCGCAGCCAGGGTCCGAGCACGGGCTGCACGGGGCGTGCGGACTGACTAGCCTGGGCGGCCGGCACGGACCTCGACGGGTGCACGGCGTGGGCCGATCGCGCGGCTGCCTTGCGCCGACGGCCAGCGGGGGATCGCGCAGGCGCATTCGCCGGCGCGGTGCCGTCAAGAGCATTGGCGATGTCAGTGTCCATGAGCGGGTCCATGAGTCAGTTGGTTGCCGGTGAGTGGGCAGTTGGTGACGATGCGGCCTTAAGGTCGAGCGGTAACGGTGGCAGCGGGCCTGGTACGCGATCAGCAGCAACAGCAGGTGCGCCGTACGCCCGACACGCGACGAGTGCCGCAGGTGGGGCAGACGTGGACGCCGCCGTAGCGCGATGCGCCGTACCCGACGCGAGTCGGTGCACGACTGCCGGGGTAGGTGAGCCAGGTCCCCATGCCACGATGCACATGACCGTGGGGTCGTGCGCGCACGGCACCAAGTCGATGCATCTTGTGGTCCATGATCTTGGAACGGTGCAGCACCGAACGCACGAGCGCGGGGTTGCGCAAGAGCCGGTGATTCTCGCGCTTGAGAATACCCACGGCCTGGCGAGGCGAGATCGGATGACCGGCGGCGGTGCGCCGGGCGATGGTTGCGACGGCGCGGCGTGCCACCGAGGGCATAACTCGCACCAACTGGCGGGTCTGCGGATTGCGATGCAGAGCGCGCGTCAGATGCGATACGCCCCGGGTCAATCCGGGCGTCACACGAGTGATGGCCTGGGCAACGCGCGGCAGCACCTTCGCGGCGATCTTGGGCAGTGCCTTTGCTGCCAGTGGCAGTAGCTTGCTGGCCACCAGGGGAATGAGCGGCAGGAAGTGCTCGGCCGCTTCGTCCTCGCTCTCCGCATTCATGGCGGCGCGTCCCAGGTTTTCCATCATGGCGTCTGGGTAGATCTTGTTGACCGGATTCGGGCCTTCGGCTTCGAATTCAGATTCGAATTCGTCCTCGAATTCTGCTTCGAGTTCGGACTCGTTCTCGAATTCGCCGACAGCTTCGAACTCGAACTCATTCTCGAATTCGTCTTCCAGTTCACCCTTGTACTCACCGAGGCCCTCGAGTTCCAGCTCCATCTCACCGAGACCGTTCTGCATGGTCGTTACTCCTGGCTTTATCAACGATGGGGTTCACATTCAACCGCGGACGACACGAAACCCGGAGCGACCGCGTGAGCGCTTGAGCGCGCGGCTGGTGCGCAGGTTGCGGGCAATCGAGGTTCCCATGAGCTTGCGGCTGCCGAGGACGCGGCGTACCTCACGGGCGGTGGTACGGGCCGCGTGACGACGGGTCAGCGGTTTGCCGGCTGCGGCGCGGCGCTTCAACGTGTGAATGCTGCGACGGATGATGGTGGGCACGGCACGCACGGCGGGACGCGTGGCCCGATGGCGGCGGAGAATCCGCGTGAGCACGGCGCCGCCGCGAATGAGATCGGGCAGGAGCTGGCTCAGGGCGCGGCGATCGCGTGGCGACAGAACCGTCATCACGGCGGCGCCGACCATGGCCTCGGCTTCGCCCTCGCCTGAGGCATGCGAGGCGGCTTCGGCCATGAGTTCCGCGAGCGCCTCGTGTTCGCTCATCGCATGATTCGCGATCTCGTGGGCGGCTTCGGCCTCGCCTTCGTATTCGTCCTCGAACTCGCCCTCGAATTCCCCTTCGGATTCGAACTCGCCTTCGAGTTCCGACTCACCGAGGGCGTTGGCGGCGAGGCTGCCGAGTGCACCACCGGCAGGCCCGAGTATGGCGGTGCCGACCATGGGCGCTGCCACCTTGGCAACCTTCTTGAGGAACGGTGCGATCTTCTTGAACAGTCCGCCGAAGAACTGCTCACCCTCGAACTCGCCCATGCCCTCGAGTTCGTTTTCGAACTCTGACTCCTGGGTGGTTTCTCCCTCGCCCAACAGGCCGCCGAGCACGTTGCCGAGCCCGCCGAGGAACTCCTCGCCCTCGTTCTCGCCCTCTCCCTCCGCCTCGAATTCGGCTTCGAACTCAGACTCGAGTTCGCTTTCCTGGGCGCCTTTCCAGTTTGCTGCTTCTACCGACATGTTGGTCTCCTCGAACGTGATTGCGGTGGAGGCCATTTGACGGGAATCAGGCCATCGGCATCAGTCGCTCTTTTCGGGGACGCGCAAACAGGGGAAGCCTGTTCCAGCGAGACACGTTGTGAGAGAAGCGCGTTAGTGTGACGCCCGTTTCAGCGTCGCTCAGTTGTGCGACTTACAGTCGTCGCTATTACGCACGTGTGCGAAAAGGACAAATGGGCAGAGGCGGATGCCGCTGCGCGGCTCGGCACCGATCTGATTGGGCGAGGAGGTGGCATTCATGCTTGGGAATATCGGTGTTTTGGCATTGGCCTTGCTGTTTCTGTCGGCCTGTGTTGATTCGCCGCCGGCGATCGGTGGGTCTCTTGACGGCCCGCTCATTGGCATTGACCCGCTCATTGGCATTGAGTTCGATCGGGCTGTCAAAGCGCGGTTCCCAGTTGGTTCCAGCGATGCATCATTGCGGGCGGAGTTGATGAAGGAGCGATTTATCGTCTCACAGGACTCCGTAGAGCCAGCCGAATTTGTGGCTCGATATGAGGTACGTGCCTTGGAGTGCCGCACGCATTGGACAATCGTCTGGAGCGTTTATGAAAGTAAGATCGCGAGTGAGCGCACGGGGTATCGACGCGACTGCCTGTAGTGCCTCGACCAAGTGCCGAGTGCAGTTGTGGTCGCTCAGCAAGCGCCGAACGTGACCCGGGAGCTTCTACCATCGCGGCCCGCGCCGACCACCCCGGCACCTGGCCTGTGGGCTGGTTGGTGGCAATCGCCGGGGTCGGAAGCTGGCTGTGTGCGCGGGGCGTACAGGCCCCGGAGCGCAGCCTTGCGTTGATGGGGTCCGGCATTTGGTTCAGACTAATTCGATGCAATTTGAGCGTGCAGACCTCGCCGATTTCGCCTCGTTCCTCACCATTGCCAAGTACCGGAGCTTTCGGCGGGCGGC
>Ga0116226_10006457_pt1 | contig 10530 bp, 7 predicted proteins | sample S1TSphfallax_FD_89692 | JGI IMG/M metagenome (GOLD analysis project Ga0116226, IMG submission 89692) | Host-associated microbial communities from peat moss isolated from Minnesota, USA - S1T2_Fa - Sphagnum fallax MG | ecosystem: Host-associated > Plants > Peat moss > Unclassified | place: USA...
AAATTTTTTCTTGTTTTATAGCTTTCTCCCTAGAAATTTCATGGACACTTAGCGATTTTTTCCCTTTGGTAGACCGAACGAAATATGCACAGGCAAACCAGCTGTTTTATCTGGTACAAAAAGTTTACCTTATAATATGGCAAGAGGGATTGATTTTTGTCTGATCAAGAGTTTTAGTCTATTAGATAGTCGAAAGAAAATGAACCAGTTTCAAAGAGAAAATGAATCAATTTCGAAGAGAAAATACGGCAGTTTCAAATGCAAAAAGAATCACTTCGTACTCTAGACGATACTAATTGTTTAAGGGTTTCTGCTATGGTTTCAAAAATATTTTAGATTAATAGAATAAATGTCTAGTTTTTAAAAAGGACTTTGCCTTATTTGTCGTTTGAGTGTTCAAGTGAAAAATTTGAAACTTCATTGGAATACTCAACATCAACGGAATGAAAAGAAAAGAACTTATGATGAAGTCTTCAATACCTTAAAGGTGAATATTGCAGATCAAAACATAACTACAACAACCGCATCGATCGACATATTTTTCGAAAGCAAGAAAGATGGAATAAGTGAAGATGTACAACTAGAACTAGAGTCCATGACAACAATTATTCAACAAAATTTAGTATCCGATGATAATGTTCAAAGTTTTGATGCATTTTCTAAACAGTTGAGTTTTGGATTTTGAATCCTTAAAAAAATCTTAGAAAAATTTTTTGTTCGATGTAAAAAGTGAAGTTTTGGATTTCAAATCTTTGTAAAATCCTAAAAGAATCCTAAATCGATATATTTCGGTTTTTACCGAGCACCAGATTCGACAGAGGGCGATCGAATCGATCGAAGCCGATCGGATCTTTTGCCGACGATATCCGGTCCGGAATCCGACTGTTAAGAAACCGACATAAAGTGTGTCGGATCCGATCGACTTGCGACGAAAGACGTCGGATTCTGACGCAATACGACGTCACATCTATCCTGGTTTCGATCGGATCCACAGGTCGGATTGAATGACCTGGGTTTGCACGCTGTAAAATCATAAATAGTACTTCATCAATAGAGTTCTACTATCATACATGTTACGTTTTATTCTATATATAAAAGTCTGAAGAAAATGAGATCAATTTGTAGAAATATTCTATTCTATCTCAAATTGTATATTTTTCTGTAATAATAAATTATCTAATTTGTTGCTGTCAAATAATGAGTGATGATAACAACAACAAGATGAAAAAAATACATATTTAAATACTTTAAACACAAAAATAAATAAATAAATAGATGTAGAAAAAAAAAACATTAATCTACTATCGCAAAAGCTTCTCTTAAAAATTGTTTAAAATTAAGAACAAATGTTAATAATGCAAATAAGACAAGTGATAATGCAACAATAGTCAAATGTCGTGGTAAAGCTGCTCGTATTCGTCTAGTTAAACGATATAAACGAAAAGCAATTTTGATAATATATTGAAAAAATTTCCATACAGTTAAAACATGTATAAGACAAAATAAAAGACGGATAATAATTGTATATCGACCAAAATCAAAACGATATCGTTCAGAAAGCCACCAACAATATGAAAGCCATAATCCACTAAATATTAATGCTAAACGAAATTGATTTCGAGCAACAAATTCATTTTCTTCTGCTGTTGATAAACGTTTTATAGGTGGTGTTGTTTGATATGATATTGCAATTGGAATTTTATCAGATGAATCATATATATCAGTTGTAGCCATTCGATTATAATCTAATTTATATATTTCATCTACAAATCAAAAAATTTAGCAAAACAAAAATGAGAAACACAAGACAAAAATTTTTTTTTTATTTTTTATTTTTATTTCTATAAAAATATAAATTAAGATTTCATCTCTGTTTGTTGTTCATCATCATTATTTATAGCTTTTTGTATTGTTTCATGTTCTTGTTGTTTAATTAATTTTTTTAATATATCAACACGATTTAAAATTTGATGACATTTAACTCGAAGATATTCTTTCGATTGTTCATTAGAACATGTACGAGACATAAATTCATCCATTAAATAATCAACACCATCACGATAATGACGTATAGCAGTATAATAATCTCGATTATGATCATACATTTTTGCTTGTTCAAGTAATGTTAATCCTTGTTTTAATTTATCGAAATCATCTTTATTTGTACAAACATTAAGACAAACATTTTCATTAATTGGTGTCGTTGCTGTATAAGCTAAATATAACAAAAAGTAATAATAGGTTAAATTACAAATATATATATATTTTAATACCTCCACTATTACTGTCCATTTGCTATAAGCTTTTCCTAATAACAGGTTATGGTACTAAGTTAGATCTGACAAAAAAAAAGGAAAGAACACAATCTACAATCGTTAATATTAGAAGAACGTTCGCTCTTATTTTCTTGTCAAACTTAGATAGAAAGCAAAAAAGAAACAAGGACAAAGTAGAGAAGGAAAAGAAAACTAGAACAAACATATACGCAGTGTTCATTACTAGCGGTCGAGTGTAAAAGAAAAATCCGAGAAGCACGTTCATCATTGAAGAAACGAGAATGTGTGCAACAAGTATTGTAGTAGTTCTAACATTCTGCTATTCGGTTTCTTTTTTCATTGCATTTTTTTTTCTTCTCCTCCTTCACTCCCTGCCTAGCAGTTTTTTTAGCGTTCTCTTTCCTGTGTTGTCGTTTTATCGTTCGTGGAAAAAAGTCATCCTCTTAAAGTAACCACAACTTCAATCAATAGGATGTCAAGAGAAAGACGACAGGGAAAGAGAAAAAATGACTACAAATATCTCAAACCACAAAAGAAGCAAAGGCTTATTTTATTGTTTAATCAAGTGTTGGTTGTGTGTGTGTCTGTCCGTGAATATTGATGATCATATTAGGCTTTGATAAGATAAAATCAAGAAAGACATTCGGATTAGTTTTGGAAAAAACAGAAACACTAAAAGTTATAAATTATTAAATGTAAGAATCATATTAACAAAACAATTATTGCTGAAATTATTTATTGTGCAGTTCAAAAAAAACGGAAATTAATAATCTTTTTTTTTCTTCTTATTTCCTGATAAATACTTTTCATAGTCTTCTTTATTATAATAGCTCAATAATAGATGATCGATTTTTTTTTCGATAAAAGAGATAAAAGGAAAAATCCTTTCAAGGTTATTATACAGACATAAAAAGAAGTCCATGTAATTCGGAGAATATACCTAATAAATTACACTAAAATAATCAATCTATTGATAGCATATCATTAAATTAATTAACTAATCAACATAGTTTTTCAAACGCATTGATTTAATTACAATCAAACAAAATGAATTATGCGAAATATTTTTAGAACATTCTCTACTTTAGATACAATTCAAGGCTACATAACTAGTTTTTCTTCATTATCTTCAGCTCTTATTACTATATAATCTTATTTAGATAGAAATTCTTCTTTATATATTTAGCGCATTTTTTCTTATTACCTATCTACTGTATAATGACACTTTTAAAACGTGCAGCAAGAAATTATATTTTATATTCTCTTAGCTGTTTAGTAATTATTACAGCTTCAATTACTTTGATTTTAAGTGTTTATCGATTACAACGTGATTCAAGTTTAGTAGATCGTGAACGAAATCGTGACTATGTAACAAATAAAATCAATAAATCATTTCCAGTAATAGCTATGATAATGAGTATTATTGTATGTATATCATCCATACTTAGTTTTATTGCTATTCTTATCAATGGTCGAACGGAAATGTTGATCATTTCTATTGTTTCAAATATTATTCTAGGTATTGGTCTTATTGTTCTCGGTATTATTATGCTTGGATTCGTTCAAAATATAGTTGAGAATTTTCCTATTGATATTGAACGATTACTTGTTGATTTTATTATTTATAATAGTGAGTAGAGAAAGAAAAAGAAGGAATATATAATACGTAATAAATGAAATTAAATATAGAAACATCAGCACGTGATGAACTTCTTAAAATTGAAAATAGTAATGATTGTTGTACAACACAAGATTTAACATGGACTAAAGAATATTCTCAAGCAGCTGAATGTAATCGAGAAGAAAAATATCGAATGATTTATGCTGATCAAGATGAAAAACGTGGCTGTGTCAAAGTTATTAGTCAAACAGCATTATCTTTTATGCCTGTACTTATCTCAGAAATTATATGTGGTTGTCTATGTCTTTTACTTGGTCTGTGGACAATCTATATTATATGTCATATTAATGATCGTTATAACAATCCTAGATCAGATGATAAAACTGTTCAAGTAACACCTACAACAGTACCGGTAACACAATATCCATATTATCCACCAAATAAAACAATACAAAACATTGTTCCTGAAGTTAAGGTTAATGGTGATCAAACAAATAAACTAATAAATAATCATACTATAACTCGTCACTCCTATCCTTCGATTCCTTTTAACAAAATTGATAAATCTCTTTATACAAATACTGTTACTACATGAATTGTAATCTGAATCTAAATGAATGAATCAATTGTGATTAAAAATTAGCATAGACTGTATTTAGGGATATACAGCGTCGGTAAAATCACTGAGGCACCGCCTTAATGGATTAACGAATATAAGATTTGTTATCAATAGTTTTATGGGAATCTCTTATATTTTATTTAGATGTTTCAGATATTTAAATTGTTTATGATAAATAAAAAAGAGAGAGTGATGAACGTCAATTAACTGGTTCTTGTTCTGTCTTTTTTTTCTTGACCACTTAATTTATCAGTGATTTTTCTGTGATAGATTGTATTTTCAGATTTTTTACATGTTTAGGAATGTGCAATTTTGGTGAAAATACTGAAGCACTGACACTGACGTCACCGACAGTGACATTGATTGAGCACCAATGGCACTCACATCAACGTTCGCTGAAGCACTGACACACACTGCAACACTGAAAAGTACTTCAAAGAAATTATTTTTATTGCTAAATGTATATGTTATGAAATATGTAACACATTTAGCTACGTTTAAATGAAATGTAGACATTCCATCTCAAATAAAATTCTGTATTTGCATCTGAATGCATCTAAATATAATTGAAATAAACTATGCGACGGATTTGAATACCTCACTTTTGTATTTATATGCAAATGTATGAATACATCACAAGGTTTTTCAAAATTGTAGTCAAATGCTCCTACTTTTATCCTTAACATTGACATAATAGTAGATACAAATATGATAGAAAAATATCAATGATAGATGCTAAAGACATGACTGACAAAACTAGAATCGGTTTAATGTATGAAATTATTGGGAAATGATTTCGTCACGATCGAGAAGAAATGTCAAATGAAAAATGACAAACGAGCTACTCTGTCTGTCATTGAAAAAACACGTACAAACTTACTTATTTATCGATAACATATCTCATAATATCCTCAAACGAGTCATTCTATACTTAAAAAAGTTATCATTTTTTGTTCACTCAATAAGCAAACTGATTTTCAATAAATTAAACAAATTGAAAGAAATATAAAATAAAGAATATATCAATAATCTAATGTATTATTGAATAATGAATGATAAGTTTATTAAAAAAATAAATCAGTCGCATGTTATAGAATTTGTCGATATAATAAATAACAAGCTTCAATCTATGATGATTTAACACATCCACTCTAGTTTTTGATTGTCATCATCAATATGAGACAATGTCATTCTATTGATTAATATTATTACATTACTAATCATCTTAATGCCTTGTTAACAAAAACGAACAATAAAGATCATCATTGCTTATGCATGCTTGAAAATTTTATCACAAAATGTTCAAGTTTGACGTACTACAGACGTTTACTTATTGTCTTGAAGTAGAATACATTATAATGGTTTCAGACTTTGGACTCAATCATATATTTATTCGACATTTTCCATCAACTTTTATTTAGTAATATAGTATCCTGTATGAAGATAAACGAACGAATGATTTTCTTTTGTCTTTTAGTTCTAATAATTACCAATTAGTTTGAATTTCTTTTTTGTGTGATACACCTCGATTTATCAATTGAATAACAAGTTATATTTACTAATCTTGTCAATACTTTTAGCGAGTACATGTCCTGATCAAAGAACAATTTGCATCAGCTGACACACGATATATATATATATATATTGGTTAAGGACAATAACAATCTTAAACATATTTTAATATAAAAGCAATATATCACATTTTTTTTCTCTGTATAATGATCACGGAAATGTTTGTATATTTGTCATTCATATTACAAAATTGAATGACAAATTCAAAAGTAAGTAAAGAAAGATATTATTAACAGAATCTGTTAGAATTTTATAGTTGTGATCATGTTACTAAATATCCTCTAATGACATTCATTTGTTTAAATAAACATTATCGATCTATTTTCAATGTCTATGTCAGATAAATAAAACGACGATATAAATTTCCATTGTATACTACGTTAACTATGTTTTTTGATTAGAAATAGTAATAAACATTTGTATAATATTTTGACATATTAGTTTATGTTGCTTTTTCTACCAAACATTCGTCATCTATCAGCGATACATTAACAAATTGTTGAATAGATGTTTACGACCATCTGTTAGTATTTGTATAAGCATGGTAGCTGTCCATTTATTTATCTATATATGTTTGTTATATAGATTTCCGTATTATTTCTATGCATAGGCATGAATAAATAGAGTTTGGAAGATAAAGCAAAAGAAAAAAAGAGTCCATTGCGTGTTATTTCATCATATGTCAAATTCTCATCTATTTATGATGCGAATCCCATGCACAAATGTCATTTCTTTCATTCTAATGTCAACTTTAAAATCTAACACGCAAAATCAAACAATGGAATAGAACCCTAGAAATAATAAACTGAAATCCGGTATTTGTTAATTTTTCTAAAAGATTAATTCGAAAAAATTGACAACGATAGACATGAAACATTTTAATTAATATTTATTATTATGTTTCTTTCAAATTTTTTCTTTTACTTATATTCAAACAAGCTGTATTATTTTGTCATTTATTTGATGTAAGAAAGATGTAAATTTATTAATGACGAAGTATGCCGATGATTGATTGTGTTACTGATGAAAAAAACATCGTTTGGGTATGCATTATTATTTTCTAGATTGGAGAAAAATAGAGAGAACGAAAAAAAACACTATGATGACCGTATTTTCTTTTGCATACAAAAGATGGCAATCAATGGGATCATTGATGAGTTAATTTGTTTCAGTTTCCATGTTTAAGAGTTGTAGAGAGAGAAAAAAAAGAAAGAAAAAAATCTTACAATGTAAACCTCGCTTCCCGCACAATAGAAGACCTCGAGTCTTCTATTGTTTACTTGCGTGTAAGTTTTTCAGGGAGTTGTTCTATTGTGTCTCCTTAATTTTTATAATTTTTAATCAAAAAGATTTTCCGGAAAATCATTCTTAGAAAATAGCTGTTTATTTTATATAGGGTCTTTGTTTCACATCATTTATCGTTTGATTTAATGAAAATGGTTCCATCACATTCTATAAGAGTCGCAAACATAGTCTCTATATTCGATCAATCAATATATAGAACTTTTTGCTCTATTTTTCTACGAGATTTTCTCTCTTATTCTTCATGCGTTGTAATACGATAGAAGATGTGCCTATCTATACAAGTGTATATAGTTGTATTATATCATCATAACATGTTCACTATGCTTTACTAGTGCCAAGTGACATGAAACGAATATAGCGGCGAAGAGAAAAAAAAAAGAAGGCGAGGCTATGATGATGATAATTTGCTTGTTGATGATTAACGAGCAAAACAAGAAATAGAATATACAAGATTTTGCTACAACCATTAGAAGATGATGATCAGAAAAGAACAGGGAGAGTTAGATTCTAGAACGACAACAGTGACAACCGTTAAGAAAGACAGATTTGATAGATGCATAACCACAACTATTTCGGATTATTTCTATGCCTTGTTGTTACATTTACTAGCTATACTGTCATTTTAGTCATACGGATGAGAAGTACTTAAATCTTCTAATCTTTGTTTTTTTTCTTGTATTGTTATTATTTTGATCAGTACGTCAGGATAGATTTTGGAATTTATTAAGAAGTCTGAACGAGAAAATTGCTCATAGTTTTATTCTTCAAATAGAAAAAATAGTTTTCTATTTAGCTTAAAATTATTTAATGGAAAAAATATATCGGAAAATAGCGAGCATAATATTTAATCTAGTCTGCTTCATTTGCTTGAATAATGAGATACACATGCAAAAGCAAACTTTTTTAAAGATATAAAAAAAGAAACGACTCTTCCAAAAACAAAGATCAACTTTAGCATAATCTCTTATCAAGGAGAAAATGCAAAAGTAGAAATTTTCTTCGAGCTCAGCAGTCATTTTCTATTTTTACTAATTGTTTTTGCGCGATTAATGACGGAGACACGATAGTGACACATATTCAGCCTACATACACCCAGGCATCTGAATAAAATAGTACTTCCGAAAGCCATTCATGTATACGGCATGCACCATATGGGCAATTTTTTTCTTTTAGATTTTTTTATTAGTATTAAAAGATTGGAAACTTATGTGTAAGTTTAGAAACGTCATTAAGTCAAAAGTCTTTGAAATTGTAATATATAATATCGTCTTTTGATGTCTATCCATATCCGATCTAAAGAAGCAGAAAATCTGTATGATGAAAGTCAAATACTCCTTCATTGCATGAATGCATCTTGATAATATAATCAGTTTTACTTTCTTCGATAATTTTTCTTATTTAATATTATCCTATTTCTATCGATTATATTTTATTTTTTGTATTTTAAGTACAAATTTAGTTCATTAATATTCCCGAAAGTTCTTAGACATCCCACATTTTAATAATTCAAATTACAAAAATTTTATTCAAGAGATTTTCAAAGTAAAGTGACAATTAAAAAAAATGAACGTGTTCTTAAAGTCATTTTTTTAATAAACAAGAAAAAACCCAGTTTAGACTATCTATCTGAATAATTATTTGTTTTATCAGGTTTTTAACATGTTACATAAAGCTAATAAGAAAAATAATTTTTCGAGTAGATTATCATGCATAATTTGATCTATGTATAGAAATGAGTTGAATAAAAAACAAACAAGGAGATAAATAAAAAATCAATTGACTTCGGAAACGAGAAAAAAGAAAATGAAGGAAAGCTTGTCAACGTATGTTCTCATTCCCTAGCGTCAAATCCTTTCTTCTACTTATTCATCATTAGTTACAGTCGCAATTTTTCTCTGCCTTTTTTTTCTTCATGTTCGTTGCTTTCATTCTAGTATCGTCTTCTAGACGACATAGTAGTATTACAACAGAACAAAAGAATAATGAAGATAATGCAAACTATTCATTTTGTCCAAGCTCATTTCTTTTTCATTGAACTTAGCCTTTTTTCTTTTTCTTGGTGTATAATGTTGCTCTTTTGTTTAGTGTTACTTCACTGTTTTATGCACTTTGAAAGGACATTTTTTTTCGTATTGACACCTGTTGCCCTGATGGATGATGATTTTGACAATTTATTCCACTGAGAGCGAGCAAGCAAGAACGACTTTTCCTTCCTCTTTTCCTGTAATACAAATTTGCATGAATGTAAGTTAGATGGCAGATAAAATTAGATGAAAGAATCAGTTAATGATTGACATTTGCACTTAAAATTCATAAATCTAATAGAGATAAACTGTTATTATCAAAATATTGATAAATTTTAATAATTATTTTTTTCTCATTCTAGAATATTATATGAATTCTTTATTAATCTTGATTTAAAAATGAATATAATTATATATTCATTTTCTTATTATAATCATTCAGATATATGAATGACAACAATAGAAAACAAACTTTGATAAATGAGTATGAATGATACTTTATATATTTCATTTACGAATTCAAATACATCGACAATATTGGTCGAAAAATTATTTCAAAAAATAGCACTTGGTTTTTTACTTTCTTGTTTATCAATATTTACTGTTTGCGGAAATATTTTAGTACTTTATGCTATACAAACAGAAAAAAATTTACGAACAGTATCAAATTTATTTATTCTTAGTTTAGCATTTGCTGATTTAGCTGTTGGCTTTTTTGTTATGCCTTTAAGTGCAGCTACTATAATAGCTGGTCGATGGCCATTTACATCTGTTATATGTAAAATGTGGTTATCAATTGATTATGTTGCCAGGTAGTTTTTAGAGAAAAGTGAAAAAAGTATTATTTTTCTTTTCTAGTACTGCCAGTATATTTAATCTTGTTCTTCTCAGTCTTGATCGTTATTGGGCTGTTGTTTATCCCTTACGTTATCTGAGACAACGTACACGTCGACGAGCAACAATATTTATTCTTATTGTTTGGTTTATATCGTTACTATGGGCACCAGCAGTTATATTTTGGTCATATATTGCTCCTCAACATAGTGATATTATAAAAAAAGATGAATGTGATACATCATTTCGTTCGAATAAAACATTTAAAACATTAACAGC
>Ga0116226_10006458_pt1 | contig 10530 bp, 12 predicted proteins | sample S1TSphfallax_FD_89692 | JGI IMG/M metagenome (GOLD analysis project Ga0116226, IMG submission 89692) | Host-associated microbial communities from peat moss isolated from Minnesota, USA - S1T2_Fa - Sphagnum fallax MG | ecosystem: Host-associated > Plants > Peat moss > Unclassified | place: USA...
ACCAACTTGTACAGCTTGACCTTTTAATTGGTATTCACCAGCTAACAAAGATGCGATTCGTGACTGAGCAAGATAAAAGTTTTCTTTTAAAATACTGCCTTTGGAAAAATTTTCAGCATGAATTAATTTTTCTTTGTCGCGGTCGGAAAGGGTGGTTTTATAGAGTCCTGTTATTGTGGCATTTTTTACTAGCTGCTCTCTATTTATTGTTTTAGCGCCAGTAGATTTTCCGCCGTGTAAGTGACAACGACCAGATCCAGGGTGATTTGTCTTAAACCCTTTTACAAACATACATGGCGTACCGTCTCTAGTTGTTGCGCCACAATGTTTTTCAGGCGAAAAAACCCTTTCTTTGTATTTTTTTACTGGTTTTTCTTGGTTGTTTTCTTCAGTCACAATTTTATATAAATAATAATATTAAGAATTGAAAAACATGGGGTCTGCTTCTGATAAAAACAAAGATTTTTTTAATCTTCTTCATTCTCCTCTGCTTCTTCTATATTTTTCGGCTTGATTTGCGAAACAAAATCACCAACGTAATTTTTGAGAATTTTATAAACAGTTTGCGATCGCCATTCTTTCAAATCTCCCTCCATAGAAAAACCTGCTTTTTCTGCGGCTAACGCAATGGTTTTTTTCACATCCGGTAACTCTAACTTGGAATAGTGCAAAATAAATCGCGTTTGTTCCGATACATCTGGATTATATGAGGTATGAGAATTTACGCCCAAAACTTCATCATTAATATTGGATGTGTCAACTTGAGCAATATTAATTTCATCTTGAGATAAGGGCGAATATTTTCCAGAATAATCGGTAGCATCAGGACGTTCAAAAACTTCTTTGCTCTCGTAATCCTCGCCATCTTCATCTATTCCGTCGTCGTAGTTATAACTCCCGTCTTCATCTTCATCATTTTCAGTCTTGGGGATTGGCGCATCCCAACTGGCAAAATCTTCCTGCTGCTCTGCCAATTCTCGCTTTGCGAGATAGGCTTTTGCAAAGTTATTTGCTACAGCAGGTTCCCAACCGGATAATTCTTGCAAGGGCTTTTTCATTGCCGCAAGTAATTTAGCAACCATAGCAGGATCAGCCTTACCGTCCGATTGAGTGTCATTCAGGCGAATCATTAAAGCCTTTTGACTTTCGAGGTCTAAGTCAACTGGGATTACTGGGCATTTTTTCCAGTAATCGGGATTGAATCGAATCTTGTTGGATTCGGCACTCCCTTTGCGATCGCCTTGCTTTTGCCATTTCTCCCATTCTTTATCAAACCATTCTTGAGGCTGTTTGCTCAAGAAATCGGCTGACATAACACGACCATGCCCTGATAATAGATAACCAACCTCATCGCCATCTATCTGTTTTGTAGGGTATTGCGCCCATCCAAAGTGCAATAACGAGTGACGAATTTTTGGTAAATCATCATCTTCCGAGTGCATTTGTGGATTTTCTGGATTCAAAACACCCATTAAGGCAGAAGTAGGCATTAGTTGAGGAGTTAGATCGGACATGATTAGGGATTAGCAATGAGACAAATCTTAGTCTCCATTATATAGTGAATATAGAAACAAATAACAATACTAGAGAATTAAACAAAAATTATGGTCATCAAATCTGAATTAATAGACGAAATTAAAAATGACGTTAATACCGTTAACATTGCAACCAAAGCAGCAAAGGCAGTCGGGCTTAGTGACGAACATGTTCCTGGCATAGTTGAAGGAATAGCGGTTTTTGTTTTAGATCAATTATCAAAGCATCACGCTTTACCAGTTGATACTTTTGAAGAAAAAGATTGACTTTTCATTTCCGGCTTCGCCGCCAATTGATTTTTAAAATTAAGTCTAAATATAAAATAAACCCCGATGCTGATTCAAAAACATCGGGGTTTATTTTATATTTAGGTGGATCTGTTGGGAGTCGAACCCAAGTGCTGTTTGGTTACTGACGATTCATTCCTTCACGGATATAGTTATTTGGGCATAACTGCCTATCTAAGTCTTGCGACGCGATTTATTCTCCTGCTTTCACAGGTTCAATTTAGAGGGTTTAAGTCTTAGTCGCCAGTTAAACCAAATTTGGCGAAGCATCTATTGAAGTTTCTTTACGGTTAATAGAATCACGTAAAGAGTTCGCTTTTCAAGCAGCAACTAGAGCGTTACGGCGAGCGAAAGAAACAATGTTGTTAGCATTTATTCTTTTGATAGATTTTTTAGGTGTACCATCATCCACCATCCGCACAAATCGTTTTCATCCAACCAGTCGAAGCCATTTCAGACCCATGTATGCAGAGCTAAAACAGGCTATAACCGCCCTACCGTTAGCGAGCAAAGTCTTTGTTTCTAAACAAAAGCTTGTTCGCCCTGCATATTTATGATATCAGATTTTCGGGAAAAGTCAAATTATAATTCGTAAAAATTCTTTTTCTTCTTCACTTTTTGCATTAAGACACTAAAACCGTTGCTTTCGGCTTCAGCTTCCGATTTTTTAACTCTATTCTTTGACTTTTCAACATTTTCATCAGGAATATAATAAGTTACTTTAGTTTCTTCCATTTTTTTATTTCCAGAAGTTTCGTTTTCGGCTTGCAACCATCTTTCTAGGTCACGTTCATTTTCAAGCGCCACTAAATCATTATATCTTTTTAATTGCCTATCGGTTAATCGAGAAGTACGAACACTATCATATCCATGTTCCTCACAGATTTCACGCCAAGGGTAATATTCACCTTCGTTATCGTAAACATCTTCCCAATCGTCAATTACCCTTTCTTCATCTGGATAGTAATCCTCTATATCATCCGCGCAATCCATAAGAGGAATTTCATAACCATCAGGTAAAGATATTGGTTCCCAATTTAATAAGCTTGAAGTTAACGGCTTATCCGATTCGGAATATTCGGTTTTTGATTCAGCAAAAAATGGAACTCTTTTTTGCTCAGAGACTTTTTGCTCTACAGGCTTGGAAATAAAAGCCTCCTGAACCGACGGATTATCAAAAAAATTAAATGGTTTTTCTTGCTCCAGCTCTGATTTAGGCTCAGGAATATCAATTGGTTCGCTTGAAGTTTCAGGTTTAATTTCTGGATTGACCTCTGTCTCTTTTCTTGCATTAACTTCAACCTCAGCTTTATTCCTAGCTTCTCGCCTAGCCTTGGCTTGCTCCCAACTAATATTGGCTAAAGTTTCAAAAACCTGAGCCGTTTTATCTTTAAATATTTTGTAACGAGACTGGATAAATTCTTCCACCTGGCTTAGAGTTAGCCAACACTGGCGTATAGGTCTTCCTGCACAGCCGTCCAACAGAAATTCCCACCTATCTATATAGATGTTCCTGGCAAGAGTTTCCAGCCAATTAGCATAGCCACCATTTGATGTATTGATGCCCAACAGGAAAGCCAAATGTCGGGAGGATATCAATGGGTCAATTTTTGGATTGGTTAAATCTGGAAAGTCAGTTGCAAACATTGGACTAGTGAAAATTTAATATCTGTGGATACCAAAAATATATCAGCAAAAATCAACCTTGTCAAGCCCTTGCTTTAACTTTGTCAAGAAATACGGCAAATTGGGATTATTTGACATACTTTTAGGGTAAGTGGCAACAAATTATAAAATAAATCGGCTACAACTCAAAAACTTTGCAAAATGGGATTATTTGACATGATTTGCTGAATTGAATTCCCGACCCGATTTTTATCTTTGCGCGACCACCGAAAATATCCAACTTGCAACAAAAATTTCTTGTCAAAGAAATGCTCTGGGTAAGAGTTTTGGACATTTACGTTTGAATTTTTGGCATGATTTTATCACTAGAAATTCAAAGCGTTTAAGCGCAAGGGTTGACGCAAAAGCTTACAGGATTATCTAAAATAACCCAGAATCCTTGCCCAGAGTATTTATTTGACAAGAATTTAGGGTGAGTTGCAACAAAAATTGCTAGTTTTGAGGAAAATCACAGGCAATTAAAGCCTGAAATGCTTGCAAAATGGGATTATTTGACAAGGTTTTGAAGCAAGCCAGAGAAGTCTCAGATTTTAGGCTAAAATGTCAACCAAGAAAAGCCTGTAACCTATACGCTGCATACATTAGACTCTGTTGCCGTTTAGGTGATTTTTCCTTAAAAGAATATTCTGGAGTGGCAACATATTTTATGTGTGAATATTTAGAGTACGTAGTATTTCTAGCGAAAAAGCGTCCGAAGAAAAATCTGGACGCTTTGCGTTTTTCTATGGCTATTCAATTATTGGACGCTCGGCATCAAGGACTACCTCGATATCCGTTTTTCTGTTTCCTTTGCCGCCTTGTCCTGTTCCGACAACGGCGATCGCCCATCCTTCTTTTAAGAAATCTGCTGGCACTATAAAAGTCCAGTTGATTTTTGTTTGTGCGCCTTTGCCTTCGTATTCAGACTTGCATTTAAACCCAGGGATAAAGCCTGAAGTTTCTTTTGGGTATCCGTAATGATGCCATTCCGTTACCCTGTCTCCAAAATCATCCTGTTTGGCTATAAATTTACCAATTGAAATGTAATTTGAGTTAGACCCCTGTGGTTTGGTTGTTATTTCACTTAGCTTTACTGTCCCGTCTGGATTTTTGTAAGCCGTACCTAATTCGTAGGCGTTAACAATATCTCTGGCTGTATATATCTTCATCTCTTTACTTTGCTTTACTAAATCTATATTACCACACATTCTACATAAAATCAAGTCAAAAATTTCCATTCTCCTTATCTCTTATTGATCACCCTTGTTGCTAAAATCTTAAATCTTTACCATCTACCCTATAGACATTTGCCCAAAACAAGCTAAAATCAAAGCAAACTTACCGTAATAAAACAATGGAATACAATTTAGAAGAAGAACAAGCTTCAGCTTTGGCTCATATCCGTCAACTTTTGACTTTTAATCTTTCAAAAAATATCGAGACGGCAATTGATCTATATGAAAAAAAATTTGGCAAAGATTTTGCAGATCAATTGCGCGAATTAGCATTACAGCACGCAATTAAAAATGAGCCACTGGAAAGCCAAATAGCAAAAGAACAGGGCAAAGCGTTGGACTGTGTGACCAAAATTCTGACCGAACCAGAAAAACACCCTCTTGAAATTCAAAACATTGAAGCCATTATTTGCGAACACAAAAAGCGTTTTGGCGACGAATTTGCTGATATTCTTTGGGAATTATTAAAAAAACATGACCCACGAATCAAGCCTTCATTGGATTCCAATGAAGAAATCCCTAATCCTCAACATCATTTAGCTTTTTTGTATGGTACTATAAAATTTGCTTTTGGCATTATTGCAGAACAAATCTGGTCAACTCTAGTTGTTATTAGTCGCATTCTATTTAATAAGCTGCCTCTAGAACAAAAAGAAAAAGTCCAAAGCTTTATATCTTCGGACTTTTGGAATGGATTTGCTGAGATATCTAGATTTTTCAAGGCTTGGGCTTTATCGAATATCGCCTATATCCGGCAATTTTTAGCTTATATCTGGCTTGCAATAGTCTGGGTATATAAATATATATCCAGTAAAATCCAAGCCAAATAAGCCCATTTTTTGAGTCTACTGGATTTTCTTGTCTAGTCCAAGTTTTGCTCTTGCAATCTCACCGACCACACCATCAGCCTTGAATCCTTGTTTAGTTTGAAAGGACTTCAAGGCTAATTCTGTGCCGATTCCGAAAAAACCGTCTAATTTCAAAGTTTCGCTCGATGCCCGTAAAGCTTTTTGAAGGGCGATAACATCCTCGCCAAATTGTAAAGGTAAAGTTAAGTGCAAAATTCTAGGTCTGGTCAATCCTGGGAAACCTTCAGCCGGAGAATTGTTAATTTTCTCTAAAGTTCCGTCTCCCAAAATGCCGTCAACGGCAATAGGGTCTTTTGGATTTGCATTATTCCAGGTATTTTGAAAAGCTTTAATGGTTTCAACTCTGTAATCTTGAGCAAAAATATAATCAAAATGCACTGGGTCACGCTCAGGATAAGTTTGAGCAAACCCGTGGGTATTGAGTAAATTTTTCAACTCTTCATATTGCGGAGTATCAAACGCGCCACCATTGCCGTGATTACTTCGACCAGGTTTGGCTACCAGATTTGGGTTTAAACCTGCTTGTTTTTGCACCCAAAGCATTACTTGGGCGACAATTGACCGATAGGCTGACGTAATAGTTATGGGTTTCCTGTATTCCTCCAAAAATTTAACCAGCGCCTCTTTGACTCCGGTCTGAAGGTATGGAAAAACACCATCGCCAGCGACTATCTTTCCAGATTCTATTAGGTCTGTAATGGGTGAAAATTTGCCAGGGATTAATAGTTCGAGTTCGTCGAACACTTGCAGGTCTAACTGGCGCACTTGGGCTGTACTGCCTTCTTTGATATCTTTTACTAGCATATTGTTTTTGTATGATTAAGGTGATATTATAGCTTTACTGTATATTATAAAACAAATGACAAGATTCAAGCTGGGGAGAGTAGGGTCTACGGAATCAGGCAGTGAGAATAACCCTAATGAAGTTTTTTTTCAAAAAGGATGGAAAAGATATTTTGGTCAATTTGACTTAGAACAGTTTTTAAAGCAAACAAAACGAGATCCATTAGGAATATTTTTTAGGTTTCTTAGTGGAACTCATGATCTTTTAATGGAATTAACCGATACGCGATTTTCCACAATTGCTAATTTCGTTGGGATATTTGCTGAAATAAATGAGGATTACAAAGTATTATGGAATTTATTTTCGCAACAAAAAATACGTATTCCTCATCATGAATATTCTCATGTTTTTAGTTGTGAATATTCTAACGATGAAGATTTAAACAAATCAACATTAATTGTAGACAAGTCTTTACAAATACTAAATAGAGAAATAGCAAAAAGGCTTTTGTATAAATTCGGTAAACCGAGTTTTATTGGTGCAATAAATTATCAAGACAATAGCTCTTATTTGTATTTCCCAATAGAAGACTTTATTTGTTGGGAAGATATAGTTGTTGGTAATTGCCCAATTAATGCTTATTGGCAAGAGCATGATGTATGGGCGAAATTAGACTCAAATGAAAATATTATTTTTTATGGGAATAATCTTGATAAATTAATTAATCAAGCTGTCAAAAATCTGGCTTTAATCATAAAAGGTTACAATATTCAAATTGGTAAAATTAAAAGCCAGATAAAACTCAAAGATTTTGATTCTCAAATTGTCGATTTCACAAATAGGATTATTTTTGATTTAGACAAGCAACCTGAAAAGATTTCTATTCTCACCTATGGCAAACCTGGTACTGGAAAAACAAGTTGGGTTTTAGCTTTGGCTTTTGAAATTATTGCCCCAATGGGTTATGTTATTTTTGAATTTGATTCAAATTCAGTTTGTGACTTTGTGCCTCCAGATTATTTAGATAAAGTCTGTATTATCGTTAACGAGGCAGACAACCTGGCTCAAGATAGAGGTACGGATAATGGACAAAGAGAAGGCAAAACCGAAAGAATTTTGTCACTTTTAGACGGTTCTTTATATGGCTCTCTCGAAAATTCCCATCATCAAAGCATAATAATTTTGCTTACTTGCAATACTATAGAGAGATTCGATCCTGCTGCTTTGAGAAAAGGTAGGATTGACCGAATCCAAGAGTTTACCACTATTTATGTCTAAGTCTAGACTGGAAGACAAGCCCGACAAAGCTCCTAAAAAACGCAAACCTAAACGCCCGACCAAAAAGCCTGATATTAAGTCCGAAGAATGGCAAGAACGCTATGGTGACTTAGGCGAATACCGCAAACTTTGCGCGATCGCCTATTCACTGGTTAATAGTAAATGTTGTGTTTGCAAAATCCGTCCAGCTAGGGAAATTCACCACGCATTTTATCGTAAAAATAACCCTGATAAACCTGGCTATAACCTTTTCCCTGTATGCTTACCTTGTCACGATACGGTATGCCATCATGAAAACAACTGGAATATTAATGATAAAGATCCTGTATGGCGTAATCGCAATAATCGAAAATTTACGCGGTTACTGAGGGAAAATTTTAAGTTTTTAGCGATTTTGGCAAAAACTTAAAAAATTAACTTAATTCACTAATTATAATTTGTCTACATTTCAAACATCTTAATTTACCCATTAAAAAAGTATTTTGCCAAGACCCACAGGCTTGACATTTAGAACTACCATTAATATAAGCTTTTGCTTCTTTTATCGCCTGAGTTAATCTATTGCCATTTTTTTTATCGAAACTATTTTGAGAAATTCCTGTAAGCTTTGTTTGCTTGATAAAGAGCTTGATTGTATTTTGATGTTTTTCATTCAAATGTCCCACTATATGCAGTAAATCATCGCTAATTCCATTCATCGTCTCGGGTTCTTTTTCATTTTCTGATGCAATTTCTATGCCATCATTAATATCTTCAAAACTTCCGCGCATTGTGCTAGATATTTTTGCAAATTCGTCTAGTGATATTGCTGATTTTGGGTGTTTGCAAATTTCTTCTATTGGGATTTGCTTCTTTTCTGATTCTCTGACAATAGCTGAATAAGCTTCTTGTTTGGTGCGCGGAACTCTTATTGCTCTGCCATAATCCCTACGAAAATGGGCGATCGCTCCTTCGACAAACTTTCCCGCAAATGTACCAAAGTCTATTCCCTTATGGGGATTGTACTTATCTAGGGCTTTAATTGCTCCTTCAACACCAACTTGAAAATAATCTTCTATGGAAAAATCCACCATATCTATTTCAAAATGATGGTCAAGCATACCAGCTTGTTTTTCCATCAGTCCATTTGCTTCGTCTTTATTTTTTGTATATCCTGAATAAGCCTTGATTCTATTAAAATAATTTAGGGTTATTTTACGCACAAGTCCTAAATTATTTTTAATTATTTTACTCCTTAAAAATATTCTCTCTGTTGGCTTTGTTTCTTTGCCATCAGAGAGAATACCCATTAATTCATAATATCTTGCAAACTCAACAAATGGAGTTTTTTGATATTTTTCGGTCATTCTTTTTCTGAGTTACTATTGTGTTTTTGGCAAGGATGGCAGTAAGTGGTTCTCTATAAACATTAACTCTTTTCTTAGATAATTTGCAAGTCCCATTAATTCATTATCTGTCACTGGCTCGATCATTTTTAGGACTTTGCTGCTATTCATTATACTGTCAAGACAAACAGAAATAGCTTCGGCTATAGCTATTAAATAAAGAACAATAAAATCAATTTCTTCCTCTTGTTCAGGTGTATTTTGATTTTCTATAGGTTCAGATTCTTTTTCTTGAACCGTTTCAGGCGCTTTTTCGTTATTGTTTAAATCTTCGGTATTGATATTCTTATTCAATAACGAGACTAAAAGATTCTTAAATTCATCTTTATTTATTTCCGACAATTTTTTATTTTCTTCAGGGTTATTGGTTGTTATTTTGTCTTCAGTTCCAGGAAAAGGTTTTAACTGAGACATTCCAATTACTTCTCTGATGGTTCCTCGAACAAAGAATTTCATTGAGACAATTTGCTCTGCAAAACTATCAACGCTTTCTTCAACTCTATCCTGTATTCTGTCGTAAAGCTCATGAAGACCGATATATTCTCGCCCAATAGTGTTCCAATGGGCGGATTTAACCTGATATTTTAAATCAATTAAATTGGCGACTATTGGGTTTAGCTCTTTCACTACGGTGATTCTGACATCTTCAGGTATATTTAACTTAGTTACGTATCCTTTCATATTTGCTCAATTCCTAATAAAATATTAAATATCACTATTCTTAAATTCTATGTTAACTCAGCCACAAATAGAGCAAATTGGAATTTATATGGGATATCCCAATCTCCCTGTAGAAACCGATTTTGCAGCCAGATTTACTGATACAACAGCAACCCAAGACTCTAATCTTACTGCCAATCTTGCTGAAATTGCGGCTATAGAAACACTTATTCAGCAAACAGCAACATACAGCCCTACGAATAGAGTTGAAGATTTAGAGATAAATCGTCAAGTAATGCAAGATTTAACGACCAGAGCCGCTTGGGAAGTAGTTAAAATGGGGAAAACTCTACGCTATCCCGTGCGAGAAAACTATTATTTAGGTTATGCAAAAATTTATGAAAAAAATCTGTCAGGGGGCGAAAAATAATAGATGACTCTTTATACCGATCTAACTGCGCTTAGAGCAAGTGTTTTAAATATTAGATCCGACTTAGGTAATCCGTTGTTAAGAAATTTGTCTTTTATCAATCCCGCTACAGGTTTTTGGTTTTTAATATCTCCTGTTCCAAAATTCACACTACGTCCCCCAAGTAGTGAATATCCAACCAACATAGATGAAATTATCAATGCAAATATTTGGTCTACAGACATTCCTAGAAGTTACGCTAGAGAGACAATAGATAATCAACCATGTTATATTGATGCTATATTAATAAATCAAAATTCTAACGGTGAAACTTCTACAATTCCGCAAGGAACTCTTTGCAGGGCGCAGATTTTACCAAATCAATCGGGTTTAAAATGGGAAATTCATGTATTTGAAGAATA
>Ga0116226_10006459_pt1 | contig 10529 bp, 8 predicted proteins | sample S1TSphfallax_FD_89692 | JGI IMG/M metagenome (GOLD analysis project Ga0116226, IMG submission 89692) | Host-associated microbial communities from peat moss isolated from Minnesota, USA - S1T2_Fa - Sphagnum fallax MG | ecosystem: Host-associated > Plants > Peat moss > Unclassified | place: USA...
AGCGAACAGATTGGGGCGTCGTCCGTAGCGGTCGGCAAGAACGCCAGCCACCGGTGCGCTGACCATGCATCCAATCAGCGACGCCGCAACGAGAAAACCCTCGTCTGCGGCGCCCATGCTGAATTTTTTTTCCAAAAGCGGCAGAACGCCAGAGACCACCACCGCATCAAAGCCGAACAGAAAGCCACCCAGTCCCGCCGCGATGCTGATAAAACTCACATAGCCGGCGCGCTGGCGGTTGGTCATATCCGGTCCTGCAGGATGTCATGACATAGCTCAACCAGACCGTCGACGATCAGATCAAAAAAGCGCTGGCCTTTGCTGTCGCTGGCGCTTCTGGGGTCCCCATAACCGCCATGGTGGGAGGTCACGCTGACTGGCTTATACACCGAGACGATCGGCGCAATCAGCATCTCGCCGCGGCTGAACCGCGATAGGTTGATAATTCCGTCGGCTTCCGCCTGAGGCGCATCCACCAGCTCGGGCCGGTAATGCAGCATGAGCGAGGTTTCCAACTCGCAGGCGTGGCCCATGCCACCGAACGGTGTGTCGCGCTCTTCCATCAGAGTCTCTCGGGCCGTATCCCAATAAGAGCAACCGACCACCGTCATGTCGGGATATTTCGTTCCCATCTCCTGGATCGCACAAGCGATCACAGCGCGATTGCCGCCATGGCTATTCAGCAGGAGAACCTTGCGGAAGCCGCTGCGCTCGACTGAACCCACCAAATCAAAGATGACGCGGCTCATTGTATCCGTCGATACGCTCAGTGTTCCCGAGAACCCGAAATGGTGGCTGCTGCATCCCAGCCAGACGGTCGGCAGGGAAAGGATATTTTTCGGTAAGGCCGCTTCCAGGCGTTCCACCATAGCGTCGCCCAGCAGGTGATCCGTCCCGCAGGGCATGTGATGACTATGTTGCTCCAAGGCGCCGAGTGCCACGACCACCAGGACGTTCTCGCGGTCCAGTTTACCCACCTGTGGATATGTCATATGCGATAGAATCATTGGCTCACCTTGTTGGCCATCATGTCGATTTCGACCAATATGCCTCCCCAAAGCCGGGCCTCGATGGCGGTCCGCACGGGAAATGGCGACTGAAAATAGGGGGCATAGACGCTGTTGAACTGTTCCCAGTCCGCCATCGACGAGAGATAGACCCGGACCTGGAAAACATGGGCAAAAGTCGCACCGGCGCAGGCCAATTGCCGACGGCAATTTTCGAGCGTAAAGCGCGACTGCGTGATGATGTCAGCGCCGACAATGGCGCCGGTCGGATCGATCGGTCCTTGTCCGCTGATGGCGATCAGGGTGCCGGGATTGATGGTCAGAACGGGCGAATAAGGGCCGGCTGTGACATGCTGCGCGGCCTCCGCCACGGCCCCGATCGGCCCTTTTTCGGCAGCGGCCGGAAAGGGGTGAGGGAGATAGCCGACGAAGCCGGTGATCCGCCATCCACCCTCTCGCCGGGCCAGGAAATAGAGGGTTTGCCAATCAAGACTGAAATCGGCGCCGTCTGCCGTTTTTGCTACACCCTTGAATTTCTTGTGGGCGATCGCGCGATCACCGGTAATCTCGATCTCTCGGAGGCGGGTGGCGCGGTGCAGGAAGTCGCTCCGGCTCTCGCCGACGAGTTCCATCCGATTGAACTCCTGTCCTTGCCGCAACCAGTCGTCGCGGTAGGAGGCCAAATCGGGGTAAGCGATGCTCCAGTCATCGGGATGGCCGGCGCCGCGAACACCGTTGAAACCGGCCTCGTCAAAATCTGCAGCCACCACTGACCAATTGCCAGCTACGAAAGCGGCGATATCGCGGGTCACCAGCAGCTCCCAGATCTGCCGCCGATCGGGATCGGCTTCGAAGGGATTGGCGGGCGTCATGTCTCGCTATTCCAGGCGAAACGGCTGTAGTGGGCGAGGGCATCCTGATCAAGCTCGACGCCCAAGCCCGGCCCTTCGGGCACGGACACCCAGCCTTGATCAAAGTAAAGCGGGTGGACCAACAGGTCATGTTGGCGGATCAACCGCCCGAAGATGTCGCTGGGCAGGTGATTGAGCGCGCCTGCCGCGCATTTATGGACATAGCTGGCTTCAAGAATGCCAAAATCCAGCTCGCTACCGTGACTATATTTGACGTTGAACAGGTCAGCGGTTTGGTTTAGGCGATGAATGGCAAAAATCCCGCCATTGAAATTGAAGTAGTCGCAAGCGCCAAGACGCAGAGCGCGGGCCATGTCCTGGGCAATTTGGCCCATCTCCACATAGGGCAGGGAGATATGCATGGCGAGCGGCACGCGGCTTTTGCCGCGCAGGTGACGCCATTCCTCCATATCCCACCGGGCGATGGGATCTTCGAGATACAGCACATTGCCAATATCCGCCAATCCGTCGGCAAGCCGCCCCGCCGCAACGGCGTCATCAAAGCGCTCATTGGGATCGAGAACGATTCGGAAGTCGTCACCACAGCGTCCATGAATTTCCGCGCACCATGTCACGACCGGGTCGCCCAGCTTGCATTTGAATTTGATGCAATCATAGCCCATTTCCTGCGCCTGGCCGGCCAGTCTGACGGCGTCGCTGGTGGTTCGGTGGCCGGTCCAATAGGCGGTCTTGATCTTATCGCGTCGCTTTCCGCCCAGCAGAGCATGCAGCGGCAGGTCATGGCAGCGAGCGAACGCGTCGGTAATCGCGCATTCAAATCCGTCATAGACCCGGCCCTGCGGCAGGGGCAAATCTTGGAGGCAGAGCGACCCGAGCTCGATCCCGATCAAGGACTGCGCAATCTCCTGCGCCAGCGCCATCGGGATACCCCGATAGGTCTCCCCCAATCCGACAATCCCATTGTCCAGCTCGAGCCGAATAATAATCTTGGCAATGGTGTCGAATTGCTGACTCCATCCCCGTTTGGCGCCGACCGGAAGCTTGTGCAAGGCGTGATCGGTTTCGGGCGAGTTGATGCTGCCCGGGCGAGCGGGGATCACCACCTCGTCAAGCCAGATGCGGGCGATTTTACTCATCGATCCGGTTCCCGATCATAAAGCAGCGCCGTGGTGCCACCATCCAGCGCGATTGACTGTCCGGTCAGCGTCCGATTGGCAGGGGCTAGCAGAAAAGCGACAAGATTGCCGACCTCGGCCGCCTCAATGAGCGTGGGGATCGCCTGTTTGGTTCTGGCATAGTCGGCTTTCCATTGCTCCGGGTCAGGCGTCAAGGTGGCGATCAAGACGTCGCTTTGCGGGCTAGGGACAAAGCCAGGATGGATGCAATTGACCCTCAGCCCCTGTGGCCCGTAATCAACTGCGAGCCCGCGCGTCAGACCTTCGATGGCTGCCTTGCAGGCCGCGTACAATCCGTAGCCAGCCATCGTCTGGACGGCCTGAATCGAGCCGATATTGACGATGGCACCATGGCTGGCCAAAAGAGGCGGCAAGGCGGCTCGGCATAAGCGGAAGACGGCGCGGAAGTCGACGCTGAACAGCCGGTCAAATTCTTCGTCATCGACCTCTCCCAGGCGCTTAATCAAACCGATCCCGGCGCTATTGACCAGTCCATCGATCCGCCCGAACAGCTCAAGAGCGTTTGCCACTGCGGCCTCCGCCGCCCCCGACTGGGTAATATCCAAGGCCAAAAAGTGGAACCGCTCTTGGTCGCCGAGCAGCGACTGGCGAAGCTTGGTGGCGCTATCGACATCTTTGTCGATACACAAAACTGACCACCCTGCGGCCAAAAGCTGGCTGACAATCGCCGATCCAATGCCGCCCCCCGCGCCGCCCGTGACGATGGCGGCGCTTTTTATCGGGAGTGGTTCACTCGAGCTCTTTTGCATTGTGCCCATCATCAAGGCATAGCTGCAGATGGCATGGCCGTCTATTCGAACTATTCTGACCGAGATGTCTAAAAAATCGTATTGTTAATTCGGCTGGATAGGACAGTTTCCATTTTCACCACTCTGCCGCCCGTCGCTTATCAATCCATTTTGTAGGTTAGAATTTTGATGGCATTTCTGTGCAAATTTTAGACAATATGGGAGGACCCTTTCGGACAAGTCGCTAAGGAACGGGAACGATATGGATCTGAAGCAACTGAAGCTCCTCGTCGCGGTGGTTGAAAAAGGCGGGTATCTGGGTGCGGGCGATTTTGCTAATCTCTCCCATTCAGCCATTCATCGCCAAATCAAGCTGTTGGAACAGGATATCGGCGAGAAGGTTCTCGAGCGCTTTGGCCGTTCGGTGCAATTGACCGAGGCCGGGCAACTTCTGGTCGATCTTGCCAGTCGGGTCGACGGCGCGGTCGGAGCGACATTGATGCAAATCGGCGAGTTGCGCTCGCTGAAGGGCGGCACTCTCCGCATCGGGACCGGCACCACAACCTTGGTCTTTTTTCTGCCCCCCGTTCTGACAATTTTTGCCGAGCGCTTTCCCGACGTTAAATTGAAAATGGTCACCGGCACAGCCGATCAGATTATCGCCGGCCTTCAGGCCAATCACCTGGATATTGGGATCGTCAGCGAGCCGGTGGGAAAATGGACGATGGAACGCGGCATCCAGTATCACCGGCTCTTTAAAGAGCATTTCGTCTTCATTGCCAGCGAGGATCATCCGCTCGCCGCGAAATCAACGATCACGTGGCAGGATTTTGGTTCCGAGCCGCTGATTTGCCTCTCCTCGGGAACAAGAGTGCGAGCGGCCGTCGATCTTTTGTTGGCAGAATTGCCGATCAGTCTGAATGTGGCGATGGAACTCGAAAACGAGGAGGCCATCGTTAAAATGGTGGAACTGGGTTTCGGGGTAGGGATTGTCTCGAAACGCCGGCTTCCCCTCCCAGGAATGAAGCAATTATCGCTTCCCGTCCCCGGTGTCGATATTGTGATATCCGCTGCCGTTTCATCTTCGTATGTTCCCCGTAGGGCTCGGGTTTTCCTTGATATCTGTCTCAACCAGATCGAGGGCATGTCGCCGCGCCCTGTCGTCCCAATTCCCAGCGCGCCGTCTGATCGTCGAAAATGACCGCGAGATCTATTCGGTGCGGCTATTAATGCGCGATCTTTGACAGATCATTACCGGATGCGCCACGAACGGCCGCCCGACAAATGGCCGATTGGATGTTATGCCCGGCAGATCGCGATCAACTTCAATGGCGCCAATCGGATGCGACAGTGAGGCATTGGCGAAGGAGATACGAATAGCAAAAGCGAGTCATTGAAGGAGTCGAGGTTCAACGCAATTCGGGCAATGTTTACGCTGACCTTGGCTTGGCCGATGCCGGAAAACTCAAGATCAAGACTGGCCTGATGCGGGACAGGGAGCCGGCTTTGGCCGTATTGCGGCGCAGCGGCGGATGGATTTGCAAGTTGAAGGAAAGCCGAGTGTTTTACCTCCGACTTGTAAGGTCGCGCCGGTAATCAACACCTTGTGACGTTTGGTGGGGCTCATGGCTTTCGCTTTCCGATGTCGATCGGCTTCATGATTCTCTCCCGGCCCGATGATGCTCATCAATCCGTTAATCCACCAATTGTTCTCGACCGCAGCAAAATGTTAAAGCATGGTATCATTTCGATGTGATCGAACAATGACATCTGGAAATTGTTTTGGCTTTTCTGACGTTGGTTGCTTTATTGCCGCATCACTTGGAACACTCACCCAAGGGAGTCACGCTGATCAATGACGGAACAGAACCAAATCGCACCCGACCCGCAGACTTTGGCGGATTATGCTCGGATGCTGGAAGACCGCGAGAACGAGATTCTGCGGATTTCCCGGCTTTATGCGGCGCTCAGCCAGGTCAATCAGGCGATTATCTGGATGCCGGACCCGGCTGAACTTTTTCCGGAAATCTGCCGGGCTCTGGTGGTCCACGGGCATTTCCGCTTGGCTTGGATCGGGTGGAATGAAAAAAAAAGCGATTTTCTGGTACCGCTCGCGAAATATGGGGATGATAACGGGTTCCTGATGGACTCCGACTTCCCGGTTGATAATGACCCCGCTGGCCGTTATGGCCCGTCGGCCACTGCCTTTCGATCAGGCAGGCCCTATATCAGCAACGACATCGCCAATGATCCACTCGCGCAGCCCTGGCGCGCCGCGATGGTGCAGCGCGGCTTTAAAAGCGCGGCGATCTTTCCTATCCGCGAAAATGGCGAAGTTCGCGGCGTCCTCACGGTTTATACCGACAACCCCGAGTTTTTCAATCTTCGCGAGATTTCGCTGATGGAGGAGGCGGCCAATAATCTGTCCTTCGCGCTCGATAATCTGGCGCGCGATCGCGCGCGCCAGGAGGCGGATCAGAAATGGCGAGACTGGGAGCTCTTCTCGGAAGCGATGATCGAGAGTCTGCCGGGGATTCTCTATTTCTATGATTCGAACGGGCGATTTCTTCGCTGGAACCGAAATTTTCAGCGGGTGATCGGCTATTCCACGGCGGAAATTTCCCGACTTCATCCGCTGGATCTGTTCATCGGCGAAGAGAAGCAACTGGTCGCCGCCAAGATCGTCGAGGCGTTCGAAGGTGGGAACGCCGCGATCGAGGCCTCTCTGATCGCCAAAGACGGCACCAGCCTGCCCTATTTCCTGACCGGTCATCGGGTTGAGCTCAGCGGATCGGATTATGTCGTCGGGATGGGGATCGAGGCGTCGACGCGACGGCAGGCCGAGCTGGAGCGGGAGAAGCGTCTGCAGGCCGAGGCCGCCGATCGGATCAAATCGGCCTTTCTTGCCACCATGTCGCATGAATTGCGGACCCCCCTGAACTCGATTATCGGCTTTACCGGGACAGTATTGTTGGGGCTGGCGGGCCCCCTGACCGACGAGCAGGGAAAGCAGTTGAACATGGTGCGCAATAGCGCGCGCCATTTGCTGGCCCTGGTCAATGACGTGCTGGACATTTCGAAAATCGAGGCCGAGCAATTGGAATTGTCGCGCGACTCCTTCGATCCGGCTGCTGTCATTGCCAGAGTCGTGGCGTTGATCGGGCCGCAGGCCGCAGCCAAACAGCTCAAACTTGACGTCAATTGCGCGCTCGGGCTGGGCGCGATGATCGGAGACGAGCGGCGATTTCAGCAGATATTGCTCAATCTGCTGAGTAATGCGGTCAAGTTCACCGACCATGGCACTGTGACCTTGGTCGCTGAAATGATTGCGGATGATGTGCTTCGCTTGCAGGTGCGTGACACCGGTATCGGAATCAAGGCGGAATATCTGACCGAGTTATTTCAGCCATTCCGTCAGGTTGATAGTGGTTTGGCGCGACTACATGAGGGTACCGGCCTCGGATTGGCGATTTGTCGGCGACTGGCCAGTCTGATGGGTGGCTCCATCACGGTGGACAGCCAGTGGGGTGACGGCAGCGTTTTCACCGTCACCTTGCCGTTGACAATTCCGGAGACACACTGATGGCAAGGATTCTTCTCATCGAAGACAATGTGCAAAACCGCTATCTGACCAGCTTTATGTTGAAACAACGGGGTCATGTCCTCTTTGAAGCGGAGACCGGCACGCGGGGTTTGGCCGCCGCCGCCGAACTCCGCCCGGATCTGATTTTGCTGGATATCCAATTGCCTGGGATGGACGGCTATTCGGTTGCGCGCGCCTTGAAAAGCGACCCTGCTCTGATGTCGATCCCGATTGTTGCGGTAACCTCCTATGCGATGGTCGGCGATCGCGAACAGTGCCTCGCGGCCGGCGCCGAGGGTTACATTGAAAAACCAATCAATCCGGAGACATTCGTGACGCAAGTTGAGGCCTTCCTTCCCCTCATCCTTCGGAACGCCGCGCCATGACGCGGATTCTGATTGTCGACGATCTGGCGGATAATCGCTATCTGCTGCAGGTCTTGCTGGCGGGACATGGCTATGCGGTCGACACGGCGCGTAATGGCGTCGAGGCCCTGAGCCAAGCTCGCCAGTTTACGCCCGATCTGGTCATTTCCGATCTGCTGATGCCGGTGATGGATGGCTACAGCCTGCTGCGTGAATGGAAATCCGATGTCTCGTTGACCGGCATTCCGTTCATCGTCTACACCGCGACCTATACCGACCGGGCGGACGAGAAATTGGCCCTCGACCTTGGCGCCGACGCGTTCATCATCAAGCCCTGCGATCCGATGGAATTTCTCAGCCAGCTGCAGCGGGTCCTGGAAAATGTCAGAAACCAATCCCAATCGGCCGATGCCGAGCCGGGATCAGTCCCCGAGCAAGTCGACAAACGCCATATCGACTTGCTGACCCGTAAGTTGCAGCAAAAGATCGATGCATTGGAGCAAGCCAATCAGGCTCTCGCTGAGCAGGTGGAGGAGCGCAAGCGGCTGCATGAAGCGCAGATCGCTATCCTGGAGCGTGATGCGGCGCTTCGTCTCTCGGTGATTGAAGCGGAGGCGGCGACCAAGGCCAAGAGCGAGTTTCTTGCTAAGATGAGCCATGAAATCCGTACGCCGATGAACGCCATTCTCGGCATGACCGATCTCGTCCTGCGGGGCGAATTGGACCCGAAACAACGTCACTATCTTCAGCAAAGCCGGATGGCAGCCAAGTCGCTGTTGAAAATCATTGACGATATCCTTGATTTCTCGCGGATCGAAGCCGGCAAGCTGGCCCTGGAAAATTATGATTTTGTGCTGGGCGACATGTTGGAGAGGGTTCAGGCGGCCATCCTGCATCGGGTTCACGAGAAAAACCTTGAACTGCTCATTGCCATAGACTCCGATGTGCCGACGAAGTTGCGGGGTGATCCCCTGCGCCTCGGGCAGATTTTGATCAACCTGCTCGGCAATGCGGTGAAATTTTCCGATAGAGCACCGGTCACCTTAGGCATTTCATGTGTCCGGACCATTGAGACGCCTGGAAACGAGGCGCGCGTTGCGCTCACATTTTCGGTACGGGATAGCGGGATCGGCATGACCGCCGAGCAAACCGCGGCGCTGTTTCAGCCCTTTGTCCAGGGCGATGGCTCGATCACCCGCCAATTTGGCGGAACCGGCTTAGGACTGGCGATCTGCAAACAATTGGTGGATCTGATCGGCGGCGAGATCGGCGTCGAAAGCGAGCCTGGCAAGGGCAGCAATTTTTTCTTTACGGTGCCGCTCGACCTGGCGGAGCAACCATCGACGCTTTCGTCTGATTTTGGCGAGGCGTTCGACAACGTAGATGCCGAGTTGAACGCTATTCAGCAAATCGCGGGCAAACATATCTTGCTGGTGGAGGATAATCCGATCAATCGGATGCTGGCCGAGGAGCTCCTTGGCGGCGTCGCCGGGACCCGGGTCACCATTGCCGAGAACGGCCGGGACGCGCTCGACCGCCTGGCTGAACAGCCTTTCGATGCGGTCTTGATGGATATTCAGATGCCGGTTATGGACGGCTATGAGGCAGTTCGGCAAATCCGCCGCGATCCGGCTCTTGCCTCATTGCCGATCATCGCCGTGACCGCCCACGCCATGGTCACCGAGCTGGAAAAATGCCAAGCCGCCGGGATGACGGACTATATCACCAAACCGTTCGAACCTTGGCAGCTCTTCACCATGTTGGCTAAATGGACCGCGCCAGCCCGCGTTTTGTCGGATTGATCGTCCGCTGACCGGTTCGTGATGCCCCATTGGAGCCCGTTTTGCGGGGGGGGGCGCTTCTTTTTGGCTTGCCCAGTCGCAGCGGTCCCGCGTCGCTGACCTTGCTGTCGTCATGGAAAGGCTGATTGGCATCGAGCGGCACCTTGATGCCAATCAAGTGCTCGATCTGGCGCAACAGATTGCCCTCGCGGCCGACACAGAGCGACAGCGCCACGCCTGTTGCGCCCGCCCGCCCGGTACGGCCGACCCGGTGGACATAGGCGTCGGCCTCGACCGGCATGTCGAAATTGATCACATGGGTGATGTCGGGTACATCGATGCCGCGTGCCGCCACGTCGGTGGCGATCAGGATATTGACCTCACCGGCGCGGAAGGCTCGCAGCACCCTCTGGCGCTGGGACTGCTCCAGATCGCCATGAATGGCGTCCGCCTTGAGGCCGGCCTGCTTGACGTCGTGCGACAACTGGTCGGCGATCGCCTTGGTACGGGTGAAGACCAGCACGCGGGTGATTTCGGGCCGGCCCAGCAGATGGAGCAACAGCGCCTTCTTGTTCGGCGCTTTGACCCGCATGACGCGGTGATTGATGGTGCTGGCGACAGTGTTTTCCTTGCCGATCTCGATCAGGCCGGGATTGCTCAAAAGCTGACCCGCCAATCCCCGCACGCCTTTGCTCATGGTCGCCGAGAACATCACTGTCTGATGGCCGGCTGGCAACAGGGCGGCGGCTTTTTTGACGTCGGCGACAAAGCCCATATCGAGCATGCGGTCAGCTTCGTCGAGCACAAAGCAATCAACCCGGTCGAGCGAAATGGTGCCGCGGGCGATATGGTCCATCAGGCGTCCCGGCGTGGCGACGACGATATGGACGCCGCGTTCCATGACCTTGCGCTGGGTGACAAACGGCGTGCCGCCATAGATCACCGTGTAGAACAGGCGCAATCCCTTGCTGAATTGGCGCAATGCCTCGCCGATCTG